>Ga0208330_1000187_pt1 | contig 35676 bp, 26 predicted proteins | sample DeeseametaMP1896_FD_184180 | JGI IMG/M metagenome (GOLD analysis project Ga0208330, IMG submission 184180) | Marine microbial communities from the Deep Pacific Ocean - MP1896 (SPAdes) | ecosystem: Environmental > Aquatic > Marine > Oceanic | place: East of Hawaii, North Pacific Ocean | collected... | reverse complement strand
GGCGGCGGCGGGTTTCGTCACCACTGGCGGGCTGGTCACACTGCGCGCCTCGGCGCAGACACCGCGGTTGGTCAGCGCTGTCCGTCGGTCGGATGGCAACTATGCGGTGGTCGCGCTGGACACCACCGGAGCGCTCGTCTGGGAGTTCCCGCTTCCGCATCGCGGCCATTCGGTGACGCCATCCCCGAATGGCCAGGTCATCGCCGCCTTTCCGCGGCGGCCTGGGCAGACGGTCTGGTTGCTGAGCGCCCGTTCGGGTGAACTCATCCGTTCCGTTGATGCTGGGCCGAATCGGCAGATGAACGGACACGGCGTGTTCTCGGATGATGGTCGGCATTTGTACGTGACCGAAACCGTATTCGGTGCCGTCACCAGCGGCGAGGTGACGGTCTACGATCTGGACACCGGCAGCGCGGTTCGCCGGTTTGCGTCCGGCGGCTTGGACCCCCACCAGTGCGTGTGGTGTGGCGATCATCTTGTGGTCGCGCATGGCGGATACATCGAGTTTCAGGACAAGGCTCAGCCCAAGGTGCTGGACCCGACCCGGCCTCCTAACCTGGCCTGGCTGAATGCCGGGACCGGCGCGGAGGTGCGGCGGGATCAACTGGACGACCCCAAGCTCAGCATTCGTCATCTGGCAGCCGATCGCGATGGCGTGTTCGCCGGCTTTCAGCACGACGATGGGCCGGCATCCAGCGCGCCCTTGTTGGGCTATGCGACGCCGGAAGCCCCGTTGGCGGCGGTACCGGCCGGCGAAGCGCTGTGGAGCCGCTTCAAGGGCTATGTGGGTAGCGTGGCCATCGCGGCGGGCCATGACGAGGTTGTGGCCACCAGTCCCAAGGGCGGGGTACTCGGGGTTTGGGGCAGGCAGGATGTGCAACTGCGTGAGTTGCGCGAAATCTCCGATGTCTGCGGGGCCGGCGCGACGGTTGACGGCTGGATTGCCACCACCGGATTCGGTGTCATTGCCGGTGAGGCCACCGCGGTACAGCGAGCGGATTACGCCTTCGACAATCATCTCGCGGTCGTTTGACTGCCGGCCGAGTCATGCGGCGTGTTTGCTTGATGGTCTGAGCGGTACATAATGAGCCTTCGCAAGGCGATTCGCGCCTTGCCAGGTAATTCTATGGCTGACGCACACGTGCGAGAGGGTGATCGAAGGCGCTTCGATCTCGACTCCGCCATCTCCCAAATCGAAAGTCCGGACATCGATGGCGGCAAGACCCGATGGACGCTGCCGCGCGGCGTTCACAACCTGTCGGCTGCTGAAGTGGAATCTTCTCAGCGGGCACGGATCTTTTTTGGCGTCGTGCACTCCGTGGCGCGCAAGGGTTATACCGCGACCACGATCGCCGACATCTGCGGCCTGGCCAAGCTGTCGAAAACCACGTTTTATCAGCTCTTTCCGGACAAGGAGGCCGCCTTTCTGGCCGGTTACAAGGCCGCGCACGAGGAATTGGTGGGCCTGCTCACCCGCTATCGACAGCGTTCGGGCAGCTGGAGCGACCGGATGCGCGCAGAACTGCGGATTTATCTTGCATTCAATCTGAGCAATCCCTCGCTCGCCAAGTGTTACCTGCTAGAGATTCACGCCGCGGGCGGCAGCGCATGGGAGATGCGGGATTGGGGGCACGAGCAGTTCGCCGAGATGCACCGCGCCCTATACGAGCGCCGGCGAAAGGCGATTCCGGACTTGCCGGAACTGCCGCGAGAGATCTTTCTCGCGGTCATCGCTGCCCTCGAAGAACTGGTGTGCGCCTATCTACGGCGCGACCAGGTCGCCGAAATCATGGAGTTGCTCCCACGCGCCTTGTTCCTAACCGAATCGATTTACAGCGGCCACCCGCCGGCTGTGGCCGCGCTTCAACTTGCCATGGACTGAAGTGGCTCCGGCGACACGTGCCGATCCGGATGCCGGACCAGGACACTCGCACGCCCAGCCCGATGCTCGATCCGCGTGTCCCATGCGGCCTGCACATGTTGTTCAGGCCTGGTCCACACCGCCCAGCTCAGCGCCTGCAAGCCCGGCATATCTCGCAGCAACGCCCGCCAGTCATCGGTGTTGAGGGCCTCCGGCCCGCCGTCCAGTGCACGCCGGGCGACATCGTTCAAACGCTCACGAATGGGCGAGTGCCGGGATCGCGTGTCGGGTGACATGGTCCAGTGAATCGCCCAGACGATGGGGTCGGCGATGGTATCGACCGCCCGGACCTGCCCGGCAAGCCCCACCGTTTCGGCGCGCTCGACATCCTCGTTGGTCCAGGCCAGCACGTCGGGCGGCGTGGTTTCCTCCGGAGTCATGTACAGGCGCAGCCAGCGCGCAAGCCGACCGAAGGGACGGCTGCCGGAGCTCGCCGCGACCGGAATACTCAACACGATGGGGCCGAGCACCGGGATGGCCCACCAGAGATACTGCGGACTCAGCCACCACAGGTAGCCGCCGGCGCCGGCAGCGACCACGGTGGGCAGCGCGAACAGCCGGAACGCGCCGCCCCAGGGCAGATCACCGTCGCCACGTGATTGACCGCCCCAATTGGTTTTCAGCCCGAACAATGCGGAGATCACAAACCCGGTGTGGGCCACCATCCGCAGTGGGGCGTAGAGGCTGGAGATGAGCACTTCGGTGATCACCGACATGAGCAACGCGATGACGCCGCCGAACCCGCGCGCCTGACCCCGCAATATAAGCAACAGCGCGGCGAAGAATTTAGGCGCGATGAGGATGGCCATGGTGGATGCGAACAGGCTGAGTGCCAGTTCGGGTTGCCAGATCGGCCAGTCCGGAAACAGTACGCGCTGGTCGGGAAAGTACTCCGGCTCGATCAGCGTTTCGATGGATAGCTGGATGGTCGTTGCGACCAGAAACAGGAACCAGAGCGGAGCGGACAAATACGCCATCGCACCGACCAAGAAACCCGCCCGGTGAGCGGGGTGTAGGCCCGGCGTATTGAACAGGCGCAAATGCTGGAGATTGCCCTCGCACCAGCGCCGGTCGCGCTCGAGTTCCTCGATCAGATTCGGCGGTGGCTCCTCGAAACTGCCGGGTAGATCGTAGGCGATCCAGACTTCCCAGCCGGCGCGACGCATGTAGGCAGCCTCGACGAAATCGTGGCTTAGAATGGCGCCGCCCAGCGGCCCACCGCCCATGCGGGGCAGCCCACAGTACTTGATAAACGGAGCCAGGCGGATCAGCGCGTTATGGCCCCAGTACTGCGCTTCACTGAGCTGCCAGTAGTGCAGGCCGGCGGAAAAAACCGGTGAATACACGCGGGATGCGAACTGCTGCACCCGCGCGAACAGCGTGCCGCGATTGGACGGAATCGGCGCCGTCTGGACGATGCCCACCTGCGGCGAGGTGTCGAGAATGCCGACCAGTTGTTCCAGGCAATGGCCTTGGAGCACGCTGTCGGCATCGAGCACCATCATATAGTCGTAGCGATCACCCCAGCGGCGACAGAAATCGGCGATGTTGCCCGTCTTCCGGTTGATGCGGTGGCGCCGCCGCCGATAATGCACGCGGCCGGCCATGCCCAGGTCGCGGATGAGTTCGGCCCAGGCGACTTCTTCCTGCACTTGGGTATCCGGATCGGTGCTATCGCTAAGAATGAAATAGTGCACGCGATCGGCCAGTTCGCTGGACTGGATCGAGCGAATCGTCGCCCGCAAGCCCGCATACACACGGCTCACCGGTTCGTTGTAGATCGGCATCACCATGGCGATGCGGGAATCGCTGTCGGGCAGCGTATCCGGAATGCGCCGGCTGATCCGGAATCGATCAATGCCGGTCAGGCACAGAATCGTTCCGGCAATCGCGGTCCAGAATCCGATCGACACCCAGAAGAACAAGGCGCCGAACAGCAGGCCGATGACCAACTCCAGTCCGCGTTCGCCCTGATGCGGCAACAGGCCGATGAAGTAGATGCTGGCGAAGATGGTTTGCGCGGCCGCGAGCGACAGCAATAGCAGACGGCGCCAGGTCATGATCAGGCGTTCGGAGACTGGCCGGCCGGAACGCGGCGGCGTATCCGGCATGCGTGGGGCCATCGGCGTGCGGCGGAGCGCAGGCATTGACACAAACTTGAGCCGTGGCCATTGGCGCACGGCGTCCTGCTGATCGGTGCCGAACCACCGCATGACCGTGCCAGCAGCGTGTTCGGCGAGCACGGAAAAGCGGGGTGGGCGCCCGTTGCTGCTCAGCGCGCGCAGGGCGTTGCGATGGGTTTGAGCTGCGTCGGCCGCATTGTCAGGCATTAGCTGGCCGGCTCCGTGTAGGTCCAGACCTCACTCATGGCTTTTTGCTCCGCGCCGACGAGCCTGGCTCGCAGTTCGGCCGGTTTTTCTGCATCCGGTTTCAGCTTGCCGCGGATCACCAGCCGCCAACCGCCGGTTTCGCGGTTGCGAAACGCGATCTGCTCGGCCACGACGAAGTGCGGTGGAAAGCTGACGTCTGCACTGACCTGTGCATCCTCGGGCAGCGCATTCAGCTCAGTGCCGGAGAAATCGATCACATAACGGTGGTTGCCTTCGGGGTTGTTCGATCGCGCAATCCGCGTGCTGATCACACGACCGTATTCCGGTCCGGCGAGCTCGTCATGCTGCCAATGGATGATGTATTTCACATGCAATGGCTTGTCGGCCGATAGCCCGTCCTTCGGACGCCAGTAGGCGACGATGTTGTCGTTCACTTCGTTCTTGGTCGGGATTTGCACCAACTCCACCGAGCCCTCGCCCCAGTCTCCGATGGGTTCGATCCAGGCGCTGGGCCGCAGGTGATAATGCGCTTCCAGATCCTGGTAGGTGGTGAAGTCGCGGTCGCGCTGCATCAGGCCGAAACCATGTAGCTGCTTGGCCTGAAACGCATTGATCGACAGTTGCGCCGGGTTGACCAAGCCGCGCCAGAGCCATTCGTCGCCCGCGTGGATGAGCAGGCCGTCCGAGTCGTGGACCTCCGGGCGAAAGTCATTGGATGGCCGCGGCACTTCTTCGCCGTAGTGGAACATGCTGGTCAGCGGGGCGATGCCCAGCTTGGCGAACTCACCGCGGCGAAACAGAGTTGCCTCGACACGCGTCTGCGTGCTGTCGCCAGGCGTGACGAGAAAGCTGTAGGCGCCGGTGACGTTTTCGCTCTCCAGTAGCGCGTAAATCCGGAACTGGTGGGCATCGCGCCGTGGCCATTCGATCCAGAAGCGGGTGAAGGCGGGAAACTCCTCGCCCGATCGCTCACCGGTATCGATCGCCAGCCCGCGAGCCGACAGCCCTAGCCACTGGCCGGCGCCCAACGCGCGGAAGTAGCTGGCACCATGGAAGATGATGAGCTCGTCCTTGTAATCATCGCGGTTCAGCGGGTAGTGCAGCCGGAAGCCGGAAAAGCCCATCGACTTGTCGATATCGGTGGGTGTCGGATTGCTGCCGTAATCGAACAAATCGGTGGAATAGTCGACGCGGCGCACCCCATCGGCCGTGAGCAGATTGATCTCCACCGGCGTGTCGTAATAAAGCCCGAGGTGAAAGAACTGCGCTTCGATCGGCAGATCGGCCCCGCGCCAAAGCGCTTTGGCCGGCCGAAAGCGGATGTCGCGATAGGCGTCGTAATCCAGGCCCTGCAATGCCGGCGGCAACTCGACTTGCCGGGGTTCATAAGGTTTTGTTGCCAGCGCTCTGGCGTGTTCGACCAGCGACGGATAGTCGGTGACATCAGCGGCATGAGACATAGTCGTCCCCCACAGCATCACGACGGTGCTGGCCAGCAGCATCTTCACAGGCAGAGTGCGTGAACGCACTCTGCGATTGGCCCTGGGCATGATTCGGTCCTTTCTTCCCTGATAGCGGCATGCCCCCATCCCATCAGATGGGAGCGCCAGAACGGCGACAAGTTCCCGGCCGGCGAGCAGGCGGACTATTCCAGGGTTAGCAGATGTGCGTTGCCACCGACCGCGGCCGTGTTGATGGTGACTGTTCGCTCGGTGGTCAGGCGGCGCAGATAGTCCGGCCCGCCGGCCTTTGGACCGGTTCCGGACAGGCCCTCGCCGCCGAAAGGCTGCACGCCCACCACGGCGCCGATCATGTTGCGATTGATGTAGCAATTGCCGACCCGCGCCCGCTCGCTAACGCGCTTCCATGTACTTTCGATACGGCTATGCACGCCGAGGGTGAGGCCGTAGCCCAGTGCGTTGATGTCGTCGATCAGCTGGTCGAGCTCCTCGTCGTCGTAGCGCAGCACATGCAGCACCGGCCCGAAGACCTCACCCCCGACTTGATCCAGCGAATCGACCTCGTATGCGACCGGTGGGAAGAAGTGCCCGGAGGCATTGGCACTCGGGACTGCTGCGAGGCGCCGGGCCTCGCGGTCCATCCGTTCGCGGTGGGTGCGGAGGCGTCCCAGCGCCTCGGTGTCGATCACCGGCCCGATGTCGGTGGTGAAATCAACGGGATCACCCACGCGAAGTTCCTGCATGGCGCCGGCCAGCATCGGCAGGATGCGTTCGGCGATGTCGTCCTGCACGCAGAGCACCCGCAGGGCCGAGCAACGCTGGCCCGCGCTGCCGAAGGCTGATTGGACGGCATCCTTGACCACCTGTTCGGGCAGCGCGGACGAATCGACGATCATCGTGTTCAGCCCGCCGGTTTCGGCAATCAGCGGCACGATGGCACCGTTGCGCTCGGCGAGTTGCCGGGCGATCTGGCGTGCGGTATCGAGCGAGCCGGTGAACAGCGCGCCGGCCAGGTCAGGCACGCCGAGCAGGCTGGGGCCGATGACTTCTCCGGTACCTGGCAGCAAGTGCAATACGTCGGCGGGCAGTCCGCAATTGCGAAATACCGCGATCGCGGCGTTGGCGATCAGCGTGGTCTGTTCGGCCGGTTTCGCCAGCACGCAATTGCCGGTGACCAAGGCCGCGGCGATCTGACCGGTGAAGATCGCCAGAGGAAAATTCCATGGGCTGATGCACACCATGACGCCGCGCGGCGCATGCCGAAGCGTGTTGGTTTCACCGGTGTAGCCGGGTAATCGCGTCGCCTCGCCCATCAACTCGCGGGCACGCGCTGCGTAGTAGCGGCAGAAATCCGCAGCCTCGCGCACCTCGGCCTGGGCGTCCGCGTAGGTTTTGCCGGCCTCACGGATCAGCAGGGCCATCAGGTTCGCGCGCTGCGCCTCCAGGCCATCGGCCACGGCTTCCAGAATCTTCGCCCGCTGCTCGACATCGCAGCCCCCCCAGTTTCGAAATGCCGTTCGGGCACGGTGAGCGGCGCGGTGGACGTCGTCCGGTGTCGCTTCATGCCAGGCGCCGACATGCCGCAGCAGATTGGCGGGGCAGGTCACGTTGACGCGCGGTGTCGTTGGCTGGTCAGCAGACGTAGAGGGTTGCGCCAGCGGTGGCGACCGGTCGAGCGTGGCGATGGCGTCGGCCACGACCCTACGCTCGCTGACCACCGCTAGATTGAGGCCCGACGAATTCTTTCGATCGGCGTAGATGCCGGTGGGCAGCGGAATACCGGGATGCGGTTTGCTGGCGACGCTGCGCAGTTCGCCCACGGGATCGTTAACTACCTCGCTCACCGGGATGGATTCGTCGAGAATCCGGTTCACGAACGAGGTGTTGGCGCCGTTCTCCAGTAGGCGGCGCACCAGATAGGGCAACAGGTCTTCATGCGAGCCCACCGGTGCGTAGACCCGGCAGCCGACGTTGGCGTAGCGCGATTGCACCTCCTCGTACAGTGATTCCCCCATGCCGTGCAGGCGCTGAAATTCGTAGCTGTCTCGCGGCCGGTCGCGCTGACCATCGTCCGCAAAGGCGCGGATGGCCGCGACCGTATGAGCGTTGTGGGTGGCGAATTGCGGGTAGATCACGTCACGCGCCGCGAGCAGGGCACGGGCGCAGGCGAGATAGGACACGTCGGTGGTGCACTTGCGCGTGAACACCGGGTAACCGGCTAGGCCCTGTTCCTGTGATCGTTTGATTTCGGTGTCCCAGTACGCACCCTTGACCAGCCGGACCGGAATCCGCCGGCCCAGCTCGCGGCCCAGATCCACCAACCATTCAATCTGGGGCAGCGCACGTTTCTGATACGCCTGACACGCCAATCCAAGTCCGTCCCAACCCCGGTTGGTGGGGTGGCGATAGACCTGCTCGAACACGGCAAGCGCCATTTCCAGCCGGTCGGCCTCCTCGGCGTCGACGGTGAGCCCGATGTTGGCGTTGCGTGCAGCCTCGCAAAGCGCGAGCAGCCGGTCGGGGACTTCGGCAAGCACGCGCTCACGTTGTGAGTACTCGTAGCGCGGATGCAGGGCCGATAGCTTGACCGAGATGCCGGGGCCGCTGATGACGTCGCCGGCTTTTCCTAGCCGGGTGCCAATGGCCTTGATCGCATTGGTGTAGGCGTCGAAGTACCGCTGCGCATCGGACGCCGTGAGCGCCGCCTCGCCCAGCATGTCGAACGAGTGCCGCACCCGCGGACCGCTGGCCTTGCCGGCGCGTTTGAGCGCCTCGTCGATCGTACGCCCCATGACGAACTGGCTGCCCATCATGCGCATGGCCTGGCGCAATGCGGTGCGAATCACCGGTTCTGAGCTGCCGGCGATTAACTTGTCCAGCATGCCGCGCCAGGCTTTGGCATCGCGTATGGGCACTCGAATAATGCGCCCGGTGAGCATCAGCCCCCAGGTCGATGCGTTGACGAATAGGGATTCGCTGCGGCCGAGATGCGATTGCCAGTTGGCGTCGCCCAGCTTGTCGGCGATCAGTTTTTCAGCGGTGTCTTCATCCGGGATGCGCAGCAGCGCCTCGGCCAGGCACATCAGCAATACGCCTTCGTCGGATGACAGGTCGTATTCATGCATGAACGCGTCCAGCGCCGATTGCTCATCTTTGCGCCGGCGCACGCCCTCGACCAGCGCCGCCGCCTGTTCGCAAATGGCCACGGAGGCCTCGTCTGACAGGGCGGTGGCCGCGATCAAGCTTTCCACGGTAGCGGTTTCGTCAGCTAGGTAATCGCGGTCCAAGGCTAGAGGCACGGAAGACTCTCGGTGGTGTTTACCTCATGGTAGCGCCGCAGCGAGGCGTCTCGTAGAGGGGCTATCCAAGCGATTGGTCGCGCCCACAAAAAAGCCCCTTCAGCGAACTGAAGGGGCTTTGATGGCCAATCGGTTTGGTTAGTGGGTCAGCCGTCGGCGACGTAGCGCCGCCAGACCGCCGAGGACAATCAGCAGACCGCCACCCAGGGCGCCGGATCCGCCGCCGCCACTACGTTCTGTGGGGTCTGAGATTACGACCGAAATCGAATCTGAGAGGTTGTCGAAGCTGGCGTCGCTGCTCGAGCTTCGGGCGGTCAATGTCTGGGTCACTGTTCCCTCCTCCGTGCCGTTGATGCTCGCCAAGACTTCGACGGTCTGGTTTGTGTTCCAGTTCGCAGGCGTGAATACCAGTTGGCTGTCATCCGTCGGGTTGGCGGTTCTGACCGAAAGCCGCGCAGGTGCGTCGAAGCTGACGGTGACATTTGCAGATGGTCGGCTGGTCAGCGCCACGCTGATGGTGTCGGCAGCACCGCCTTCCGTGACGGCCGTGCTTCCTCCCGTCTCTGTCAGTATCAACCCGGCTTGTTCGTTGTCATTGATACGGACCGTGGCGGATGAATCACTGCCGAGCGGAGCCGGGTCGCCTGTGGTGGTCGGGTCACTGAGCGTGACCACAATCGTTTCTTGGGCTTCGGCGACGATATCGTCGGTGATGCTGATCGTGATGCTGCGATCGGTTGAGTCACCATCCGGCCAATTCAGCGTGCCGTTGGCCACCACATAGTCGGAACCGGAGGTCGCGGTGCCGCCCGTGACGGAATAGTTCACCGACACAGCGCCGGTGCCGGTCGTGAACCGTTCGACCGTCAGTGTGGCTGATCCGTCATCTTCGCTGACCATCACCTCGGTTTCGGCGAAACGGATTTCGGCATCATCGTCAGCAATGCTAACGACGGTTTGCGCCGGGTCGCCAATGGCGACATTGCCTTCGCCGGCACTGGGCGCGATGGATGCCGTAAACACGCGCTCGCTATCCGGCGTGCCGTTGTCGACAATGCTGACGTTCACCGACCTTGGGCCTGCGGATCCGGCATCCCAGGTCAGCGTCGTTCCTGCTGGCAATGCCATGAAGTCCTCGGGCGAGCTCGCTGAGCCGGCCAGGGTCGCGATGTCGACCGAGATTGGCAGGAAGACCGCGCCGGCACGTTCCGCGGTGATTTCCACCGAGCCCCCGGCTTCACCGATCGATGCCGTGGCCATGGTCATGGTCACGGTGGAATCGTCATCGGTAATGGTCGCGGTAGCGTTGGTCGGAGCGGCCAGCTCGACACCGTTCGGATTGGCGAGAGAGACCGAGAACGTCTCGTCTGCCTCTACCAGGTTGTCATCCGTAATCGGGAACATGGCGATCTTGGCGCCGCCTTCACCGTTGCTCCAGCTAACGGTCTGAGTCGCCGCCGTGAAATCATCATCAACCGTGGCCGTGCCATCAGCCGTGGCGACAACGTTCACGCTAGCCGCGCCATCCAGATTGCCTAGGCGCTCCACCGTCACTTCCACGGCATTGCCGTTTTCAGCCGCGCTCACGAACGCTTCGCCAGCGAGCCGGACTCCTTGCTGCTCGACGATGGTCACCGGAATCGGATTGGTACCGACAATCTCACCCTTGTCGCCAGCTTCAACTGCGATCATGACGACGAACATTTCGTTGGCTTCCGCCGGCCCGGTATCACTGAGGATCGGAATCGAGAAACTGCGCGCGTCGCTTTCGCCGTCGTTCCACGTGAGTGTTCCGGTGGTGTCGGTGTAGTCGCTTCCAGCGGTGGCGGCGTTGGCGCCTGAGCCGTCCTGGGTCGCGTAATTGATGCGAACCGCACTGCCGGACACGGTATCCACCGGTTCGACGGACACAACGACTTCGCCCGCATTTTCCGCCACAGTCCGGCTCGCCTGGGAGAACTGGAACTGCGCGAGTTCATCGGAAGTGATCGTGATCACGGACGGGTTGGGCGCACCGAGGCTGCCTTCTGCACCGGCTTCGCAATCGGTTGGGGTCACGCTCACCAGGCTGATGCTGAACTGCTCGTCACTCTCTCCCAGGTCGTCATTCAGGATGGTGACATCAAAGGAGAGTGGCGCATCGGAGCCATCCGAGAAGCTCAGGGTGCGGTCAGCGCTGGCGGCCGGTACCGTGTAGTCCGAGCCGGATGTTGCTGTGTCATCAACCGATTCGTAGACGACGTCGGCACCGCAATCGGTTCCGTCCATGCGCGTGACGCTCAGCGTAATGCTGCCCGCGTCCTCTGCCACCATGCGGCTGGCATCGGATATCTGGAACTGGAAGCTGCCCACCTTGGCGCTGTCGTCGCTGGTGATGGTGACCTCTGTGGAGTTGTTGTCCGGGTCGACGGTGGGCTTGCTGCCCGCGTCGCCCGCAATGGCGATGGTGATCGTGAAGGTTTCGTCCTCCGGCTCATAGTCGTCGTCATCGATGTCCAGTTCGTAGGTCATCGATGTGTCGCCATCGCCAAACACGATGGGCTCGTTGGTGAGCAGCGGAAAGTCATCCATGGCAGTCGCGGGCGTTGTTCCCGTGGCGGATGTGGACAATTGAACGGTCACCTCGCCATCCGTGCCGCCGGTTCGATTGATCGTCGCCACCAAGCTACCTTCGGTTGCCGTCGCGGGCACCGAAAGACTGAAGATGCCCTCTTCAAAGTCCAAGATATTCGCGGTACTCGAAGCGAGCACGCCGAGATCGACTTCTGGTGATGTGATGGCGTCGCTACGGTCGATTGCCACCGTGAAGGTTTCGGACGCATCCTCCACCAGTTCGTCATCCAGAATCTCAATCTCGAGATCACTGGCGGATGAGGCTTCGCCGGTCGCAAAGGCTAAAGACCCTTCGGTTTCGCTCGGTGTTGTGTAGTCGGCACCGGCGGTCGCCGTGCCGGGCGCGGTTGCCAGCAAAATCTGGGCGCCATTGGCCAGGTTGCCATAGCGGCGGACGGTGGCCACGAGCGGGGCCGACGCATTTTCCGCGATGCTCAGCGTGGCCATGGTGAGTTCCACAGCCGAGTAACCCGCAAACTCGTAGGCTCCGGGATCGCGGACGGCCGTCCCGTTTTCATCGCCGTCGGCTGTGAGGCCGCCACGCTGGTCAGCGCCGTTGTTGAACGCGGCTGATCCAAGATCGATCGCAGCGCCACCTGCAATGAGACGATGCGTCGGAAGCTCAAGGCCGCCGAATGCATTTTCAGGGTTGTTGTTGCTCAGCACGGGACTGACGAACGCGGTCGCCTCGCCCTGCAAATCGCTGGCCTGAGTGAAGCCGCAGGAGGTGTCATCGGCGATGTTGGAGCCGGAGCCCTGCGACGACGAGTGGTTTAGCGCGAAGGCGCAGGTATCGTTGACTGCGGCGTCAGGGGTCACATTGGCCGCGAAGACATTCTTGTAGAACGGATCCTCGACATTACCTGGGAATGCCATGGAGATCCCGGTCTCTGTTCCGAAGATCGCGCCCCCAATATCGGCCGAGTTGCCCATGAACGTGCTGAAGGTGACCGACGAACCGGTCGCCACATCCGCGCTGGCACCGATGGCTCCACCGGTGGTTGCGGTGTTGCCGGAGAACGTTGCGTTTTCGATATCAACTTCGGCATCGCTTTGATCTAGGAAGACCGCGCCGCCTGTTGACGCTGCGGCATTGGCATCAAATGTGGTGCCGACGATTTGAAGCACGCCTTCGGTGACGGCCACGCCTGCGCCATTTCCGTTGGTGGTGCTGTTGTTTGTCAGGCGGCTGTCTGCCAATGCCTGTGCCACGCCGGTGATTGTTGCGGTGACGTAGAGCCCGCCGCCATTGACGTCAGCGCTGTTGCTATCAAACAGCACCCGCTCGATGTTCAGGGAACCGTCAGCCTGCGTGATGACACTCGCCACGCCGCCGCCGGAGCCGCTGGCGGCGCTTCCGCTAATGGTCGAATCGGTTAGCGTCAGCGAGCCCCGATTCGCGATCGCGCCGCCGTCTCCACCTGCGATGGCGTCGCTGATCGTCAGGTTCGACAGCGCGCTCACGGTGCCTGCGCCCAACAGGATGGCGCCCCCGCTGCTGGCGTTTAGTGCCTCGGAATTGGTGATCGACACCGCATCCATCGTCAGGTCGGAATCGGCCTGCAGGAAGCGGATGCTGCCGCCGCCGGCAGTTGATGCACATCCGTCCATGCTGAGGTTGTAAAGCGCGTAGCTGCCGGAAGAAGCACTGGTCGGTACGACCAAACCTTCGACAGGCGTAAACAGCGTGGAACTGCAGGCGATTGCCACATTCGTTCCGTCGGGCTGGTTGATCTGAACCGGCGCGGTCACCGGGTCCAAATCGGACGCCAGCGAAATTTCGCCATCGACGTCGAATTCGATTATGTGGAAGGGCGGATTCTCCGCTGGGATCGCCCCGGCAGCGTTGGTCGCCTGTATCGCGCCTCGCAAGGAGCACGCGCCTGCAGGGTCACCGCTTTCGCAATCGGCCTGCTGGCCAAGCCCGGAGGTATTGACCACCACGGTAATGGCCATTGCAGGCAGGGTTGCACTCAGCAGGGCCGTGCCAAGCGCGGCGCGAAATACGTTCAACATCGTAGAAATCCCCCTGGCCGCTGTTCGCGGGACACGCGTTTGCAAACGGCTAGATCAGCAAAAAGTAGTCAATCCCCGTCGGCGAGTATGCCGAGTGGAAGGTTCAGTATTCAATAAAACAAGTTATTTGTACGACGCCGACCGATCAGCGTCACGGCAGAGTGCTTTAAGAGGTACGAGATCGGTTTGAAAATCCGGACATTTATTTGCGTATCAGCAGATACATGACGGTTACGGCGATAACGCCTGCGGCAAGCATTAGCCACATTCGGCGGGCCGCGCCCCTGGCTTGTTGGGGTTTGCCTGATTGAACGCTGAAGTGCTCTCGTAGCAGTTCCAGATTCCGGCGATTGGCCCGCCAGGCCACGTCGAAGACGTCGCCCAGCAAGGGGATTGCGCCGACGACCACGTCAATGCCGACATTCTTGAGCATGTGTCGGATGAGCGGAGCGGGTGCGCCCAAGTGGTGGGCGCGAAGTACAAGGGCTAACGCAGCGCCGCCCGTGAGCAGATCGCCGGCACCGGGAATCAGTCCGATAACGCTGTCCAGCCCCAGGCGAATTCGCGTGCCCGGAATGCGAATGCACTCGTCCAGCAACCAGGCATAACGATCCAGTTCGTCGCGAATGGCTGCGGTTTGCTCGGGCGTGGGTTCGGCCATCAGTTAGAATTCGCCTTGGAGTCGCGGAAGAGACCATGAATCCGTTTCGTTGGTTGATGCTTGCAGTCGCTTGGCTGTGGCGCAAGCCGTTGTTGTGGTGGGTGCGCGCGCGCGTCGTGCCGGACCCGCCGGAGTCGATCCTGGGCGATGCGATGGAGCGCCCCGTCTGCTACGTGCTGCCTGTGCGCAGCTGGGCCGACCGTGTTGTTGTGGAGTCGGTGGTCCGCAGCCGTGGATTACCGCTGCCGTACCTCACGCGGCAACGTCTGCCGACACCGGAGCGCGCTGCAGTACTGTTTCTGCCGGCACTGACGCGCACATCCGGTGCGCAGCCCAGCGAGTTGGAGTCGTTAATCGACGCGGCGTTGGGCTCGGGTGACTACGATGTGCAGCTCATACCGGTGTCCGTTTACTGGGGGCGTGATCCGGGTCGGGAGACCTCGCTGCTCAAGATACTGTTCACGGATAGCGATCAAGCGGGCTGGCTGCGCAAGTTCTTCATCGTGCTGGCCAACGGGCGCAACACACTGGTCAGCTTCAGCAAGCCGGTTTCGTTCAGCGAGTTCATGGTCGAGCAACCGGATCGGCCCACCGGCTTGGTGAAGCTCGCGCGTATTCTGCGGCTGCATTTCTCGCGGAATCGTAGCGCAGTGCTGGGTCCCAGCCGGTCGAATCGCTACGCTGTGGTCCGCAGCCTCAAGCATCATCCGTCCGTTCGAACCGCGATTGATCAGGCGGTCAGCGAAGGCGGCGGGTCTCGCGACGAGGTGCTCGCCACCGTGCAGCGCTATGGCGAGGAAATCGCCGCGGATTACACGCTGGCCGCCGTGCGCTTCATGGAAGTCGTGCTCGACTGGCTCTGGAAGCGCACTTTTGACGGGCTGAGCGTATTCAATGTGGAAGCCGCCCGCGAGGCCGCCCACGATGGCGGCGTGGTGTACTTGCCATCGCACCGCAGTCATTTTGACTACCTGTTAGTGAGTTATCTGCTCTACAAACAGGGCTTGGCGCCGCCGCATATCGCCGCCGGCATCAACATGAATTTCTGGCCGGTTGGCGGTTTGTTACGCCGGTGTGGCGCGTTTTACCTGCGGCGAAAATTCCGCGGCAACAAGCTCTATGGCGCGGTGTTTCGTGCTTATGTTGATGCTCTCGTCGCGCGCGGAACACCCATCAGCTTCTATCCCGAAGGCGGCCGCAGCCGAACCGGCCGGCTACGACGGCCGATGATGGGGATGCTGTCGATGACCATCGAAAGCGCGCTGCGCAACCCCGACAAACCGGTGAAGCTAGTGCCGGTGTTTCTGGGTTACGACCGCATCATGGAGGTCAACAGTTACTTCAGTGAACTGCGCGGGCAGAAGGCCAAACGTGAGTCGGCCGCCAAGCTGCTCAAGGCCGGGCGCAGTCTTAAACGCAAGTACGGTCGGCCGTATATCGCGTTTGGTGAGCCGCTCGATGTGTTGGAGCACGTCAAGGCCGCGCGACCAGACTGGCAGGCGATTGATTGGTCTGCGGACGAACGCCCTGACTGGTGGGCGGGCTACGTATCGCAGCTAGGCCACGAGATCATGCGGCGGATCAACGGCACCGCCGTCGTCAGCCCGGTGGCGCTGACGGCAGTCAGCTTGCTGGCGAGCCCGCAGCGGACCATGCCTGCCGATGAGCTTTCCGAGCGGTTGAGTGCCTACATCGCACTCCTGCAGCGTGCCCCTTACGGCCCCAATCTGCAGATTCCGGAAACCGACGGCGGTTTGCTGCTGGAGCGCGCGGAGCGCATTGCAGGGCTGCAGCGCGTCGAGCACCCCTGGGGGGATCTTATCCTCGCGCAGGATAAAGAGGCGGTGTTGTTGACGTACTACCGCAACAGCATTCAGCACTTGTTCGCGTTGCCTTCGCTAATCGCCAACTTCTTTTCGGCGCGGGCTCTGCGCAAGCGGGCAGAGGTGATCGCCGGCTCACGCGCGCTTTATCCGATTCTGCGAGACGAATGGTTTTTGTGGGACCAGGAGCAAAACCTGACACACGCCATTGAACGGCAGATCGATGCGATGGTCGAAGGCGGCATGTTGATCGCGGAGGAAGATAGTCTCCGTCGGCCGGATCCCTCTCAGGATGGCTACGGGCACCTCAACGGGCTCATGCGTGTGATGCGTGAGACGCTGGAACGCTATGCCATGACCTTGGTGCTGCTGGCGGAGCGCCGCGACGTGGTGACGCTGGAGCGCGCGGCCTTCGAAGCGGAGTGCGTGCTGATGGCGGAGCGCATGGCCGTGCTAACGGGGCGCAACGCGCCTGAATTCTTCGATCCCGCGCTGTTTCGCGGGCACGTCAACACACTGATTTCAATGAAGGTTCTTCAGATGAAGCAGGGTGAAGGCAGCGTGGAATGGCTGTCTGTCGAACAAGCCATCGAGCCGCTTTCGGTGCAGGCGCTGGGTTTGCTTGGTCCTGAAATCGCGCAAACTGTGCAGCATCTAACGGGCCGTCGCCGACGGTCTTTTACATCCAGCGACTGATGCATGTCGCTGACCACATGGAGTGAATATGCCCTATACGAAACGACTGATCGCGTTGTCCGCGATTGCACTGGCGGCCTGCCAGCCGCAGCCGGCCGACCCGGGTGGCGAGCCGCCGGATCCGTCGACCTACGAGCCGTCGTCCGAGGCTGAGAAGTTCTCGTATGCCGTGGGAGTGGATGTGGCGCGTTCGCTGGAACAGGTGTCCGACAAGGTTGATGCCGCTGCGTTCTCGGCAGGATTCGCTGCGGCGCACGGTAGCCACGACCTGGCGATGACCGACGAAGACATGACGGCGATCAAGACCACTGTTAGCCAGAGCCTGCAGCAGGCGCAGCAGGAAGAAGCCCAGGTGGCGGCCAAAGAGGCCACCGCCAAGGGCGAAGCCTTTCGCACGGAAAACGCGGAGAACGACAACGTGATGGTGACCGATAGCGGACTGCAGTACGAAGTGCTGGAAGACAGCGACGGCGACAAGCCTACAGCTGAAGACAAGGTCACCGTTCACTACAAGGGCACCTTGATCGACGGTACCGTGTTCGACAGTTCCTATGACCGCGGTAACCCTGCCACCTTCCCGCTCAGCGGCGTGATTCCCGGCTGGACCGAGGGGCTGCAGTTAATGCCGGTCGGCAGTAAATACCGCTTCGTGATTCCGCCGGAACTGGCCTATGGTCAGCGTGGTGCCGGCGCTCGCATCGGACCCAACGAGACCCTGGTCTTCGAAGTCGAACTGCTGAGCATTGGGGAACCGAAAGAGTCCTGATCGACTTCGCCGGTGATGCCGCGGTTTAGCGCGTCGTCGCCGGTGATGATTTGCACGACTTGGCGGCGAGTGTCCGATAGCGTGACATGCGGGAGGTGCGTTCCTCCGGTGTCATGCGCACGGTCTCGCCGCTTTTGTTTTTGTAGAGCACCCGCACCGCCGGGGTGCGTTCGTAGAACGCCAGCCGCTCCCGGGCCCGACTGCATTGCTGCTTGAGAACGGCAGGGTCGGTGGTGGGTTGTTCCGGGGCGGGATGATCGATCGCATCCTCGCTGGCTGGTTCGTCGGCCGGCGCCGGTGGCAGCGTCGTCGCGGGCGCCGGGTTCACATCCTTGACCACATAATCCCGGTTCAGGGGTGGTTGATCCGAATACCTGGTCTGGCCATCGGCATCGGTCCACTGGTAGATCTCAGCATGCGCGCTCGCGCACATCCATCCCAGCAAGAGGCCCGTATTGATCCATGCCGTCAGTCGCATGGCTGGAGCATAACGCAGCCATTGCTGCGCCCGGTGGTGATCGCGCTCATCGCGGGGCTCGCCGCCTGTGAGTCATCGGGGGTGGCGGACGAACTTGCCGACTATCGCTGGCGCGTGGGCAATGTGCTCGATGTTCGCGTCATCCCAGAGGCTACGGACGTTCCCGCCTACCCAAGGCGGCGAGTCCGACTGATCGATTATCCGGATCTGCGGCTATCGCCCGGCGAGGCCTTGTCGCTTCGTGCCTGTCTCGGGCGCCTGCTGGGTGAACGCAACAGCATTCTCGGCCAGGTGATGGCACCGTCGACACGGTTCTCCTACGAGACGCGGGTTGCCGCCAGTTTGCCGGCCTGCGAGACAGGCTCGGATGCCGGGCGCGCCTTGCTGGATCAGGTCATGGCGGTCAAGGCCGATAGTCTTGCCGTGGCGGCCTATCACCTGGTCTTCAATTCGGAGGAAGTCGAGGCCTTTCTGTCGCGGGCAGCAGAACCGGTGGCAATGGAGGAATTGCAACGCGGCTTGGCCGGCGTCACGGCCCTGGATGCGCTGGTCGGATGGGTTGACCGGGGGCTGATGGGCGAGGTGGTTCCGGAGCGGGCTCTGAGCGCGACCCTTCAGCGGCTGCGTGAATCTCGCGGGGCGGGCGGGCTACTTCGGCTCGCCGCCTTGCTCACGACCGAGCTGCGAGCGGTGGCGGCGATGATTCACCAACGTCTGGATGCTCGCCCTGTCTGTCTGCAGCCGCAGCCCACGCCGACCGCGCAGGTTGCCGAGACGGTTTTTCACAAGTTCTACGCAGACGCTTTGCAGCCGGATCTGACCATCGTCCGGCGGGAGCTATCGCGTCTGGTGACAGCGTTGAGCGACGCCCAGCATGTTCAGCGCAGCGCGCTGCCCGCAGAGCTCCGTGGCTATCTGGATGCCATACGGGCGCTAGACGCTGACCTGGTCTCGGCATCGACCGAACATGCACAGGCCTGGCAGCGCCTGCTGGGCCAATGCGGCCGTATGCCTGACCGTGGTGACAGGGATTCGGCGGCGTGAACATCATTCCCATACGCTGACGTATGTGTTAGTTTTTCCGTACTTACCCGTATGGAAGTCGCGACATCGATGGCCCAGCAAAAGCCAACATTGAGTGCCGACGACTGGGCGGACGCCGCTTTGGACGCCATGGTCGACGGTGGGTTGGACGGTGTCGCGGTCGAGCCGCTGGCGCGAAAGCTGGGTGTGACCAAGGGCAGTTTCTACTGGCATTTCGCCAATCGTGATGCGCTGATCCGGGCGTCGCTTGAGCGCTGGGCCTCGCGGGAGACGGAGCAGATCATCGCCCGCGCCAAGGGCGTGAAGCAGCCTCGAAAACGCATCCAGACCGTGTTCAAGGCAGCCAATGGCAGCGAGCGTGAGGGTCATCTGTATCTGGCGCTGGCGGCAGCCAGCCGCGACCCCCGGGTGGCGGACTTCGTCCACAAGGTCTCGCAGCGTCGCTTGGATTTTCTATCCGAATGTTATCGGGCGCTGGGTTTGCCGACGCGCGATGCCCGCAAGTGGGCGACCTTTGCCTACAGCACCTTCCTGGGCACGTTGCAGCTGCGGCGGGATAACCCGTCCGCGCTACCGCCAGGGGCCATGTTTAACGAATACCTGAGGCTGTTAATCGAGACGCTCATTCCGCGTTCCGGCGAGCAGCCTCCGGCGGCGAACGAACAAGCCGCCTAATCGACTCCCCAGTCTCTTACCTTTGTATATCGGAGGGTTTGTCATGTTGACACTACTCGCAATTTTCATCGCCGTTGCTGGCTTTTGGGTGCTTGCCTACATGGGGGCGCCGCTACTGGTGTCGTCCGCTGCAATTGGCGTGTACATCGTCGGTCTTTACGGCGTTGGCATCATGGGGCCGACCGCGTTCGCCATCACCGGCGGCATCTACGCGGTGCTGGCGATCGTCCTGAACCTGCGGCCGATCCGCCGGCTGATCACCAAGCCGGTCTTTGCGGGCTTCAAGGCGGTGCTGCCGCCGATGACCTCCACCGAACGTGAAGCTCTGGAAGCGGGCGACGTGTGGTGGGAAGGCGAAATGTTCCGCGGGCGGCCGGATTGGTCGGTGCTCAAGAACTTCAAGCGTACGCAGCTCACCGCCGAGGAGCAGTCCTTCCTCGACAACGAGACAGTTGAGCTGTGTCAGATGATCGACGACTACAAGACCGTCTACGAGGACCGTGATCTCGCACCCGAGGTGTGGGCGTTCATGCGTGAGAAGAAGTTCTTCGCCATGCTGATCACCAAGGAATGGGGCGGCCTGGGCTTCTCGGCCTACGCCCAGTCCTGCGTGGTGACCAAGATCGCCACCAAGTCGATTACGGCTGCGGTGACGGTGATGGTGCCGAACTCGTTGGGCCCTGGTGAGTTGCTGATGCACTACGGCACCGAAGAGCAAAAGGAACACTGGCTGCCCAAGTTGGCCAATGGCACCGACATTCCCTGCTTCGGCCTGACCGGCGTGGAAGTCGGCTCGGACGCCACCGCCATCCCTGATGTCGGCGTGGTCTGCAAAGGCGAATGGGAAGGCAAGGAAGTGCTGGGCATGCGCCTGACCTTCAACAAGCGCTATATCACGCTGGCGCCGGTCGCTTCGGTGATCGGTCTGGCGTTCAAGCTACAGGACCCGGACGGTCTGCTGGGCGACGCCGAGACGGCTGACTATGGAATCACCTGCGCCCTGATCCCGGCTAACACGCCGGGTGTGGAAATTGGTCGGCGTCATTACCCGTCCGGTGCGTTCATGAACGGACCGATCACCGGTGAAGACGTGTTCGTGCCGATCGAGTGGATTATCGGCGGCGTGGAAAAGGCCGGCGGCGGCTGGCGCATGCTGGTCGAGTGTCTGTCTGCGGGCCGCGGCATCTCGCTACCCGCGCTGTCGGCTGCCGGCGGCAAGATGGCCTATCGAATGACCGGTGCGTATTCGCGTATTCGCCGGCAGTTCAAGCTCTCGGTCGGCAAGTTCGAAGGCGTGCAGGAGGCCACGGGCCGCATCGCCGGGCTGAACTACCGACTAGAAGCTACACGCACATTGACGGCCAGCGCGGTCGACAATTGTGCGCCGTCTGTAGTCACGGCCATTGCCAAGTACCACATGACGGAAATGATGCGGCAGGTGCTGACCGACGCCATGGACGTGCATGGTGGCCGCGGCATCATGGTCGGCCCACGTAATTACCTCGTGTCTGCCTATCAGGCGATTCCGGTGGCGATCACCGTGGAAGGCGCGAACATTCTCACCCGCAGCTTGATGATCTTTGGCCAGGGTGCAATCCGCTGTCATCCGTACGTCTTCCCGGAAATGGAAGCGGCGCGTGAGGACGATCTGCCGGCCTTCGACAAGCTGCTTTGGAGCCACATCGGCTTTTCCATGAACCGCGGCGTGCGCGCGCTGACGCTGGGCCTGACCGGTGGTGCGCTGGCCAAGGCGCCGGTGGACGGACCGACAGCCAAGTACTACAAGCAGCTTGAGCGCATGTCGACGTCCCTTGCCTTCGTGTCCGACGTGACCATGGGTGTTCTCGGTGGCGAACTGAAACGCAAGGAACGGCTCTCGGCCCGCCTGGGCGATGTGCTGAGTCATCTGTACATGGCCTCGGCCGTGCTCAAGTACTACGAGGACGAGGGTCGGCCAGAAGAAGACCTGCCGCATGTGCAGTGGTGCCTGGAAGACTCGCTGAACACGATTTACGAAGCCTTCGATGAGTTCTTCTCGAACTTTCCGATGGGTTTCGTGGGTTCGGCGATGCGCCGCATGGTGTTCCCGTTCGGTCGCTCCTACCGCCCGGTCTCTGATGACCTCAATGGCAAGCTCGCCGACATGATGATGGAGCCTACAGAGCTACGTGATCGCCTGTCCGAGCTGTGCTATCTGCCGCAGGACGCGGCGGATCCCGTCGGGCTGCTAGAAGTCACGTTCGGCAAGTTGATCGAGGTCGAACCGCTGTACAACAAGTACTACAAGGCCCTGTCCAAGGGAGAGCTGGCCGGTATGACGCTCGAAGCCCGGTTGGAAGAAGCGGTTCAGCAGGGCGTGTTGACCCAGGACGAAGCCGCACAGGTGGGCGAGTACGACGCGCTCCGCTACGAGTCCGTCATGACCGACGCCTTCACCAAGGAGTATCTGGCCGGTACCGCCTTCAATCCGGACGCGGATGCCGCCGACACGGTGCATCCGACGGCGAAGGTCGCCTGATAGCCGGAAGCAAGCACTCGATGAGAAACGGGCCCTGCGGGGCCCGTTTTCTTTAGGTGTAGGCGTCGACCATCCGGCTTCAGCGGCCCGAGGCGACCAGGCGCGTCGGTTCACCTTCGCTGCGCGCGACCACTACCGCGCCGGTGGAATCCGAGAACACGTTGACGGCCGTCCGGCACATGTCGAGCACGCGGTCCACGGCCAGAATCAGTCCAACGCCTTCCAGCGGCAGGCCGATGGCGGTCAGGATCACGCCGATGGCGACCAGGCTCGCCGACGGTATGCCCGCCACCCCAATCGAGGTGAGCAGCGCGGTCAGCACGATGACGAATTGGGTGCCCAATGTCAGATCGAGTCCATAGGCCTGCGCGATGAACATGGCCGCCACGCATTCATAAAGGGCGGTGCCGTCCATGTTGACCGTGGCGCCCAGCGGCAGCACAAAGCTGCTGGTGCGATTTGATACGCCGGCTCGGTTCTCGACGCAGTCGAGCGTGACCGGCAGCGTTGCGGATGACGAGCTGGTCGAGAAGGCGGTGAGCAATGCCGGCGACATCGCCGCATAGTGCTTGAGCGGATTCACGCGTGCGACGAGGCTCAGCATCAACGGCATGGTGATCAGCAAATGCGCGGCCAGGGCGATGATGACCGTGACGAAGAAGGCCAGTAGCGGGCCAACGGCGTCGAAACCGGTCTGCGCAACGACCTCGGCAACCAGGCCGAATACGCCGATCGGCGCGATTCGCATCACCAGATTCGTCATCTGCAGCATGACCTGGTAGACGCCGTCCCAGAAATCCTTGAGCACCTCCCCCGGACGCCCGGGCACGCGGGTGGCCAGAAAGCCGAACAGAATCGAGAACACGATCAGGCCCAGCATCTGCCCCGCGGCAGCGGCCTCGATAATGTTGGGCGGCACCAGCCGCAACACGATGCCGATGACGTCGCCAGCGCCTTTGCCCTCGATCTTCTCGAGTACCTGTCCGGTACCGGCATCCAGCCCCATCCGGTCGCCGGCGGGCTCGCCATCGACCAAGCCCGGTGAGAGCAGGTTCACCATGAACAGGCCAATCAGGATGGCCACGAGGCTGGTGGTCAGATAGTAGGCGAGGGTCTTGCCGCCGAGGCGGCCCAGGTCGCGGCCACCCGGCAAGCCCATGACGCCCACGATGATCGATGACACGATCAGCGGCACGATCAGCATCTTCAGCGCATTGAGAAAGAAGCTGCCGATCAGATCGAAGGCATCAATCCACCAGCCAGCGTCCGGCACGATGGAGCCGACGATGGCCGCGGCGACGAGCGCAATCAGGATTTGCCAATGCAGTTTCATGGGTGCAAGCAGATGCAGGAATCGATCCGCCTAGCCTAATCCATCCACGAGGCCAGGTGACGCCGAGTCGCAGCCCGCCCGGTATGATGCGCGCAGGTGTCATTTGATGAACAGGCGATATTGATGGATCAAGAACTCGCGGTCGCAGTTCGGCCGGCAGCCGCCGGCAAGCAGTGGATCGGCTCGGCATGGGGGCTGTTTGCCGGCCAGGTCGGTACCTGGCTGGTATTGGTCATCATTCTATTCGCGGTCACGGTGCTGGCGGCCTTCGTGCCGCTGGGCAGTCTGGCGATGAACGTAGTGTCGCCGGTGTTCATCGGCGGCATGATGATTGGCGCGCATCAGCAAGCGCGTGGCGGCCGGGCAGAGATCGGCCATTTGCTCGCCGGGTTCTCCCAGCGATTCGTCGATCTGCTGTTGCTTGGCCTGATACAAATCCTCGCGACCCTGGTCGTGGGATTGGTTGGCGCCATCGGTGCGATGCTGACGATCGGATTGAGCGTCTTCGAAAATCCCGAGGCGCTGGGGGGCATTTCAGTGGTGACCTGGCTGCTGCTGGCGCTCGTCATGACCGTGCCGCTGGCCGCGATGATCATGGCCTTCTGGATTGCCACGCCACTGGTTGCCGTGGCGGGATGCAAGCCCTGGGAAGCCGTGGAACGCTCCTTTGACGCGGCGTGGCGGAACTGGCGTGCGCTGCTGGTCTACGGGCTGCTGGCACTACTGCTCGGCCTGATCGCGGTGATTCCGTTTGGCTTGGGCTTGATCGTGTTGATGCCGGTGCTGATGCTCGCCGGTTACACCGCCTGTGCGGACCTGTTCAGTCTGAATTCAGCCCCGCCGTCGCAGCCATCGACGCTCGAAGTGAACAAAGTGCCAACACCGGACGAGGACGAAGCAGATGACCGATTCGGTGCGAGCTGAGGTGTCCGACACGAAGGCCGCTCCGGCCGGTCCGCTTGCGGCACGGCGCATGCGGGCATTCACCGATCATCTGACCAAGGATTTTCTGGGCGGCCCCCGGCCGTTGAAGTTCGCGTGGGTGATCAATGCGCAGAAAGGTGGAACCTTCCTGTTCGTGGGGTTCTTGATGTGGTGGTACGGCAACACCGCTCCCGCGGCCTGGGTCTACCTCGCGCTGCATGGCAGCTACGGATTGTGCTGGCTGCTGAAGGATGTGACCTTTCCAGATCCCAATTGGCAATCGCGTGTGACCTTCGGCGGTGCGCTGATGTCCATCGTCGGTGGTCTCGGCCTGTATTGGTTGATCGCCTGGCTGCTCATCTCGGGGGTGAGCACGCCGGACTATCCGTTACCGGAACAGGCCTGGTTCGCGTTATGCATTTCTTTGCACACGCTAGGCATCGCGATCATGTTGTCGGCCGATGCGCAGAAGTACTACACGCTGAAGGTCCAGCGCGGCCTGATCACGACCGGCATGTTTCGCTATGTCCGCCACCCGAACTATCTCGGCGAGATGATGATCTATGGCAGCTACGCGCTCATGGTCTGGCACTGGGCGCCAGTGCTGATCCTGGCGTGGATCTGGATCGGCATCTTCGCCGTGAACATGGTGCTCAAGGAGGCGTCGATGTCGCGGCACCCGACATGGGCGGCCTACAAACGCCGGACGGGCTGGTTGCTACCCGGCCTGTAGGCGGCCCTTTGCCGGTTGGTGGGTGCTGAACGTCAGGCGGCCTTGCCCTGAGCCTCGGCGCTCTTGCTGCCGCGGCTGGGCATCGTGCCCATCAGCTTGCAGATAATGCTGAGCATCACCTCGTCGGCACCACCGCCGATGGAGATGAGGCGTGAGTCCCGGTAGGCGCGGGCCACGCGGTTGTCCCACATGAAACCCTGACCGCCCCAGAACTGCAGGCAGGTATCGGTCACCTCACGTGAAACCCTGCCGGCTTTGAGTTTGCACATGGATGCCAGCATGCTGGCGTCGCGGCCGTTGATGTACTGCTCGGCGGCCTGCATGGTGAGCGCTTTCAGGCTTTCGACTTCCGTCTTCAATTCGGCGAGCCGGAAATGCACGTACTGGTTGTCCAGCACCGATTGCCCGAAGGCCTTACGCGACCGCGCGTAGTCGATGGTCTCGTCGAGATTGCTTTCCAGCCCCTCGATAGCGGTCGCGGCGCCGAACAGGCGCTCCTCCTGGAATTGCAGCATCTGATACATGAATCCCATGCCTTCCTGGCCAATCAGGTTGCGCTGAGGCACGCGGACGTTGTCCAGAAAGATCATCGCCGTGTCCGAGGCCCGCATGCCCAACTTGTCCAGCTTGGTCTGGCGGTCCACGCCCTTGGCGTCCAGTGGGACCACGACCAGCGACTTGTTCTTGTGCGGCTTGCCTTCACCGGTATTGACCAGCATGCAGGCCCAGTCGGACTGCGTGCCGTTGGTGATCCACATTTTCGAGCCATTGATCACATAGTCACCGCCGTCTTTGGTCGCCGTGGTCTTGATGCTGGCGACGTCTGAGCCGGCCCCGGCTTCGGACACCGCGATCGAGACGACCTGATCGCCGGCAATGGCGGGCGCCAGATATTGCTGGCGTAGCTCGTCCGAGCCGAATCGGGCCAGCGCGGGTGTGGCCATGTCGGTCTGCACGCCGATGGCCATGGGCAGCGAGCCGCAGTGACATTGTCCCAGGGCCATCGCGAATATGAGCTCGTAGGAGTAGTCCAGGCCCATGCCCCCGTATTCGGCCGGCTTGTTGATTCCGAGCAGCCCGAGGTCGCCCATACGCTTGAGCACCTCATGTGCGGGCCAGATGCCGGCTGCTTCCCACTCGTCCACATGCGGGTTGATTTCGTCCTGCACGAACTTGCTAACCGTCCGATGCAATTCTTTATGCTCATGGGTAATAATCATTACTGTTTTCTCCTCAAAGGTTGTTGCCGACCAATGCAATATTTTTTGAGATTCTGGGTAAGTTTTGTCATGCATGCAACGATGAATCTCAAATTACCAGTAATTATGATTACCCAATGAGCGCCGTCATGGGAAAATCACATCTGGACGGCGGTCTATAAAGACATCGACGCAGGCAGGCGGGAAGGGCGCAATGATCAATCGATGGCCGTGTTGTTCGGAATCCGTTGGCGGGAAAACGGGATGAGTCGCTCCCGCCGCGAGTTTTCCGTGCTGGTCGACGCTTACGCACAGGATCTCTACCGCTACGCGTACTGGCTTTGTCGCGATCCGCACGTTGCCGAGGACCTGGTGCAGGAAACCCTGCTGCGAGCCTGGAAGTCTTTCGACAAGTTGCAGGATGTGAAAGCGGCGCGCTCCTGGCTCATCACCACGGTGCGTCGCGAGAACCTCCGGCGGTTCGAGCGTTACCAACCCACGACGGTCGATGTGGACGAAATGGAGTACCTGCCAGCAGTCGCGACGGATGATGTCGCCACTGCAGATGAGATTCGGACCCGGCTGGCCAGCCTGCCCGTCGTGGACCGCGAAGCCCTGCTGCTTCAGGCCGGTTACGGCTACAGCCTGAAGGAAATCGCCGAGATCATGGATACCACGCCAGCCGCGGTGGGCAACCGTGTTTACCGCGCCCGGCAGCGACTGTTGCAGCAGGATGTCGATGCCACCAAACGGGAGGTGCAGGCATGAATTGTTTTGAAGCGCGCCGCGCATTGCTCACCGATCCGGCCCGGCTGCCCGGAGACGTGGCGAACCACGTGTCGCAGTGTGAACGCTGCGGCCGGTTTGCGGCTCAGGTGCGCACGCTGGATATGCGAGTGGCCGATGCATGGTCGATTGGCACGCCTCCCGGCCTCGGTGACCGGCTCAAGCTGAGCGGTCCCCAGCGCTCGCGTGCGTGGGTGCCGGTGATGGGTGGCCTGGCGCTGGCCGCATCGGTGCTCGTCGCTGCGCTTGTGATCGGTTTCCCGAGCGCGCAGGGGCCAGGCGGCATTGACTGGGCCGCGTCGATGGTCGCTCACAGTGAGTACGACGCAGCGCATGAACTCTCGGCCGATCCCGACGCATCACAGGATTTCGAGCGGGTGATCCAGCGACTGGGGGGGCGGATTCGGGCGATCCCGGATGGCATCACCCGGGCCGGCTACTGCGTGCTGGATGGCAAGGCGGCGCTGCATGCTGTTATCGAACATGCTGGTGAACGCTTCGTTGTGTACGTGCTGCCCGGCGTGGCGGCTCAGCAGGCCCTGGTCGATCTGGGCGGTTGGCATGGCGAGATCCTGTCCGGCGATCACTCCACGATCGCGGTGCTCGGCCGCGGCACCACGGATGCCATCGAACAGTTGGCGCAGTCGTTGGCGGCCTCGGTCCAGTGGTCCGGCTCGGCCTGAGCGGCGTAAGCTGGCGGCCCGTCATCATCGGAGCTTGCGATGTACGAACGCTGGATCTTGCCGTACCTGCTGGATTTCGCCTGCGGGATTCGTCCGGTCCGGCTCCAGCGCCAAAAAATCGTGCCGCTGGCCCGCGGGCGAGTGCTGGAAATCGGCATCGGGACCGGCCTGAATCTCCCGCACTACGTGCCGGGGCAGATCGATAGCCTCCAGGGGCTGGATCCCGGGGTGTCCATGCATCGGCTAGCGCAAAAGCGTTTGCGGGCGACAGGGCTTAGTGCGGAGTTGATCCCATTGTCCGCCGAGTCGATTCCCATGCCCGGCGCCAGTTTCGATACCGTCGTCTGTACCTACACACTTTGCACGATTCCGGACGCTGCGGGTGCCTTGAGCGAGATGCGTCGCGTGCTCAAGCCCGACGGTCGTTTGCTGTTCTGCGAACACGGCCGGGCGCCAGATCCCGGTGTCGCCACGTGGCAGGCACGGCTGAACAAGCTTTGGTCACCGATTGCAGGAGGCTGTCGCCTGGATCGCAATATTCCGGACCTGCTCGATGACGCAGGATTTCGCGTGGAGAGTCTGGAGCAGATGTATCTGCCGGGTCCTCGCGTGCTCACCTACAACTATTGGGGCTCGGCGCAGGCCGCGGCGTGAGCGGTTTAGTCCTCGATCTCGGGCAGTCGCTGCGCCGCCAGGGCGGCTAATACGGCGCCACAACCGAACAGCAGCACCATGCCATCGGGTCCAAGCCAGGGCTCCAGCAGGCTTAGCGAGCCACCGGCCAGCAACAGTACGCCGATGAGCGTGTTGCTGACGGCGGTATACGCCGCCCGTGTTTCCTGCGTCGCCATATCGATCAGGTATGTGCTTCGGCCCAGGCGCACGCCGCTATGCGCCAGCGAAAGCACAAAGTACAGCCCGGCGTAGATCAGCGAAGATGTCCAGTGTAGCTGGACGACCGCAAACAACCCGCCACAGGCCGCTGCAGCGATCCATCCGGCCCGAATCAGCACGCGTCGGCTGGAGACGTCGGATTGGCGCCCCCAGACCGTGCCACCCAGCAGGTTGGCCGCGCCGACCGCGACCAACAGCCCGCCGAGGGCGCTGAATTCGCTGCCGCCGACCTGACGGGCGGACAGCACCATGAACGGCGCGGCGAACGCGGTGGACAGGAAGATTGCCCGGGTCATCACAAACAGACGGAACTGCGCGTCGGTCCGCATCAGCGCAAGCTGGCGGACCGCCTCCACGGCCGCGTTGCCGCCACCACTGTTCTGGCCGGGGGCCTCTCGGACGAAGCCGTACGCCGCCGCGGCGCCCAGCCACAACAGGCCGGCACCGAATAGCAGCGAAGCCAGATAGCCAATGCTCTCGCCGCCGGACAGCAGGCCGGTGGCGCCAATGGCCAGGGCTGCGCCGCCACCGATTGACGAGGCATAACCGGATGCCTTGCCTCGTGTGCGCCGCGACACCGTCTTGCCCTGCACATCCTTGATGGCGACGGAACAAATACCCCGCGCCAGGCTGAACAAGACCAGCAGGCCGAGCAGCATCCAGCCCGCATTCGCGCCTTCGCCATGCAATGCGACCAGACCCATGGCGACCATGCAGCTGCCCTGCAAGGCGCTGCCGAGCACCCAGAACCATTTGCGTATGGCGTGACTGCGAATCCACGCGGCCACGAACAGCTGTGGAATCAGCGCCAGTGATTCGCGGATGGGAACGGTTAGCCCGGCCATGAATGCCGGCGCACCGACAGCCGCGAGTACCCATACCAGCACGAGCTTGGCGCTGCCGAGATGATCCCCCGTTTTGGTCGCCGCGAGGGCGAATACGTGGATCAGGAAATTTCGTGGCAAATGCCGACAGGCCGATTCAGGAACGTCCTTGCACACGCGGGCGTCTTCCTCTCCAAGCAGAATTTCGTAAACGGATCGATCGCGCTGCAATGCCAGGTGTCCTCAGGCGTTTCGGCGCGAGAGTGTGCCATGAGGCACGGCGTCAGCGCCGCTTGGGAACAAAGGCAAACACCAGCAACAGGCCAGCGACAAACCCGCCGATGTGGGCGCGGAACGCGACGCCAGCGCCCGCTCCGCTCATCATTTCCGATAGAAGCTGCAGCAAAAACCAGAGCCCGAGCACGGCAGCGGCCGGCAGCCGCGTGACATGCAGATAGAAGCCAAGCGGGATCACGACGGTGACCCGGGCCCGGGGATAGAGCATGAGGTAGGCAGCCAGTACCCCCGATATCGCACCGCTGGCGCCCACCATGGGGATCGCCGAGGAGGGATCCGGCAGCGCCTGTGCCATCGCCGCACCGATGCCGCAGAGCAGATAGAACACGATGAACCGACCGTGGCCCATCGCGTCTTCCACATTGTCCGAGAAGATCCAGAGGTACAGCATGTTGCCGATCAGGTGCATCCAGCCGCCATGCAGGAACATGGAGGTGAACACCGTCAGCAGGGCGGGAACGGTGCCGATTTCTGGCGGAAGCATCGCGCCTTGCAGCAACCGCGCCGGGATCAGGCCATAGCCGAAGATGGCCTGCTGCGCGGCGGCCCCCAGCGACCACTCCCACAGGAATACGCCGACGCAGCTGCCGATGAGCAGCCAGGTCAGCCATGGTGTGCGGCGCGCGGGGTTGTCATCCCGGATGGGGATCATCGCAGTTCGGTCCTGTCGGGGCGGGCTTGGATGTCAGTGTTAGTGTAGATGACACATGACGGGGCCCTCGCATGCGGGATTCGGCGACAGATCCGATACGAGCGGGCACCGCAACAATTCGAGGAGGCAGCATGAGCATTCCACGCTCTGTTCTGGAGCAGATTGGCCGCACACCGATGCTGGAATTGCAGGGTTTCGAGACCGGACCCTGCCGCTTGTTTGTCAAGCTGGAGAACCAGAACCCCACCGGATCGATCAAGGATCGCATCGGCTTGTCGCTGGTCGATGCGGCGGAGCGCAACGGCGACATTAAGCCAGGCGGCACGCTGATCGAGGCCACCGCGGGCAACACAGGGCTGGGTCTGGCACTGGTCGCGGCGCAGAAAGGTTACCGATTGCTCCTGATCGTGCCGGACAAGATGGCGCAGGAGAAGATCTTTCACCTCAAGGCTCTGGGCGCCGAAGTGCGTATCACCCGGTCGGATGTCGGCAAGGGTCATCCCGAGTATTACCAGGATATGGCCGAGCGCCTGGCGGCCGAAATTCCGAACAGTTTCTACGTAAACCAGTTTGGTAACCCGGCAAACCCCTTGGCGCACGAGACCACCACCGGGCCGGAGATCTGGGATCAGATGGACGGTGACGTGGATGCCGTGGTTTGTGGCGTCGGTTCGGGAGGCACCATCACCGGGCTTACGCGATTCTTTCAGCGAGTGAATCCGTCGACGCAAATGGTGCTTGCCGATCCGGTGGGTTCGGTGCTCGTCGACTACGTAAAGACGGGACGGTATGGCGAGGCCGGAAGCTGGGTCATCGAAGGGATCGGGGAAGATTTCATCCCACCGGTCTGCGATTTGAGCGCCGTGGTCCACGCTTACAGCATCTCGGATGCGGAAAGCCTTCAAACCGGCCGCGCATTGCTCAGAACCTGCGGCATTCTGGGTGGCTCGTCCACCGGAACCTTGCTGGCGGGCGCGCTGAGGTACTGCCGCGAGCAAACCCGCCCACAACGGGTGGTCACCTTCGTCTGCGACAGCGGCAATAAATATCTGTCGAAGATGTACAACGATTTCTGGATGTTCGATCAGGGCCTGCTAGGGCAGCCGGAGACAGGCACACTGCTGGACCTGATCGCGCGTCGTTATGCCGATGGCTCTGCCGTCACCGTCCGGCCCGAGGATTCGCTCATTCAGGCCTACCGGCGAATGAAGCTGGATGATGTGTCGCAGCTGCCGGTCATGGATGGCGACCGGCTTGTCGGCATTATTGACGAATCCGATCTGCTGCTGGCGGTCCATGCTGACGCCGCGCATTTCCACACGGCAGTGCAAACGGCGATGGTGACGCAGTTGCAGACCGTTGACGTCAACGCCAGCGTGGACGAGCTGCTGCCGTTGTTCGACCAGGGACGGGTGGCGATTGTCGAGGATGCAGGCCGCTTTGTCGGGTTGATTACCAAAATTGATGTGCTCAACTACCTGCGCCATCGGGTGCAATAGCAATCTCTGGTAAGGAACAAACATGACCAGCAAGCAAGCAACGGCAACCCGGAGCATGGCGATGGCCACACGGGCGATTCACGGCGGACAGCAGGTCGACCCGGTGACCGGCGCCGTGATACCGCCGATCTCTCTGGCGTCGACGTATGTGCAGTCCGGCCCGGGCGAGCACCAGGGCTTTGAGTATTCTCGGTCGCATAATCCGACGCGTTACGCCTATGAGCGTGCCGTCGCAAGCCTGGAAGAAGGGCGGGCAGCCTTCGGGTTTGCCTCGGGATTGGCGGCAATGGCATCGGTGCTTGATCTGTTGCCAGCCGGCAGTCATGTGATCGCATCGGACGACCTCTACGGAGGCAGCTATCGCCTGCTCAACGCGGTGCGCGGGCCGGCCGCAGGCCTGCAGGTGAGCCATGTCGACATGCGCGACCCGCAGCGCGTCCGTGACGCCCTTCGCGACAATACCCGGTTGATCTGGGTCGAGACGCCGACGAATCCTCTGCTTCGTCTCGCCGATCTGGAGGCGATCGCGGCGATCGCCCGGCAGGCCGGCGTGATGTGCTGTGCCGACAATACCTTTGCGACGCCGGTGTTGCAGCGTCCGCTGACGCTGGGGTTCGACCTCGTGCTGCACTCGGCCACCAAGTATCTGGCGGGTCATTCGGATGTGGTGTCCGGCGTGGTCGTGGTGGGCGACGATCCCGAGCTGGAAGAGCGACTGCGTTTCGTACAGAACGCCGTTGGCTCGGTCGCCGGGCCGTTTGACAGTTATCTGGTGCTGCGAGGGATCAAGACCTTGCCCCTGCGCATGCAACGGCATTGCGAGAACGCATCTGAACTGGCCGGCTGGCTGGATTTACAGGCCGGCGTGAGGACAGTGCACTACCCAGGGCTGCCAGCTCATCCGCAACAAACGTTGGCCTTACGACAGATGTCCGCGTTTGGCGGGATGATTGCGATGGAGATTGACGGCGGGCTTGCGGCTGCCCGCGCGTTTCTCCAAGCCACTGAATTGTTTCAACTCGCCGAATCGCTCGGTGGGGTGGAAAGCCTGATCGAACACCCGGGCATCATGACGCATGCCAGCGTCCCGGCGGACCAGCGACAGGCGCTGGGGATTGGTGATGGACTGATCCGTCTCTCGGTCGGGATCGAGGATGTCGAGGATCTGCGAGCCGATCTGTCCGGGGCGCTGGACGCAGCGCGTCTCGCGAACTAGTCAGCCGCCTGCGGCGCTGGCGTCGCGCCACCGCGCAGCAGCCGTTGGGGCGGCTCGATCTCGTAAAGCCTGCCCCAGCGTTTGCCGGTGACGAACAGTCGCTGGCTGTCGTCCAGCCACGCAATGCCGTTCAACGTGTTTTCGGCGCGCCGCGTGGTGTGTGGGTCCAACTCGCTCAGATCCAGCCATTCCACGACGCGACCGGTGGCGGGTTCGATCACGGCAACCCTGCGTGTTTGCCAGACGTTGGCCAACACGTAGCCGTTCACCCACTCGAGTTCGTTGAGGTTTCGGACTGGCCGGTCGCCATCCGTGACCTCGAGGTCATGAACAGGTCGGAAATCCGTTGTGCTGTGCCAGTGAAGTCTGGCGGAGCCGTCGCTGCGAATGAGGTGTTCGCCGTCGTAGGTCAGGCCCCAGCCCTCGCCGTCATAGGTCCACTGGCCCAGCTTTCGCCCATGGCGCGACCAGACAATGGCCTGACCTGCCTGCCAGGTCAGCTGAATGAACCGGTGCTGGCCATCAATGGCGAGGCCTTCGCCGAACCAGCGGGGCGGTAGCGCAATGGCGCGCTCGACCCGGCCGGTGGCCAGGTCGACCCAGCGCAGTTCCGAGGCGCCGCGCTGGCCGGTGCTTTCCAGCAACTGTTCGCCGAGAAAAACCAGACCCTGTGTAAAGGCGTCTTGAGCATGCGGAAAACTGGCGAGAACCGCAGGCCGGCTAACGGGGGGCGATTCGGCCGCTCCTGCGGTGGGCGCGCCGACCAGCAGGGCGAGCGCCATGCCCAACCATGTCCCGAGTCTGATCATTCACGCGCCAAGACGATCAGCCAATTCGAGCAGGCAACGCACGGTCGGCGGCTGCCGATCGGTTGTTGGCCAGGTGGCATCCGCCCGGCTGAGCCAGACCGCCTGGAATCCTGCGGTTCGAGCGCCGACGACATCGGCATGCGGGTGGTCGCCAACATGCAGAATCTGCTTCGGTTCCAACCGGAGATGGTCGGCCGTATGCGCAAAAATCCGGGGGTCTGGTTTGGCGAAGCCAACGTCGCGGGCATACACCGTGTGTTCCAGCAGATGCAGGCCGGTCGCCGGTCCGGGTTGCCCGTTTCCGTTGGTGAGTCCGACCAGTCGGAAGCGTGAGGCCAAACGCTGCAAACCGAGCCGCACGTCGTCATAACAAGCGATATCGTTCCGGGCTTTGAAGAAGACGGAAAAGGCTTCTTCCGCTCGATGCACGGGGGCGCCGACGGAATCCAGCAATACCCGGATGGTTTTCAGCCGCAGGGCCGTCATGTCGTGTAACAGCTCGGGATTCGCTTGCCCAACGCGTTGCCGCAACGCATGCACGCCAGCCTCGTCATAGCGGTCGAGCACCGCCGGAGCATGCTGCGAGAACCAACTTCGTAATGCCAGCTCGGCGCGCTGCATGACCGGCGCAATGGGCCAGAGCGTATCGTCGAAATCGAAGCTGATTGCGCGGATGCTCGCGGCATCCAGGCTGGCTTCAGTCATCAATCAGGAAGTATTCAAGCGTCGACACAACGCGAATGGTCTTGACCTCGGGCGAGTGCGGATCGCGATCGGTGATCGTGAACAGGCCCTGGCGTGCGCGTCTTAGCGTGCCGACGGCGGTTCCGGAATCTTCGGCGAAGCGGGCTGCGGCATCGCGCCCATTGCGCGTGGCCTGGGCGATCATGTCGGGCTTGATCTCGTTCAGTTCGGTGAACAGGAACTGGGTTTGAGCACCCCATTGGTGCATGAGTACCACGCCCTCGCTCACCAATTCTCCAGCCGCTTGCTGTGCCTTGCGAACCTTGTCGACCTGATCGGTGCGGAGCAGCACCGTCGCCTCGGCGGTGTAGCGGTTGCCGCGGTATCCGTCGCTGCCATATTGCTGCGATAGCTTGTCGGTGATGCGCGGGGCGGACCGGGTGATGTTGTCGGCGGGAAAGCCCTGCGCTTGCAGAAACGCCAGAATGCGCTGCGCGTCGGCCTCAAGTGTCTGCTGGACGTCGGGCAACTCGTTGCCGGTTGCCGAAAACACCAGCGGCCAAATCGCCAGGTTGGCTGGAACCTCGCGTTCGGCTAGGCCCTTGACCTCCACGAAGCGGTCGGCACTGCGGATATCGGACAGGCTGGCGCCAATGAGGCAAGCCGAGACAATCATGCCGGCGGCCAAGAGGCCGCCGGCGATCATGCGATCCATCGGTTTACTCGCCAGGTTCGGCCGAGTCGAAGCCATCCGAGAGGGCGCAGGTGATGGCCAGTACCGACAGCGTGTCCACGGTGATCGTGCCGCCATCGATCAGCGGGTCCGTGGCGTCGCCCGGCGGG
>Ga0208330_1000184_pt1 | contig 37413 bp, 35 predicted proteins | sample DeeseametaMP1896_FD_184180 | JGI IMG/M metagenome (GOLD analysis project Ga0208330, IMG submission 184180) | Marine microbial communities from the Deep Pacific Ocean - MP1896 (SPAdes) | ecosystem: Environmental > Aquatic > Marine > Oceanic | place: East of Hawaii, North Pacific Ocean | collected... | reverse complement strand
TGCGATCGGTGAACGCTGCGTTCGACGATGACGATCCGGCCAACTGGACTCTCCTCTTCGCGGCGGCAGATAGTGCCGTTCTCATTTTACGCGAATCACATAATCGCTGTGTGCCGGGGTTTCGGTCAATGGTCTGGCCTGCGTACACCCGCTGCGGCGTGCGGCTTTCCCATAAGCGGTATTGGCATTCTCATTTTTTGCAAGTACGTTATCTGCGATGTCTCAGCCAGTTGATCCCTCCGTGCAGACTCCCTCCGGGATTCCGCTGCAACCGGTGTACGGTCCGGCGCAGCGGGCCGCGGACCCGCCACCGCCGGGGACGTATCCGTTCACCCGCGGGAACTTCGCCTCCGGCTACCGGGGCAAGACCTGGACGTTCCGGCAGTACTCCGGTTTCGGCACCGCCGAGGAGTCGAACCGCCGCTATCGCTACCTGCTCGACCAGGGCGGCACGGGGCTGTCGGTGGCGCTGGACCTGCCCACCCAGTGCGGCTATGACTCCGACGATCCCGAATACGGCGAGGAGGTAGGACGCGTCGGCGTCGCGGTGGACACGCTGGCCGACGCCGAGATCCTGTTCGACGGCATCCCGCTGGACAAGATCAGCACCAGCTTCACGATCAACGGCACGGCGGCCATCCTGCTGGCGTTCTACGTCGCCGCCGCGGAGAAGAAAGGGGTGCCGCGCGAGAAGCTCACCGGCACCATCCAGAACGACATACTCAAGGAATACGCCTCCCGCGGCACCTGGATCTGGCCGCCGGAGCCGTCGCTGCGGCTGATCGCGGACACCATCGAGTTCTGCGCTGCCGAAGTGCCCCGGTTCAACGCCATCTCGGTCGCGGGAGCCCATTTTCGCGACGCGGGCGCCAATGCCGTGCAGGAGATGGCCTTCACGTTGGCCGACGGTGTCACCTACTGCGACACCGTCGTCGAGCGCGGTCGGATGACCATCGACAAGTTCGCTCCCCAGATCTCGTTCTTCTTCTACACCCACGGTGACTTCTTCGAAGAGATCGCCAAGTACCGGGCCGGCCGGCGCCGGTGGGCGACCATCGTGCGCGAACGTTACGGAGCGACCACCGACAAGGCCTCGATGTTCAGATTCGGGTGCGTGGCCGGTGGGGCCTCGCTGTACGCGCCGCAAGCCCAGAACAACCTGGTGCGGGTGGCCTACGAAGCGATGGCCGCGGTCCTCGGCGGCGTGCAGTCCATGTTCACCGCCGCCTGGGACGAGCCTTTCGCCCTGCCCAGCGAGGAATCGGCCACGCTCGCCCTGCGCACGCAGCAGATCCTGGCCTACGAGACCGGCGTGACCAAGGTGGCCGATCCGCTCGGCGGCTCCTATTTCGTCGAGGCGCTCACCGATGCCACCGAGGAGAAGATCATCGAGATCATGCACGACCTCGAGATGCACGGGGGCATGGTGCGTTGCATCGAGGACGGTTACCTGCAAGGTCTGATCGCCGACGAGGCCTACAAGATCCACCAGGAAGTGGAGTCGGGTGAGCGGCCCGTGGTCGGCGTCAACAAGTTCGTCACCGAGGAGGACGCGCCCGAGATCGCGACGTACGAACTCGACGCCGAAGGCCGTGACATGCAGCTCAAGCGGCTGACCACGGTGAAGGCCGAACGTGACGGCGCGGCGGTCGAGGCGGCGCTGGCGGCGCTGGCCAGATCCGCCGACGGTGACGACAACCTGATGCACAAGCTCATCGACTGCGCGAACGCCTACTGCACGGTGGGGGAGATGGTCACCACGCTGAAGTCGGTGTGGGGCGAGTTCCAACAGCCTGTCGTTTTCTAGAGGAGGAGCTGTTCTGGTGCGCACGCGAAGAGCACATCGGGCAATGCCGCGCAACGCCGCGACGAGCCGGCGCGAAGGAGCGAGCTCATGAGTGTGCGGGTACTCGTGGCCAAACCCGGACTGGACGGCCACGACCGGGGCGCCAAGATCGTCGCGAGGACGCTACGCGATGCCGGATTCGAGGTCATCTATACCGGCATCCGGCAACGCATCGAGGACATCGTCTCGATTGCCCTGCAGGAAGACGTTGCGCTGGTGGGTCTTTCCATCCTCTCGGGCGCGCACGTGGCACTGACCACCCGCACTGTCGACGCGCTGAGGGCGGCCGACGCCGGCGACATCGCCGTCGTCGTGGGCGGGACGATCCCGCAATCCGATGTCCAGAAGCTGCTGGACGCCGGTGCGGCAGCGGTGTTCCCGACCGGCACGTCGCTGGAGGATCTGGTGCGTGACGTGCGGGCTCTGACGAACAAGGTGGAGCAGGGATGAGTATGAGACTCGGCGTGATGATCGGGGCCGAACGCGGCGACATGGCGCGCAAGGTGACCAAGTTGGTCGCCGACATCGAGTGGGCCGAGCAGGCCGGCCTGGCGACGGCCTGGATGCCGCAGGTGCCCGACGACTTCGACTGCCTGACGATGGTGGCGTTGATGGCCGCGCACACCTCGCGCATCGAGCTCGGCACCGCCGTGGTTCCTCTACAGGCCCAACATCCCATAGCGCTGGCCCGCCAAGCCCTTTCGGTGCACGCCGTGGCGCAGGGTCGGCTGGCGCTCGGGGTCGGTCCGTCCCATCACTGGATCATCCGAGACATGCTGGGGCTGCCCTACGAGAAGCCTGCCTCTTACACCCGGGACTACCTCGAGGTGCTCGACGCCGCGCTGGCGGGCCCGGGTCCGGTCGACGTCGAGAACGACACGTTCACGGTGCACAATCCGACAGCGTTGGGCGCCGAAGCGCCGATGCCGGTGTTGGTGGCCGCGTTGGGCCCGGTGATGCTGCAGATCGCCGGGGCGCATGCGGACGGCACCGTTCTGTGGATGGCCGACGAGAAGGCCATCGGGGAGCACATCGCACCCAAGATCACCAAGTCCGCGGCCGAGGCCGGCCGTCCGGCACCGCGCATCGTGGCCGGCATCCCAGTGTGCCTGTGCGCGAACTCGGAGATCGATGCAGCCAAGGAACGCGCGAATCGTATCCTCGCGGAGGCGGAGACGTCGCCGAACTATCAGCGCCTGCTCGATCGCGGCGACGCCCGCAATGTCGGTGACCTGTGTGCGGCCGGCGACGAAGAGGCCATTCTGGCGCGCTTCAAGCAGTTCGCCGATGCCGGTGTCACCGACCTGTCGGTGCGTCTGCTGCCGATCGGGGACACCCGCGACGAGTTGATCGCGTCGAAGTACCGCACCCGCGAGGTGATCGCTGAACTGGCCAAGGCCGTATGATCACCGTCTGCCGTGGATGAGACGCCGAAGGGGACCGCAGTGAACAGCCCGGGCCCGTTGGCCGGAATCCGGATCCTCGAGGTCGGCGTCATGCTGGCCGGTCCCTACGCCACGATGATGCTCGCCGATCTCGGTGCCGAGGTCATCAAGATCGAGCCGCCCGGCGGCGAGATCTCCCGGCAGGTGTCCGACAGCTACTTCGCCAGCCTGAACCGCAACAAGCAGAGCGTGTGCCTGGACCTGCGCTCGGCGCAGGGGCGACAGGCGCTCGGAGAGCTGGTCGCCGAATCCCATGCGTTGCTGGTCAACATGAAGCCCTCAGCGATCCGGCGCCTCGGCCTGACCTATGACGCGCTCCGCGAATTCAACGAGGCGATCGTGTGCGTCGCACTGACCGGCTTCGGCCTCGACGGCGGCGACGACCCGGCATTCGACTACGTCATCCAGGCCGCCACCGGGGTCGCGGCCATGACCGGAGACCCCGACGGCCCCCCGACCTTGCCCGGGTACTCGTCGGTGGACAATTCCACCGGTCTGACCGCGGCGCTGGGACTGCTGGCCCAGATCGTCTCCGGCCGGGGCGGACAGGTGGATGTGTCACTGCGTGACGTGATGCTCTCGCAGCTGAACTACCGGGCATCGGCATTCCTCAACGACGGCGCTGCGCCGCGCCGGTACCCGATGGGTGCGCACTCGTATTACGTTCCGGCGCAGTTGTTCACCACCGCCGAGGGCTATCTGGCGCTGTTCATCACCCACGACGCGTTCTGGGCCGCGTTCGCCGGCGAGGCCGGCATCGAGGGCTTCCCGACCATGGCCGAACGGGCAGCCCGGCGGGACGAGGTTCTCGCGGTCGTCACCGCCGCGTTGGCCCGCGATTCGGCGGCCAACTGGGAGGCTCGGCTCAAGCCGCTGGGGATCCCGGTGTCGGCCGTGCGCACACTGCCCGAGGCGCTGGCGGCCACCCCTGAGGTCGTCGTGTCGGCGGGTCGGTTCGAGTTGGTGCGCAGCCCGATCCGCATCGCCGGCTACGAACCGGTTTACCGGGCGGCGCCGCAGCTCGACGAGCATGCCGACGTGATCGACGATCTCGCCCGGTCGGCTCATTCGGCTCACTCGTCGTAGGTGACCGTCACCGTGGGTGTGTCCGGGACCGCCTGGCATGTCAGCACGTATCCTTCGTCGACCTCGTCTTCGGTCAGCGCATCGTTGGTGCGCATCGTGGCGCGGCCTTCCGTGAGTAGCGCCATGCACGTGCCGCAATTTCCGGCCTCACAGGAGAACGGGGGCCCCAGCCCGGCGCGCCGAGCGCTGTCGAGCAGCGTTTCGCCCGGCTTCGGCGGGACCGATGCGGTGCTGCCGTCCAGGTGGATCGTGATGGCGCCCGGACTCTGGTCCTCCGCTGCCTGCGACTGTGTCTCCAACTCTGCGTCCACCCTTGCGTCCAACTCCGTCACTGCGGGCCCCTGTTCCGCGGCCAACCGACCGTCTCGACATTGTCATTCTGATAATAGGAGAATAGTATTCTCCTGAACAAGCGGTAGCACTCTCTCAAGTCATGTCGGGCGCTACCGGGAAAGGGCGCGCGCAACGTGACAGGGCGATCGGTGCTCGCCTTCCAGGATCGGCACTACACGCTCGCCGACCTCGACGCACTCGCTGCCGGGCTGGCCGCAGAACTGCACCAACAGGGGGTGCGGGCCGGTCACCGAGTGGCGGTGATGTCGTCGAACCGGCCGGAGTTCGTCGTGGCATTGCGTGCCCTCTGGCGGCTCGGCGCGGCCGCGGTGTTGCTTAGTCCCGCCTGGAAGCAGCGCGAGGTGCGCCATGCGCTGACGCTGACCAGCCCGGCATTCGCTGTCGGCGACCACCCGGTGCTGGCCGAGGTGATGCCGATGCGGCACCTCGATGAGCCGATCGACGCCGCGGACACCGGCCCGACCCAGGTGGGCGATCCGTCCTCAGATGCGGTGCTGGTGTTCAGTTCCGGCACGACAGGCATGCCCAAAGCGGTGCGGCACACTCACGCCTCGCTGGCGGCCGCGGTGAAGCACTGGCGCGAGGCTCTGCAGGTGACGCCGTCGGATCGGCTGCAGGTGATGACGCCCCCGTCGCACATCCTCGGTCTGCTCAACATCGTCATGGCGCTCGACACCGGGGCGTGGATTCGCCTGCATCCCCGCTTCGACATCGACACCATGCTCGCCCACATCGAATCCGACCGGATCACGATCGAGATGGCGGTCGCCCCGATTGCGCTGGCCCTGTCGGCACATCCGCGGCTGGAATCGTTCGATCTGTCCTCACTGCGCTACATCATGTGGTGTGCCACCCCGGTCACCGAAAGCGTCGCCGCGGCGGTCTCCGCGCGAACGGGTGTGCGGTGGGTGACGGCGTATGGCGCGAGCGAGTTGCCGGTGATCTCGTGCAACGACCTGGACGACGCACGCCTGGACACCGTGGGCAGGGCCGTTCCGGGCGTCGCGCTGCGCATCGTGGCACTGGACAGCGGCGAACCCGTCGAGCCCTCCGCCGAAGGCGAGATCCAGGTGCGCTCGGACTCGGCGATGGCCGGATACCTGCCTGCGGATTCCACCGCAGCGGCTTTCGCCGACGGTTGGTACCGCACCGGTGACGTCGGTTCTGTCGACGGTGACGGGTGGTTGCGGATCACCGATCGCGCCAAGGAGATGATCAAGGTCCGTGGCTTCCAGGTCGCGCCCGCCGAGATCGAGGCGGTGCTGCACGGTCACCGCGCTGTCGAGGACTGTGCCGTGTTCGGTGTGCCCGCCGCCGACGGGGAGGCCATCGTGGCCGCCGTCAAGCTCTCGGCGGTAGTGGAGCATGACGAACTCGCCGCATTGGTCTCTGACCAGTTGGCGTCCTACAAGCGGCCCAGCCGCGTCGTCGTCGTCGACGAGATACCGCGCCTGCCCTCGGGCAAGGTGCTACGCCGAGTGCTGAAGGAGCGTCTGTGGACGTCCGTCTGAACGAAGAACAACGGCAGTTGCGCGCCGCGGCAGCTGATCTGGCCGACGACCTCGGACCCAGCTCGGTCGCCGACCTCGAGGATGACGCACGCATCGCGAGACTGGAAAAGGCGTTGGATGCCACAGGTTTTCGCGCGCTGCGCGCCGACGGAGCATCGGGTGTTGAGATCGCCATCGTGGCCGAAGAACTCGCGCGTTGCCTCGTCGACGTCCCCTACCTGGGCCCTGTTCTCGCCGACGACCTGCGAGGCAGGCTCGGGCGCGAGGTGCCGGACGCCGGTTCCGGGCCGGCGTCGGTGGACCTCACCGGCAGCCTTGCCGGGGTGGTCGAATCGCCCGCCGAGCTGGCCGAGCTGTCCGACGAGGACTCCGGCCGCTGGTATGCGCTGGCGCTGGCGGCGACCGCGGCCGACATCGTCGGCGCCGCCCGGGGAACGCACGCACTGGCGACCGAATACGCCAAGGTGCGTGAACAGTACGGCGCTCCCATCGGCTCGTATCAGGCAGTGGGACACCTGCTGGCCGAGGCGCTGGCCCTGATCGAGGGTTCGGTCAGTGTCGTGCGGCACGCTGCGTGGGCGGTCGACGCGCTGCCGGTGCGCGAAGCGGTCGAGGCCGCTCGCATCGCGAAGATCTACTGCGCTCGCGCGGGTTTGACGGTCTGTGAGACGTCGATCCAGGTGCACGGCGGCATCGGCAACACCTGGGAGTGCCTGGCTCACGTGTACCTGCGCCGAGTCCTGGCCGCGACCGAATGCTGGCCCGTCAAGCTGGAGGAGCTGACCATTGGACTTTCGTGATTCACCCGATGAGGCTGCATTCCGCGAGCGGCTGCGAGGCTGGCTGGCCGAGCAGAAAGGAAGATTCCCGACCTCTGGTGACGCCTATTGGGCCAAGGCGGGGGAGTGGCACCAGGCGCTCTATGCCGCCGGTTTCTTCGGGACGTCGTGGCCGGAGAAGTACGGCGGCCAGGATCTACCGCCGGTCTACGACGTCATCGTCGACGAGGAGATCGCCAAAGCCGGCGCACCGGCGCGACCCAGCCTGGGCTACCTGGTCGTCGGGCTCTCCCATCACGGCAACGAGGAGCTGCGCCAACGCTTTCTGCCCGGGATGATCGACGGCACCGAACGTTGGTGTCAGGGCTTCTCGGAACCCGGGGCGGGCTCGGACCTGGCGTCGCTGGCGACGACAGCGGTCCGCGACGGGGACGACTACCTCATCACCGGGCACAAGATCTGGACCAGCTACTCCGACGTCGCCGACTGGTGTCTGGTGCTCGCCCGCACCGACAAGGCCGTGCCCAAGCATCGGGGCATCTCCGCGTTCATCGTCTCCATGCACCAACCCGGCATCGAGCAGCGGCCGTTGAAGATGATCAGCGGCGTGACCAAGGAATTCGGTCAGGTCGCCTTCGACGGCGCGCGGGTCCCCGCCGAGAACATGGTCGGCGCGCCGGGCGAGGGCTGGAAGCTGGCCATGACGGTCGTCAGCCACGAACGCGAACCGTCCACGCTGGGCTTCTCCGCGCGCTATGGAAAGACCGTGCGTCACATGGCGTCTCAGTGGCAAGGAGCCCCGCCGGAGGAGCTGACGTGGGCCTGGGTGCAGACCGAGATGCTGCGGCTGCACGTACGGCGGCGGTTGTCCGAGCAGCTCGACGGACTCACCCACGGGCCCCAGGGGTCGCTCGACAAACTGCTGATGACGTGGGTCGAGCAGTCGGTGGGTCATGCTGCGCTGAAGACCGTCGGAACCGCTGACGAGGAGTTGTTCGGCGCCTACATGTACAGCCGGGCGCAGAGTGTCATGGGCGGCACCTCGCAGATTCAGAAGAACATCATCGCGCAACGCATTCTCGGGCTGGGAGGCTAGGCCATGTACGACATGCCGGAAGAGATCGACGTCCAGGCGGACGGCGCGCTTCGGATCATCACGCTGAACCGGCCCGATGACCTCAACGCGGTCAACGACAACCTGCACGTGGGGCTGGCACGACTTTGGGACGCTCTCAACGAGGACGCAGGCGCCCGCGCAGCGGTGATCACCGGTGCGGGACGGGCGTTCTCCGCCGGCGGCGATTTCACCTATCTCGACGAGTTGCGCAGTGACGAAGCCCTGCGGCAGAAGACGATCAAACACGGCCGCGACATCGTCATCGGTATGGTGCGCTGCCGGATCCCGGTGGTCGCCGCGGTCAACGGGCCGGCGGTCGGTCTGGGCTGCAGCCTGGCGGCGTTGTCCGACGTGGTCTACATCGCCGAGAACGCGTTCTTCGCCGATCCGCACGTGTCCATCGGCCTGGTGGCCGCCGACGGCGGGCCGCTGGTGTGGGGGAGCCAGATCAGTCTGCTGCAGGCCAAGGAGTTCGCGCTCACCGGAGTGCGGATCAAGGCGCAGCGCGCGGTGGATCTCGGGCTGGCCAACCATGTGGTCGCCGACCCGGTGGCCGAGGCGGTGACGTGTGCGAAGAAACTGCTCGAGCTACCGCAGCAGGCTGTCGAGGCCACCAAGCGGCTGATGAACATTCAGTTGGAGAAGTCGGTGATGGCCTCGCTGGACTACGCCAACCTCGCCGAGTACGTGTCGTTCGGCACCGCCGATTTCAACAGGATCGTCGACGGCCTGATCGCCAAGAAGTAAGTGGCATCGGAAAGCTATTGCGCGGTGAAAGACTCGGAGCGTTGGATGGTGCCGGTGACGCCGGTGGCATCCTGCTGTGCGAGTAGCACTGCCGCATCGGCCATCGCTTCCGGCGGTTCGATCATCTCCGGTGGCACCTGCATCCCCCCGCCGCCGGCCTGCCACCCCTCCGTGATCACCACCCGTGACGGGCTCAGGCAATTCACCGCGATGTTGTCGGGCCGCAGGTCGGCCGCCAGACCCAGATAAAGCCGCTCGACGGCGGCCTTGGATACCCAGTACGCGTTGGCGCCGTGCTCGGTCATCGTGACGCCGGTGGTGGTGACGGCGATCAGCGAGCCCCCGCCGCGGGTCCGGACATGCGGGATCACCGCCTTGGTGACCAGGAAAACGCCGGTGGTGTTGACGTCGAGACACAGCTGCCAGCGCTTGAGTGGGGTGGACTCGACGGGCCCCAGCCACAGCACTCCGGCGTTGGCGACCAGGATGTCGATCCCGCCGAATTCGGCAACGGTTGCGGTGACCGCGTCGTCGACTGATTGCTCGCTGGTGACATCGCACGGTACCGGGATCGCGCGGCCGCCCTGCCCGACGATGCGCGCAGCGACCGAGCCGATGGTGCCGGGTAGCTTCCCTTCCTTCTCGGACCGGGCCGCTACGGCGACCGCAGCACCCGCTCGGGCCAGCGCACCCGCGATGGTCGCGCCGATGCCGCGACTGGCCCCGGCCACGAACGCCACCTTGCCGACCAGCGGTCCGCGCGGGTCGGTTACTTCGGCGGGAACCGCAATGCTCCGTCGAGCCGGATGATTTCGCCGTTGAGGTAATCATTTTCGATGATGCTCTGCGCCAGTTGCGCGTACTCGGTCGACCGGCCCATCCGCTTGGGGAAGGGCACCTGAGGGGCCCAGTACTGCTCGAGTTGGTCGGCGGCCTTGCCGTAGGCCGGGGTGTTGATGGTGCCCGGCGCGATGGTCACCACGCGGATGCCCAGCGGGGACAGGTCGCGTGCGGCCACCAGCGTCATCCCGAGGACGCCGCCCTTGGCCGCTGCATAGGGCAGCTGGCCGATCTGTCCTTCGTAACCGGCGATCGAGGCGGTGTTGACGATGACGCCGCGGCCGCCTTCGTCGAGTGGTTCGGTGGTGGCGATGGCCGCCGCGGACAGCCGCATCACATTGAACACCGCGGTCAGGTAGAACTCGATGGTGGTTTTGAAGCCGTCGAGATCCAGTGGGGAGCCGTCCTTGCCGACGAGCCGCCCGCCGCTGGCCGGGCCGCCGTGCGTGTCCACCGAGATCCGCAGGGGTGCAAGAGCTTGCGCTTCGGCGATGGCGGCGTTCACCGACTCCTCCGAGGTCGCGTCGGTCTGGACGTAGCGCACGCCGAGTTCGGATTCCAGTGCCCTGCCCTTGTCGTCGGCCATGTCGGCGATGACGACCTTGGCGCCGGCCCCGTGCAGGCGCCGGACCGTGGCTTCACCCAAGCCGCCCGCGCCGCCGACGACGAGGGCCGAGCATCCGGTGATCTGCATACATCCTCCTGAAATGGCGACTCTCTGGAGCAGAGAATAACATTCTCGCAAATGGGAGGGACACTGCGAAAGGGAGAAGGCGGCTGCGTACGCTCAATCGGGTGACCATCGACGAGCTCATCGCCGCCGCCGCGGGTGGATCGGCCCGCGCGACGGGGCGTCTGCTCAGCCTCGTCGAGAGTCCGCGCCGCGACGAGGTGCTCGGAGCGCTCGGTGGTGTCACCGCCGCCCGCGTGGTCGGAGTCACCGGCCCGCCCGGCGCGGGCAAATCGACCACGGTCGGTGCGCTCGTCGGCGCCTATCGTGCACACGGCCGGCGGGTGGCCGTGCTCGCCGTGGATCCGTCGTCGCCCTACAGCGGCGGCGCCCTGCTGGGCGACCGCATCCGGATGGCCGCGCACATCAACGATCCCGACGTGCTGATCCGCTCCGTGGCGACGCGTGGACACCTCGGCGGCCTGGCTGCGGCCGTCCCCGCCGCCGTGACGTTGCTGTCCGCCCTGAACTACGACCTGGTCGTCGTCGAAACCGTCGGCGTCGGTCAGTCCGAGATCGAGATCGCCGCGGTCGCAGACCCGACCGTGGTCATCCTCAATCCCGGCGCCGGCGACGCCATCCAGGCGGCGAAGGCCGGTCTGCTCGAGGTCGCCGACATCGTGGTGGTGAACAAGGCCGACCGTGAGGGCGCCGACCAGACCGTCCGCGACCTGCGCGCCGAGACCGGGGTCCCGATCCTCAAGCTGATCGCTGCGCAGGGCGACGGACTCACCGAACTCGTCGAGGCCATCGACGCGCATCACCGGACAGACAGCTCCGAACGCAGGAGCGCGCGCGCCCGTTCCCAGATCCTGTCCCTGGCTCAGACCATGTTGCGCCAGCACCCCGACCTCGATCGGCTCGCCGAGTCGGTCGCCACCGGCTCCGTCGACCCCTACCGCGCTGCGACCCGACTGGTCGCCGGCGACCCCCGCTGAGCGCAGAAGCGCTCAGGGGGCGGATTTCCCGGTGGCCGCGGCGTAACCCGCCCGGTAGCCGAAGACCATGGCGGGACCGAGGGTTCCGCCTGCCCCGCCATAGGCCTTGCCGGTCGGCCCGGCCATGGCGTTGCCCGCGGCGAAGAGCCCGGTGATGGCGGTTCCGCTGACGTGCAGTACCCGTCCGTCACGGTCGGTGCGGGGACCACCTTTGGTGCCCATCGCGCCGATGTGCACCGGCACGGCGTAGTACGGTGCCGTGTCGATCGGGCCGAGCGTCTTGCCGGCCTGGGTGGACGCCTTGTCGTCGCCCCAGTAACCGTCGTACGCGCTGGCGCCGCGACCGAACTCGGGATCCTGCTCCTGGGAGACGTTGGTGTTCCAGGCCGCCAGTGTCTCGGCGAGCCCCGCGGGGTCGATGCCGGTCTTGTCGCCCAGCTCGTCCAGGTCCGCGGACTGGCAGAACCAGTCGGGGACAGGCCCGTCCGGATCGACGCCGAGGAACCCATAGTGCTTCAGATGCAGCGAGTCGAACACGATCCACGCGGGGTCGTTGGCATAACCGAGCTTGGGGTCCAGGAAGTGGAACGGCCCCGCCATCGAGTTGTACTCACCGGCTTCGTTGAGGAACCGCCTGCCGGCCCGGTTGACGATGATGCTGCGGGGGCGGGTTCGTTCCAACCGGACGCTGCGGCTGCGGGGGTGCCCGGCATAGGTGTCGCCGGGAATCTGGATGACGGGCACCCACCAGGCCTCACCCATGTTGGCCAGGTCCGCGCCGTGCGCCATCGCCATCCGCAGGCCGTCGCCGGTGTTGTTGGGCGGCGAGACCGCGCCGCGCATCGGGCCGCGCAGATAGGCCTCGACCATCCGTTCGTCCCACTCGAAGCCGCCGGTGCCGAGTACCACGCCGCGGCGGGCCCGGACCCGAAACTCCCTGTTGCCCTGCTCGATACGGACGCCGACGATGCCGAGTGGATCGGCGACGAGCTCGACCGCTCGCGCCTCGGTGTGCGGCACCACCCCGGCGTCGAGCAGCGCCTTGAGGAGGCCCGCGATCAGCGAGGTGCCCGCGACGCAGTAGTCACCGGACTCGTCATCGACGGCGGCGTGGATGCGTGCCCGGGTCTCGGCGTCGATCCCGACGTTGCTGAAGTCGGCGGGAAACGTCGTGATCCGGTCGCGCCACTCACCGAGTTCGGCCAGATTGAACGGCTTGGTGTTCAGCGACCGCCCGCCGCCGGGCTGACCGCCGGGCAGCTCGGGTTTGTAGTCGGGGAAGCCCTGGGCGACCTCGAACCGCAGATCGCTGTGCGCCTCGACGAAGTCGAGCATGTCGGCGCCGGTGTGCACGAATGTCTCGACGAGCTCGTCGTCCATGTAACCCAATGACTGCGCCCGTAGATACGCCGTGGCATCCTCCGGCGTCAATTCGCCGGTGCTCGAACGCTTGTGGGCCGGTATCCACACGATCCCGCCCGATACCGCGGTGGTGCCGCCGACCGTCGCGGATTTCTCGTACACCTCCACCGAAGCGCCGTGGACGGCCGCGGTCAGTGCTGCGGTCAGCCCGGCGCCCCCGCTACCCAGTACGACGACGTCGACCTCATGGTCCCAGTCGGTCACCGCTGTCTCCCTTCCGTGCTCTCGGTCGACGTCCTCAGGACAGGATCGCCGACAGTTCGTGCGCCGCTGCCATCACGGCGGGTCGTCCGCTCAATACGACGTCTTCGCGGTGTGAGATCAGGTTGATGCAGGTGGGTGGGGCAGGGAGCCTGCGATGCACCGGGACCGCGAGGCCGTAGGTGTTGGGTTCGATCTCGCCGTGGGTGATCACCCAGCCGCGCAGCCGGGTCTGAGGCACGAGCTCGCGTTCGTTCGGTCGCGGCGGCATGCTGGCCAGCAAGGCGATGCCCGCGGCGCCGCGGTCGAGCGGATGGCGGCTGCCCTCGTGAAATGCCATCTGGTAGAAGACGTTCGTCGGCGCGATCACTGCGACCGCGACCTGCTGATCACCCTCGGCCACCAGCAGTGACACGGTGCTGCCGAGTTCGTCGGCCAGGCTGCGCAGGGTGGGCACGCACAGCTGCCGGACGTTGTTGTCGAACGATGCACCGAGAACCGCCAGTGCGGCCGCCGGACGGTAGCGACCGTCGTCGCCCTTGGTGACGAACCGGAACTGGGCCAGCGTGCTGAGCAGGCGGTAGGCGATGGTTCGGTGCACCCCGATGTCGTCGGCGACTTGGGCGACGCTCATCCCGTTCGGTGAGCTGGCAACCAGCTGCAATGCGTTGAGGCCGCGGGCCAGAGTCTGCGAGCCGGGCGCGCCGAGACCCGCGGCGGTCGCCCGGGGTTCGGTGGACGGTCGATTCATGCGGACCTTCCTTGACAGATCACTCCTGTGAGAGTGATGCTCTGATCATAGTGCACACCGTTGTGCGATAAATGAGCGCAATGCTTACAAAATAGGAGAACAAGATTCTCGCAGTCAAGGTCCCGGGAGAGGAAGCGGTGACGGAATACGAGAGCGTGTGGAGCGACCTGCAAGGTGTCGCGTTCTCGCAGGGCTACCTCGACGCCGGGGGAGTCCGCACCCGGTATCTGCACGCCGGGGATCCGGCGGCGCCGGTATTGGTGTTCCTGCACGGCTCCGGCGGACATGCCGAGGCTTACATCCGCAATCTCGAGGCGCACGCCGAGCACTTCTCGACCTACTCGATCGACATGCTCGGCCACGGCTACACCGACAAGCCCGGGCATCCCCTCGAAATCGCTCATTACATGAATCATCTTGCGGCGGTGCTGGATACCCTCGGCGTGGACAAGGCCCACATCAGCGGTGAGTCCCTCGGGGGCTGGGTGGCGTCGCGGTTCGCCGTCGACCACGCCGATCGGGTCGACCGACTGGTGCTCAACACGGCCGGCGGTTCGCAGGCCGACCCGGAGGTGATGAAGCGCATCATCACGTTGTCGATGGCTGCCGCGGAGAACCCCACCTGGGAGACCGTGCAGGCGCGCATCAAATGGCTGATGGCCGACAAGACCAAGGACTACGACGACATCGTCGCCAGTCGGCAGCGCGTCTACCGTCAGCCCGGGTTCGCCTCGGCCATGCGTGACATCATGGCGCTGCAGGATCCCGAGATCAGGGCCCGAAACCTGCTCGGAGCGAACGATTACGGCGCGATCGCCGCCCCGACCCTGGTGGTGTGGACCAGCGACGATCCGACGGCCGACGTGGCGGAGGGGCGCCGCATCGCCTCGATGATCCCCGGCGCCCGGTTCGAGGTGATGGCCGGGTGCGGACACTGGCCCCAATACGAAGATCCCAAGACCTTCGATCGGCTGCACCTGGACTTCCTGCTGGGGCGCGGATGACTGTGGCCGCGGCAAAGGGGGATCGGGACACCGAGACCGACGCCGACGCCGACGTCGACGTCGACGTCGTCATCGTCGGCGCCGGCCCCTCGGGTCTCACGCTGGCCAACATCCTCGGGCTGCAGGGGGTCCACACCCTCGTCGTCGACGAGCGGGACACGCTGATCGACTATCCGCGCGGAGTCGGTCTCGACGACGAATCGTTGCGCACCTTCCAGTCGATCGGACTGGTCGACCGTGTGTTGCCACACACCGTGCCCAATCAGATCCTGCGATTCTTCGACGGCAATCGCCGACTGCTCGCCGAGATGGCGCCGCCCGATGCCCGCTTCGGCTGGCCCAAGCGCAATGGTTTCGTCCAGCCGATGGTCGATGCCGAGTTGCACTCCGGCCTCGACCGGTTCGACTGCGTCGAGGTGCGATTCGGACACCGCATGCATACCTGCGTCGAGACGACAAACGGTGTCACCGTCGAATTCGCCGACGGACAGCCGGCCGTGCGCGCGCGTTACGTCGTGGGCTGCGACGGCGGGCGCAGTGCCACCCGGCGCCTGATGGGCGTGTCGTTCGACGGCACCACCTCGTCGACCCGATGGCTGGTGGTCGACTGCGCCAACGACCCACTCGGACATCCCAACAGCGAGGTCGGCGCCGATCCCCGGCGACCTTACGTGTCGATCGCGATTGCCCATGGCATCCGCCGATTCGAATTCATGATCCACCCCGACGAGACGGACGAGGAGGCCGACGACCCGGCTTTCGTGCGGCGGATGCTGGGGCAGCTGGTGCCCTATCCGGAGCGCGTCGACATGATTCGGCACCGGGTTTACACCCATCACTCCCGCATCGCCTCGTCGTTCCGCAAGGGCCGGCTGATGCTGGCCGGCGACGCGGCACACCTGATGCCGGTGTGGCAGGGCCAGGGCTACAACAGCGGCATCCGCGATGCCGCCAACCTCGGCTGGAAGCTCGCCGCGGTGGTGACCGGCAAGGCGGGCGACGACCTGCTCGACACCTATGACACCGAGCGCCGCAAGCATGCACGGGCGATGATCGATCTGTCGACGATGGTCGGGCGGGTCATCTCCCCGACGAACCGGCGGGTGGCGGCACTGCGCGACCGGGTCATCCACGCCGCATCCGTCGTCCCGAGCTTGAAGCGCTACGTCCTGGAGATGCGGTTCAAACCGATGCCGCGCTACCAGCAGGGCGCGGTGTGCCACACCGAGAGCGGGTCGCCCAACTCCCCGACGGGCACGCTGTTCATCCAGCCCCGCGTCGACACCCGCGATACCCAGAACGCGATGCTCGACGATCTCCTGGGTAGCGGTTTCGCCGTGCTGTGCTGGAGCAACAACCTGCGCGCCGTGCTCGGCGAACCGGCATTTGGACGCTGGAAGGCGTTGGGCGCGAGATTTGTCGAGGCGAGACCGATGACTCAGCTGCCGTGGACGGGCCATGACGACCCCGAGGTGGTCATCGTCGGTGACCGCACCGGTGCGCTGAAGTCCTGGTTCGACGTCTACCCCGATTCGGTGCTGTTCCTACGGCCGGATCGCTGCATCGCCGGCGCCTGCATCGCCCAACGCGCGCCCGAGATGTCCGAAGCCTTGACCCGTGTGCTGCATCTGACCCAGGGAGGAGGCTCCGGTACCGATGGCGCCACCACAGACGGAAAGTCAGATCGCGCTGTGCTGCATGTCGCACAGTCCGCTTCTGAATCTTCCGGGACCGTCACGCGAACTACTCGATGACATCGAGGCGGCCGTCGACGGCGCTCGCGCGTTCGTCGCCGAGTTCGACCCCGACCTCGTGGTCACCTTCTCCCCGGACCACTACAACGGATTCTTCTACCGGGCGATGCCGCCGTTCTGCATCGGCACGTCCGCCGGGGGGGTCGGCGACTACGGCACCCACAAGGGTCCTCTCGACGTTCCCGCCGATCTCGCCACCGACTGTGCGCGAGCGGTTCTTGAGGCCGACGTCGACGTCGCGATCTCTGCGGCGATGGATGTCGACCATGGCACCGTGCAGCCCCTGCAGAAGCTGTTCGGCGACGCCACGGCCAAGCCGGTGATCCCGATATTCGTCAATTCGGTGGCGACGCCGCTCGGGCCATTACGCCGGGTACGAGCTCTGGGTACCGCCGTCGGCCGCCATCTGGCGACCCTCGGCCGACGTGTGCTCGTCATCGGTTCCGGCGGGCTCTCGCACGATCCGCCGGTGCCGACCCTGGCCACCGCGCCGCCGGCGGCGCTGCAGCGCATCGTGCACGGCGTCCCGATGACCGACGAGCAACGACAGGCCCGCCAGACCGCCGTCGTGGCGGCGGCTCGGGAGTTCGCCTCCGGGGCAGGATCGCTGGCGCCCCTCAACCCTGCATGGGACCACGCATTTCTCGACCTGCTCGATGCTCAGCGCCTCTCCGAGGTCGACGCGTGGGACAACGGCTGGATCGCCGAGCAGGCAGGCAATTCCGCGCACGAGGTGCGGACCTGGGTGGCCGCGTTCGCGGCGCTGGCGGCCCAGGGCAGCTATCGGACGGCTGACCACTTCTACCGAGCGGCGCCGGAGCTGATCGCCGGCTTCGCGATCAGAACGGCGGTGACGACACCATGACAACGGACACGGAACGGCCGTTCGACCGCGTCACCGATGTGCTGGTGGTCGGCTCGGGAGGTGGCGGTATGACGGCGGCGCTGACCGCCCACGCGGCCGGGCTCGACACGCTGGTCGTGGAGAAGGCATCCCGCTTCGGTGGCTCCACGGCGTTGTCCGGAGGTGGGATCTGGGTGCCGGGCGCGCCGTCGCAACGCCGGGAGGGGCACGTGCCCGATCCGGAGCAGGTGTTCACTTACCTCAAGACGATCACCGGGGGCACCGTCAGCGATGCGCGGTTACGCACGTATGTCGAGGCCGCTCCGGAGATGATGGAATTCCTCGAAAAGCTCAGTCCCTGGCTGGAATTCGTCTGGAAGCCCGGTTACGCCGACTACTATCCCGAACTGCCCGGCGGTTCCGCTCTGGGTAGCACGATCAACGTGCCCGAAATTGATCTGCGCGCACTCGGTGACGAGGAACAACACCTGCTGGCGCCGCTGGCGTTGGCGCCGAAGGGCATCTGGTTCGCACCCAAGGATCTGCGGCTGTTCTACCAGGTTCGGCAGTCCTGGCAGGGCAAAGTCGTGCTGCTGAAACTGGTGTGGCGCATGTTCCGGGCGCGGGTATTCGGTGAGCGGATGGCGGCGATCGGCCAGTCACTGTCTGCCAGGCTGCGACTGGCGATGAAGCAGGAGAACGTGCCGCTGTGGCTCGACGCGCCGATGACCGAGCTGATCACCGACGTCGACGGTGCCGTGGCCGGCGCGGTCGTCGAGATGGACGGCCGGCAGCTCCGGGTGCAGGCCAGGCGTGGCGTGGTGCTGGCCAGCGGTGGCTTCGATCACGACATGGCCTGGCGGCTACAGCATCTTCCGGAACTCAAGCGGATCGAGGAGATGCCCGGCGAGGCAACGGACTGGAGCTTCGGCAATCCGGCTGCCACCGGGGATGGGATCCGGGCCGGCGAGAAGGTCGGCGGTGCCACGTCACTGCTCGACGAGGCCTGGTGGTTCCCCGCCATCTGCTGGCCGGACGGGCGCCTGCAGTTCATGCTCAACGAACGGATGATGCCGGCGCAGTTCGTGGTCAACGGCGACGGTGTACGCTTCATCAACGAAGCGGCGCCCTACATGGATTTCGCCCACGCCATGATCGAAGGTCAGCGCTCGGGGGTGACCCACATCCCGTGCTGGCTGATCACCGACATCCGGTCATTTCACCGGTATGTGGTGGGCGGACATCTCCCGATCCCCAAGGTGCCGTTCGCGCCGGTGCCGACGGGACGCACGGTGCCCCAGGCCTGGCTGGATTCCGGTGTGGTCAAGCAGGGTTCCAGCTGGGAGGAACTCGCGGCGGCGATCGGAGTGCCGGGCGACCGGTTGCGCGCGACCGCCGAGCGATTCAACGAACTGGCCCGCCGGGGCCACGACGACGACTTCAACCGCGGGGACAGCGCCTACGACAACTATTACGGCGACCCGACCCTGCCGAACCCGAATCTGCACCCGCTGGGGGATCCGCCCTACTACGCCTTCCAGATCATCCTCGGTGATCTCGGAACGTCGGGCGGGCTGCGCACCGACGAGTACGCGCGGGTGCTCCGCGCCGACGACAGCGTGGTCGCCGGCCTGTACGCCGTCGGTAACGCATCCGCGGCGGTGATGGGCCGCAGCTATGCCGGCGCGGGGGCGACCATCGGCCCGGCCATGACATTCGGTTATGTCGCCGCCCGGCACATGGCCGACACCACACCGGAGGCGGCCGGCCGGTCGACCTCTGCCGAACCCGACTCAGCCATCGATTCACCCGGAACTTCAAGGAGGTAACCGACCATGAAAATTTCCCTGTTCTACGAATTCCCGCTGCCCCGACCGTGGTCGGAGGACGACGAACACCAGCTGTTCCAGCACGGCCTGACCGAGGTCGAGGCGGCCGACAAGGCAGGGTTCTCCACGGTGTGGCTCACCGAGCACCACTTCCTCGAGGAGTACTGCCACTCGACGGCGCCGGAGATGTTCCTCGCTGCGGCCAGCCAGCGCACCAAGAACGTCCGGCTGGGTTTCGGGGTCATGCATCTGCTGCCGAACATCAACCCGCCGGCACGCATCGCCGAGCGTGTCGCCACCCTCGACCACCTGTCCAACGGCCGGGTGGAATACGGCACCGGCGAGGGCTCCTCGGTGGCCGAGCTCGGCGGCTTCAACGTCGACCCGGCCGACAAGCGGGCACAGTGGGAGGAGGCGCTCGAGGTCTCGATCCGGTGTATGACCGAAGAACCGTTCAGCGGGTTCAAGGGCGAGCACGTCGAGATGCCGGCCCGCAACGTGGTGCCCAAGCCGCTTCAGAAGCCACATCCGCCGGTCTGGGTGGCGTGTACCCGCCCGTCGTCGGTGGAGATGGCCGCACAGAAGGCCATCGGCGCGCTGAGCTTCGCCTACACCGGTCCGGAGGCGCTCAAGGAGCGCGTCGACGGCTACTACCGTGACTTCGAGGAGCAGGGTGCACCGGTCACCCCGGCGATCAACCCGAACATCCTTGCCATCGGCGGAGATCTGTCGATGATGGTGGCCAAGAGCGACGAGGAGGCGCTCAAGCGGCTGGGCACCGGCGGCGGGTTCTTCTCGTTCGGCATCATGCACTACTACCTCACGGGTATGCACACCCCCGGACGGACCAAGGTGTGGGAGCGCTATCAGGAAGCGGTCAAAGAGGATCCGACGCTCGCGTACGGCCCGGGCCGCGGTGCGATCGGTTCGCCCGACACCGTGCGGGAGTTCCTCCGCGGCTACGAGGCCAGCGGCGTGGACGAGATCATCCTGCTGCTCAACCCCCGCAGCCATGAGGGCACCATGGAATCCATCGAGATCATGGGCAGCGAGATCCTGCCCGAGTTCATCGAACGCGACGAGAAGGCCGTAGCCGACAAGGCCAAACGGCTGGAACCGGTGATCGAGAAGGTCGAGGCGCGCCGGCGGCCCTCGGAGGCACCGTTGTTCGACGAGACCTACGCCTTCGGCGGACTGCCGACCGGGCGCAACAAGTTCACCGCCGGTGAGATCCCCGAGGCGATGGCCGAGATCAACGAGGGACGCGTCAAGGCCGCGCAGCAGGAGAAGGCGGCGCGGGAAGCCGCGGGCTGACGGTGACGGCGTTCGACGAGCTGGTGCGCTACGACGGCAAGCACGTCGTCGTCACCGGGTGCGCATCCGGAATCGGAGCGCAAGTCGCGCACCAGCTCGGCCGACTCGGCGCCCGTGTCACGCAGTTGGACCTGCGGGCGCCGACCGAGAGCTCCGGCGGCCGGTACGTCCCCCTCGATCTGGCGGATCACGAATCTGTCGCCGCGGCCGCTGCCGCGATCGAGGGCGACGTCGATGCGCTGTTCAATGTCGCCGGGGTGTCCTCGGGCATCGGGGATCCGCTGCTGGTGGTCCGGATCAACTTCCTGGGTATGCGGCAGTTCACCGAGGCGCTGATCGACCGCATGCCAGTCGGTGCAGCGATCACGAACGTGTCGTCCCTGGCGGCCTCCGGTTACCGCGAGAACGCCGACGTCACCGCAGGTCTGCTGCGGACCCGATCGGTGGACGAGGGGTTGCGCTGGTGCGCCCAGAACCCCGAAGCCCTCGCGGACGGCGGGTACCGGCTGTCCAAGGAAGCGATCATCCTCTACGGCATGAGACAGGTGGCCGACTTCGGCGCCCGGGGCGTCCGGATCAACTGCACGGCGCCCGGGGTGACCGAGACCCCGATCCTCGACCAGCTGAGATCGGCCTACGGACAGCAGTTTCTCGACTCGTTCACCGCCCCGCTGGGTCGCGTCTCGAATGCCGACGAGCAGGCCGCCGCTCTGGTGTTCCTCGGCAGCAGGGCAGCCGGATACATCTCCGGTCAGGTGCTGTGGGCCGACGGCGGAATCCTCGCCCAGCGGTTCGCGGACACACTCCACGATGCCAGCGAGACCGCGCAAGCAGTGCGAGGGAGTTGAGGGAATCCGACTATGGCCGACAGCATGAGCGACTTCCGCCGGATGGCCGACGACGTACGCAACTGGGGTCGCTGGGGTGACGCCGACGAGATCGGCACGCTGAACTTCATCACCGCCGACAAGGTGGCCGAGGCGGCCGCCACCGTCAAGCAGGGCAAGGTGATCTCACTCGGCGGCGACTTCAGCGCCGGCGGCCCGCAGGGCGCCTTCAAGTTTCGGCAGAACCCGCAGCACGTCATGACCGTCGACGGCGGAGACGCCTCGACGTTGGTGGAATATGGGCCGCAATGGTTGCGTAACGCCGTGGCCTCGGACGTCAGCGCGTTCTTCGCCGACAACCCGTTCCGCTTCAACGACGACCTCATCGTGATGCCGCTGCAGGCGGCCACCCAATGGGACGCGCTGTCCCACGTGTACTACGAGGACAAGCTCTACAACGGATTCCCGGCCGACTCGGTGACCAGCTTCGGCGCCTTCCACTGCGGCATCGACAAGGTGGATGCCAAGGGCATCACGTCGCGGGGGGTGCTGCTGGATGTGGTCGCTCATCGCGGCGCCGAGGTGTTCTGCGAACCGGGCGTGCCCATCACCCCGGCCGAACTCGACGACGTGGTCGCCGCGCAGAACGTCGAGATCCGTTCCGGTGACGTCGTCGTCGTGCACACGGGATGGTGGACCCGATTCCTGTCGACCGGAGACGGCGCCGAGGCGGGCTCCGGACTGCACTGGACGTGCGCCGCCTGGCTGCACGAGCACCAGGTCGCGGCGGTGGCCGCGGACAACCTGATGGTCGAGGACCCCGACCCGGGCCACGGCGTGGACGGGACGTTCCTGCCGATGCACATGTTGTGCCTGCGCGACATGGGATTGATGCTCGGCGAGTACTGGGACCTCGGTCCCCTGGCGGCTGACTGCGCCGCCGATCACGTGTACGAATTTCAGCTCGTCGCACCGCCGCTGAAGGTGGTCGGTGCGGTGGGAGCACCTGTCAGCCCGATTGCGATCAAGTGAGTGATGACGTGACAACCACACCTCAACCGTTCATCGTCGGCCTCGGCGGAACCCTGCGCGCCAACTCGTCGACCGAGCGCGCGCTGCGCCACTGCCTGGCCGCGGTGGAACGACAGGGCGGGCGGACGAGGTTGTTCGCCGCCGAGGAACTCGACCTGCCGATGTACGCACCGCACGAACTCGAACGGACCCCGCGGGCACTGGAGTTGGTGAAGGCGCTGCGGGACGCCGACGCTGTCGTCGTGGGCTCGCCCGGCTACCACGGCGCGGTCTCCGGCCTGGTCAAGAATGCGCTCGACTACATCGAGGATCTTCGTGAAGACCCTCGCGTCTATCTCGACAACACGCCGTGGGGTTGCATCAGCTGTGCCTACGGCTGGCAGGCCGCGGTCGGGACGCTGACGCAGCTGCGGAGCATCGGCCACGCGTTGCGCGCCTGGCCGACGCCGCTGGGCGTCGCCATCAACTCCGCCGATGCGGTCTGGGCGCCCTCGGGTGAACTCGCCGACACCGCACAGGGCAGGGCGGTGGCCGATCAGCTGGAACTGCTGGCTTCTCAACTGCTCGCCTTCGCGCAGACCACACAGGTGCCGGCGTGATCGACCAGCACAGCGTGCTGGTCGACGGTCTGGTCACCGGCTACCTGGACGCCGGACACGGCGAACCGGTGGTGCTGCTGCACGGCGGGGAGTTCGGTGTCAACGCGCGGATCGGGTGGGAACACACCATCGAGGCGCTGGCACAGCGATACCGGGTGCTCGCGCCGGACATGCTCGGCTTCGGTGAGTCGGCCAAGGTCGTCGACTTCACCGACGGTCGCGGCATGCGGATCCGGCACGTCGCCCGCTTCTGCGAGCTGATGGGGATCGACTCGGCGCATTTCGTCGGGAATTCGATGGGTGCCATCAACATCCTCGTCGACGCCACCTCCGAGGTGCCGGTGTTGCCGGTGCGCAGCATCGTGGCCATCTGTGGTGGCGGCGAGATCCTGCGCAACGAGCACGTCAACGCACTCTATGACTACGACGCCACCCTCGAGGGGATGCGCAGGATCGTCACGGCCTTGTTCCATGACGCGTCGTACCCGGCCGACGAGAGCTATGTGCGACGGCGCTATGACTCGAGCATCGCGCCGGGAGCGTGGGAATCGCTGGCAGCAGCGCGTTTTCGCCGTCCCGGCCTGGAGCCGCCGGCTACTCCGAGCAGTTCGCGTGCCTACGAGCGCATCACCGTGCCGGCCCTCGTGGTGGAAGGCGGTGCCGACAAGCTGCTCCCCGCGGGGTGGGCTGCCGAGATCGCCGGTCAGATCAATCACGGGTGCAGCGCCGTGATCGACGGTGCCGGGCACTGTCCGCAGATCGAGCAGCCCGACGTGGTCAACGCGCTTCTGTTGGATTTCTTCGAAGGGATCGGGAACGAATGACGGACGAGCTGGCGGGCAAGGTCGCGATCGTCACCGGTGGCGCGTCCGGGATCGGACGCGGTATCGCCGAGCGGTTCGCCGCGGAGGGTGCCGGCGTGGTCATCGCCGATGTCCGTGACGACCTCGGCGCCGAACTGGTGGACAAGCTGAACTCAGCCGGGCATCGGACGACCTACCGCCACACCGATGTCGGTGATCAGACGCAGGTCGGCGAGCTGGTGGCGTCGGCGGTGTCCGCATTCGGCGGGCTGCATGTGATGGTCAACAACGCCGGCATCTCCAGCCCGCTGCGAAAAGGGCTGTTCGCCGAGGACTTCGAGGAGTTCGACCGTGTCATGCGGGTCAATCTGCTCGGCGTGATGGCCGGCACCCGCGAGGCCGCCCGGTACATGGCCGACAGCGGCGGCGGGTCGATCATCAATCTCGGCTCGATCGGCGGCATCCAGGCCGGCGGAGGTGTGTCGACCTATCGGGCATCCAAGGCGGCCATCATCCACTTCAGCAAGTGCGCGGCTATCGAATTGGCGCACTACGAGGTGCGGGTCAACTGCCTGGCCCCGGGCAACATCCCAACCCCGATCCTGGCCACGTCGGCCACCGACGAGGACCGTGAACGCCTGGAGCGGTTCGAGGCCCGCATTCGTCAGCAGATGCGCGACGACCGGCCGCTGAAGAGGGAGGGGACCGCCGAGGACGTGGCCGAAGCGGCGCTCTACCTGGCGACGGCCCGGTCACGTTACGTCACCGGCACCGTGCTGCCCGTGGACGGCGGGACCGTCGCGGGCAAGGTCATCGTCCGTAAGTCCGACAGGACACACGACTGAGCCATGATCCTTTTAAGGCAGTCGCTTGACTTAGGCGTTGTGACCCGGTTCACTGAAGGGGTGACGACGGCGAGAAGCGTGCGGGCAGACCGAGCGAGCACCACCCAGGAAGCGATCTTGAAGGCGGCCGAACGCCTCTACGCTGAGCATGGGGTCTTCGCCGTGTCCAACCGTCAGGTCAGCGAGGCCGCCGGGCAAGGCAACAACGCCGCGGTCGGCTATCACTTCGGCACCAAGGCGGATCTGGTGCGCGCCATCGAGCACAAGCATCGCGGTCCGATCGAAGAGCTGCGTCAACAGCGCATCGCAGGCATCGGTGACTCGGCCGACATGCGCGACTGGGTCGCGGCACTGGTCTGTCCGCTCACCGATCACCTTGCCGCGCTGGGTAACCCGACGTGGTATGCCCGGTTCGCCGCGCAGGTGATGACCGATCCCGCTTATCACAACATCATTGTCAAGGACGCCCTGTCGTCCGAGTCGCTGGTGCGCGTGCTCGACGGCATCAACGGATGCCTGCCGGATCTGCCGGCCGACGTGCGCGTCGAACGCAACATCATGGGCCGGAACCTGTTGATGCACAGCTGCGCTGAACGCGAACGCCTGCTCGCGCAGGGCGCTGTGGTGGCCCGGCCGTCCTGGCAGGCCGCCGCCACCGGTCTGATCGACGCCATCATCGGACTGTGGCACGCCCCGGTCACGGAGGTGTCCTGACGTGCGGGTCACGGTCGACCAGGACAAGTGCGTGTCGTCGGGGCAGTGCGTCCTCAACGCCGGCGAGGTCTTCGACCAACGCGACGACGACGGCGTCGTCGAACTCTTGACCGCCGAGCCCGGCCCCGAACACGCCGAGGAGACCCGAAACGCCGCGGCCGCCTGTCCGGCCCTGGCCATCCACATCGAGGAGTGACATGACTGACGAGCGCTCGCGCGAGGAGGCGAAATGACCGACACGCTTGCCGGAGGCAAGGTCTCCGCTGACGTCCCCGAGTATCCGATGGAGCGGGATGTGCGGTGTCCGTTCGCGCCGCCGCAACAGATGCTCGACATGAACGACAGCAAGCCGCTGTCGCGCGTGCGGATCTGGAACGGAACGACTCCGTGGCTGGTGACAGGACACGAAGTGGCCCGGGCGTTGTTCGCGGATTCCCGGGTCAGCGTCGACGACCGCCGTGAGGGCTTCCCGCACTGGAACGAGCACATGCTGGCGACCGTCGACAAGCGGCCCCGGTCGGTGTTCACCTCCGACGCCGAGGAGCACACCCGCTTCCGCCGAATGCTGTCCAAGCCGTTCACCTTCCGGCGCGTCGAAGGCCTGCGGTCGGTGATCCAGGAGGTCACCGACGAGTGCATCGACGAGATCCTCGCCGGTCCCCAGCCCGCCGACATGGTCGCCGAACTCGCACTCCCGGTGCCCACCCGCGTGATCAGCGACATGCTCGGGGTGCCCTACGAGGACCATGAGTTCTTCCAGGAACACGCCAACGCCGGTCTGGCTCGCTATGCGGCGGCCGATGCGATGCAAAAAGGTGCGATGAGTCTTCATCAGTATCTGATCAATTTGGTCGAGGAGAAGCAGGCCAACCCTGCCGAGGACGCCGTATCGGATCTGGCTGAGCGGGTCACCGCCGGCGAGATCAGCGTCAAGGAGGCTGCACAGCTCGGCACCGGATTGTTGATCGCCGGGCACGAGACCACCGCCAACATGATCGGTATCGGTATCCTCGCGCTGCTGGAAAACCCTGAACAGGCTGCGCTACTGCGGGATTCGAACGACCCGAAGTTCATCGCCAACGCCGTCGAAGAGCTGATGCGTTACCTGTCCATCATCCAGAACGGTCAGCGCCGGGTGGCGATCGAGGACATCGAGATCGGCGGCGAGACCATCCGGGCCGGTGAGGGCATCATCCTCGACCTGGCGCCGGCCAACTGGGACCAGCACGCCTTCACGCACCCCGAAATGCTGGACCTCACCCGCGACGCGGGCCAGCAGCTCGGCTTCGGCTACGGCAGGCACCAGTGCGTGGGCCAGCAGCTGGCGCGTGCCGAGCTGCAGATCGTGTTCCACACCCTGTTACGTCGTATACCGACGATGCGCCTGGCGATCCCGTTCGACGAGGTGCCGTTCAAGCACGACCGGCTCGCCTACGGCGTCTACGAACTCCCGGTGGCCTGGTAACCACCGCAAGAACCAGTCCCACAGCCCGATTGGAGTACCAACGATGTCCACCCCGACAGCCATACCTTCACCCTCTCAACCCCCGACCTGGTATCCGCCGGAGGGTTTCGGTGCTCCCAAGAACCGCCACGGCCACTCCGACGGCGGAGTTCCCGGGCTGCCTGCTGGCACCACGATCTTCTCCGCGGACAACCACATCTCGGTCGCCGACGACATCTTCTACGAGCGCTTTCCCGAGGAGCTCAAGGGCGCAGCACCGCGCATCTGGTACGAGGACGGCGCCTACATGGTCGGGATGAAGGGCAAGGCGTGGACCGGTGGTGACTTCGGTCGCGTCCTCATGCAGTACGACGACCTCGCCGGTGCGGCGTCCAACAACATCGAGGCACGCATCCGCGAACTCAAAGAGGACGGCATCGACAAGGAGCTGGCATTTCCGAATGCCGTGCTCGCGTTGTTCCACTACCCGGACAAGTCCATGCGCGAACGCGTCTTCCGCATCTACAACGAACACATCGCCGACCTGCAGGAGCGGTCCGACGGACACTTCTACGGTGTCGGGCTGATCAACTGGTGGGACCCCAAGGGCACCCGCAGCACGCTCGAGGAGCTGAAGGCGCTGGGACTCAAGACGTTCCTGCTACCGCTGAATCCGGGCAAGGACGACGACGGCAACATCTACGACTACGGCAGCACCGCCATGGACGCGGTGTGGGACGAGATCGAAGCAGCCGGTGTCCCGGTGAGCCACCACATCGGCGAAACCCCGCCCAAGACGCCGTGCCAGCACAACAGCGTCGTCGTCGGCATGATGGTCAACGTCGACTCGTTCCGAGAGCAGTTCGCCAAGTACGTGTTCTCCGGCATCCTCGATCGCCATCCTTCGCTGAAGATCGGGTGGTTCGAGGGCGGAATCGCGTGGGTACCCACGGCGCTGCAGGACGCCGAGCACATGCTGGCGTCCTACCGGCACATGTTCAATCATCAGCTCCAGCACGACGTCCGCCACTACTGGGATCGCCACATGAGCGCGTCGTTCATGGTGGACCCGCTCGGGTTGCAGTTGATCGACCACATCGGTGTGGACAACGTCATGTGGTCGTCGGACTACCCACACAACGAGAGCACTTTCGGCTATTCCGAGAAGTCGCTGGCGTCCGTCGTCGAGACGGTGGGCCCCGAGGCGGCGGTGAAGATCGTCAGCACCAACGTGCAGAAGTTCCTCGGGCTATGACGATCTCCAGTACCGGTTCTGGGACCACCTCCAGCACTGGGTCCAGAGCCACACCCGCTGATCCTGGCGTCACCCAGATCGCCAAGACCGGGTACACCCGGCTGGACATACCGCACGAGCCCGATTTCGCTCGGATGCGCAGAGAAGTCGGTGCACGGCTGCACGCGGCGATGGCCGAGCAAGGCGTCGACGCTGTGGTCCTGCTCGGCAACGGCAACGTCACGTACGCCACCGGGATCAGCTGGCCGCTGGCCGACGCCGGGTTGTCGCATGTCGAGCGGCCGGTCGCCGTAGTTCTCTCCGGCGACGAGCATCCGCACCTGTTCCTGCCCTTTCGAGAAGGTGCGGCCATGGAGTCCGGCCTGCCCGAGGACCACATGCACGGGCCGGTCTACCTCGAATTCGACGAAGGCGTCGCGAAGTTCGCCACCATCCTGGCCGGCCTCATCCCGGCCGGCGCGACCGTCGCGACGGACGAGCTGACCGGGGCGATGCGGCGCGCCGGCGGTGCGCTGTTCCCCAGCGCTCCGGTGGACGCCGGCCCGGTGATCGGCGCGGCCAAACTGGTCAAGACCATCGATCAGATCGCCTGTATCCGGCGCGCCTGCGAGATCACCGAAGTGGCGGTCGGGGAGATCCAGAGGTCCCTGGCGCCCGGCGCCCGTCAGATCGACCTGTCCGCCGAATTCGTACGGCGCACCTTCGAACTCGGCGCGACCACGAACATGTTCGACTCGATCTGGCAGGTCATGCCCGCCTCGAAAGCCGAGGGTACCTGGACCACCACGGGTGATCTGGCGCTTCCGCTGCTGACGACCGAGCGGGAACTGGCGCAGGGCGACGTGCTGTGGACCGACGTGTCCATCGCCTACCACGGCTACTGCTCTGACCACGGGCGTACCTGGATCGTCGGCCAGGATCCGACTCCTGCCCAGCAGAGGCAGTTCGACAGGTGGAGACACATCGTCGACGAGGTGCTCGCGGTGACCAAAGCCGGTGCCACCTGCGGTGACCTGGGCCGAGCCGCGACCGCGGCCGCGGGCGGTGAGAAGCCGTGGCTGCCGCACTTCTATCTGGGTCACGGTATCGGGACCAGTGCTGCCGAAATGCCCATGATCGGCACGGACCTCGGTCAGAAATGGGATGACGAGTTCGCTTTCCCGGCCGGCATGTTGTTGGTGCTGGAGCCGCTGGTGTGGGAGGACGGTACAGGGGGCTATCGCGGTGAAGAGATCGTGGTGGTGACCGAGGGCGGCTGGATGCCGCTGACCGCCTATTCGTACGACCCGTATGAGGTGACCGATGGGAACTGAGATCGAGGCCGACGGCCCAGCGTTGCGTTTCAGCCGGCGCGAACGAGCCCTGGCCCAGATGGAGGCTCACGACCTCGACGCGCTGGTGCTCGGACGCCAGGCCAACGTCCGCTACATCTCCGGGGCCCCACAACTGTGGGTGGTGGGTACCCGCCCGTTCGGTCCGATCTGCGAGTTCGTGCGTGAGACCGGAGAGATCCATCTCAACAGCACCTGGGACGAGGGCATACCTGCGGAGATCCCGCACGAGAACCTCTACGGCTTCGCATGGAATCCGATGACGCTGGTCGGGATTCTGCAGAACATCAAGGGCGCAGAGACTTTCCGGCGCGTCGGCACCGATGCATTGACGCCGATGTTCGCCCAGCTGCTACCGATGGCGTTCCCGAACGCAGAGCTGGTCGATGCCGAGCAGGCCATGCAAGCGGCTCGTCGCATCAAGACACCCGAAGAGGTGGCGGCCCTGCGCAACGCTCTCGTGATCGCCGAGAAAGGCCTCGCCGCCGGTGTCGCCGCGCTGAGCGCCGGAACCAACGAAAAAGCGCTGGCAGGAACGATACTGGAGGCTGAGGCCGCCGGAGGGGTCAGTACCCCGGCGACGCAGGACGCCGCGTGGGTGACGTCGAAGCAGCATCCGTGGCGTCGCGCCGAGGGGGACGGGCGGGTACGCGACGGTGATCTGGTCGTGTTGTCGGCCGGAGTGCTGGCCGACGGTTATGTCGCCGAGGTGGCCCGCACGCTCGTCGTCGGCGAGCCCACCGAGGCAGTCACAGCGCTCTACCGCCGCCGGGACGAGTTGTGGGACAGGCTGGTCGCGGCCTGTCGGCCCGGTGCGACCACGAGCACTTTGCTGGACGCCTACCAGCAGGCCGGGGAGGCGCTGCCGGCGATGCCGGTCGCCCACGGTCTGGGGCTGGGTTTCGACCCGCCGGTGGTATCGCCCGGGTTGCGGGCCACCGCCGAGACCGACGTCCTCGAACAGGGGATGGTGCTGGCGCTGACCGCCTACGTCTGGGAGCAGGGCGTCGGCGCAGTGCTCACTCGCGATGCGGTGCTGATCACCGCTGAGGGCGCCGAGATACTGTCGACGGTGCCGGCGTACGGCGAGGCCGTAAGTGGCTGAGCGGCCATCGCCCGAGGAGATCATCCTCTACGGGAAGGATCGCCGGACCAAGATCGCAACGATCACGTTCAACCGACCGGAGTTCCTCAACGCGCCGACCTCGATGGCCCGGCTGCGGTACGCCGACGTGTTGCGCGCGGCGAACGCGGACAACGACGTCAAGGTGGTCGTCATCCGCGGCGTCGGCGACAACCTGGGCAGCGGTGCGGACCTACCGGAATTCATGGAGGGCAACGACAATCCCGCCGCACGGCTCGCCGAACTGCGGTTGGAGGACGACGGGGTCGGTGAGGTGGCCTATCCGCCGAAAGGCACCTTCCGCAACGGTGCCACAATCAGTTCCTGGTACGCGAATTCCCAGGCCGGCAACCGTGCGTTGCAGGACTTCAAGAAGATCAGCATCGTCGAGGCCAAGGGCTACTGCTATGGCTGGCACTTCTATCAGTGCGCCGATGCCGACTTGGTGATCTCCTCCGACGATGCACTGTTCGGTCATCCGTCGTTCCGCTACCACGGGTGGGGTCCTCGGATGTGGACCTGGGTGCAGATGATGGGTCTGCGCAAGTTCCAGGAGATGGTCTTCACCGGTCGGCCGTTCACCGCCGCGGAGATGTACGACTGCAACTTCCTCAACAAGGTGGTCGCGCGCGACGAACTGGAGCCAGAGACGCAGAAGTACGCGCTGGCATGTGCGCGGAACCGCCCGGTGGACACGGTATTCCAGCAAAAGATGTTCTTCGAGATCTTCAAGCAGCAGCAGGGCGAGTACATGGGCAGCCTGCTCAGCGCCTTCTTCGAATCGATGGGCAACGGGGTCGCCAACGACAGCGACGACGACCTGGACATGTTCGAGTCCATCGACTCCGGTCTTTCTGCGGCAGTGAACGACAACGACAGCAAGTTCCCCCCCGAATTCCGGTTGAGCAAGCGCAACCGGGCCAAGGAGGACTAGACCCCCGGTGCGCCCAGAGCCTGACCCACCCCTCGGCGGATACGTCGTCATCGACATGTCCAGCGGGATCGCCGGCGCGTACTGCACGAAACTGCTCGCCGACGGTGGCGCCGAGGTGATCAAGGTCGAGCCACCCGGAGGCGACCCGCTGCGCGGCTGGTCGGCCTCGGGTGCCGAGACCCCCGACGGCGCTGACGGTGCGCTGTTCTCGTTCCTGGCCTGCTCGAAACGTTCCGTGATCGCCGAACCGGAGACTGACGGTGCGTTCGTCGAGGCACTGCTGGCAGGGGCGGATGCCGTCATCTGGTCCCCGGGGCCGGGCGTGGCCGGCGACGGCCGGTTCGTGCCCGAGGTGATCCGGCAGCGTCACCCGCACCTGACGGTCACCGCGATCACCTCGTTCGGGCTCGAGGGGCCCTGGAAAGACAAGGCTGCGACCGAATTCACCCTGCAGGCCTGGTCGGGTGGGATCGTCGGCCTGGGCCGCGGGGCCCCGGACCGAGCGCCGGTCTTCGTCGGCGGTCAGGTCGGGGATTATCTCGCCGGCGCCTACGCCAGCGCGGCGACGATGGCCTCCTGGATGCGTGGCGGCGCCGAGCTCGTCGATGTGTCGAGGCTGGAGACTTCCGTCCTTGGGCTGACCTACTATCCGGTCAGCTACTACGAGATGCTGGGCCGACCCTGGCGCGACGCGCGGCGCCTGACAGTGCCGGGTATCGCCCGCGCCAAGGACGGCCTGATCGACATCGGGTGCGGCACGGCTCAGCAGTGGTTCGACCTGTGTGCGATGACCGGCCACGACGACTGGATCGACGAGGACTCGCCGCTGTCGATCACCCTACAGGCCAACGAGAAAGCCGGTGAGCTCTACGCGTGGGTGGGTGAGCAGACCGTCGACGAGATCCGGGACCTGGCCACCGCCTTCCGCATCCCCAATGCCCCGGTGGCCAACGGTGCAAACGTCGAAGGGCTGGATCACTTCGTCGCCCGCGGGTCGTTCGTGGTGAACCCGCGCGACGGCTTCACTCAACCCACCCAGCCCTACCGCATGGCGCCCGCGGCGTTGCGGCCACCAGAGCCCGCCCCGCGCCTCGGTGAGCACACCGAGCACTACCGCTCGGCTCCGCGAAATAGGATTCCGGGTCGTGAATCTGGCGGGACCGCAGCCCGGAATTCTATTTCGCGGCTGAGTGCACCGCGGACAGGGCTGCCGTTCGACGGTCTGCGGGTGATCGACATGACCACCTTCTGGGCCGGCCCGAGTTGCACCCACCTGCTGGCCATGCTCGGCGCCGACGTGATCCATGTGGAATCGACCCGCCATCCCGACGGCACCAGGCTGATCGCGGGCATCCCGGTCACCGAGGAACTCTGGTGGGAACGCTCGCCGATCTTCTCGGGCCTGAACACCAACAAGCGTGGGGTGACGCTGAACCTGCAGAGCGGGGAGGGCCGCGACCTGCTCAAGCGACTGATCGCGACCGCCGACGTCGTGGTGGAGAACTTCACCCCTCGGGTGCTGGAAAGCATGGGACTGACCTACGACGAGGTCAGGGCCGTCCGCCCCGACGTGATCATGGTGAGGATGCCGGGTTTCGGCCTCGACGGTCCGTGGCGCGACAACCCGGCCTTCGCGTACGTGATCGAAGCGGCCGCCGGAATCAGCTGGATGACGGGTTATCCGGACCGAAACCCGTACGAGCCGTACTCGGTCGGCGACCCCAACGCCGGCATCCACGCTCTCAACGCGCTGCTGCTCGCGCTGGCACACCGGCAGCGCACCGGCGAGGGTTCGATGGTGGAGGCCGCCATGGTCGATGCAGCGCTCAACGTGGCGGCCGAACAAGTCATCGAATACTCGGCATACGGCGCATTGTTGCAACGTGCGGGCAATCGCGGTCCCGCTGCCGCGCCGCAGAACCTGTACCGCACCAACGAGATCGATGAGTTCGGCCGCCCTGACAGCTGGGTGGCGATTGCGGTGGCCACCGACGCGCAGTGGTCTGGTCTGTGCGATGCGCTGGGCCGACCCGAGTGGATGGTGTCCGGCGAGCTGGCCACACCGGACGAGCGGCACGCGCACCACGACCTGATCGATCAACATCTGTCCAGCTGGTGCGCCGAGCACACCGGTGACGAGATCGTGTCCGCGCTGTGGGCACATGACGTGCCGGTGGCCAAGGTGCTCCAGCCCCACCGCCAGACCGAACTCGCGCAGCTGCGGTCGCGGAGATTCTTCGAGCCGGTCGAGCATCCGGTCAACCCGACCACGCTCCACAGCACGTTGCCGTTTAGGTTCTCCCGCGGGCCGGACCGGGTGCACACCACGCCCGCCCCACTTCTCGGCCAGCACAACCGCGAACTGCTCCGGGAGATCGGGCTCGACGACGCCGATGTCGACCGGCTCGAAGCCGAAGGCGTCATCGGGACCGCGCCCGCCCGCTAGTCTCACCGTCCATGACCATCACGCCGTCCGACATCCTGCTGACCGGTCGTGTCGCGGTCGTCACCGGGGGAGGGGCGGGCATCGGCCGCGGAATCGCCGAGGGTCTGGCAGCATTCGGGGCATCGGTGGCCATCTGGGAACGGGATCCGCAGACCTGCGCCGCGGCGGCGGAGGCCGTCGGCGGGCTGGGCCTGACCATCGACGTTCGAGACAGCGAGGCCGTCGACGCGGGGCTGCGGCGCATCGAACAGGAACTCGGCCTGGTGTCGATTCTGGTCAACAACGCCGGCGGCACCTTCAACTCACCTCTGCTGGACACCTCCGAGAACGGCTGGGATGCGTTGTATCGCAGCAACCTCCGCCATGTCCTGCTGTGCACGCAACGAGTGGCCCGTCGTCTTGTCGACACGGGGAACCCGGGCAGCGTCGTCAACATCACCTCGATCGAGGGCGCTCGCGCAGCTCCCGGGTACGCCGCCTATGCGGCCGCCAAGGCGGGCGTGATCAACTACACCAAGACCGCGTCCTTCGAGCTGGCGCCCCACCGCATCCGGGTCAACGCGCTGGCACCGGACCTGACGATGACCGAGGGCCTGCGCGGGTTGGCCGGAGGTGACCTCGACGGCGTCAGCGGCGGAATCCCGATGCGCCGTGCCGGGCACGTCGACGAGATGGCAGGGGCGGCGGTGTTTCTCGCCTCGGACATGGCGTCTTATCTGACAGGACAGACCATCCACGTCGACGGTGGCACCGAGGCCGCCGGCGGTTGGTACTTCCATCCGGAGACGGGCGAGGCCACCCTCGGGCCGGGGTGAGGGTCACGCGTCCGGGGACGGGTCTCCCAGCTTGCGGCGGATGGCTCCCCACGGATCGGCGTACTGCCCCGGCTGCTTCCAGTAGGCCCCGCGGCGCTTCAGCAGCGCACGCACCAGCGGTGCCAGCAGAGGGAGAACATACCTGGACGCCCCGGCCTGCGCGCGTGACTCCTCCAGCATGTCCTGCCACGAATAGTGCTGGAACTGCAGCGCTTCCTGCGCTCGGGCGGTGTCCATCCAGTCGGTGACGAACCAGTCGTCGTCGCTGTTCGGGTCACCCTTGCGGCCGGGCACCAAGCCGCCCTTGAGGCCGCGGGACTCGGCCAGTGCCTTGCCGACCTCGCCCTGCACTCGTCGGTGGGAGTCGTCTCCGGCGATCAGCAGGATCTCACCCACCACGTCGGCGGTCGTCGCGGCGGCGAACGCCCACGCGACGTCACGAACGTCGACACTGTGCAGTCTGCCGTCGGTGGGCAGCAGGCTCTCGAAGTACAGCGCGTCAGAGGAGAACGGGATCGCCTTGGGATCCGTGCTGAGGACCCCACCGAGTCGCAGCACGACCCACGGAAGCGACGACGCTCGCACGATCTCCTCGGCCTGCGCCTTGTGGGCGCTGTAGAGGTCGGAGTGCTTCAACGGCATGTCCGCGGTCACCGGTCCGGTCGCGCGGTGCGGATTCCGCGAGCCGAAGACGGCGTTACTGGACGCCTGTACGAACCGCGGTGGCTCCGGCTGCGATTCGGCGATCTTCACCAGGGTCGCGGTCGCGTGGACGTTGACCTTCCGGGCCAGCGATCGGTTCTTGTAGATCCCCGGAGGGATGATCGCGGCCAGGTGGATGATGACCTCGGGGGCCACGTCGGCAACCAACTCCGCGGTTTGCTCGGCGTCGGTGAGGTCGACCCACCGTGCGGTGACCCCCGCCGGCAGTGTCGCCTGCGCCTCGCGGTTGGCGGGGCTGCCCAAGTCGGCGACGACGACGGTGCGTCCGAGCTTCGCCAGTCGCCGTACCGTGGCCGATCCGACCAGCCCGAAACCTCCGGTGACTAGGACCGTACCCGGCATCAACACCCCCTACCTGCGGATATGACATTCTCCGAATTCGAGAGTAGCATATCCATCTACCATGTCCGACGAGCCGGCCGAGATGACCAAGTGGGATCCCGGTTTCACCCGCCAGATCACCAGCTGGGTGGGTCCGGTGATCAAACGATACTTCCGTGCGGAAGTCCGCGGCATGGATTGCCTGCCCGCCGCCGGCGGTGCGCTCGTCGTGTCGAACCACTCGGGCGGCATGCTCACCCCTGACGTGTTGGTGTTCGCGCCGCAGTTCTACGGACACTTCGGCTTCGACCGACCGCTCTACACCCTGGCGCACTACGGCGTGTTCATGGGGCCGCTCGGTGATTACCTGCGCAAGGCGGGTGTGATCGAGGCCAGCCGCGAGAACGCGGCGGCAGCATTGCGATCGGGCGCGGTGGTGCTGGTGTTCCCCGGGGGCGACTACGACTCGTACCGCCCGACGATGACGGCGAACGTCGTGGATTTCAACGGCCGCACCGGATATGTGCGTACCGCTGTCGACACGGGCGTGCCGATCGTGCCGATGGTCTCCATCGGCGCACAGGAAACCCAGCTGTTCTTGGCCCGCGGCGATTCGCTCGCACGCCGACTCGGCCTGACCCGCGCGCGGATGGAGATTCTGCCCGTGAGCGTCGGCTTTCCCTTTGGGCTCTCGCTGCTCGTCCCGCCCAACCTCCCACTCCCGGCGAAGATCGTGACCCGCGTCCTGGAGCCGATCGACGTGGTCGCCGAGTTCGGCGAGAAGCCCGACGTCGATGAGGTCGATGGGCACGTGCGGACCGTCATGCAGGCGGCACTGGACGATCTGGCCCGCAGCCGCCGATTCCCCATACTGGGCTGAGCATGGCGGGTGCGTGGGGCTTGGTCGGGACGCTGTGGCGTGCCCGGCTCATTGCGCCGATGCGTCCCGACCGGTACCTGCGCATGGGGTTGGCGATGCGCCGTGCCGGCCTGACTGCCACCGTCGGCTTTGCTGCCGCGGCCCAGCGCTGTCCCGACCGCCCGGGCCTGATCGACGAGCACGGCTCCCTGACCTGGCAGCAGCTCGACGACCGTTGTGACGCACTCGGTGTCGCGCTGCAGCAGACCGATTCGGGGTCCGACCTACCGCCGACCGTGGCGGTGATGTGCCGAAACCATCGTGGCTTCATCGAGGCGCTGGTCGGCGCCAACCGGATCGGTGCCGACGTCCTGCTGTTGAACACGTCGTTCGCCGGGCCCGCCATGGCCGAGGTGATCGAGCGGGAGAGCGCCGGCAGGCCGATCACCGTGATCTACGACGAGGAGTTCACCGACACCGTCGAGCGGGCGCTGCGCGACATTCCGAACGCCACGCGGATACTGGCCTGGACCGACAGCGCCGACAGCACCGACGGAACCGACAGCACCGACGTAACCGGCAGCGCCACCGCCACAGTCGACTCGCTCATCGAGGCTCACCTCGGCCGACGGCCGCAGCCTGCCAGCCGCAAGAGCGACGTGATCCTGCTGACCTCCGGCACCACCGGAGCGCCGAAAGGCGCCAAACGATCTGCAGGCAGCGGCGGCGCGGGCGACCTGAAGGCAGTCCTCGACCGCACCCCGTGGCGCGCCGAGGAGCCGATCGTCATCGCCGCGCCGATGTTTCACGCGTGGGGCTTCTCGCAGCTG
>Ga0208330_1000183_pt1 | contig 37432 bp, 37 predicted proteins | sample DeeseametaMP1896_FD_184180 | JGI IMG/M metagenome (GOLD analysis project Ga0208330, IMG submission 184180) | Marine microbial communities from the Deep Pacific Ocean - MP1896 (SPAdes) | ecosystem: Environmental > Aquatic > Marine > Oceanic | place: East of Hawaii, North Pacific Ocean | collected... | reverse complement strand
GGGACCGGACCAGCTGGTGAAGGCCTGCACGTTGTCACCGCTTTCGATGTCGCCTGCCGCCGGGCCGGACCACGAAGTGAAGGCTTCGACATTGTCGCCGGCGTCGCGGCTGCCGCGTGCCGGGCCGGACCAGCTGGTGAAGGCTTCGACATGGCCGCCATTGTCCATGTCACCCGCTGCCGGGCCGGACCAGGAGGTGAATGCCTCGACGGAATCGCCGGACTCACGCGTTCCTGTCGCCGGACCGGACCAGGATGTGTAGGCTTCTACAGAGGCACCCGAGAACAGGTCGCCTTCGGCCGGTCCCGACCACGAGGTAAAGGCCTCGACGGCGTCGCCGGCGAAGGCACTGGTTTCCGCTTTGGAAACGAATTCTTCAGAGGTGTGCAGCTTGATGAGGGCAGTCATTGGGTCGGTCCTTTCCAGGTTGAACGTCTATGCCCTTGAAATCTGCACGTAAAAATAGTTTGCAAAAAAGTTAATTCTTGTTAAGGTTGTTTAAGAAAAAGTTTATCCACAGATGCGATTCGCGCAGCCGTTTCGGATCACGTGACAATACAAGTTATCCACAGGAACAAATTTCCTGTGGATAACTTTGGACTTTGCAGTGCAACGGCACTTTGCAAACCGGCAAAGCTACGAATCATACCCGAATCACGCGAGGTCCAGAGGGTGCCTTGTGCTAGCATTTACGCTGATAGGTTGCACCGCTGTCACAACACTCAACCAAACTGATACAAATCAGGACTTTACCTGACGCGCTTGACCGTCAGCCCCGGGCCTGCGAACCATGAGCCCCGGACAGGCAGGAGAAACGCGCCATGAAGATCGCCACCTTCAACATCAACGGCATCAAGGCCCGGCTGCCCGCGGTGCTCGACTGGCTGGATGAGGCGCAGCCGGACGTCGTCCTCTGCCAGGAGATCAAGTCTGTCGACGAAAATTTCCCGCGCGAGCCTTTCGAGGACCGCGGCTATAACGTCGAGACACACGGTCAGAAGAGCTTCAACGGGGTGGCGATCCTGTCCAAGCGCCCGCTCGAAGATGTCCGTCGCGGCCTGCCGGGCGACGACGAGGACGAACAGGCCCGCTGGATCGAGGCGACGGTCATGGGAGATGACCAGGCCGTGCGTGTCTGTGGGCTTTACCTGCCCAACGGCAACCCGGCACCGGGACCGAAATACGACTACAAGCTGGCCTGGATGGAGCGCCTCGAAGCCCGCGCCCGCGACTTGCTGGCCGAGGAGATCCCGGCGCTGATGGCAGGCGACTACAACGTGATTCCCCAGGCCGAGGATGCCGCGCGCCCCGAGACCTGGACCGAGGACGCCCTGTTCCTGCCGCCGACACGCGCGGCCTTTCGCCGGATCCTGAACCTCGGCTTCACCGAGGCCTTTCGCGCGCGGACCCAGACCCCCGGGCACTACAGTTTCTGGGACTACCAGGCCGGCGCCTGGCAACGGAACAACGGCATCCGCATCGACCACCTGCTGTTGACCCCCGCCGCCGCGGACCTGATGACCGAATGCCAGATCGACTCTGGCATTCGCGGGCGCGAGAAACCCTCGGACCATGTTCCAGTGTGGATCGATCTTTCCGCCTGACCGCCGCCACCCCTGCCCGGCCTGACGCGCGTGCCTTGCACGCCGCGCCCCGCCGCACTAATTTTGTAACAGACACCAGACGCGTGGAGACGCCTTATATGCCGATGTATGCCCAGGAAATCGAGGACCTGTTGCGCCAGTCCTTTCCAGACGCCAAGATCACCGTCGATGGAGAAGACGGGGTGCACATGTCGGCGATGGTCATCGACGAGAGCTTTCGCGGCAAGAACAGGGTCCAGCAACAGCGGGCCGTCTACGCCGCGCTCAAGGGCACGATGGATGGGCCCAGCGGCGCGCTACACGCCCTCGCTCTCACAACAAAGGCTCCAGACTGATCCGATATGCCCATAGGCGTCGTCGTCCCCTTGTTGCTCCTGCCCTTTCTCGCCATTTTCGTATACGCGGCATGGCATGAATACCGACGGTTCAGGAAAGAAGGCAGATCGACCTACGGTTTGACCTATGACCCGGAATCGAACACCACCTTCGTGGGGGCGATCCCGGACAGCGGGGACAGCTACGACCCTGGGGACTACGACCCCGAGAACACAGGCTCGGAGGACGGCCCGGACGGCGCTTGGGCCGATGACACCGACAAAGACCACAACGAACAGGACAACCGCAGATGACCGACGCAAAGACCCGTATAGATGACACCGTGAAATCCAACGATGTCGTGCTCTTCATGAAGGGCAACAAGACCATGCCGCAATGCGGTTTCTCCAGCCGCGTCGCCGGCGTACTGAACTACATGGGCGTCGACTTTCAGGACGTGAACGTGCTTGAGGATGACGGCCTGCGCCAGGGGATCAAGGATTTCTCCGACTGGCCGACGATCCCCCAGCTTTACGTCAAAGGCGAGTTCGTGGGCGGCTGCGACATCATCACCGAGATGACCCTCTCGGGCGAGCTGGACCAGCTTTTCGACGACAAGGGCGTTTCCTACAACAAGGATGCCGCCGACAAGATCCGCGAAGCCAACGCCTGAGCCATGCGCTTTGCACGAGACAATGAACGGGCGGGGATTTCCCTGCCCGTTTTTATTTGATCCGCTACATTTCACTACAGGAGTTTCGCCGTGGAGATTTTCGTCGCCGCCGTCCTGATCCTTGCCTCTTTGGCCGGAACCGGGCTGATCGCCTATGCCATCCGCCACGGCCAAAAGCGCCGCGAGGCCTTGAAGGCCCTTTGCGCAGAGCGGGGCTGGTCCTTTGATTATCAGCCGCAAAGCGGAGGGCGCGGCAGCCGCACGGTGATTTCCGATCCCTCCGAAGGCTGGGAACTTGTGCTGTATTACCGTTCCAATTCCTCGACCGGCGGAACGACCAACCATTGGACCGAATTCACCCAGCCGCGGCTGGCGCTGCCGGACGGCATGGCGCTGCTGGGGCCAGACATTCCCGAAAAGACCGCCGCGATGGCCGACATGATGCTGGGCAAGATGGGCGGAGGCAGCTTGGGCCAGATGATGTTGAACAAGATGACCGGCGGGTTGGCAGCCGAGGCGGCAGACCTGCGGTCGGTTCCCGGTGACGGGTCAGGGACCCTCTTTGCGACCCCGGGGCGCGAGACGGCGCTGACCGCCATCCGCGAGGCCCCGGACCTGCTTGAGGCCCGCAGCGGGCGCAACGAGGCGCAACAGCCCATTGTCGCGCTGAGCCGTCACGGCATGCGGCTGCGTCTGCGTCACATTCTGCGGCGCCCGGAGGAAATCACCGATTTCGTCGAACTGGGTCGCGCATTGACCCGGCGACTAGGGGCCTGACGCACCAGGGGCCTGACGCATCACGGGCGACAGGCCCCTAGTCGGCCTTCGCCTCGTCGACACTGTTGGCCAGCGCCTCGGCTCGCGCGGCGATTTCGGCCAGGGCGTCGGTCACATCCGCCGGGATCACGGGCACTTCGACCTTTTCCGGCGAGGGGCCGGGCTTGTTCCTAAGGTCCGCCAGGTCGGCCTCGACCGATTTCAGCTTGTCCTGCGCCTCGCGCAGGCGTTCCTCAAGGCCAGCGGTCTTGTCCGCCAGCATCAGCCCCGCCATCAGCAACATCCGCGCCTCGGGCATCCGCCCGATCTGCGTCACCAGCACCTGCGCCTCGGTGTCCAGAAGCTGTGCGGCGGACAGCAGGTACTGTTCCTCGCCCTGCTGGCAGGCCACTTCAAAGCTGCGGCCCCCGATCTTGATCTCGACTTCGATCTGGCTCATCCCTGTGCCTCCCCGTCTGCGGCCTCGGCCAGAAGCGGGCCAAGCGCCTCGATCACCGCGCCCGTCTCTGCCGCATCTGCCGCCCGCATGGTGCGCATCGCGTCAAGTTCGGCCTGCAGACCACGGTTGATCAGTTCCGGATCTCCTACACCCTGCGCATTCGCTTCGCGCAGCGCGGTATTGGTGGCAATGAGTTCTTCATTGGATGCGCGCAAGTCCTGCAACTGGCCATCCAGCGCGGCCAAAGCCCCGGGCGCCGGTGCCGCGAGAGTGTCGGCATCGGCGGTCTCGGGCTCAGGGGTTTCAGCGACCTGCGCCTCGAGCTCTGCCAACCGGGCGCGCAACACACGCAGCCGCTCTTCAAGCTGGGCATTGGCTATCTTCTCGTCTTCCAGGGCTTCTTCCAGCTCTGTGACGTCCGGGGCCTCGCCCTCCGGGGCGTGCGGCTCGGTCTCGGGCGCGGCCTCCGGTTCCGGCTCCGGTTCGGAGGCGGCTTCTGTCCGTGCCTCGTCCAGGGCGCGCTCCAACTGGGCAGCGGCCTCGGCCTTGACGGCGGAAATCGCGGCATCCCGATCCGCCTCTGCCTGTTCCCGAGCCGCCACCACGGCGGCCTCACGAGCTTCTTCGGCTTGTGCCAGGGCGTTGGCGACCGCCATGTCCCGCTCCGCCTCGGCGGCATCGCGCGCACTGGCCAGGGCCGCGTCACGGTCCACCTCGGCCTGCTCACGCGTGGCGGCCAGGGCTTCCTGCGCCTCTGCCAATGCCTGTTCAGCCGCTTCCGCGCGGCTGCGCAATGCTTCGTAATCCGCGGGTTCGGCGGCGCTGCGGTCCAGCCCGTCGATCCCCTGTCCGATACGATCCAGCGCGCGCGTGATGCGCGCCTGCAAGTCCTCGATCTGGCTCATCTGCCCTGCTTCGTCCTCTTGCCCGGCCTTGCGGCCTCAATCCCGCGCAGCCCATAGCGTCACGGAACGAATCGTCCCGCATCCGGTCAATGAAAGTTTAACAAGCGGAAAAGGAAAATGCGCCCCCTTATCTTCCAAGGCCTTAGACGGCGCCCTTCATGCGTGGCGCCGCGCTTGGCTTGCACTTCGGCGCGGGACTGCTATTCACGCCGCAAACCCCCAGCCAGAGGATCGAAACCCGGTGGATATCCAAGAGCTTCGCACCCGCAACCCTGATCATTGGATGCGCGCCACGGCGATCCGTGCGCTTGCGCTCGACGCCGTCGCCGCGGCCAATTCCGGCCACTCGGGCATGCCCATCGGCATGGCGGACGTGGCCACCGTTCTGTATTCCAAGCACCTGAAGTTCGACGCCGCCCGCCCCGACTGGGCTGACCGCGACCGGTTCATCCTGTCCGCCGGCCACGGTTCGATGCTGCTCTATTCGCTGCTCTATCTCTGTGGCGATCCGGAAATCACCCTCGACGAGGTCAAGAACTTCCGCCAGCTGGGCGCAAAGACCGCAGGCCACCCGGAAAACTTCATGGCCCGCGCGATCGAGACCACGACCGGCCCGCTGGGCCAGGGCATTGCCAACTCGGTCGGTTTCGCCATCGCCGAAGAGGCGCTGCGCGCGCGCTTCGGCAAAAAGCTGGTCGACCACAACACCTATGTCATCGCCGGCGACGGCTGCCTGATGGAAGGTGTCAGCCAGGAGGCCTTGGGCCTTGCGGGCCGCTATGAACTGGGGCACCTGATCGTTTTCTGGGACAACAACGACATCACCATCGACGGCAAGGTCTCGTTGTCCGACCGCACCGACCAGGTCGCGCGTTTCAAGGCGTCGGGCTGGCATGTCCAGGAAATCGACGGCCACGATCCCGAGGCCATCGACGCCGCCATCGTCGCGGCCAAGAAGACCTCGCAGCCTTCGATGATCGCCTGCAAGACCCATATCGCCCTGGGCCACGCCGCACAGGACACCTCCAAGGGTCACGGCGCGCTGACCAACGCAGACCAGAACGAGGCCGCCAAAGCCGCCTGGGGCTGGACCTCCGGAGCCTTCGACATCCCCGCCGAGATCAAGAGCTGGTGGGAAGAAGTCGGGTCGCGCGGAGCCGCCGAGCGCGCGGCCTGGGAAGGCCGTTTCGCCGAGACCAGCGCGGCGCGGCAAAAGGAATTCACCCGCGTGATGGATGGCGAGGCGCCGAAAAAGCTGTCCGCCGTGGTCAAGGCGCTGAAAAAGCAGATCTCGGAAACCGCGCCCAAGGTCGCAACCCGCAAGGCCAGCGAGATGGCGCTTGAGGTCATCAATCCGATCATGCCGGAAACCATTGGCGGCTCCGCCGACCTGACCGGGTCGAACAACACGCTGACCGGCGATCTGGGTGTCTTCGACACCGACAACCGCAAGGGCCGCTACATCTATTTCGGCATTCGCGAACACGGCATGTCCTCGGCCATGAACGGCATGGGCCTGCATGGCGGCGTGCGCCCCTACGGCGGCACCTTCATGGCCTTCACCGACTATGCCCGCCCGGCCATGCGCCTGGCGGCGCTGATGAAGACACCCACCGTCTTTGTCATGACCCATGACAGCATCGGCCTGGGCGAAGACGGCCCGACACACCAGCCGGTGGAACATGTCGCGATCAGCCGCTCGACGCCCAACACGCTCGTGTTCCGCCCCGCCGACGCGGTGGAAACCGCCGAGGCCTGGGAAATCGCGCTGCGCCAGACCGGCACGCCGTCGGTTCTGTCGCTGACCCGCCAGGGCCTGCCCACCGTGCGGCTGGAACACAAGAACGCCAACCTGGTCGAGAAAGGCGCCTATGTGCTGGCCGAGGCCGAGGGCAAGCGTCAGGCGATCCTGATGGCAACCGGTTCGGAAGTGGCCATTGCGCTGGCCGCGCGCGACCTGCTCCAGGCCGAAGGCATCGGCACGCGCGTCGTGTCCATGCCCTGCTGGGAGCTGTTCGAGGCACAGGACGAGAGCTATCGGCGCCGGGTTCTGCCGCCCGCCGGTCCGGTGCGCGTGGCGGTCGAGGCCGGTGTGCGGATGGGCTGGGACCGCTGGCTCTGCGGCGAGCGCGGCAATGCCAAGAAGAGCGGGTTCGTCGGCATGGACAGCTTTGGCGCCTCGGCGCCGGCGGATGTGCTTTACAAGCACTTCGGCATCACCGCCGAGGCGGTGGCCGAGAAGGTCAAATCGCTGCTCTGAGCGCGTCATCGACAACACGACAAAGGGCCGGAAACGCAGGTTTCCGGCCTTTTTTTGTCAAAGCCTCGGGGCTCAGTTCAGCGTCTTACCGTCATGCAGGCGGTCCAGAACCGCGCGTGCGGCCCGCAGGCCAGGGCGTTCGCCCCCCCGGCCCAGGCGTTCCATTGTCAGGTCCATCGCCTCGATCTGTGCCCCGGGGGCATCCAGAACCTGACCCACCGCCGCGGCAATCGGACCGGGCTGGCATTTCGCGCCGATGAATTCTGGCACGGTCCGGCTCTCCGCCACCAGGTTGACCAACGTCACACTGTCGACGCGCAGCATCCGCCCGATGATCTGGCGGCTTAGCCAGCTCATATCATAAGCGATCACCATCGGCGTCCCCGCCGCCGCCAGCTCCAACGAGACCGTCCCCGAGGCCGCCAAGGCCACGTCCGCAGCGCGAAAGGCCGCGCGTTTTTCGGCACCGTCTGGATCGTCGGACGGGTCGATCACCAAAGGGGCGCCGGGCCAGTCGGCCACCGCCTCGCGCACTGCCGCCGCCACCGGCCCCGCTGCCGGGATCACCAGCCGCAGACCCGGACGCGCAGCCATCAGCGCGCGTGCTGCCTGGGCAAAAACAGGCATCAGGCGTCCGACCTCTGACCGGCGTGAACCGGGCAGAACAAGCACCATCTGGCCCTGGATGCCGTGACGGTCACGAAAGGCCCGCACCTCTTCCTCGCTCGCCTGCGGTTCCATCACCACCGGATGGCCGACAAAATCGCAGGCGATCCCGGCGGCCTCCATATAGCGCGGCTCGAACGGCAAGAGCGCCAGAACCTGATCCACATGCGCGGCCATTTTCTGCGCCCGCTTGGGCCGCCAGGCCCAGACCGTCGGCGCCACGTAGTGAACGACACGCACGTCCGAAACGGCCTTGACCAGCCGCGCGACCCGCAAGGAAAACTCCGGCAGGTCCACGGTGATCAGAACGTCCGGCTGTTCCGCCACTACCGCGTCGGCGGTCTGGCGAATGCGTCCCTTGAGGGCGCGGTATTCTCGCAGGATCTCGGTGATCCCCATGATGCTGATTTCATCCATCGGGAACAGGCTGTCGAGCCCCTGCGCCTGCATCAGCGGCCCACCGATCCCGCGGAAGGTCACATCCGGAACCAGCTCCTTGAGCCCCGCCATGAGCGCCGCGCCCAGCCTGTCGCCGGACGGCTCTCCGGCAGTGATGAATACCCGCATCACGCTCCCCTTTCACGGACCCAGAGAAACAGCTCCCCGGCGTCCAATCGTTCCAGCACCTGCGGCAGGTCCAGAACCATGACGCCATCGGCCTCGATCACAATGCCCGACAACCCCGCCGCTACAGCGCCCTCGGCGGTCTGGACACCAATCACCGGCAGGTCGGCGCGCCGCTCCTGCCCCGGTTTCTGCGCCTTGTAGAGCACGCCGCCCCGCGCCTCGGGGCCCAAGCCCTGCAACATAGCGTCAGTGCCGCTTACATCCTCGCGGGCGATAACGGCCCCCGCCTTGACGACACAAGCCTGGCCCAGATCACGCCGCGCCTGATCCTGCGAGATCCTGTCGCCCAGCCGTGCCGCCGCGCCCGCCGCGTCACCCGGCTGAACGCGTGTTGGCACACCGGCGGCGGGCAGCAAAGACGGCGCCAGTTCATGCGCGGCAAGAACCGTGAACCCGGCGTTTTCAAGGATGTCGATGGCAATACGCAGCGCCCCGTCATCACCGCGGCGCAGCGCCCGCATGACACGGGGCAACAGGGGCAAGGTCCGCAGCCCGATCCGTGTCAGCGCAACGTCAGGCCGGTCGACGGACCCGCACATGCAGACCCGGGACACGCCACGCCGCTTGAGCCAGGCCAGGAAAGCCCCCAGCCGTTCGATGGCAAAGAGATGCTCGGCCTGCACCTGGTCCGGCGGGCTATGCGCCATGCCGCAGATCACGACCGGTTCGCCGGCGGCGCCGGCCACGGCGGCGGGCAAGGCCCCGCGCCCGGCAATCAGCGCCAGCATGGGTCGATCACCCCGGTGTCAGGAAACTGCGATCACTGTCGCCGAGAACGAAATTGACGATCTCGCGGACATAATCGCTCTGGGTTTCGTCGCCCAGGCGGCGCGCGCGGTCCTGAAAGGCCCCTTCGCCCTGGGCCAGCATCTGAAACGCGGCCCGCAGGGCCGTGATGTCCGAACGCTTGACCCCGCGGCGTTTCAGCCCCACGAGGTTCAGCCCGTCCAGCTTGCCACGCGGCCCCTGCACAAGGCCGTAGGGGATCACGTCATTGGTGACCATCGTCACCGCGCCGATGATGGCACCACGTCCGATGCGCACCCATTGATGCACCCCGGAAAGGCCGCCGATGATCACGTCGTCCTCGATCACGCAATGCCCGGCCAGCGCGGCATTGTTGACCAGGATCACCCGGTCGCCCACCTGCGCGTCATGGGCGACGTGACAGCCGGCCATGAACAGACCGTCATCCCCCACGCGGGTCACGCCGCCGCCGCCCTCGGTCCCGGTGTTCATGGTGACATGTTCGCGGATGCGGTTGCGGGCGCCGATCACCAGGCTTGTTTTTTCGCCCCGGAACTTGAGATCCTGCGGGATCTCTCCGATCACGGAGAAGGGGAAAACCAGTGTCTCTTCGCCGACCTGGGTTGCGCCGGTGGCAACCACATGGCTCTTCAGCTCGACCCGGTCGTGCAGGACCACCTCTGGCCCCACGTGGCAGAACGGCCCGATCACGCAGCCCTGCCCGATTTCCGCACCCTCTTCGACCACCGCGGAGGGATGGATCATGGTGTCGGTCAAGACGGCAGATCCATCATCGCGGTGAATTCGGCCTCGGCAGCCATCTCGCCCTCGACCTCGGCCACGCCGCCGAATTTCCAGACCTTGCCACCGGGCTTGCCGCGCAGGGTCGTCAGGCGCATCTTGAGCTGGTCGCCGGGCACCACCTTGCGGCGGAACTTGCACTTGTCGATGGACATGAAATAGACCTTCATCTCCTTGTCCGCCATGTCCAGCGCAACCCCCACCATGACGGCGGCGGTCTGGGCCATCGCCTCGACGATGGTGACGCCGGGCATGATCGGCAGGCCGGGAAAATGGCCCTGGAAATGCGGCTCGTTCATGGTGACGTTCTTGATCCCGAGGGCCGACTGAGTGCCGTCAATCTCTTCGACGCGGTCAACCAGAAGAAAGGGATAACGGTGCGGCAGGATACGCTGGATCAGCTGAATATCCGCGCTCAGAAGCGTGTCTGTCATGACTGGCGGCCTTTCTTGTTTTGGCGCACCCCTAGCAATGGCGGCGGGCGGGGGCAAGCATGCCGTCAATCCTGCCCGGGGGGCGGCTCTGGCGTTTCCGGGTCCGGGATGGGATCGGGGGCAGGTACGGGATCGGGAACCGCCGGGGTGCCGTCCCCGATCTGAGAGTCGATAAGGGCGATGGCGCGGTCGGTGACGTCGATCGCATCGGCGGCGACAAAAACCGTGCGCCGCTCAAGGATCAGCATCGCCCCGGCTTCGCGCAGCAGCCCTTCCAGCACTGGCTGGGCCACGGTCAGAAACCGGCGCCGCGCCTCTTCGGTACGGGCGCCAAGCGCGCGCGCCTTGGCGTCCTGTTCGTCCCTCAGACGTTGCACTTTCTCGTCGAAGGCATCTGCCAGGGCGCGGAATTCATCCGGTGCCAGGGTCGGGCGCAAATCGGTCAGCTCGCGCTCTTGCTCGATCAACTCGGCCTCGATCTGGCGGTTTTCCGCTGCAATCGCACGGCCCTGCTGCTCGATCTCTTCGTTCACCCGGCGGCCAAAGGCGCTTTCGGCGAAGACGCGTTCGAAATCTATAACAAGGATCGGGGTCTGGGGAACTGCGGAGGCCAAGGGGCCGCCCTGCCCCTGCGCCCCTGCCGCGACGCCCCAAAGCGCCATCAGCAGGACAACAAGACGAAGGGTCAGACGCACGCCCGCCTCAGAACTGGGTCGAGATCGTCAGGTTGAAGTTCTGCGGCTCATCCCACTTGGACTTCTGCAGCGCCTCGGTGAAGTTCAGCCGCAGCGGGCCGATCGCACTCTTCCAGAAGATCGAGAAACCGACCACATGCCGCGCGTCGAACCCCGTCGACACAACGGTATTCCCCGCGCCGACCTTGTTCTTGGTCGCGTCACTGAGGCCCCAGACAGAGCCGATGTCGTAGAAGAGGCCACCGGTGATTCCGTATTCCTCAGGCAGGCCTAGCGGGAATTCCGCCTCGAAGCGGGCCACCGCGTAGAAGTTGCCCCCAAGCGAGTCGTCGATCCCGCCCGGACCGATCTCGCGCGGGCCAATGCCGCCCGTGGTGAACCCGCGCATGACGTCAGGCCCCAGCAGGAAGCGGTCGGTCACACGGCTGTCGCCCTTGGTATAGTTCAGCGCGCCGCCTTCCAGCGTCGCACGCAGGGTGACTTCCTCGTTCCAGACCATTGTCTGGGCGATCGCCTTTGCGCTGGTCTTGACGAAGGTCGTGTCGCCGCCCAGCCCAGCAAAATCCTGTCCAAACTCGAACCGGTAGCGGGTGTTCGGGTCAAGCCCCTTGCGCTCGGTGTCGAAGATGTAGGTATAGCCCAGCGAGCTGTCGAAACGCTCACCCTCTGCGGCTTCGGCGGTCACAATGCCGCCAACACCGGCGTCCACGCTGGTGATTTCGCCGTAGTCCAGCGAATAGCGCAGCTGAAGGCGCGCCTGCTCTGCCACGGGGAATTCCAGGAAAGGCTGGAACACGCCGGTGGTCGTGTCGAAGACGGCGTTGTCGTTGTCGGTCTCAGTGTAGGCAAGGGTGAAGCCCAGAGAGAGATCACGGCCAAAGAGCCCGGGCTCGACAAACCGCAGCCCGTATTGCTGGGTATCTGCGGCGGTGTTGATCCGGAAGCTGAAGGCCTGGCCGCGCCCCAGGAAGTTGCGCTCGGAAAAGCTGAAGGCCGCGCCAAAGCCGTTCTGTGTCGAGTAGGAGCCACCGAAGCTGATGGAGCCGGTCGGTTTTTCCTCGACGTCCACGTCGATGATCACCTGCTGCGGGCTGGAGCCTTCGCGGGCATCGACATCGGCCTTGTTGAAGAAGCCGAGCGCGCGGATGCGTTCCGCGCTTTCGCGGATCGCACGCGGGTTGAACGGGTCGCCTTCGACCACCTCGAACTGGCGGCGGATCACGCGGTCAAGCGTGGTGCTGTTGCCCTCGATGTCGATGCGCTCGATGAAGATGCGTTCGCCGCGCACGAGGCGGAAATCGACATCCAGCGACAGGTCACGATCATTGCGGGTGACCCGCGGCTCGACCCGCACGAAGTTGAGCCCGAGGTTCACCGCCAGCTTTTCAAGCCGGGCGATCTCGTTCTCGACCAGGGTCGGCGAATAGACCTTGCCCTTGCGCAGGCGCAGCTTGCTGCTGAACGTCTCGGCATCGACGTCGGACAGGTCAGAGGTGACGGTCACCTCGCCGACCTTGAACTGTTGCCCTTCCTCGACATTGATCGTCACGAAATAGGCATCGCGTTCCTGGCTCAGCTCGGCGTTCACGCCGGTGATGCGGAAATCGACGTAGCCGCGCGAAGCGTAGAAGTCGCGCAGCAACTGCTTGTCGAATTCCAGACGGTCCTCGATGAAGGTGTCCTTGCGGATCACGGCGCGCAGCAATCCGGCCTGCTTCGTCTCAAGCACGCGGCGCAGGCGGCGGTCGGAATACTTGCCGTTGCCGACAAAACCGATGCGCTCGACCTCGGCGACACCGCCTTCGAAGACTTCGAAGACCAGGTCGACACGGTTGTCGCTGCGACGGATGACCTTGGGGCTCACGCGGGCGGCAAGGCGGCCCTGCACTTCGTAGGCACGGCTGACCGCAAGGGCGTCGGCCTCTGCCACGCGGGGGCTGAAGACGCGGCGCGACTGGGACTGGATCGCCTGCGCCAGGTCCTCGTCCTTGATGCGGCGGTTGCCCTCGAAGGTGATGCGGTTGATCGTGGGATATTCGACAACGCGGATGGTCAGGCGCGTTCCCTGCGGGACAATCTCGACGGTCTCGAACAGACCGGAGCCGAGGATACGCTGGTAGGCGTCGTTGAGTTCGGCGGCGGAAACCCGCTGTCCGCGTGCGATTCCGGCGTAAGAGAGGATCGTGCCCGGTTCGACCCGGCGGTTGCCCTCGATGTTGACCGAGTTGAAGACATAGCTCTGGGCGTAGGCGACCTGGGGCATTGTGGCGACCCCAGCCCCCATTGCCACGGCAAAACTCAGGCACACCGCCCGAGTCGCGTTGGCAACCTGATAACCCCTTGCAAGACCCGGCGCTTTACGCGCGGAAATGACCTTTGCCATTTTCGCAATCCACTTTGACATCCCGGAGTCGTGAGTATCGGGAATGCCCGTACTTGTCAAAAGCTCGGGGTCGCGAATTTGAGCAACTGTCGCCCGTCAGCGACTAGTGCAGGACGGACCCCAGCCAGCCCCCGAAAAACAAGGCGAAGACGATGGTGCAGATATACAGCAGGCGGTCCCAGTTGATGGTCACCAGCAGGCTCATGCTTCGGTATCCGGCTTGGATCGCGGTCATGGAATCGGTCCTCGGTTGCGTGTGCGGGCACAGCACTACCGGGTGATTCAGGCAGGAGTTGGGCAAACCCCTGCCAGGAATGTGTCAGGCGCCTGCCCTCAGGGGCAGAAAAGGTCGTTCGACAGGGCAAAGACCATGAGTCCCAGCACCAGCGTCAGGCCGATCGACATCAGCACCTTGAGCGCGCGGTCGCTGGGCGGACGGCCGGCCACGGCCTCATAGGCGAAAAACACCAGGTGGCCCCCATCCAGCACCGGCACCGGGAAGAGGTTCAGCAAGCCAACCGCAGTGCTGAGCACGGCGATGAACCAGATGAAATTCGCAGTGCCCTGGCTGGCCATGTCGCCGCTGGTCTCGGCGATGCCGATGGGCCCCGACAGGTTGCAGGTGCTGATCGCACCCGTGGCCATGTGCCACAGACCGGAAAGCGAGCCTTCGACGATCCGGCCCACCTGTGCCACGCCGCCACTCAGCGCACTGCCGAAACCGGCCGCCTCCGTCGCCGGCTCAAAGGCCACGCCGCCCACGATCCCGATCCGGTAGAAGGTTTGGAACCCGCCATCGGGCTGCGGTTCGTCTACCCGGCGCGGGGTCATTTCCTTGTCCAGGATCTCACCATCGCGCCAGACCGTCAGTTGCAGCGTCGCCCCTTCAGAGCCTTCGACCCGCTCTTTCAGCTCTGCAAAGGCATAGATCGGCGTGCCATCGACCTCGGTGATCACGTCCCCTGCCCTGAGCCCTGCATCGCTGGCGGCGGATCGCGGGGCGATCTGGGTGGCGAGCGGCGGATAGGTATAGGGGCCGGCGACGGTCATCTCGCGCCCGTCACGGCGCACGGTGTAATCCAGCTGTTCTTCCTGCGGCAGCGCGTCGAAATAGGCGCCCATCGTGCCATCAGCGGAATCGGGCAGCGGCGCGCCCTCGATGGCAAGGATCGTGTCGCCGGGCTGCAGTTGCTGTTCGACCGGCAGCGGGCGCAGCTCGCCCACCGTCAGCGGTTCCATGACCTCGCCCCGGAACATCAGGACCCCGGCAAAAATCGCGATGGAGAGGACGAAGTTGAAGATCGGACCGGCGGCCACCGTGGCGGCGCGCGCCCAGAGCGGAGCCCCGGCCATGGTCGAACGCATTTCCGCCTCGTCCAGCCCCTCTATCGCGTCCTCGTCGACCCCGCCCGAGGCATTGGCATCGCCGCGGAATTTCACGTAGCCGCCGAAGGGGATCGCCGCCAATTGCCAGACGGTGCCGTCGCGGTCGACCCGCGACCAGAGTACCGGACCGAAGCCGAGGGAAAACACCTCGGGGAAAATGCCGGTCTTCTTGCCGACGATGAAATGGCCGTATTCATGTACCGCGATGATCACCGACAGCGCGACCACGAAAAAGATCACGGTCCAAAGGGCGCCGCCAAACTGCGGGATCAAGGTCGTCAGGTCCAAACTGCCACTCCACTCAATGTTTAGCCTTGCATCACCGCAAGGGCCTCTTCCCGTGCGAGATGGTCTGCTTCGCTGACCTTATCAAGAGTAATACCGGCAGCATTGTGACCCGCCTGCGACGAAAGCCGGGAGAGAACCTCTTCGACGACGCCCGCCATGCGGGTGAAGGGAATGCGCCCCTCGATGAACCCGTCCAGCGCGGTTTCCTTGGCGGCGTTGAACACAGCGCCCATGAGGCCCCCCGCCTGCATCACCTCGCGGGCCAGCCGCAGCGCGGGCCAGCGCGTCTCGCACGGCGCACGGAAGGTCAGTTGCCCCAGCTTGACAAGATCCAGCCGCTCGACCGGCAGCGCCTTGCGCGTCGGATGGTTGAGGGCAAACCCGATGGCATGGCGCATGTCCGGCGGGCCGACATGCGCCATCAGCGCCCCGTCGTTGAAACCGACAAGCGCGTGGATCATCGATTCCGGGTGCACGACGGTTTCGATCTTTTCAGGATCGAGACCGAAAAACTCCCGCGTTTCAATCAGTTCCAGCGCCTTGTTGAACATCGACGCGCTGTCGATGGTGATCCTTTGCCCCATCGCCCAGTTGGGGTGCGTCGCCGCCTGTTCCGGCGTCGCCCGCGCCAGGTCCTCCAGCGGCCAGTCGCGGAAGGCCCCTCCCGAGGCGGTGATGATCACCCGTTCGACCGCGTCCAGATCCTCACCGATCAGGGCCTGGAAGACGGCGGAATGTTCGCTGTCCACCGGCAGCAGTTGCGCGGCGTTTTCCCGCGCCGTGCGCAGCATCAAGGGACCGGCGCAGACCATGCTTTCCTTGTTGGCCAGCGCCAGCGTCGCCCCCTGTTCCAGCGCGCGCAGCCCCGGTTCCAGTCCCGCGGCGCCGACGATGGCGGACATGACCCAGTCGGCGGGACGTGTCGCCGCCTCTATCAGCGCACACCGGCCCGCCGCCGCCTCGACGCCGGCCCCCGCAAGTGCCGTGCGCAGATCCTCCAGCCGGTCCTCATGCGCGGTCACAGCGACCTGAGCACCAAGCATCCGCGCATCGCGGGCCAGTTGCGCCACGTTGGCGCCCCCGGTCAGGGCCACCACCTCGAACGCATCCCGGTCACGTGCAATCAGGTCGATGGTATTCTGGCCAATCGACCCGGTCGCGCCAAAGATGGACACCCTGCGCCTGTCGCCCACGGTCATAGCGCCCCCGGAAACCCTGCGACCTGGCCTGCGATCACGATAAAGACCGCCGCGCCCAGCATCCCGTCGAACCGGTCCATCAACCCACCGTGCCCGGGCAGCAGGTTCGAGCTGTCCTTGACACCGGCGCGCCGCTTGATCGCGCTTTCGGCGATGTCCCCGATCTGCGAGGCCATGCTGACCGCGACCGAGACACCGATCAAGCCCATGCCCGCCTGTGTCATCCCGGCAAAGATCAGCCCGACCACCGCCGCCCCGATCCAGCCCGCAGCCGTGCCCGACCAGGTCTTGGACGGGCTGACGCGGGGCCAGAACTTCGGACCGCCAAAGGTGCGACCGGCGAAATAGCCCGCCACATCCGTCACCACCACGACCACCATCAGCCAGAGCATCCAGACCAGGCCGAATTCGTCGCGCAGGTCCATCATGGCGTAACCCGCCAAAAGGATCAGCGCGGTAAAGACCGCATAGGTCACGCCGCCATGTTCCATTCGCGAAAAGCCCAACATCGAGGGCAGCATCAGCAGCGGCAGCGCAAAGGCAGGCGGCAGCTCGATGGCCACAAGGGCAACCACAAAGGCGGCAGAGGCCAGGATGTTCCGGCTGCGTGTCCGCCCGCGATCACACAGGTGCACAAGCTCCCAGACCATGCCGCCGCAGATCGCCGCGATCAACAGGTGAAACCAGATCCCGCCCAACCAGACCGCGGCGGCCCCGATGGCAATCATCGCCGCTGCGGAGAGCAGCCGCGGTGCAAGATCGTCCCAGCGCGGCTTGCTCATGCCTTTACGGCACCGTATCGCCGGTCGCGCCCGCCAAAGGCGGCGCAGAGGCGGCCCAGTTCCTCGGGCGTGAAATCCGGCCAGAGCGTGTCGATGAATTCATACTCGGCATAGGCCGACTGCCAGAGCAGAAAGTTGGAGATCCGCGCCTCTCCGCTGGTGCGCACCACAAGGTCGGGATCGGGCAGGAAACAGGTGTCCAGATAGCGCGGAAGGGTTTCCACGTCGATCTCTGCCGGATCCAGCTTGCCCTCCTTCACGTCCATCGCCAGGCGTTGCGCGGCGCGGGCCACCTCGTCCCGCCCGCCATAGTTCAGCGCGATGGTCAGGTTGACGCCGGTGCAATGCTTGGTGAAATCCTCGGCCTCGTCCATCAGCGCGCGCAGCTTGGCGTCCAGCCGGGGCCGGTCGCCGATAAAGCGCACGCGGACGTTTTCCTTCACGAAGGCCTGCATCTCTTTCATGATGTAGCGCCGGAAAAGGCTCATCAGCCCGGCGACCTCGACCTGGGTGCGTTTCCAGTTCTCTGTCGAGAAGGCAAAGATGGTCAGGTATTTCACGCCGTAGTCCGGGCAGGCCTCGACCACCTCGCGCACGCGGCGGGCGCCGGCGTGATGGCCGAACAGGCGCGGACGGCCCCGCATCGTCGCCCAACGGCCGTTGCCATCCATGATGATGGCCACGTGCCTGGGTCCCAGGGTCTCGAGCATCGGTCTGGCCATCAAATTCCCTTCCAAGGCGAAATGCGCGGTCTCACTCATAGATCATCCCGGCGGCCGATCCAAAGCAAACATATCGGCGGCTGACTAATCCAGTTTTGCGCGATGGAAAAGGCGCCACTGTGCCGAGGACAGGCCACAGGCAAGAGGATGCCGCCGGTGAGGCCGGGATTTCGGCGTGCCAGGCACCCGGTCATCCTCGCCGGCGGCGATGAGTGCCGCCGGGACCTGCGTAAGACCGGATCGCGCGCCGCAATAGACGGCGATCCTTCCGGGGCTCCGCCCTTTGACCGCCCGAAACCTCCACTGGAGGTTTCGCCTCGCTGCGCGAGGTGCGGCGATCAAACCTGCATGATTTCTTCCTGCTTGGTCTCCAGCGCCTCGTCGACCTTCTTGATGTAGGTGTCGGTCAGAGCCTGCACTTCCGTCTCCCAGATCCTCTGGTCGTCCTCGGACATGCCGTCGGCCTTGGCCTTCTTGATCTGGTCCATGCCGTCGCGGCGCAGGTTGCGGATCGACACGCGGGCATGTTCGGCATATTGCGCCGCCACCTTGGTCAGTTCCTTGCGGCGTTCCTCGTTCAGCTCGGGGATCGGCAGCATGATGATGGTGCCGTTCAGCTGCGGGTTGATGCCAAGGCCCGACTCGCGGATCGCCTTTTCGACCTTGCCGACCAGGCCCTTGTCCCAGACGTTGATCGTGACCATGCGCGGCTCGGGGACGTTGACGGTGCCGACTTGGTTGATCGGCGTCATCTGGCCATAGGCGTCGACCTGCACCGGCTCCAGCATCGAGGCCGAGGCGCGCCCGGTCCGCAACGAGGCGAATTCCGTGCGCAGGTTGGACATGGCGCCGTCCATGCGGCGCGTAAGATCGTCTGTATCGAGTTCGAAGTCTTCGGACATCGGAGGCCCCTCGTTGATGCAAGTGTGCTCGGGAAACACTGGTTAGCCTGACCTTTAGCGCAGATCAATCGGACTTGACCAGAGAGCGTGCAATGCCTGCGTCACCCCGGGGTCAGACCACAGCGACCCCGGCAAGGCCCCCATCGTCCCCAAGTGGACCGTTTTCGCGCAGCAAATGCCCGGAAGAGCGCAGGTCGGAAAACCCTTCCTTAACCCGACACATGGCAGAACCCTCGTCACAGCCCCAGGGAACACGCGACATGCACGTCTGTCTCATCCTCTTTCCCGGCTTCCCGATGCTGGCACTGTCGCTGGTACGAGAGGTGCTGCGCCTTGCCAATGCAGCGGCCGGACGGAACCTGTTCAGCCTTTGCATCCGGACGGTCAGCGGCGCGGCAGTACCGGACCGGGACGGGACGCCGGTCCCCGGCGAGTTGCCGGACTGGCACGGCGCGCAGGGGTTCGACCTGGTGCTGCTCTGCGCGGGTGAGGCCCCACTGGCCGCGCTTCCAATGGGGTTGCGCGCTTTTCTAATGCGGGCGGAAGCCGCCGGGACGACCCTGGGGGGGCTGGACACGGGTGGCACGATCCTGGCCCGTCTGGGGTTCCTCGATGGCCGCGAGGCGGTCCTGCCCGACAGCGCCCGCGACGACCTGCCGGACATCATCCAGGGCATCGCACTCAGCCGGGCGCCCTTTGCCCTCGACCGGCAGCGGCTGACCACGGCGGGCGGACTGGCGGCGGTGGATGCCCTGCTGGCCTGGATCGCGCGCGTGCAGGACCCCGCGCTGGCGGCAGCTTCGGCAGAGGCGCTGGCACAGGGACGGATTCGCGAGGCGGGCCGCTGTCAGCGCATGGCGATCACCACCGATCCTTTGCTGGAACGGATGCAGTCCATCATGGCCGCCCGGATCGAGACGCCGATCGCCGTCGAACGGGTCGCCTCGGAGCTGGGACTCAGCCCCAAGCAGTTGCGGCTGCGCTGCCGCAAGGGCCTGAACCGGACCCCGGCGCAGGTCTACCTGGACCTGCGGCTGGCACGGGCGGAACACCTTGTCACGGGAACCGCCTTGTCCGTTTCGGAAATCGCCAAGGCCGCCGGTTTTGCTTCACCATCGGCGTTTACCCGCAGCTATCACGCCCGATTTGGCGCACCGCCGCGCAGGCCCCGGACGACCGGACAGAGGCACCCGGCGGGCGAACCCGCCGCGACACGGCATTGACCCCTCAGGGCATCCTCAGGCTGGCGATGGTCCCGGGATATCCGGTTGGGCCGAGTGTTTCTCGACCACCCTTGTGCAGGTCCCCTGCCCGGCCAGAATGCCCCGGAAACCGCCCGGTTCATCCAGCGAAAAGACGATGATCGGCATGTTGTTGTCGCGCGCCAGCGCGATGGCAGAGGCATCCATGACCTTGAGGTTCTTCGACAGGACCTCGTCAAAGGTCACTTCGTCATAGCGCTTGGCCTCGGGGTGCTGGCGCGGGTCCATGTCATAGACCCCGTCGGTGCCGTTCTTGCCCATGATGATGGCCTCGCAGGCCATTTCATTGGCCCGCAGCGCGGCGGCGGTATCTGTGGTGAAATAAGGGTTGCCGGTGCCGGCGGCAAAGATGCAGACCCGCTTTTTCTCCAGGTGGCGCACGGCGCGGCGACGAATATAGGGCTCGGCGACCTCGTCCATGCGGATGGCGCTGATGACCCGGGTAAAGACACCCAGCCCCTCCAGCGCGGATTGCATCGCCAGCGCGTTCATCACCGTGGCCAGCATCCCCATGTAATCGGCGGTTGTCCGTTCCATTCCCTGCGCGCTGCCAGCCAGCCCGCGAAAGATGTTGCCGCCCCCGATCACCATGCAGATCTCGACGCCCAGCTCCTGGACGGCCTGCACTTCCTTGGCGATGCGCTGGACAGTTGGCGGGTGCAGGCCAAAGCCCTGGTCTCCCATGAGCGCCTCCCCCGAAATCTTGAGCATCACGCGTTTGAAAGTGGTTTGCGGGCTGCCGGCTTCGGTCATGTTGCGCTCCGTCGTGGCGGGGATATGATCGCGGGCATATGTGGCGGAAAACCGCTCGGGCTGCAATGGCCCAGCGGCACTGCCGGGCAGGACCGGGACAGGCAACCCAATGCGTGACAAATCGGCAATCGAGGCGTGCCTCGCGGCCTGCGTGCCGGATCGCCCCGTGCTGATCGCCGGTCCAACCGCCAGCGGAAAGTCCGCGCTGGCCCTGGCCATCGCCGAACGTCAGGGCGGACTCATCGTCAACGCCGACGCGATCCAGGTGTTTTCGGACTGGCGCGTGCTGACCGCACGCCCCTCGGCAGAGGACGAGGCCCGGGCGCCGCACGCACTCTATGGGCATGTGCCGGGCGATCACGCCTATAGCGTGGGCGAATGGCTGCGCGAGGCGGCGACCTTTCTGAACGCGCCCGAACGGCCGATCTTTACCGGTGGCACCGGGCTATACCTGACCGCGCTCACAGAAGGGCTCGCAGAGATCCCGCGCACACCGCCAGAGGTGCGCGCCGAAGGCGAGGCCTTGCTGGCCGACCACGGGGTGCAGGCCATGATCCAAGACCTGGACGCGGGAACCGCTGCGCGCATCGACCTGAACAACCCTGCCCGTGTCGCGCGGGCCTGGGAAGTGCTGCGCGCCACCGGGCGCGGCCTGTCCGACTGGCAGGCGGAAACACCGCCGCCGTTGTTGCCTCTCGACCAGGCCAGTGCCTTCGTCGTGGAGGCCCCAAAAGACTGGCTGACACCGCGCATCGAGCGCCGTTTTGACCAGATGATCGATCAGGGCGCTCTGGACGAGGCGCGCGCAAACCGCCCCGGATGGACACCGGACCGCCCCTCCGCCAAGGCCATCGGCGCGGCGGAACTGATGGCTTATCTGGATGGGGAAATGACGCTCAAAGAGGCCACGGAGCGCGCCACCATCCTGACCCGGCAATTCGCCAAGCGCCAGCGCACCTGGTTTCGGGCCCGCATGGGCCGCTGGCAGGGCCTGTCAGCAAGGGAACTGGCCTGATGTCGCGCCCCGGCTTCCTGAAAAAGCCCATGCCCCCCGCCCCGCCGCGCCCAAAGGGCGAGGTGCGCAGCGGCTCTTACGCGTTGCAGGTGCAGGGCGCGCCGTGGAAATTCACCCTTCTTCACGACCGCACCGAGGATATGGTGCTATGGGTAACGCGTGGACAGGGCCGGGTCATCGTCAACGGCATCCTGCGGGGCATCTCGACCAATAACGCGCTGTTCCTGCCCGCGGGCACGCTGTTTTCCGTAGAGATGCAACAAGGCACACAGGCGCTTTTTGTGCAGAGTCCGGCGGGACTCAGCCCCTACATGCCGCATGCCCCCCTGCTGCTGCGGGTGCGCGACAGTCTCTCGCAGGCCGAACTGACCGGCACAATCGACGCGATGAACCGGGAAGCGTCCCAGAAGCGCCCGATGCTGCAAGAGGCGCTGGCCGCTCATGTCGGGCTGATCGCCGTCTGGCTGCATCGACAGGTGCAGGCCGGCGCCACCGACATACCGCCCGAAAGCGCCGCGCAGAGGCTTGTCCGGCGCTATGCCCAGGCCGTCACGCGAGACTTCCGCTTGCCCAAGGTCATGGGCCAGTACGCCGAGGCGCTGGACGTCACGCCGACCCATCTCAGCCGGGTTTGCCGGGGGTGCTGCGGAAAGACAGCCGCCGACATCCTGACCGAACGCAAGCTGCATGCCGCGCGGCTGGCCCTGGAAAGCCCGACGCCCGCAGTCAAGGAAGTGGCAAGGTCGCTGGGCTTTGCCTCGCCGGCCTATTTTACCCGCTTCATCCAGAGCCATACGGGCCACACGCCCTCGGCCCTGCGGGCCGCAACCCGGCGTCCTCCGGTCCGGGCCTGAGCCGGCTGCGTGCGACTCGGGGTCCCGGTGTCGTGACTTGCGCTTGGGGCCATGTCGCTTTTGAATAAGCCTCATGTCGGTATTTGACCTCAAAAGGACGATAGCGGGCGTTGACTAGGCAAGCCTTCTCGTGCGCAATGACGTGCAGCGTGGGGCCAGGACGCAGGGGAACACGGGACATCCCCCAACGACTTAAGGCCGACAGACCGGACCCCCGGCTGAACATAGAAATGTCACAGGGAGAAAAACATGACATCGATGGATAACCTGCAGCGGGTACACCCGGCTGCGAAGATGTACGCCAAGGAACTCAAGCAGGGCCTGCTGGACCGCCGTGAGTTCATGGCGCGCACCACCGCGCTGGGCCTGACCTCTGCGGCGGCCTACGCACTGGGCGGCCTGCAGCAGCCCGCGCAGGCGGCGGCCCACGCCCAACAAGGCGGTACGATCCGTTACCAGATGGAAGTTCGGGCGCTCAAGGATCCGCGCACCTACGACTGGACACAGATCGCGACCTTCACCTCGGGCTGGCTGGAATATCTCGTCGAGTACAACAACGACGGCTCGTTCGCACCCATGCTGCTGGAAAGCTGGGAAGCCAACGAGGACGCCACCGAATACACCCTGAAGGTCCGCCAGGGCGTGAAGTGGAACAACGGTGACGATTTCACCGCCGAGGACGTGGCCCGCAACATCGCGATGTGGTGCGAAAGCGAGGTCGAGGGCAACTCGATGGCGGCGCGCATGGGATCGCTGATCGACCCCGACACCAAGAAGGCCGCTGACGGCGCCATCGAGGTGATCGACAGCCACACCCTCAAGCTGAGCTGCTCGGCGCCCGACATCACGATCATTCCCGGTTTCGCCGACTACCCGGCGGCGATCGTGCACGCCAGCCACGACCCCAACAACATGCTCGCCAACCCGATCGGCACCGGCTACATGCTGCCGGAAAGCCACGAGGTCGGCGTCAAGGGCGTGCTCGTACGCAACGAGGACCACGACTGGTGGGGCTACGCGGCCGGCAAGGGCGGTTATATCGACCGGATCGAGTTCATCGACTACGGCCAGGACCCGGCGGCTTTCATCGCCGCCTTCGAAGCCGAAGAAATCGACATGAACTGGGAATCGGTGGGTGAATTCGTCGACATCTTCGACAGCATCGGCCTGACCCGCTCCGAGATCCCCTCGGGCTTTACCATCGTGATCCGTCCGAACCAGCTGGCCGAGGACGCCGACGGCAACAAGATCTACGGGGACAAGCGCGTGCGCCAGGCCCTGGCGATGGCCGTCGACAACGAGGTTTGCCTGGAACTTGGCATGGCTGGCTACGGCATCGCCGCCGACAACTGCCACGTCGGCCCGATGCACCCCGAGTACGACCCCTCCGTCACCCGCATCCCGCATGATCCGGCGCGCGCGCTGGACCTCATCAAGGAAGCGGGCATGGAAGACTTCGTGCACGAGGTTCAGTCGATCGACGATGACTGGCGCCGCAACACCACGGCCGCGGTGGTCGCCCAGCTGAACGACGCAGGCATCCAGGCCACGCACACCGTGCTGCCGGGGTCGACGTTCTGGAACGACTGGACGAAATACCCGTTCTCGTCGACCAACTGGAACCACCGCCCGCTGGGCACGCAGGTCCTGGCGCTGGCCTATACCTCGGGTGCGGCCTGGAACGAGAGCGGCTTTGCCAACGCGGAATTCGACGCTCTGCTGGCCGAGGCGAACTCGATCGCCGATGCCGACAAGCGCCGCGAGGTGATGGGCAAGTTGCAGGCGATCATGATCGAAGAAGGCGTGACCATCCAGCCGTACTGGCGGACCGCGATGCGCCACCACCGGGACAACCTGGTGGGTGTGGACAAGCATATCGCCGACCTGCCGCAGCTTTACAAGTTCGGCTTCAAGGCCTGACGGCAAACGCCCAGGCGGGCCGCGCGAGAGGATCGCGCGGCCCATTTTCGTCCCGGTCCGCGCGACACCAGCGGATCCAGCAGCCAAAAGAGGCCGGAAAACCACCGGTCCACAGCCACCAACGGGGGCATCAATGGGTCTTTTCATCCTCAGGCGTGTGGGGGTCATGCTTCTGACCGCTCTCTGCCTGACCTTCATCGTCTTCGTGATGACGAACCTCTATCCAAACCTGGAGAAACTCGCGAAATCCGAAGGCAACTTCCGGATGACCGATATCGAGGTCGCCACCTGGCTGTCGAACAACGGCTATCGTTCGCCGCTGGACGAACAGCTGCTGGCAGATCTGAAAGCGGGCCGCATCACCCAGGCGGAAGCCTCGGAACAGGTCAACGTTGGCTTTGATTCGCGCATCTTTCGCAACTACGCGGAATGGCTGGGGGTCGCCCCCGGCTGGACCGGCGAGGATCGCGACGGCAATGCGACCGGTCGCTGTATCCTGCCCGGCAGCGACCCGGCAGAAGCCTCGACATTCTGCGGCATCCTGCAGGGGTATTGGGGCTGGTCGACCGTGGCCAAGGCGCCGGTCACCGAGGCGCTGGGCACGCGGATGGGCAACACGGGGTTCCTGATGCTCTGCGTTCTGCTCTTGATGGTGCCCTCGGCGCTGATCGTCGGCGTGCTGGCGGGCATGCGCGAAGGGTCCGGCCTCGACCGCTCGCTCTCGACCTTTTCGATCACGACCACGGCGACCCCCGAATACGTCTCTGGCGTGATCTTCATCGCCTTGCTGGCCTCGTCCCGCAACGGCCTGGGTCCGCTCCTGAACGACTGGGGCTGGATCGAAGGCAAGACGCTCTTCAAGGGCACGGCCACCAGCGCGATGGAAAACCCGAACTTCGAGAATTTCTTTCTGCCGGTGCTGACCATCGCCCTTTACGGAATGGGGTACATCGCACGCATGACCCGGGCCTCGATGGCCGAGGTCATGACCGCGCAGTACATCCGGACCGCGCGCCTCAAGGGCGTGAGTTTCGGCAACATCGTGATGAAACACGCCCTGAGAAACGCGCTGATCGCGCCCTTTACGGTGATCATGCTGCAGTTCCCCTGGCTTCTGAACGGCGTCGTCATCGTCGAGACCCTGTTCCAGTACAAGGGTGTCGGCTGGGAACTGGTCCGCGCGGCGGGCAACAACGATATCGAGATGCTGCTGGCGATCTCGGTTGTTTCGGTCTTCGTGGTTCTCGTGACACAGCTGATCTCCGACATCGGCTATGTCTATCTGAACCCGCGGATCAGCGTGACCTGAGGAGGCCGACATGGAAGACCTTAGCTGGACCGGCGGCCTCGGAGCCGTCCTGAACCCGATCTTGGCCATCCTGGTGCCCGTCTTTGTGGTCGCCGTTGTGGCGAAGATTATCCTTTCCTTCTTTGAGCCGGACACCGGCATCCAGACCAATCCGGACGGCACGATCATAGCCACCGGCGGCGTCTGGGGGCTGTCGGCGAAACTCGTGACCTGGTTGGGCCTGGCGCTTTTGCTGGTGGTGCTGGCCTACCTCGTGGTGGGGGCCGCAATAGGCACCGGCGCCGGGATCCTCGGCGGTGTCAGCCGCCAGTTTCTGCCCGTCTGGATCGCCCTGGTCCTGACCTACGTTCTTTCGATCCATTTCAAGCGGAGCCTGGGCCTGTATGGCAAGCTTTTCGACTCGATGATCGGGATGATCGGTTTTGGCCTGGTGATGTTCTGGGTCTACACGGCGATCTTCTACGGCGTGTTCGACATGATCACGACGCATGACCCGCTAGGCCAGGTCTCGGGCATGAAGAACAAGGTCCCCGGCACGCCGCTTCGCGGCGCCGAGGACGGCGATTTCCAATGGTATCTCTTCGGCGGCGACAACCTTGCGCGCGACATCTTCAGCCGCGTTGTGGCGGGGTCGACCATCGTGATCGCCATCGCCCCGCTGGCGACGCTCTTTGCCTTCATGGTGGGGATCACGCTGGGCCTGCCCGCCGGCTACTACGGCGGGCGCCTTGACACGGTGCTCAGCTTTTTCGCCAACCTGATCCTCGCCTTTCCGGTGATCCTGCTGTTCTACCTGCTGGTGACGCCGGAAATCGTGAAAACGGGCCTGCCGCAAATCATGGCGATGGTGCTGTTTCTGTTTCCGTTGATCTTTGCCGGCGTGCTGATCCATTCGCGCTACCGCACCCAGCAGGAAAAGGACTACCTTTACCTGGCGGTGGTACTGATCCCGATGTTCCTGATCTACATGGCTCTGGTCAACGACCCGGATCCCCCCTCCCTGATCACCTTCTGGCCGCTCGATTTCTTCGACGTGCCCGGCGGCGTGCTGGTGGTTTTCGTCTCGGTGGTTTTCGTCAACTCTCCCACGGTGTTCCGCATCGTGCGGGGCCTGACGATGGACATCAAGACGCGCGACTATGTCGCTGCGGCGCAGACCCGGGGGGAACGGCCCTGGTACATCATGCTGTGGGAAATCCTGCCCAACGCGCGCGGTCCGCTGATCGTCGATTTCTGCCTGCGCATCGGCTATACGACAATCCTTCTGGGGACCCTCGGCTTCTTCGGCCTGGGCCTGCCCCCGGACTCGCCTGACTGGGGCTCGACGATCAACGAGGGGCGCAAGCTGCTCTCGATCTACCTGCACCCGGCCCTGCCGCCCGCCTTGGCCTTGTTGTCGCTGGTTCTTGGTCTGAACCTGCTGGCCGACGGCCTGCGCGAGGAATCCCTGCGGGATTGAGGACTCGACGGACACCGGGGACCTTCCCCGGTGTCTCCCGGAATTTTCGGTCCAGGGAAACCGCAAGCGTTTCGCGGGCTGCTCCGACAGGGAGACTGACACATGCAAGATGATTACGACGGGCCGATCCTCGAAATTGACAACCTTTCGATTTCCTTCTTTACCCGGCTGCGTGAAATCCCCGCCGTGATGGATTTCTCGGTCAGGGTGCGACCGGGCGAGGCGGTCGGCCTCGTGGGGGAATCCGGTTGCGGCAAATCCACCGTGGCGCTGGGGGTCATGCAGGACCTCGGCAAGAACGGACGCATTGTCGGCGGCTCGATCAAGTTCAAGGGCCGCAACCTGAACGAGATGAGCCAGGAAGAGCTGCGCACCATCCGCGGCTCCGAGATCGCGATGATCTACCAGGAGCCGATGGCCAGCCTGAACCCGGCGATGAAAATTGCCAAGCAGCTGATGGAAGTGCCCATGATCCACAAGGGCGTTGGCCAGAAAGAGGCCTATGAGCGCGCCCTACAGGTGGTGACGGACGTCAAGCTGCCTGACCCGAAACGCATCCTGGACAGCTATCCGCACCAGTTGTCGGGCGGACAGCAACAGAGGATCGTCATCGCGCTGGCCCTCATGGCGGAACCGGCGTTGCTGATCCTGGACGAGCCGACCACGGCGCTGGACGTGACCGTCGAGGCGGCAGTGGTGCAGCTGGTCAAGGAACTGGGCGAGAAATACGGCACGTCGATGCTGTTCATCAGCCACAACCTTGGCCTGGTGCTGGAAACCTGCGACCGGATCTGCGTGATGTATTCCGGCGAAGCGGTCGAAACCGGCAGCATCGAGGATGTCTTTGACAAGATGCAGCACCCCTACACGCAGGCGCTGTTCCGCTCGATCCCGCTGCCCGGCGCGGACAAGAACGCGCGCCCGCTGGTGGCCATCCCGGGCAACTTTCCCCTGCCCCATGAACGCCCGCCGGGCTGCAACTTCGGCCCGCGATGCGATTACTTCGAGGCCGGGCGCTGTGACGCGATGGAACGGATTCCGATGGAGGACATCCCCGGGGACGACCGGCATCGCTCACGCTGCCTGAAGTTCAAGGAGATCGACTGGGACGCGCCGCTGGTCAGCACCTCGACCAATGAAAAGTCCAAGCCCGGCAAGGTCGTGCTCAAGATGGACAACCTCAAGAAATACTACGAGGTGGCCGCCAATGCGCTGTTCGGAAGTTCCGGCGAGAAGAAGGTGGTCAAGGCCAACGAGACGCTGAGCTTCGAGGCCCGCGAGTCCGAGACGCTGGCCATCGTGGGCGAATCCGGCTGCGGCAAGTCGACCTTTGCCAAGGTACTGATGGGACTGGAAACCGCGACGGACGGGCAGATCCTGCTGGACAACCGCAACATCGAGAGCACGCCCATCGAAAAGCGCGATACGCAAACCGTGGCCGACGTGCAGATGGTGTTCCAGAACCCCTTCGATACGCTCAACCCCTCGATGACCGTCGGGCGGCAGATCATGCGGGCGTTGGAGATCTTCGATCACGGCAATTCCGACGAGGACCGTCGGCAGGAGATGCTGCGCCTGCTGGACCTGGTCAAGCTGCCGCGCGCCTTTGCCGACCGGATGCCGCGCCAGCTGTCCGGCGGTCAGAAACAGCGGGTCGGAATCGCGCGGGCCTTTGCGGGCGGGGCGCGGATCGTGGTGGCGGACGAACCCGTCTCGGCGCTGGACGTATCGGTTCAGGCGGCAGTCACGGACCTGCTGATGGAAATCCAGCGCGAACAGAAGACGACGCTGCTGTTCATCAGCCACGACCTGTCGATCGTGCGCTATCTCAGCGACCGGGTCATGGTGATGTACCTTGGTCATGTGGTCGAGCTGGGCACCACGGACCAGGTCTTTTCGCCGCCCTATCACCCCTACACCGAGGCGCTGCTTTCGGCGGTGCCCATCGCGGACACGCATGTGAAAAAGACCCACATCGTGCTGGAAGGCGACATTCCCTCGGCGATGAACCCGCCCTCGGGTTGCCCGTTCCAGACGCGCTGCCGCTGGAAGGACAAGGTCCCGGGCGGGCTCTGCGACAAGGAAGTGCCGCCGGTGCGGGTGATGGCCGACGGCCATCAGATCAAGTGCCACCTCGCAGACAGCGAGTTCGACGCGATGGAACCGGTCATCAAGATCGCGGCGGAATGATCCTGGCCTGCTCCGGGCCCTGCGGCCCGGAGCAGGTTGCCTTCCGCGCAGGCCGGGGGCTACGGACGCCTTGCCCTACCCGACCAGGCGCCGCGCCTCCTGTTCGCCGCCATCCCGCGCCTTGCGGATATGGTAGGGCGAGATCGACGAGTGTTCGAGCAGCTCTCGCTGCTGTTTCAGCGTAATCGGGCGCAGGAAGAGAAAATCGGTGAAGAGCTCGTGGATGCCCCCGCCCTGCACCTGAAATTCCTCGCCCTCGATCCGAATCCTGACCGGGCCCGCGCCGCGCAACTGGGGCACGACGGCATCGAAGGCCTTGGCGCTGAGCGGATGAAAGCGGCACCCCCCCTTGCCCAGGGTGATCACCAGCCCCTCGACCAGCTTGTCTCCCACCTCAAGATCCGCGGCGATGCGACAGGCCTTGCGATTGTAGAGCAGCGCCATGATCCAGCGATAGCCCGTGTCGATCAGCACCAGCAAGGAAATGAACCCGATCATGAGAACGACAACCGCCCCAGCGGCAAAGAGCTTTTCCTCCTGCGCGCGACGCTCGATCTCGGACCAGGCGCCGCGGGCCTTGGAAAAGACACCACCGTCACGCCCGCTTTGCATGCGCTGAAAAATGGACGCGCTGGATGTCATACAGGCCAGCGTGCTTTGCTGGTCCAGGTCGCGCAGCAGGGCCGACAGGCGCGCCGGGTTGTAGTCGCCCCCATTGGCCAGTCTTTCGGCCTCGGCCAATACGTTGATGGCTACGGGGGCCACGCTGTCCAACCCGCTTTCGGTCAGGGCGTCGAGGATTCGCGCCTCTGACAGGCTGTCCAGCTGCGCCGCCAGCCGGGCGGTCATTGCCGGCGGCAGATCGGCGCTGTCTCCCGGCAGCACGGCAAGCGTGCGGGCCACGCCCATCAGATCACCGGGAACCTGGCATCCCTGCGCAAGGACCGCCGAAGAGGTCGCGAGCACAGACAAACCTAACCATACCAGCGCGACGCCACCGCGCCCCACGTCCAAGATCCACGCCAAGGGATGATACCCCATTCCACCGTTCCCGCCTTCAGAGCGACGACGGAATGCAGTCTGGCAGCAAAGACATAACCAAGGTTTAAGCCCTACCATTTTCGGCAGGGCTATGCCTGGGTCATCCTCCGAAGATGATTTTCACGTAGTTGCGCGTTTCGCGATACGGTGGCACGCCCTTGTGCTTGGTCACGGCGCCGGGACCGGCGTTGTAGGCCGCCAAAGCCAAGCGCCAGCTGCCGAACGTCCGGAACTGCTGCTTGAGATACCGCGCCCCGCCTTCGAGGTTCTGCCGCGGATCATGCGGATCGACGCCCAGGCGCCGCGCGGTGTCCGGCATCAATTGCGCCAGACCGATCGCGCCCTTGTGCGATTTCGCCTTGGGATTGAAACGGGATTCCTGGTTCACCAGACGAAGGAACAGGTCCTCCGGAATGCCGTGCTTGCGCGCGGCGGCCCGCGCCATTTGCGCATATTCCCCGTTGTAGCGCCCGCGATAGACAGGCAGTTCGCCATCGGTGTCGGGCCCCCACTTGGTCGGCGTGACCACCTTGGGCGGCTGCAGGCGGATCGAGCTTTTGTACTGCTGAGCCGCACGGTTATCGAGCACCTTGGTCTGACTGGAAAAGATGTGAGATCGGTTCTTGGTCGACAGGACGTCGGCCCAGGCGCCTCCTGCAAGCACCCCCAGGGCAAGCCCCAACCCGGCCGTGCGAAAACCCGCGCGCAGCATGCCACTATCCCCCTAAATCAAAACTTCACGGTTGCGACTATACGCATTTTCAGCGATTTCGCCAGTGCCGCCGGGGCGCACCTTTCGCGTGGTTCCATGATGGGTGTAGTCTCGGCGGAACAGCGCCGATGAGATTCGAAGGGGAGATACATGGCCGGTTCCGTGAACAAGGTGATCCTGGTGGGCAACCTCGGGAGAGATCCCGAGACGCGCACCTTCCAGAACGGCGGCAAGGTCTGCAACCTGCGCATTGCCACCTCGGAAAACTGGAAGGATCGCAACACCGGCGAACGCCGCGAGCGGACCGAATGGCACTCGGTGGCCATTTTTTCGGAGCCTCTCGCCCGCATCGCCGAGCAATACCTGCGCAAGGGCTCCAAGGTTTATATCGAGGGCCAGCTGGAAACCCGCAAATGGCAGGACCAGAGCGGTCAGGATCGCTACTCGACAGAGGTCGTGCTGCGCCCCTACCGGGGTGAACTGACCCTGCTCGACAGCCGCAGCGAAGGCGGCGGCGGCGGGGGTGGCTTTGGCGGCGGATCCGGGGGCGGCGGTGGCTACGACGACCGTGGCGGCTACGACGATCCCGGCTATGGCGGTGGATCGGCTGGCGGCTCTGGCGGTGGGTCTGGCCCCGCGCGCGCGCCCTCGCGCGATATCGACGACGAAATCCCGTTCTGATGCAGACGGTCGGCCTGTCGGTCGGCCTTGCCAGACCTGGTCAGAGGGTCAAACGGCGCCTGCCCCTGCGGCAGGCGCCGTTTCCTTGCGCCCGTGACGTTGCGCGCGGTAGCGCCCCGCCGGATCAGGCCCTATCTCTGAATCGACCGACTGTCCGACAGGAGACGACATGACTTGGACCTTTCGCCTTGGGCACCTGCTTGGGTCCGAACTGCGCGTTCACGCGACCTTTTTCCTGCTTCTGGCCTGGGTGGCCGCGGCCGCCTGGGCGGATAGCGGCCCGGCCGCCGCGCTGGACAACACGTTGTTCATCCTGGCGCTGTTCGGCTGTGTGGTGGCCCATGAATACGGCCATGCGCTGATGGCGCGGCGCTACGGGATCAAGACACCGGACATCACCCTTTTGCCCATCGGCGGCATGGCCCGGATGGAAAAGATGCCGGAAAACCCTGCGCATGAGATCGCCGTGGCTCTGGCCGGTCCGGCGGTGAACGTGGTTATCTGGGGTGTGCTGATCGCCTTCGGGGCCTCGACGGAAATGGAAGCGCTGGCCGATCCGACGAACCCGCAGGATTTCCTGGGCCGGCTGGCGGCTGTGAACCTCTTCCTGGCAGTCTTCAACCTGATCCCCGCCTTCCCGATGGATGGCGGGCGGGTGCTGCGCGCGGCGCTGTCGATGGGCATGGACCGGGTGCGCGCCACCCGTATCGCCGCGACCGCCGGACAGGTCGCGGCCTTTCTCTTCGGCTTCCTCGGTCTCACCTCCGGCAACCTGATCCTGCTGTTGATCGCGCTCTTTATCTTTGTCGCTGCCCAGGCAGAGGCGCGGGACGTGGAAAGCCGCGACATGGCCGCTGGCCTGCACCTGCGCGACGCGGTCATCACCAGTTTTGAAAGCCTCTCGCCCTCGGACCCGATGCATGTGGCCGCCCAGACCCTGATCCGCACGACCCAGCATGAATTTCCCGTACTGCACGGCGATGGGCGGCTGGCCGGGTTCCTGACCCGTCAGGCGCTGTTCCGGGCGATGGCCGAAGGCCACAACACCCATCCCGTCGGCGAAGAGATGGAAGAGGTTCCCGCCCTGCCCCTGTCGGCGCCGCTGGCAAAGGCGATGGACGCCCTGCAGCAAGCGCCCGCCGTCGCGGCGACGGACCCGGGCGGGCATGTGGTGGGCTATGTCACCTCGGAAAACCTGGGCGAACTGATGGTGCTGCGCAGCCGGAAGTGATCAGGATCAGCGGGCGGCCAGCTGCTCTGCCAACAAGGTGCGAACCGTATCGCGCGGCACGTCCGAGGTCACGAAGGCCTCGCCGATGCCGCGTGCCAGGATAAACCGCAGCTGGCCATCCACCACCTTCTTGTCCTGCCCCATCAGCTCCAGCAGCGCCTCCGCATCCGGCAGGTCACCGGGAATATCGGCCAGGTCACAGCGCATTCCGCTGTCCTTCAGCAGCGCGCGGACCCGGCTGGGATCTTCCTGCGAACAGAGGCCAAGCCGCGCCGACAGCTCAAAGGCCAGGGCACAGCCAATCGCCACGCCCTCGCCATGCAGCAGGCGGTTGGAATAGCCGGTCGCCGCCTCCAGCGCGTGACAGAAGGTATGGCCAAGGTTCAAAAGCGCCCTGTCGCCCTGTTCCGTCTCGTCCCTGAGGACAATCTCGGCCTTCATCTCGACCGAGCGTTGCACCGCGTAGGCGCGCGCGGCGCGGTCGCCCCCGGCCACCTTGGCGCCATTTGTCTCCAGCCAGTCAAAGAACGCGGCATCCCCCAGCATCCCGTATTTCACCACCTCGCCGTATCCGGCGAGGAAATCGCGCGGCGTCAGGGTTTCAAGGACGCCGATGTCCGCCAGCACCAGCGCGGGTTGGTGAAAGGCGCCGATCAGGTTCTTGCCCTGCGGTGCGTTGATCCCGGTCTTGCCACCCACCGAACTGTCGACCTGTGCCAGGAGGCTGGTCGGGATCTGCACGAAGCGGACCCCCCGGCGCAACACGGCAGCGGCAAAGCCCACCAGGTCGCCGATCACGCCCCCGCCCAGGGCCACCACGATATCGCGCCGCTCGACCTTTTGTTCCAGCAGCCATTCCACGGTGCGGGTGAACTGCGGCCAGCCTTTCGTCGCTTCGCCCGGCGGTAGCGTCAGGGCCACGCTCTGGATCCCCTCCGCAGCCAGCGCGGCCTCCAGCGTGGCAAGATGCGCCGCGGCGACATTCTCGTCGCTGACAATTGCCACGCGAGGGCGTTTCAACAGAGGCGCGATCTCTGCTCCGGCACGGTCCAGCAGCCCGGCACCGATGCGCACCTCGTATTCGCGTCCCGGCAGCGGGACCTTCACCGTCTCGATCATTCCACCTTCTCCAGCACGTCCGGCCGGCGCTCCTGCAGCGCGGCGGACACCCGTCGCGCCATCTGGTCCAGCGACAGGCCGGGCGCCGAGGGCACCGCCACATCCGCCTGTGCGTAGACCGGCACCCTTGCCTCGTACAATTGCCGCAGCGTGCCCTTGGGATCAGGCGTGCGCAGCAGTGGCCGAGAGTCCTTGTGGCGCACCCTCTCCCACAGCAATTCCAGGTCCGCGTCCAGCCAGACAGAGACCCCCATGCGCGAGATCATCTGGCGGTTGTCAGCCGACAAGAAGGCCCCGCCCCCGGTCGACAAGACACCGGGCCTGCCTTCCAGCAGGCGTTCGATCACCTGGCTTTCCTTGCGGCGAAAGAAGGGCTCACCATCGCGCGCGAATATCTCGGCGATGGTCATGTTGGCGGCTTCTTCGATCTCGTGATCCGAATCGCGGAACATGACGCCAAGCTGTGCCGCCAGCGTCCGGCCCACCGCCGTCTTGCCTGCCCCCATCATGCCCACGAAGACAATTGTCTTGTGCAGGATCAATCCCTTGTGAACCGTGCCTTCGGCCATCCCTCGCCCATCGCTTAACCTGTTGCGTGAATGACGTGATCGCGACAAAAAGGCTAGGTATAAGTTGAAAAAAACGAGGCAGGGGGCGCGACCCAATGGGGCGGTTGATCAAATGGCTATTCTATCTTCTGGTCCTGGGGGCACTGGCGCTTGTCGCCTATGCCTATGTCGGACCCTTCTTCGGTGCGGATTTCAGCCCGCCCCAGTCCGAGCGGCGGTTGCCGGTGCAACTCGATGACGGCTGAGCCGGTCCGCCACCTGCCGCTGGCGCTGTGCGCCGCGCTTTTTCTGGCCGGGGCGGCCTCGGCCCAGGATGCCCCGGTCGCGCAGAACGCCAATCCGCCCCGGGTCGACGAGGCCCCGCTGTCCGCCCCCAACCCCGGGGCCGCCGGGCTGCTGTCACCGCGCCTGACCGGTCTGACCACGGATCTGTGGCGCGGGTCCGATCCCGCAACACTCCAAGGGTTGATCCAGGCCCTCGACCTGCCGGTGCCTGCGCTCCGCGCCCACATGCGGGTGATGATGCTGGCCGAAGCGGATCCGCCGGCGGATGATCGCGACCTGGCCCACCTGACCGCGCGCCTCACCTGGCTTGAGGACCAGGGCCTTGTCGAAGAGGCGCTGGCGCTGCTCGACATCACCGGGGTGCAAGACCCGCATCTCTTCGCGATCTGGTCCGACCTGGCCTTGCTGCTGGGCGAGTCCGCACCGGTCTGCAGGGCGCTCTCGGCGCAGCCCCGCCTCAGTGACGACCTGTCCCTGCGGATCTTCTGCACCGCGCGCGATGGCGACTGGCGCCGCGCCGCGCTGGTCCTGCAAAGCGCCCAGACCCTGGGCGACATCCGCGGACGCCGGGCCGAGCTGCTGACCCGCTTCCTCGACCCCGAACTGGCCAGCGACGCACCGCTCTTGCCACCCGTACGCCCGACACCGCTGGAATTCCGCCTGTTCGAGGCGCTGGGAGAACCGCTGCCCACCGCGCCGCTGCCCCTGCCCTTCGCCGTCCTCGACCTTGGCGGCGACAATGGCTGGCGTGCCCAGATCCAGGCGGCCGAACGGCTGGCGCGGGCCGGCAGCCTGCCGGCCAACCGGCTTCTGGGCATCTACACCTTGCGCGAGCCCGCGGCCTCGGGCGGGGTCTGGGACCGGGTCGATGCACTGCAGGATTTCGAACGCGCGCTGAACCGCGGCACGCCGGGCGCGATCGCGCAGGATCTGGAACGGGTCTGGCCGCAAATGGCCTCGGGCCGCCTTCTTGTTCCCTTTGCGGACCTCTACGGCGAACGCCTGTCGCAGATTGCGCTCGACGGGCGCGCCGCCGGCATCGCCCGGCGCGCGGGCTTTCTGTCCCCGGCCTACGAGGCGCTGGCGCTGACCCTGACCGACAGCAGCCGCGAAACCCGTTTCCTGACCGCCATTGCCCGGGGCCTAGCCCCGGCAGAGATGGCCGACCTGCCCCATGCGCAGGCCGTGGCCGCCGGCTTCTCAGGCGCGGCCATGCCCCGCGCGCTCCGGACCCAGCTGGCCGAGGGCCGCCTGGGCGAGGTCATCCTGCGCGCGATGGTGCTTTTTTCCTCCGGGGCCGATGGCAACGGGCAGGATCTGACCGATGCCATTGCCAGCTTCCGCAGCCTGGGACTGGAGGATCTCGCCCGGCGCTCGGCGCTGGAACTGATGATCCTCGACGCGGAAAGGGCGCGCCGATGACACCCGCGCGCTGGGTGCCGCTGTTCCTCGAGGCGATGGCCGCCGAACGTGGTGCCGCGGCCAATACCCTGGCCGCCTATGACCGCGACCTGGCCCATGTGCGGGACTGGCTGACCGATACGGGACAGGACTTCGCCAGCGCGTCCGAGGATGACATCACGGCCTACCTCGTGCATTGCGACACTCAGGGCCTCTCCCGGGCCACCCGCGCCCGCCGTCTGTCCGCCGTGAAGCAACTTTACCGGTTCGCCTTCGAAGAAGGCCTGCGCCAGGACAACCCGGCGCTGCAGATCGCCGGCCCCGGCCGAGACAAGCGCCTGCCCAAAACGCTGTCGGTCGAAGAGGTCGACCGACTGCTTGAGGCGGCGCAGGCCCACGGGCGCAGTCCTGCGGACCGCAGCCGCAACGCCTGCCTGATGCAGGTGCTCTACGCCACCGGCATGCGGGTCAGCGAACTGGTCTCCTTGCCGCTGGCCGCGGCCCGGGGCGATCCGCGCATGCTGCTCATCCGCGGCAAAGGCGGCAAGGAACGCATGGTCCCGCTCTCTCCTCCCGCAAGGGCGGCGCTGGCCGACTGGCTGGCCGCGCGCGAAGCACAGGAGGACCGCGCAAGGGCCCAGGGCAAGCCCGCCTCCACCTTCCTCTTTCCGTCCCGTGGCAAGGCGGGGCACCTGACGCGGCACGCCTTCTACATGCTGATCAAGGATTTCGCGGTCGAGGCCGGTGTCTCGCCGGAAAAGGTGACGCCACACACCCTGCGCCACGCCTTTGCCACGCATCTTTTGGCCAATGGTGCCGACCTTCGCGCCATCCAGACCCTGCTGGGCCACGCCGACGTGGCCACGACAGAGATCTACACCCATGTGCTCGAAGAGCGCCTGCGCGACCTGGTTCTGGATCATCACCCGCTCGCCCGCGACGACTGACGCAACGCCCGAACCGATGGCCAGCCTGTTCCCCGGAGCCCTCCGTCGCTTGAGGCCGATCAGAGCCGGGGCGCGGGGG
>Ga0208330_1000176_pt1 | contig 38357 bp, 33 predicted proteins | sample DeeseametaMP1896_FD_184180 | JGI IMG/M metagenome (GOLD analysis project Ga0208330, IMG submission 184180) | Marine microbial communities from the Deep Pacific Ocean - MP1896 (SPAdes) | ecosystem: Environmental > Aquatic > Marine > Oceanic | place: East of Hawaii, North Pacific Ocean | collected... | reverse complement strand
GGCTGGCCGCGTCTGGTCGCGGCCCACGCCGATGTGCTAGGTCTGCCGTAATGGTGGAGCCCGTCGGCCTGCCCCATGCAGTGCTAGATCTCACCTCGCGTCAGCGAAAGGCGGTCAAGATCGAGCTGCTTCTGGGTCTGGCCAACCGCGAGCAGCCGATCCGCTTGCTGGAGATTGGAACCGGAGCAGGGGGGATCGCGCACTACTTCGCACAGCATCCGACGCTCGTCTGCCGGGTGACCGCGGGCGACGTGACCGATCAGCGTATTGTGCGAGACGGCTACCACTTCGAACGGCTGTCCGGTTCCACGCTGCCGTTTGACGACAGAACTTTCGACGTGGTGATCAGCAATCATGTGATCGAACACGTCGGCAATCGCGCGGCGCAGCTCGTCCATTTACGGTCGATCCGACGCGTGCTGGACGTCGGCGGTGAAGCTTATCTGGCCGTCCCCAATCGATGGATGGTCGTCGAGCCGCACTTTCGTCTCCCATTTCTCAGCTGGCTGCCGCCCGCCTTGCGGAGCCCGTACGTCCGCCTGCTGCGCCGCGGCGATCGCTACGATTGCACGCCACCGAGCGCACGAGCGCTGGACGCGCTCGTGCGGGAGGCCGGGCTGTGCGCTGAGGCGCTGGAGCATCGCGCCGTGCATGCACTGATCGCCGCTGATCCGAATGCCGGTTGGCCGGTCCGCCTGGCTGGGCGGCTGCCTGCGTGGTGTGTGCGCGCAGCTCGCCCGCTGATCCCGACCCTGATCGTGCGGTTGACCGCTAGCGAGTAGCCGCGCGAGCGCTCAGGCTGGCGCAGCCTCGCGCATGGCGGTCTCGAGGATTTTTCCGCTAGAAGACCACCCTGGTGGCCTCGGGCCGAAAGACGGAGCATTGAGCTGTCGCACCAGGCACTCTGCGAGTGAGCGTGCACAGCCCGGCGTATAAGTGGTGCTATCCGCGGACGGCCCGAGAATCCATCGGATCGGACCCGTGGCCGCAGCGGCGACGGGCCGCCTGCACGCGAGCGCTTCGTAGAGCTTGGCCGGGTAGCTGAAACGTCCGAACGCGTTGTCTGCGCCGCAGACGCACACGACGGACAGCGAGCCGAACACCGTCGGCAGAAGCGCGTCGGCGACGTATCCGAGGTGTAGCACCCCGTCGGGTAGGCGGACCGCGCGGTCGCGCCGGCCCGTCATGACCAACCGCACGCTCGGGTGTGTCGCACGCAGGCAGGACATCGCCGCAAACAGCGTGGGAAGGTCACGCTTCGTGTCTGCAGAGCCCACGTAGCCCACGAGCGGCGCATCCATGGGCAGACCGAGTCGTGTCCGACACGTCCGCATGGCCATCGGCTCGAAGCCCGGGTCGGCTGCCATGGGCACGACCACGGGTGCCTTGGCCCGGTCGACGCCCAGTCGCGCGGCCAACTTCGGGCCTGCAGCGGTCACGACAGAGGCTTCGGACACCGCGGTGCGCCACAGCCGGTGAACCGGCGTAGCCAGCGGCATGTAGCTCTCGAAGTTGTCGTAGGCATCAATCAGCAGCCGCGCTCCGGTTCGCCGGGCGATACGCCAGGCCAGCACGCCGTGCCACAGATCGGACGCGCCCATGACCCAGTCGAATGGGCTGTTCCGCCGCCAGTCTCTGCTGCGCGGTATCAACCACCGTGCACCCGCCAGCGGTCCGCCCGGTGCAATCCAGTGAACGCCGTTGCGCCGCCCCTCGAAGGCCGGCGCGCTGCGGTGATCAAGAAGCAACATGCTGATCTGCGCGCCGCTCGCCGCAAGCTGTTCCGGCAGGTGCTCGAATCGACCGTATGGCCGTGCGACCAGGTCGCGCTGCTGCGGACGCCGCTTGCAGATGACCAGCACCCGAGCCCAGGGCGGGGCGGCACCGCCCGTACTCTCGCTCACTGTCGCCGTGCCGATGCTAGGCGCTTGCGCGCCACGCGGATTTTCTCGATCAGCCCCGCGCGCTGCGCCACTGAAAAACCTGCCGCCCCGGCCACGCGCAGCGCGCTGGTCAGCCGGCCCGGCGACTTGCCAATGCCCAGCGCCCGCGTCGCCGCACTCGGGAGCAGGGGCGGTGGAACGAACGTAGCCTGGTCGCGCGCCTTGAGTCGCCGGGGCAGCAGCAGAGGGTCAGCAACGCGGTGCTCGAGCTGATAGAGCAAGGATGGGCGGACATGGCCGCGTGCGATCTCCTGCCGGACGGTCGCCGTCGAGATCGCGCCTGCGTCAATCGCGGCAAACAGGGCTTCGCACCAATAGACGGCTCGCGGGTTGCTAGTGGCGAGCCAAGGTTGTGTGGGCACGTCGGTGTAGTGCAACAACGCGGTGCGCCCGATGCGCATGCGCTCCAGCTCGTTCCAGTCGCGCGGGAGTGTTCGCGCCTGACCAGCCACGTCCGCGAATGTGCCCATGACCTCCGGGTAGGTCATGTCGCCGCTGTCCAGCGCCTCCACGACCGAGTCGATCGACCACTGCGCGCGAGAACAGTCCATGAGCAGCACGCTGTTCTGCGGTGCGCGGCCGCTGTCGTGCGGCTCCCTAACCGACAGCACCGTGTGATCCCCCACCGGGAAGGTCCACAGCCGACGGATGTCGTCGAACACCAGCATGTCAGAGTCGAGATAGATCGCGCGTCCGGCCTTGCGGCACAGCGCGGGAATTGCAAAGCGGAGCAGGCTGAAGCTGGTGTAGCCGCGGTGCCGTTGGTCGCTGGGCGTGGGCAGATCCAGTTTTGCGGCGCGTACCGCATCGTCAAGTAGCTCCACCCGGCAGGCCAGGCTGGCGTGGCGCTTGATCGAATAGCGCAAAACCTCGAAGGCCAGTCGCTGATCGGCGGTACCGCCGACAAACACGCGAACTGGCGTCTGGATGCCGAATGGGTGGATTTCGATGCCGCTATCAAGGTGAGACGCGGCAAAGCCTTCGAACTGCTTGTCGTAGGACGCCTGGCCCGCATCCAGATGCGTGACGTTCATGAGGTCCGCAAAGCGCGTGGCATATCCCCGCCCGCCGTCCACGCCGGCGGTGTAGACGGTTCCGACTCCGAGCTTGCTCGCAAGGTCGATCACCGAGGCGGCCGAAAAACCATGCACGCGCACACGGCGATCGGGCGCGATGGTCCGGACGAGCGGATCAGACTCAAGCGCGTAGGTCAGCAGCCGACCGCGCTCGTGAAATTCGGCGAGCACAGGGTAATCGCGCTGCAGATCGTCCAGTCCAGCCGCCGATGGTGAGCGCGCCACGCCGGTGCCAAGGCGTCGATTGGTGCGGTTGGGATGCCTGGGCATTAGCAGGTACCCGGCATGATCCGCCAGTGCTGCTGAGCAGCGCTCCAGCGCGTCCAGATCGATCAGATGGGCGATGTCGGCATTGAAATCCCGAATCGCGTCGTTGAGCGTGACCCGGCGCACCGGCTCGTGAGCGGCGGTCAGGCTCTGCTCGGCTGTCGGCCCCTTTCCGATGACGAGCCAGGGCGTGGACGTCCACTGCACGGATTCGCACGCAAACTCGAACACGTCGCGCCCGATCATGACCGCAGTTTGCCCACCGCCAGCCGACCACGCGCCCGCACGATTGCCGCCAGCCGGCCCGGACGACGCAACATATGCAGACGGCGGTGTTTCCACAGCCCGCGAATGATTGGCCAGGCGCACCGGTCGGGCGGTGGCTCCGCAGCCGAGCCGGCCGGTGCGCGCACGCAAACAGCTCGCAGTGAAGGCGGATGGCGGACCGTCTGATGTCGATCAAGTCGATCGACCCGTAGCGCTGCCTGCTGTGCCACGCGCGTCAGTGTGGCTTCGGAAAAGTGAAAAAGGTGCGCAATGTGCAGATCTCCGATGGTGCGGTAGCGGGACACGTTGGGCACATCCAGAATAATGCGACCGCCGTCGGCGAGATGCCGCGCGAGCCGGGCCAGCACGGGCACGCAATCGGGCAGGTGCTCAAAGACGTGAATCAGCGTGATCAGGTCGAACGTCTGACCGCCCAGCAGCGCGTCATCAATCCGCGCATACGCTCGTAGCGTCGGGCAGAGCGTTCGGGAGAATCCGCGGAACTCGGCATCCGGTTCGACGCCATGCAGTTCCGCGCCCGGCAGTCGCGCGGCAATGGCGGCCAGCAGGCAGCCCTCCGCTGACCCGACATCCAGCACCCGCGGGCGGTCTGGAAGATCGGCCAGTTCGGCCAGCGCCTCGGCATGCTGGGCAGCGCGCTCGAGCTTCTTCGTGCGCCGGAGGTAGTCCGCGTCGGGCCTGACGACCGACTGGTAGAGCCATCGATAGCGCGTGGCGTAGAACGCATCCAGCCATGCCGCGTCCGGCCGTGGGTTGGTTTGCACCAGACCGCAGGTGTTGCAGCCGGACGTGGTGATGCGAAATCCGTACCGGTCGTGATGGGCCAGCGGCGTGAAGTCTGATGTCTGGCATGCCGGGCATGGATGCAAGCGCCAGCCGCGCGTGTCTAGGCCTGTCAAATTCATGTCATATCACGCGCCGTACGGCGATGCAGCAGGATGGCGTTGATCAAAGGATACGCCGCCATGCCGAGCAGCAGCCCTGCGGTTCCGATTGCAAGAAACCCGAGCAGCTTGAGGGCGGTGGCGGCAACAAAGCCGACGAGGGCGAGCCGTGCGACGACCGAGGCATGGCCGCGGGTCTGCAACCAGGCAACGCTAAGCTGCCCGACCGCGCCCCCGATCACCGCGCCGCTCATCAGACAGGCTGCCGCTGGCAGAAACGCCAGAGTGTCTGCCAGCGAGGCAAATGCTGGCCCAAGATGCGTGCCCAGCGCGACGGCCAGCAGACAGATCGCCGGAACGGCCAGGGCGAGCGTCGCGCCGATCCGAAGCACGCGTTGCTGCGCATCGCGGTAGGCGCTGTCCCCCTGTTGGCCGTCCGGCGTTGCCTGATCCAGCGACCGCAACACTAGTCGCGTGGCTGACGAGCGGTCCATGGCTTGCAGCACTGGGGCATAGATCATTGATGCGATAGTCACGGTCGTGATCGCGCCGGGGTGACCAAGTGAGGCGATCGAGCGATCGATGACCGGGCCGCACTTGAACAGCAGGGCGCTGCCGGAAAAAGCTGAGATCTGGGTGCGCATGACGCGGGAGACTTGCCGCCATTGCGGGCCGCGCGGCCAAAGCTGAGCGAGCGATGTCTGCGCCAGCAATACGCCACCGCCCACCACGAGCAGCCACTGACGGGTGGCCAGCACCAGCGCCATGAGCGCAGGGCCACCGTTGCCGTGCAGCCAGGGCAGGAGCCCGAGGGCCAGCGCCGTGCCGAGCAGCAGCAGGCCCTCGGACAGGCGAGCCCTGCGACGCGCGTGGCAAACGGCGGTCATGACGGCCGCGATGGCCGCGAGTGGTATGGCGGCACAGAACGCCCGTGCCACGCACGTGGCCAAGGCCATCTCGTCTGCCGGCAGCCCGCGGAACAACAGCCCGAGCCAGCCGGGCGCCGTGGCAGCAACAAGTCCGGACAGCGCCAGCGCGAAAGCGCCCAAGCCCACCGCGAAGGCGACACCGAGTGGTCTGCTCTGGGCGCTGGCCGCCAATGCACCCAGCACGATCCGAGAGACCCCGAGTTGGAAGGCGGCCGCCAGCACCATCGGGACCGCCTGGGCAGCAAAGAACGCGTCCGCTTCCGCGGGGCCATCCAGCAAGGCCAGCACCGCCAGTTGGCAGGCCGCTGCCAGCGCGACACTACCGCCGGCCAGCCAGGTGAGGCTGATACTCACCACAGCAAGGCAACCGCAGCGCGCGTCACCGGTTCATCCACCGTCGCCGGGCCCGCGCCGTGCGGATGTGTACGTCAGAGCCGTGATCTGCTCCGAGACCAGGCCGATCAAAAACACGATCACCGCCGTTGTGAAGAACACTGCCCCCATGTTCGTGAATCGGCCCTGGGTTGCGAAGGTGTACAAGTAATAGCCAGCACCCAGCGAAAGAAAGGCAAGCGCCGACGGGACGAAAATCTTCAGCGGCGAATACAGGGTGCCGACCTTGAATATGATCAACAGGAACCGAACGCCATCCCGCCCGATTCGGATATGGCTGCTGCCCTCGCGTTTGGCGGCAATGATCGGCACGTAGCTCACGCCGTAGCCGGCGCGAAAAAAAGCCATCGTGCTGGTCGTCGGATAGGAAAAACCGTTTGGCAGCAGCGGAACGAACTCGAGCATCCGGTTGCGCCGCATCGCCCGAAAGCCTGATGTGAGGTCTTCCACCCGGTGCCCGGTCATCCACGAGGCCAGCTTGTTGTAGAACCGATTCGCAAGCCCGCGCCACCAATTGGCGTGCGAGCTTGTCACGCGCGCGCCGACCACCAGGTCGAAACCCTCGGCCAGCCGCTCCAGCAGCTTGGGAACATCCGCGGGCGAGTGCTGACCGTCAGCATCCATGCAAACCACGATGTCACCGGATGCGGCGCGCATGCCAGTCTTGATGGCCGCGCCATTGCCCCGGCTGGTCGGATGGGTCACCACGCGCGCCCCGGCGGCCGCGCTCACCTCGGCGGTCTGATCGCTCGAACCGTCGTTGACCACCACGATTTCCGCGGTAGGAAGCATCGCGCGAAGCGCGTCCACCACCGCGCCAATCGAAGCCGCCTCATTCTTTGCAGGAATCACGATCGAAATGGAATCAGGGGCGTTGTTCATGAGCGGAACCGTTCAAAGGGCGGAGATCAAGGTGCGGGCAGTCCGATGCGTCGGGCGTAGGCATTGATCTCCTCGAGGCGCGATGGTGCCAGCATGGGCCGGCGCGCATCAGCTTGCCGTGCCCGATCCATCCAGACTGCCGCCGGCTCGTTGAGCCCGGCAGAGTGCAACACGCTCACGATGCTCAAGGCAATCGACGTCGTTGGTAGCAGATCCCAGGTGTGTTCCAGCGACCGCATGGTGCCGTCCAGATCGCCCTGCGCCTTGTAGACGTCGGCATGCAGAAACAGGATGCGCGACAGGCGGCCCGGGTTCGTGGCCGCGTTGCCGGCCTGCTCGATGGCGGTAAACTGGGCACTGAGTTGATCCAGCGAGATCGATTCGCAGTCGCCGTTCAGCACGTGCTCGGAGAGGCGGTCCAGGCTTGTGGACGTGCCGTCGGAAATCGCCCACCGGCTCGGGTTGGTGGTCAGGTCTGAAACGGTCCACGGCAGCGGCAGCCCGTGCGTGCAGGCAATATCCAGCGCCTGGATGCGCGCTCCGTAATTGTCGGGGGCCAGTTCGGCAACCTCGCGCAGTAGCAGCAGGGAGGTGCCCGGGTCGTTCGCGGCGTTGAAGTAGGTCGCCGCCACCCGTTTCGCGCGCACGGATGTGGGGTTCTCCACCTCCCACACCGGAAACAGCACGTTGGGGTCACCCCAGGTTCTGGCCGTGGAGCCCAGCGAAGCGACCATCAGCCCGAGGACAGCTACCAGCACAGCGGCCAGCGAACCGCCCACCCATTTGTCGCTGGCGGCGCTTGCCGCGGCCACGCCATGCCAGGCCACGGCAAACAGAGGGCCGAACATCGGCAGGTAGTTGCGGTGCTCGAAGTACAGCTCGAGCGGCAAGACCGTGGATTCAAGCGCATGCCCGGCCAGAAACCACAGGACGGCAAATGCCAGCACCGGAAAGCGTCGCCGCCCAATTAGGGCGCCGGCCAGCGCAGCGCCGAACAACGCCAGGCAGATTACCGTGGAAATCGGGTTTGTCAGGCCGGTCGACACGGGGAAGTCGTCGTGTAACAGGCCTGTGCCCCACGGCCTGTAGGCCAGAATCAGCCGCAGGTAGTCAGCCAGGATGCGCGGCTCTGTCAAAAGCCGCTCGGCGAGCGAAAAGTCACGCAGCTCATAGGTTCGCAGCGTCGCCGGCCAGGTCCACGCGATGTAGCCGAGAAGCAGCACGAGGGGGGCGGCTGCGAAACTCACCAGAAACGCCTTGTGCAGCCGGTTGCGCGGGACACCGCGATTCAGGGTTGCCTCGATGACCAGAACAAAGGCGCAGATGAGGATGCCGCTTTCCTTGCTCAGTGTCGCCAGCAGCCCAAACGGGACCATGGATGCCACAACCAACGCGCCGCCGACGAACGGGTTGCGCACGATCCAGCGACGACCTGCCAGATAACAGAGCAGGCCGGCGAGCGTGAACAGGCTCGCGAGCTGTGTCATGCGCTGCACGACATACAGCACCGTGGACACGTGCAGAGGATGCAGCAGCCAGAGCCCTGCGCACAACGCGCCGACATAGGGGGCGCGCGTTGTGCCGCCGCCGCAGAGCTGGGCAAGGGCTCGCGCCAGCGCGAACACCAACACGCCGCAGAGGACGTGAATCAGAACGTTTGTGTACTTGAAGCTCGCCGCATCCGATGGCCAGCCGTTGTCGTTGATCAGGAAGCTGAGCATGCTCACCGGCCGACCGAGCACGCCGGAGTCGTTGGTGAACACGTAGCGTGCAACGTCGCGGGCGTCGTGCACGCCGCCGTCATGGCGCAAGGCCGAGAGGTTGGGGTAGTCGTCGAACAGGAAGGTGCCGGCAAGGCCTGGCCAGTACGCGGCCATGCAGGCGGTGCAAGCCGCAGTCAGGAGCAGGCAGGCTAAGAGCTGATGACCGGGACGGGGCAGTGCGAGCATGTGCGGATTATCCATGACAGCGTCCCCATGGTTCGGGGGGCGTAGCGCCGGCTGGATCGCTGGCGCGCGCACAAAAAAGCCCCTCGATGAGGAGGGGCTCTTGATCCGATGACGGATCAGGTATTGCTTAGCGGCAGTTCGAGGGGCGGTACTTGGCTTCCAGCGTGGTGGTGGAATCGCCACCGCAGACCCAAGTGATGCCGGACGAGGAGCCGGTGCCGACAAACGAAATGATTTCGCCGGAGGCGGCGTCGCCGCCCAAATCCTTGATTGCCACGTTGATGCGACCTTCGGTGGTGCTGATGTTCGCGTAGGTGACCGAGGACACGTTCTTGTTGGCCGCCAGCTGAGTGGCGGTCTTTTCAATAGCTGCTTCCGACGTGTCGGCCGGCATCTGACCCGATGTCGCGTAGAACTCCGACACCGAAGCCTTGGCCTCACTGGCGAACACGACCGCCTCCGAAACTTTGGCGCGGACGGTGTAGTCCTGGTAAGCCGGGATGGCGATGGCTGCGAGGATGCCGATGATCGCGACGACGATCATGAGCTCGATCAGGGTGAAGCCCTGCTGGTTCTTGGCCTGAATGTTCATGGATGTGCTCCTGGTGTCTGATTGATCGACGGACGATCCGTCTGCCTGTTTCGTTCGCACGGGCGACGCCAGGATGTCGGAGGGGGAATTGTTCTTATAAATCAGCTGTTTGATGATGTGCAAAGCTGACGTTGCAAGAATATGCTTCCGCGGCCTGTCGGCAACTGACAATTGTTGTCAGTTCTTGTGGCTGATCTCTTGCCGACCCACGCCGCCGCCGGTGCCAGTCAGCAGAATATCCGCTCCGCGTTCCGCGAACAGGCCTACGGTGACCACGCCTGGCCACCGGGTGATCGTGCGCTCGGCACCGATGGCGTCGGTCAGGTCCAGGGCGGCGACGTCCAGGATGAGGTTGCCGTTGTCGGTGATAAAGCCTTCGCGCCACGCAGGCCGGCCGCCCAGTGCCACGAGCTTGCGGGCGACAAGGCTGCGGGCCATGGGGATGACTTCGATGGGCAAGGGGAACGCGCCCAGCACGTCGACCCGCTTGCTGGCATCGACCATGCAGACGAAGCGCCGGCTGGCGGCCGCCACAATCTTCTCGCGCGTGAGCGCGCCGCCGCCGCCCTTGATCATGTGGCCATGGCCCGTGACCTCGTCGGCGCCATCGATGTAAACGGGTATGGAGTCAACGTCGTTGAGATCGAGAACCGGAATGCCGATCGCCTGGAGGCGGCGAGTGCTGGCGTCGGATGAGGAGACTGCGCCACGTATATCCGAGACGCGGTTGGCGAGCAGGTCGATGAGGTGGTTGACGGTCGATCCGGTACCGACGCCCAAGATCGCTCCTGGCGTGATTTCCTTCAATGCGGCTTGGGCGACGGCCCGCTTCATGTCGTCTTGATTCATGTGTGTTCCATCTGGGCTGGGGTGGCTCGTGGCCCGAACAAGGCGGTGCCGACACGCACCATGGTCGCCCCGGCGTGGACGGCGGTTTCCAGGTCATTGGTCATGCCCATGGAAAGTGTGTCTAGTCCGGGGGCGGTGTGGCGGAGTCGAGCGAAATGCTTGGCCAGCCGTGCATGTGCGCCGTCGTCGTCTGGTGCCGGCACTGCCATCAGGCCTCTGAGTTTCAGTCGGGGGAATTTGGATAACGCGTGAGCGAAATCCAATAGTTCGTCCGGATTGATTCCCGACTTGCTCGGCTCCTCGCTGATGTTGACCTGAATCAGGACCTGTAGCCGCGCCAAGGTATTGGGTCGCTGGTCGTCGAGTCTACGGGCGATCTTCAGCCGATCCAGGCTTTGCACCCACCCGAAGCGTTCCGCGATGTCCGCGGTCTTGTTGGACTGGACCGGCCCAATGAAATGCCACTGCGATCGGCGCTCGGGGTCAACCGCGAGGTGCGCGGCGGCGTCCTGCCAGTAGTTCTCGCCGATAGCTGTCAGGCCGGCGTTGATCAGTTGTAGAACGCGGTCTGTCGGCTGAGCCTTCGCGGCACCGACCAGTATCACGCTGCCGGGTTCTCGCCCGGCGGCAGCCTCGGCTTTAGCGACTCTTTCACGCACGGCCCGATACGCTGTGAGAACGTCGAATGGCTCCGTGCTTGCCGGTTCGTGAAGCGTGGTTGCCGCGGTCATGCGATGTCGATACTTTGATTCAATCTGAAACCTTACCGGGGCGGGGAGCACCGATGGATATTGCGCAGTTACTGTCGTTCAGCGTCAAGCAGGGCGCGTCTGATCTGCATTTGTCGGCCGGTATGGAACCGATGATTCGTGTGGATGGTGACGTCAAACGCATTAATCTGCCAGCGCTCGAGCACAAGCACGTGCACGAGATGTTGTACGACATCATGAACGACAAGCAGCGCAAGGATTACGACGAGCTGCTGGAATGCGACTTTTCGTTCGAGATCCCCAATCTGGCGCGTTTTCGAGTCAACGCATTCAACACGCATCGTGGCGCCGCGGGTGTATTCCGGACGATTCCGTCGAAGATTCTGTCGCTGGAGGATCTCGGCTGTCCTCCCATCTTCAAGGATATTTCCGACCAGCCGCGCGGTGTTGTGCTCGTCACCGGGCCGACGGGTTCGGGCAAGTCGACCACGCTGGCGGCGATGGTGAACCACAAGAACGAAAGCGAGTACGGTCACATTCTGACGATCGAGGATCCGATCGAATTTGTGCACGAGCCCAAAAAATGCCTGATTAACCAGCGCGAAGTCCATCGCGACACGCTGGGCTTTAACGAAGCCCTGCGCTCGGCGCTGCGTGAGGATCCGGATGTGATTCTGGTTGGCGAAATGCGTGATCTGGAAACCATCCGCCTGGCGCTCTCCGCGGCCGAAACGGGGCATCTGGTGTTCGGCACCTTGCATACCAGTTCAGCGGCGAAGACGGTGGATCGCATCGTCGATGTGTTTCCGGCAGCGGAAAAGGAGATGATTCGCGCCATGCTGTCGGAATCGCTCAAGGCGGTGATCTCGCAAACGCTGCTGAAGAAGCAGGGTGGTGGCCGCGTGGCGGCCCACGAAATCATGATCGGGAACCCGGCGATCCGGAATCTCATTCGTGAGAACAAGGTGGCGCAGATGTACTCGGCGATTCAAACCGGTGCACGTGACGGCATGATCACGCTGGACCAGTCGCTCAAGCACCTGCTGCGTGAGGGCAAGGTCGCCAAGCAGGAAGCGCGCCGCAAGGCCGTCAAGAAAGACGATTTCATGTAGGCACCCGCCACAAGAGGCCCGAGGATGGAACGCGATCAAGCCGCGAAACTAATGCAGGCACTGCTTCGATTGATGAAGCAGAAGGGTGCGTCCGATTTGTTCATCACGGCCGGTTTTCCGCCGGCGATGAAGGTGGACGGCCAGATGACACCGGTGATGGACAAGCTGCTGTCGCCCGAGAGCGCCGCCATGATTGTTCGAGCGATCATGAACGACCGACAGGTCAAGGACTTCGAAGAAACGAACGAGTGCAATTTCGCGATCTCGCCGCCGCAGATCGGCCGATTTCGCGTCAACGCCTTTGTGCAGCAGGGGCGCGTGGGTGCCGTGTTGCGCACCATCGAAACCGAGATTCCGGATTTCGACAAGCTCGGCCTGCCCGAGGTGCTGCGCGACGTGGTTCTGTCCAAGCGTGGTCTGGTGCTCATGGTTGGCGGCACCGGGAGTGGCAAGTCGACTTCGCTGGCCGCGATGCTGGGTCTGCGCAATAAGCAGACTAAGGGTCACATCATTACGATCGAGGATCCCGTGGAGTACGTGCATCCGCATCTGGGCTGCATCATCACGCAGCGCGAAGTCGGCGTGGATACCGATAGCTGGGAGGCCGCGCTAAAGAACACCTTGCGTCAGGCGCCGGATGTCATTCTGATCGGCGAGGTGCGTGCGAGGGAGACGATGGAATTTGCGATCAACTTCGCCGAAACAGGCCACTTGTGCATGTCCACCCTGCACGCGAACTCATCCAACCAGGCGCTGGATCGCATCATCAACTTCTTTCCTGACGAAAAACGGGAGCAGCTGCTGATGGATTTGTCGCTCAACCTGCGCGGCATTATTTCGCAGCGGCTGGTGCGCCGTGAGGGCGGTGGTCGTGCGGCCGCGATGGAAATCCTGTTGAACTCGCCGTTGATCTCGGATCTGGTGTTCAAGGGTGAGGTGCACAAGATCAAGGAGGTCATGGCCAAGAGTCGCGAGCAGGGCATGCAGACCTTCGACCAGCACCTCTACGATCTTTACGAGAACGGCACCATCAGCCTGGAAGAGGCACTGCGGAATGCTGACTCCAAGAATGAATTGCGACTGCGGGTAAAACTGGAAAGCAAACGCGCCGAAAAGAATCTCGATGACGGCCTGAGTGGTATCGCGATGATGGACGACGACGACGCCACCATCTCGGCCGCGCAGCGAGGTCGTAGCTGATGGCCGATTCCACCAACGCGCCAGGCATTGTTCCGTATCTCAAACTGGCCGTTGAGAAACAGGCCTCCGATTTGTTCTTTACCACTCATTCGCCGGTGATGATCAAGATCAACGGCGAAATGCATTCCGTCGGTAAAACGGAACTCACCTCGGCGCAGATTCGGGAACTGGCCAACGGCATTCTCACGCCGGAGCAACGGACGGAGTTCAACGAAGAGCTGGAACTGGACTTCGCCACGCAGGCCGGCGGCTTGGGGCGGTTTCGCGTCAACTTGTTCCATCAGCGTGGCCGACCATCGATGGTGCTGCGCTATGTCCGCAACGCGATTCCTACCCTCGACGAATTGGGGCTGCCGGAAACGCTAAAGGATTTGATACTCGAAAAGCGCGGCATGATTCTCATGGTCGGCGCGACCGGGTCAGGTAAATCGACGACGCTGGCCGCGATGATCAACCATCGCAACGAAAACGCCTCGGGTCATATCCTCACCATCGAGGACCCGATCGAGTTCGTGCATCCGAACAAGCGCGCCATCATCAACCAGCGCGAACTCGGTCAGGACACCAAGAGCTACGAACGGGCACTGCACAGCGCGCTGCGCGAGGCGCCGGATGTCATCCTGATCGGCGAGATTCGCTCGCGAGAGACCATGGAATCCTGCGTGCAGCTATCCGGCACCGGTCACCTGGCTATCTCCACCCTGCATGCGAATAACGCGTATCAAACGCTCCAGCGCATTATCAACATGTACCCGGATTTTCTCCGGGCGCAGCTGTACATGGACTTGGCGCTGAATCTTCGGGCGGTGATCTCGCAGCGACTCGTGCGCCGCAAGGAGGGTGGCCGGACGGCTGCTCTGGAAGTCATGGTCGTCACCCCCTACATTGCGGACCTGATCCTCAAAGGCGATGTGGACGGTATCCGCGAGGCAATGGCCGAGTCGTCCGATTCACGCATGCAAACCTTCGATGACGCGCTCTACGACCTTTACCGATCCGGTGAGATTGCGCTGGAGGAGGCCCTGTCCAATGCGGATTCCCGAGCCAATCTCGAAACGCGAATCAACTTTGGCGGCTGACGCGCGGCTTCATGTCCAGAGGCCGTAAGCTGCTATCGGTCTAGCCTGTTACAATTGGTGCAATTGTACAGGTGCGAAGTATGCTTATCACGATTGACACATCGGCACTCGTCGCTGTGGTTACTTACGAACCTAGCCGTGACCGAGCACTCGCGCTGACGGCGGGCCACAGTTTGATCGCGCCAAACTCAGTGCACTGGGAGATGGGCAACGCCTTTTCGGCCATGATCAAGCGTGGACGCGCCACATTGACGCAGGCCACGGACTGTCTCGACGCGTACGCCGAGGTGCCCATAAAGCTTGTTGATGTGAATCTCAAGCGAGCGCTCGCCTTGGTCGAAAAGCATCGCATCTATGCGTACGACGCTTATCTGCTGGTATGCGCCATGCAATCCAATTCACCACTACTCACCCTGGATAAACCCCTTCAACGGGTGGCGGATTCCCTGGCGATCCAGGTTCTGGAGGTCTAGCTCATGAAGGTCTACACATTTTCCGAAGCACGGCAGAAGTTCTCGGCTGTGCTCGACTCGGCCCAGCTCGAAGGGGCAGTCAAGATCACGCGCAGGGATGGCCGCGCGTTCTTGATTCGTCCTGTCCAGGTGTCGCCGTCGCCTCTTGATGTCAAGGGCGTAAAACTCACGCTCAGTCGCGAGGAGATCGTGAGCGCTGTCCGCGAAGGTAGAGAACGTGACGGCCACAGCTAGCACGTCGCTCGCGTAGCTCAAGCGGCACGTGTGGCCCCGGCCTAGACCAAACCGCACTCACTCCGCCTGGGCTTGCGCGAAAAACGGCTCCGTCTTGGTGGCGTGAATAGATCAGTGTTTCCCTAGGCCGCGTCGCGTTCGTCGCCGCTGTCGTCCTCGACGCCTGAGGCATCGATCACCGTGTCGTCGAAGGCGCCCTCGTCGAATTCTTCGGAAGACGGCAGCTTGAAGCCGGCGACGGACTCGCGCAGCTTCACTGACAACGCGTTCAGGTTCGACACGGCCGAGGCGGTGGTGTCGGAGGCGACCTGAGTTTGCCCGGCGATGTCCTGAATCACCTCGATACGGCCGGCAAGATCGGCGGCCGATTGTGTCTGCGCGCGCGCATCCTTGGAGATGTCGAGAATCAGCCGTGACAGATCGTTCGATGATGCCTCGATACGATCCAGCGCTTCGCCAGCCTCCTCGGACAGCTGCGCGTTGCTGACCACGTTGGTCGTGCTGCGCTCCATGGAGACGATCGCCTCGTTGGTATCGGCCTGAATCGTTTTGACCAGGGTTTCGATCTGGCGCGTGGCGTTACCGGCGCGTTCGGCCAGTCGCTGCACCTCTTCGGCCACGACCGCGAAACCGCGACCGGCCTCACCGGCCATGGCGGCCTGGATCGACGCGTTCAGGGCCAAGGTGTTGGTCTGTTCGGCGATGTCATTGATGAACTCAATAATGTTGCCGATTTCCTGAGAGGACTCACCGAGCCGCTTGATGCGCTTGGCGGTCTCCTGAATCTGGTCGCGCAAGGTGGTCATGCCGTCCACGGTGCGACGCACTGTTTCCGAACCGCTATGCGCGGTTTCCACCGAGGTTTGCGCGTCCTTCGCCAGTTCGTCAGCGCGGTGCGACACCTGCTGCATCGACTCGGACATGTCGCCGATGGCCTCGGAGACGCTGTTGATCTCGTCGGTCTGGCGGCGTGATGCGACGTTCAGCTGCTGCGTTACGGCCTCGGTGCCGGAGGCGGACTGCGTGATTTCGTCCGAGGTCGCGGTAATGGTGCCGACCAGGCTGCGCAGCGTGTCGATCGTATAGTTGATCGAGTCCGCGATCGCGCCGGTGAAATCCTCGGTCACCGTTACATCCACCGTCAGGTCACCATCGGCCAGCGTGGTGATTTCGTCCAGCAGCCGCAAAATCGCTTCCTGCTGGGCCGCATCGGCTTCTTCCAGTTCGCGGGCTCGTGCACGTGCCTGCCGGAGCAACACGGTGACGAAGATGACCAGCAGGACCACCGTGACCCCGCCGAGCACATAACCGTAGATGGCCTCTAAGGTGCGGCCATCACGATATTCGATGAAAGACTGTTGGACGTTGTTTTCTGCGGTGAACTTGACGTTGTTCCGCAGGCGCGAGATCTCGGCGGCGGCGGCCTGGACGGTCGCGAGTTCCGCGGCTTCGTCGACCGTTGTCGCGGCGCTTGCCTGAATGCGCTGCATGCCCGCGAGCGCGTCCGCCAAAGCGGCATCGGCGGCGGGTGTGCGCACCGGCGTGAAGCCGAGGCCCCGCGCGCTGACCAGCTGTTCCAGCACCGACGACAGCGTGGTGACCGCAGCCTCCAACTCCGCTGCGAGCGCATCTGCATCGTAGCCTTGCCGCGTAACGGCGTGAGCCTGTTCAACGAGGTTGTTGGCGCCGATGACGAGGCCTGTGAGCAAGGTCAATTGCTCAGCCGGAGCGCGCCGTGCGGCCAGCGTGGCGATAGCGGTTTCCAGCGGAGCCGTCACTTCCGGCACGGTCGCTGCAATCGCGCTCGCTTCCTGCTGGATCAGGACGTACGCGGCGCGGCGATCGAGAATCTGGTCGATGGCGTCCGACATCGGCTGAAATTCCGCTTCCAGGGCGTCGATCTTGTCCTGCAAGGGGGGCGGGGCGGCCGGCAGGTTGATGAACTCGTCACCCTCACGCAGGGCGTAGAGGTTGTCCTCAAAGGTCAGCCGCAGGCCTTCCATGTTGCGAGTATCGGGTGCCAGCCCGCGTGTGATGTCGTCCGCCAGGCGGGCGATGTTCTCGGCAACCGCACTGGAATCCACTGCCAGCGTGATGTAGTCGCGGTCCCACTGCGCCACTTGGTTCACCCGGTAGAGAATGAACAGCGCGGCAGCGATCGAGCTCATAGCGAGCACGAGCAGAACGATCGCGATCTGGGTTCCCCGAACCCGCGAAACTCCCTCAGCCATTGTCTAACTCCATCGGCGGTTCTAGCCGTTGATGACGCCGTTCACCTTCGAAATCAGTTCTGATTCCTTGACCGGCTTGACGATGTATTCGCGAGCGCCCTGACGCATCGCCCAGAGCTTGTCGGTTTCCTGCGACTTGCTGCTGATCACCACGATCGGAATCGAAGCGGTGTCGGCACCGCGGGAGAGCGTGCGTGTGGCTTGAAACCCGTTCATGCCCGGCATCACCACGTCCATGACGATCACGTCCGGCTTTTCGGCGGCCGCCTTTTCGATCGCGGACTCACCCGTCAGGGCTTCCACAACGTCAAAGCCGTTTTTTTCCAACATTTTTCGCAGGTTGGCGATGTCGGTTGGCGAATCATCAACCAGAAGAACGCGCGGCATGGTTTCCCCCATCTACTTCGGTTTGCTTGCTTCGGCGTGTCCGCGATGCGGGTTCACGCCGTTGATCGAGCGTGCTCGATGCCCCGCGGCATCATACAAGAACCAGCCGCCGCGAGAAGTCCGTCAAGCCGATGCCATTGGCTGTCCGGCGCGCCAGGCCTGCTGTACTTGCCAGGTCAGCGAAATATCCTGAAACGGCGTGATCTGACCCGCGCTGCGCAGGGCATGTGCAGTGGTCGGTGACTGGAGGGGGTTGATGAGCACGCCCGAGGCCACCGCACCCACCGCGGTTGTCGGACTCTCGCAACCCAGTATCCGCGACGGTGCGTCGACCAGAAGCTGCGCCACGCGCTCCAGCGGCCATTGTTCTGTCTGGGCCAGGGTCATCACGGCGGGTACCAGCAACTCCACGGTGGAGCCGCCCGGCTCGGTCATCGGGAAGGGGTCGGTTTTGGCGTTGGCGTCTTGCGGCTGGTGATCCGAGCAGATGGCGTTGATGGTCCCATCCGTCACCGCCTGGATCAGCGCTAGGCGGTCGGCTTCGGTGCGCAGCGGCGGGTCCAGTCGGTAGGCGGGGTCCAGTCCGCTCAGGGCTTCATCCGTCAGAAACAACTGATGCGCAGAAACGTCGCAGGTCACGGCCACGCCATCCTGTTTTGCCGTTGCGATCAACGCGATGGCGCGCGCCGAGGTGATGCGTCCCAGGTGCACGCGGCAGCCGGTATCGCGGGCCAGCTCCAGTGCCACGGCGGTGCCGATGGCCTCGGCACTGGCGGGAATGCCGGTCAGACCGGCAAGCATCGCGGGCCGACCCGCATGAGCCACACCCTGGCCGGCGAGGTCGGCGTGCACCGAGTCCAGGTGCACGGTACAGCCGAGACCTGAGGCGTATTGCAGAGCCTGACGCAGCAGGCTGGCGCGAGGCAGTCGGCGGGGCTGGGCTACGCCGACGCAGCCGGCATCCAGCAAAGCGCCGAGATCAGCCAGCGCAGCGCCGTCCAGGGCTTGGGTTAGCGCGCCCAGCAGCTTGACCTCGGCGGCTTCGCCGCGGGCGCGATCACCGATCCAGTCCACGACGGCGGGTTGGTCGATCACCGGATTGGTGTCCGGTGGCAGGCAAAGCGTTCCGACACCGGCCGCCGCCGCGGCCCGCGTTTCGCTGGCAATCGTCGCCTTGTGGCTGGCACCGGGCTCGCGCAGGCGCGCGCACAGATCGACCGCCAACGGCAGAAACACCGCGCCGCTGGCATTGATCACCTTGGCATCGGCCGCGCCGTCTGGCGGCGTGATGAAGCGGCCATCGGCCATCCACAGCGTCGTGGTCTGTCCATCGGCGAGCGTCACATCGCGTAGGCAGGTCAGGCCACTCATGTGCGGTGTGCTCCGATGATCATCGCCATCACCGCCATGCGGATGGCCACGCCGTGGCTGACCTGTTCCAGAATCACCGATTGGTCGCCGTACGCCACCGGGGCGGCGATCTCTACGCCTCGGTTGATCGGGCCGGGGTGCATCAGCAAGGCATCGGGCTTGGCATAGCGCAGCGTGGTCTCGTTCAGGCCGAATCCACGGTGGAAGGCTGAGCCGGCGGGCAGGTAGTGGCCGCTCATCCGCTCGCGCTGCAGTCGCAGTAACATCACGACATCGGCGCCATCCAGGCCGGCGCGCAGATCGTGGTGCACGCTCACGCCGAGAGCGTCCAGCTCCGGCGGCACCAGGGTCTTGGGGCCGACCACTCGAATATCGCGGACACCCAGTTCACGCAGGGCATGGATGTCGGAGCGTGCGACGCGGGAGTGCAGTACATCGCCGACAATGGCCACGCTCAGGCCGGCGACATCCGGCTTGTGCCGGCGAATGGTGAATACGTCCAGCAAGCCCTGCGTCGGGTGGGCGTGGCGGCCGTCACCGCCGTTGAGAATGGCGACACCGTCGCCGGCATGTTCGGCGAAGAACTCCGCGGCGCCGCTTTCGCCGTGGCGAATCACGAACATGTCCACGTGCATGGATTCCAGCGTCTTCAGCGTGTCCAGCAGCGTTTCGCCCTTGGTCGTGGATGAACTGCTGCCCTCGATGTTCAGCACATCGGCCGAAAGACGGTGGGCGGCCAGCTCGAAGGCGCTACGGGTCCGTGTGCTGGCCTCGAAGAACAGATTGACCACGGTACGGCCGCGCAGCAGCGGCACCTTCTTGACGTCGTTGCGGGTCACCGGCACGAAAGATTCGGCCGTATCGAGAATTTCGGTGAGCAGCTCGCGGCCCAGGCCTTCGGTGGTTAGCAGGTGGCGCAGACGGCCGTGGGCATCGAGCTGAATTTTCGCAGCGGCGCTCACGCGGTGATCTCCAGTGTCAGGCGCAGCGGGTCCGGTCCATTGAGTCGGATATGTCCGCCGGGGGGCAGCGTATCAACGACCTGGCCGACCACATCCGGCGTGATCGGCAGCTCGCGGCCCGGCCGGGTTGCCAGCACCGCCAGCACGATGCGTTCGGGCCGGCCGTAGTCGAAAATTTCGTTCATGGCGGCACGGATGGTTCGGCCCGTGTGCAGGACATCGTCAACCAGAATGACGACGCGGTTGTCGACCGGAACCGGGAGGTGGCTGGGCTTGACCTGCGGATGCAGGCCCATGCGGCTGAAATCATCCCGGTAGAAGCTGATGTCGATGGTGCCGATGGGCGCTGCCGGTGTCAGCCGCTGCGCCAGCGCATCCGCGACCCAGGCGCCGCCCGTGTGAATGCCGATGATGACGGGGTCGGCATGGGTCATGCCGATCCCGGACAGATCGGCTGCCATCCGGTCCAGCAGCGCCTCCGTGTCAGGAAAATCAGTCACGGCCGAGCCAGTCGGCAAGAATCTGCGCAGCGGCCACGGCATCGCGGCTTTGGCCAGCGACGGGTTGCAGGTCGGCTTCCAGGGAGGTCATGCGTTCTTCGGCCGGGTAGACGGGCAGATGATACCGGCCTTTAAGGCGTCGACAGAAGCGTTCGGCCGCATCGGTCATCGCCTGGCGCTCGTCATCCAGCGTCAGGGGCACGCCCACGACCAGGCCTTGCGGCCGCCACTGCTCGATCAGCTCGGCGATTCGCGACCAGCGCTGGCGCGTCTGATTGTCAATCGTGTCCAGGGGGCGAGGCCGGCGGGCCACGGTGTCGCCCACCGCCACGCCGATGCGCTTTTCGCCGTAATCGAAGCCGAGGTAGACCCCGGTCGGGGGTTGCGATGGCGAGTCGGCGCCGGCAGCGGGTGGCGCAGGCTCAGGCGTGTCCGGCATCCGCGCTCAGGATCATCGGGTCCAGACCGAGCAGGCCCAGCGAGGCTTCCCAGCGCTCGGGCGGGGCGGTGGAGAACAGAATCTGCTGGTCCGGTGGGGTGTTCAGCCAGGCGTTGTGGAGCAGTTCGTCCTCCAGCTGGCCGGCATCCCAACCGGCATAGCCGAGGGTGATCAAATACTGCTCCGGCCCGTTGCCGAGGCCGATGGCTTCGAGAATATCGCGCGAGGAGGTGATCGCTAGCGTTTCGCTCACCTGCACCGTGGATTCCCAGGTGCTGCCCAGCGTGTGCAGCACGAAACCGCGTTCCGGCTGCACCGGGCCACCCCAGAACACCGGCGCCTGGTCCAGATTGATCTCGCAGGGGACGTTCATGTGGCCCAGCATGTTTGCCACCGACAGGTCCGACGGCCGGTTGATGACCAGCCCCAGGGCACCTTCGTCCGAGTGCTCGCAGAGGAAGGTCACCGTCTGCCCGAAATGCTCATCGTCCAGACTGGGCATGGCGACCAGAAATTGATTCTTGAGTTCGCTGCCTGATGTCATGGCAGCAGTATCACGCTGCGGTGCGCGTGACCGCAACCCGGCCCGTGACGCCTCACCGGGCCGGCACAGCAGCGTCAGGGTTGTTGTCCAGGCGCAGGCACAAGGCGCCAGCCAACCAGCCGGTGAGTGCGCCAAACAGCATCGCGGCGGTCAGCAACACCGGCAGCAGGGTCAGCAATCCGGGGTGCGGAATGAACGCGGTGTAGGCGACAAAGAACTGCCCACCCATGTGCGCGCAGGCCGCGGCCACACCCAATCCGATGGGGCCGACGCGAGCCGGCGGCAGCAGCCGATTCCAGCCGATCAGCAGGGCGAGTATCGCCAGGCTGCAAAGCGCGCCCGACAGACTGAGCAGGAAGGTGGGCGTGAGAAAACTGCCGATCAGCACGCTGCCGACGAGTACGCGCAGCAGCTGCACCCAGATCGCGGCGAGCAGGTCATGGCGCAGCAGCACCACCAGCGTAATGACATTGGCCAGGCCGGGCTTGATGCCGGGAATCGGTGTGGGTACGCCGGCCTCGAGGATGTGGATGACAATCGCCAGCGCGGCAAACCCAGCAATCCAGTGATCGCGAGGCCCGGCATGCAGGTGAATGCGCCGCGTCACTGGCTCACGCCGTCGTAGTGCGGATCGGCCGCGGCCAGCGACAACGTAACGCGGTTCGGCAGGCAGGCGGTGGCGTCGTGGGCGTCATGCATCCAGCCAGAGCGGATGCAGACCTTGCGGCGGCACGGCGAGCTGGCGAAGCGGATGCGGCCATCGCGGACTTCCAGCACGCTGTCGCCCAGGCGACCGGTGACGACAATCCGATCGTTGACGTGCAGCGGTACCCGCCTTGCCGGCGCATCGTCGACCCGGATGAGCGCATGCGTGGGCGGCGCCGCGTTGGGCGACCAATAGCGGGCGTAGAGGGTGCCAATGATCAGCGCCAGACCGATGATCAGCGCCACATCCGCTGGCGTCGTCTTCACTGAGCGTCCGCGTCCGGCGCAAACTCCACGTCGGCCAGCCAGTCGGCGCGGTCCATGAATCCCGCAGTGGCATGCACCCGGCCTTCGGCGTCGACCAGCATGGCGAATTCCAGCGCGAATTGATCGACCAGCGCGTCGAATTGCTCGACGCCGCCGACAAAAAGGGCCGTGGCCAGCGCGTCGGCCAGCGCCGGGTCGTCATGAATCACGGTGCTGGACTGCGCGCCGGTGGCGGGCTCGCCGCTGCGTGGATCCAGCAGGTGGTGATAGCGGCGGCCCTCGAACTCGAAGTACCGCTCGTAGTCGCCGCTGGTGAATACGGCCTCGCCGTCTTGCAGTTCGATGCCGACCAATAGGCGTGGGGCGTCGGCTGGGGGGCGCGGGTGGCGAACGGCGATGCGCCAGGGACGTCCTTCGGCATGGCCGATCACCTGCAGGTCGCCACCCGCATTGACCATGGCATGCTCGATCCCAGCCTGTTTCAGCACGTCCAGCGCGGCACCGACCGCTGCCCCCTTGGCGATGGCGCCGAAGTCCAGCATCAGCCCCGGTTTTTCCGCCTGCAGGCGGCCGTCTTGCAAGGTCGTCTCGGTGAGGCGATGTGGCAGACGCTTGGCGACCGTCAGGACCGCTCTGTCCGGCGGCGCGTCGCGAAAATGCTCGGCGTCATCAAAGCCCCAGACCTGCACCAGGCGGCCCAGACCCGGATCGAAGGTGCCGGCGCTGTCCTCCGCGACGGTCTTTGCCTTGCGCAGCAACGGCAGCAGGGTCGCGGGCACCGGCACCGTTGTCGATTCCTCCAGGGTCGCGTTGAGTTGCGCCAAGGCGCCGGAACCCCGCACCGACCAGCGCTGCTGGTAGCGGTTGAGTTCTGATTCGACCTCGCTGACCAGGGCCGCGAGCGCCTCGGGGCTGCGATCCGGGGCGCGCAGTGTCAGCGTCACCAGCGTACCCATGGAGTAGATCTGACGTTCGAAGCGGTCGTCGGCCTCCCGGCCGCGCAGGACCAGTACGCCAATCATCAGCAGGATGAGCGCACCGCCAATCCAGCGTTTCATGCGGCTTCGATCGCGTCGAACAGCAGGCCGGCGATATTGATGCCGAACTGCGCGTCCAGCTCGCGGACACAGGTCGGGCTGGTGACGTTGATCTCGGTCAGATAGTCACCGATCACGTCCAGGCCGACGAAGCGCAGGCCATTGTCGCGCAGGGTCGGGCCCACTTCGGCGGCAATCCAGCGGTCGCGTTCGCTCAGCGGGCGACCCTCGCCCCGTCCGCCTGCCGCCAGGTTGGCGCGGGTTTCGCCGGCTTTGGGTATGCGTGCGAGGCAGACATCGACCGGCTCGCCATCGATGAGCAGGATGCGCTTGTCGCCATCGGTGACGGCCGGGATGAACTTCTGCGCCATGATCGCGCGGCGGCCGTTGTCGGTTAGCGTCTCGACGATGGAGCCGCGATTCGGGTCGTTGGTCGACACCCGGAAGATGCCGGCACCGCCCATGCCGTCCAGCGGTTTGAGAATCGTGTCCTGGTGCTCGTCGATAAAGGCCTGGACATCGGTCATGCGCATGCTGATCAGCGTGGGCGCGGTGCACTGCGGAAAGCCCGAGATCGCGATCTTTTCATTCCAGTTGCGCAGACTGCTGGGGCGATTGACGACATGCACCCCTTCGGCCTCTGCACGGGTGAGGACGTGGGTGGCGTAGAGAAACGCCGTATCCACCGGTGGGTCCTTGCGCATCAGCATGACATCCAGCTCGCGCAGCGGCGCCACGGTGGCCTCGCCCAGCGTGAACCAATCGATGGCGTCATCGGCGACCCGCAGCGAGCGGCCACGGCCGACAGACTGGCCGTCGCGCACGGCCAGATCGGAGATTTCGAAGTAGGTCAGGGTGTAGCCGCGCCGCTGCGCCTCCAGCAGCATCGCCAGGGTCGTGTCCTTGGCAGGCTTGATGCTGGCGATGGGGTCCATCACCACGCCTAGATTCGGCATGTCGATCTCCTTGCAGTTCGAAGCGGCGCCCGCTGTCGGCGCCTACTCGTCTTCTTGGCCGTTCTGGGCGATCTCACGGGCTGCGGCGACCAGCGCCAGCCGGGCCACCACGCCGTAGGCGTAATAGCGGTTCGGGCCGGCGTCGGGATCGAGCTGCGGATCGGGACGGGAGGCGCCATCGGCGAAGGCCAGCGGATGGAACTGCATGCCGGGCGCGTTGAGGCTTTCGGTGGAGCCGCGCGACTCGTGCACGCGGTAGAAACCGCCGACCACGAAGCGATCGATCATGTAGAGCACGGATTCGGCCGGTGAGCCGTTCGCGCCCCATTGTTCTCGCGTGTAGACGCCTTCCTGGATGATCGCGCCGGTCACCTCGCGTCCTTCCTTGCCGGAGGCCATTTTCGTGCGCTGCTTGCGGTTCAGGCTGGTCACGTCGTCGGCCGAGCGGGCGGTCATGATGCCCATGCCATAGGTGCCGGCATCGGACTTGATGACCACGTAGGGCTCATCGTCGATGCCGTACTCGGCGTACTTCTGGCGAATCGCCGCAAGCAGCATGTCGACATTGCTGGCCAGGCACTCCTCGCCTTCACGTTTCATGAAGTTGATCTGCCCGCAATTGCGGAATAACGGGTCGATCAGCCAGCGGTCTACACCGACCGATTCCGCGAAATCACCGGCTACCTGCGAGTAGACGGCGAAGTGTTCCGACTTGGTCCGTGTAGACCAGCCCAGTGTCGTCGGCGGCATGATGGGCTGTTCCAGGCCGCGCAGGATGTTCGGAACGCCGCTGGACAGATCGTTGTTCAGGATGAGCGCGCAGGGTCTGAAGTCCGCGACGCCGACCTGGTTGCCGTCGCGGACCAGCGGCTCCAGGCGCAGCGAACGACCGCTGTCGAGCTCGACGTTGGTAGGTGCGGTCAGATCGCTCATCAGCGAACCGATACGCACATCGAAGCCGGCCTTGTGCATCAATTCCACCAGCCGCGCCATGTTCTCCAAATAGAACCGGTTGCGCGTATGGTTTTCCGGAATGATCAGCAGCGAACGGGCGGTTGGACAGATGCGATCGACCGCCGCCTGTAGCGCCTGGATGCAAAGCGGTTCGAACTCCGGAGCCAGGTTGTTGAACCCTGCGGGAAACAGGTTGGTATCCACTGGCGCGAGCTTGTAGCCGGAGTTGCGCAGGTCGACAGAGGCGTAGAACGGCGCAGGTGTTTGCAGCCACTGACGGCGGAACCACGCCTCAATATCACTCTGCTGCTCCAGTAACCTTGCTTCCAGATGCTGCAAGGGTCCGCGGAGCGTCGCTTCGGCGTCTGTTGAGGGGTCCGGTAGCGCCATCAATTCGTCCTGGCCAGTGGGGGAGGCGCATGTTACCGCAACGCAGCAAGCGGGCAGCGGCCATAGCCTCCGTCAACGATACGTGGGTTGCCCCGTGTGATCTTGCCCGCGCCAATCGATCTAATGGCCATGAAAATATGGTAAAACCGACCAGGTCTCGACTCGCCTGTCCGGTAGGATCCGCGGCGGAGCCGATCAGCAAACGGAAGCCGTGCGGTGACCTCGGGGGCGAAGCGGGTTTGGGCGAGGGCGTCGACATGGCAGAAAGCTTGCGGAGACGATTCGTGCCGGGTGGCTCCGAGGCCGTGAACAGCGCATGACACCGATGCGACAACACGCGGCACCGAATGCCGCCCGCGAGTTGCGAACGACAAACGATACGCATCGTTTCAAGCTTCCCGAGGGGGATTCAAAGTGGCATCACAGCAAGACACGCGGGGGATATCAGACGTGAAAGTCATGGTCATCGACGACAGCAAGACCATTCGGCGAACGGCCGAGACACTGCTGGCGCGGGAAGGCTGCACCGTGATCACCGCGGTCGACGGATTCGAGGCGCTGGCGAAAATCGCTGATCACCATCCGGACATCATCTTCGTCGACATCATGATGCCGCGGCTTGACGGCTATCAGGCCTGTGCGCTGATCAAGGGCAATCCGCGCTTCAAGAACACCCCGGTCATCATGCTGTCCAGCAAGGACGGGCTGTTTGATCGCGCCCGTGGCCGCATCGTCGGCTCGGATCATTATCTGACCAAACCGTTCACCCGCGACGAATTGCTTGGCGCCGTGCGCAAACACACGGCATCCATCGCCGCTTGATGGACACCGATTTCTACACCCAGCCGCCATACCAGCTGCTCTGTGCGCTGGAGCGGCGCTTGCAGGTCGGTGTGGGCGAGGGCGCCTTGCAAGCGCTCCGCAGCTGGACGGGCCTGGGCCTGCGGGTGCGGGACCAGCTATTCGTGGCGCCGCGGGGTGATGTGCGCGAAGTGCTGACCCCGCCTCCGATGACCCGAGTGCCCAATGCGCCGGAGTGGATGCGCGGTGTTGCCAACGTTCGCGGCGCGCTTTATCCGGTGCTGGACCTGGGGCGGCTGTTCGCACGCGACGGCTTCGTGGCCGGCCCGCAGTCGCGGCTGTTGCTGCTGAACAGCGAGGTCGAGCCGGTCGCTTTCCTGGTTGACGAGGTCTACGGCTACCGCAATTTCGAAGCGGCGGATCAACGGATGAGCGCCATCGAAAACGCCTCTGCAACCGTCGCCCCGTATCTGCTGGGCGGATTCGTGCGAGACGGACAGCCCTGGTTGGCGCTGTCGCTGCACCGCGCCGCGGGCGCTGGGCTGGGCGACGTGCCCGACGTATTAACCGGGGCCGCCGCATGAATGCCGTGATGGAACCGACCGCTCAGGATGCCCGCAATGGCCTGCACTGGTTGCGGGCCGAGCTGGACCTGAGTCTGGCGCGGGTTCGCGACCATATCGACCAGTCGCTGGAACGCGAAGACGACGAACTGCTGTTGCAGAAGTGCATCGTCGAACTGCATCAGATCCGAGGCATTGCCACCGTCGCCCAATGCTACGGCGCGGCTTGTCTGGCCGATGCGATGAAAACCGCGGTACAGGCGCTGGCGAACGGCGACGAGGTGCGTGACCGTGAGGCCGCGATCACGGCCTTGCTCGGAGCCTCCGTTCAGTTCAGCGATTATCTGGACCTGCTGACATCGGGTGCGCATGACGCGTTGCTTGTATTCCACCCGATGATCAACGAGTTGCGCGTGTCTTGCGGCCTGGGGGTACTCAGCGAGGCCGATCTGGTCACGCGCCACGTTTTCGAGTCCGGCGCATTGCCGCTGGATGCCGCGGATGGCGCATCGCCGGACGCTTCCGTGAGCCAGGCTGCGCGCAAGTTGCTGCCCGCATTGCACAAGGCGATGCGACGTTGGGTACGCGGCGAAGAGCGCACCGACAGCCTCAAGCGCGTCGGCCGTATTGCCGAACACCTCCGCGGGTTGTCGGCGGATTCCGGTTTCGGCGTATTGATGCAGGCGACCGCGGCGACGGTGGAGTGCCTGCTGGCACTGAAGCTGTCCGACAGCCTGGAGCTCAAGCGCCAATTCGGCCAGGTGGGCGAATGGACCAAACGTGTGGCCGTGACCGGGGAGCAGGGCGACGATGCGCCGGCCATGGTGCGTGCCGCCGTGCGCTTGGGCGTGGAGGTTTATCGCAGTGGCGCGACGTCCAAGCGTGCACGCGACCTGGTCACCCGACTGCGGCTGGATGACTGCCTGGTGCCGGATGCGCAACTCGAGCAGATGCGCATCAGCATTCGCGGCCCGAACACCGAAGTGCTCACCCGGGTCGCCAACGAGATCCGCGAGGACTTCGCCCAGGTCAAGGATGAAATTGATCTCGCGATCCGCACCGGTCAGCGCGCGCCCGAACAACATGAATCGATGGCGCGCACGCTCAAGCGGGTGTCGGACACGCTGACCATGCTGGATCTCGGTGCGCTGCAGCGGGTCATCGACCGTCAGGCCGACCTGCTCGACACGCTGGCGCTGGACGCCGGTGATGCGCGCTGGATGGAACTCGCGACGGCCCTGTTGCTGGTCGAACACAACCTTGAAGACGCGTTGTTTGGCCACGTGCGTGGCTACGACGGTCAGCGCCGAGACCCGGCGGCGGTGCTCGCCGAACCACCGCCTGTCCGGTTGGACCATCGCGAAGGTGCGGCGGCGGCATTGCGCGAGTCGCTGGTCAACCTGTCGCAGCTCAAGGATCAGATCAGCGAGTACATCGCACGTGGTGAGCCGGGGTTGCTGAGCGACGCCAAGCGCATGCTGCATCAGGTCGAATCCGCATTGTCGGTGCTAGAAAGCGACCGCGGAGCGGCGTTGACGGCGCGGTTGCGGGCCACGATGGATCTGGACGGCTTCCGCGATATCCGCGACAGCTCAGCGCTGGCGGACGGATTCGCCGATGCGGTCGCTCTGGCTGAGTGCTACATCGAAGCGTTGCAGCAGTCGCAGCCGCAGACCGAGCATTTGCTGGACCAGCTCGATACGGTGCTTGCGCAGGTCGACGAGCGTTTGCGTGCCGATCCCGCGTCGCAGTCCGCGGCAGCCGAGGCGATCGAGCTGCCCGAGCCGGCCCGCCCGGACGAGATCGATCCCGAGATTCGCGATGTCTTCCTGGAAGAGGCCGCGGAGGTTCTCGAAACCTTGCAAGGGCATCTCCCAACCTTCCTGCGCAATACCGAAGATCACGAGACGCTGACGACGATTCGCCGCGCGTTCCACACGCTCAAGGGCAGCGGGCGCATGGTCGGAGCGACCGACATTGGCGAGTTCGGCTGGTCTGTGGAGCACATGCTCAACCGCTGCCTGGAAGGCGCGCTGAGCGTGACCCCGGCGGTCGTGAAGACGCTGGAACAGGCGGTGGACGCATTGCCCGGCGTGGTCAGCAACTTCCGGGATGGCGAGCCGCTGGGCGAACAGGCGCGGGAGCTTGTCGCCCGCACGGATCGCGTCGCACGCGGTTTGCAGATCGACGACGCGGACGAGGACTTCGATCCAGAAATCCATCGGATTTTTCGCGAGGATGCGCGGCAACATCTCGAGACGATCCGGCTGTGGCTGGACACGCAACCGGCGAACGAGCACGGCCGCTTTCCGGTCACGCATGAACTCGTGCGGGCGCTGCACACCTTGTCCGGTGCCTCTGCCTCGCTGTCAATGGAATCGATCTCCGAGCTGTCGTCGGAGTTGGAGAATCTTTGCGAGACCGTGATGACGGCGGGTCTGGGGTTGGGTGATGCCGAGCGCTCGCTGATCTACGAGACCATGGCCGAGCTCGCAGCCTGGCTGGATGCCGACGAGGCGGGAATCGTGGAGCGGCCCGGGCTGGAAAGCCTGCGTGAGCGCGCCACGCAGGCGCTTCGCGAACTGCCCGAAGATGTCCGCAAGGCTAGCGCCCGGCGGCGGCTGATCGTCACTTTCACCGACGAGGCAGCGGAGCTGCTGGATGGCATCGAGCAGCAGATTCAGGCCTGGAAGAGCACCCCGGCGGCCGAGCATCATGCGCGCAAGGTCGCCGAGGCCCTGCATACGTTAAAGGGCAGCGCGGGCATGGCGGATGTCGAGGACGTTCGCGAACTCGCGGCCAGCCTGCGTGAGCGCGTCCTGGTCCGGGACAGCGCGGGTGCGCCGCCGCCTGATACCGCCTGGTTCGCGGGCATGGACTCCGGCATCGAGCACGTTTATCAGATGCTCGATGCGCACCGCTCCGGGCTGGCCGTGAACATGCCGGAGCACCAGCCGCCATTGTTCGACGAGGCCGAACGCGCAATCGTCCTGGCAAGCGATACCGCGGGCGACGCCGAGCCGCCGACGCTTGAAGCCGCCGAACAGGCGGCGACACCGGAAGGCCCGGATCCTGGCTCGCTAGCCGCATCAGTGCCGATCACCCGTGCAGTGCCGGATGACGATTTCGACGCGGAACTGGCCGCGACGTTTGCCGAGGAAGCGCGTGAGCTGTTGCAGGGTATCGATCATGCGTTCGCGCTGTTCGAGGACAATCCGGCCAACGATCAACCACTGGATGAGATCGCACGTGCGCTGCACACGCTCAAGGGCGGTGCCCGCACGGCCGGCGTATCGGCGCTGGGCAATGTCAGCCACCGGCTGGAGGATGTTGTCAGCGACATGCTGGCGGGACGGCTGGCTCGCGATGCCGGGGTGGTCAGCCAATTGCATACCGTCGTCGATGGGTTCCACGCCCTAGTCGATCAACTGGAACGTGCGGAATCGCTCGATGGTCGTCGCGTTCTTGATGACATCGAGGATCTGGAGCGACTGGGCAAGCAAGCTGACCTGGCGGCGTTGTCGCAGCCGCCGGGTGACGAGGAGGTCAAACTCCCCGACGCCGCCGATGTCCCGTTGACGCCAGAGGCCGATCCACCGATCGCCCCGCCGGAAGACGTATTACAGGTTGAGACCAATGAGGCCGCACCTCCGTCGGACGCACCCGACACGGTCGAACTGCTTTGGCCATCGGACGAACCCGGCGATGTCGGTGCCGCCGACGATGCCAGCATTGATCTGCCGATCGCGGACGAATCGGAGTTGCTTGCAGAGCCGGCGCAAGAGGAGTCGCCGGATGAATCGCTGGCGGCGATGGGTATCGCACAAGCGCTGCCGGATGATGGGGGCGTCGATCAGGCCATCGATCAGGAAGTCGTCGACATTTTCCTGTCCGAAGCGCGCGAGCTTCTCGACGAGATGGGCACGGCGCTGGCCGGGCTGGCGATCGATCCGTCGCGTGAAGTCGCCGCCGTCGCGACGGTCCGGCGCTGTCTGCATACCTTGAAGGGCGGCGCCCGAGTGTCGGGGTTAATGGCGTTTGGTGATCAAGTCCATGAGCTTGAAACGGCGCTGGAACGTCTGCTGCTGAGCGGGCAGTTCACGCCGCAGTGGCTACGCGAGGCGGAAATGGGCGCCGAGCGGCTGGCGACCACGGCCGACGATGTTGAACGGTCATTGCGAGCGCCGACGGTGCCGGATTCGGTCCTCGTCGAGTCGGTGGCCGAGGAACCGGCGCTGGAGGCGCCCGATCCCGTCCAGGTGGAAGAATCCGCGCCGGTTGCCGATCCGGCTGTTGAGGCACCGGACGAGGTGGTTGGCGCATCGGCGGTTCCAGCCGAAGAGGATCTGATCGAAGACAGCGAAGAAGAGCAGCGCTCAGCTGCTGATGACGCGCTGCCCGCACCGCGAATTGAGCCGCCGGAGGCGGAGATCCGCGACTGGGACGCGCGCCTGTTCTGGCAGCCGCCGGCCGCGCAGGACGAACAGATTCTGGTGCGCCGTGAAACCGCCCGGATCACCGTCGAGCAGCTGGACACGATGCTGAACCAGGCCGGTGAAGTGGGCATCTTCCACTCGCGGTTGGAACAGCAGGCCAACAGTCTGGCGAGCCAGCTCAACGAGTTGCAGCAGACCATCGACCGCGCGCGGTCGCAGCTGCGGCAGATGGAGATGGAAACCGACGCGCAGATTCAGGCGCGGCAGCATGGTCGGTCGGAGCAGGGACCGGATCGTTACGAAGACGAATTCGATCCGCTTGAAATGGACCGCTACACGCGCATGCAGGAGCTGTCGCGCGCCCTGAATGAGTCGGTGGCCGATCTGGGCAACCTGCAGGACACGCTGTCGCAGCAGGTCAGCGAGGTCGACGGCATGCTGCGCCACCAGGGGCAGATCAACACGTCCTTGCAGCAGGGCTTGATGAGCACCCTGATGGTGCCGTTCTCCCGGCAGGTGCAACGGCTGCAACGCGTGGTCCGGCAGACAGCGGCCGAGTTCGGCAAGGCCGTCACCGCCGAATTCGAAGGCATCGAGAGCGAGATGGACCGCAATGTGCTGGAGCGCATGACCGGTCCGCTGGAGCATCTGCTACGCAACGCGGTTTATCACGGCATCGAATCGCCCGAGGCACGCGTCGCCGCCGGCAAGCCCGAGAACGGGCGCATCGATGTGCGGTTGCGTCGCGAGGGCACACAGCTGGTGATGGAAGTCGCCGACGATGGCGGCGGCTTGAACCTGCTGAAGATCCGCCAGAAGGCGGTCGAACGCGGCCTGCTGAATCCCACGGCTGAGCCGTCCGACGAAGCCGTGGCGCAGTTCATTTTCGAGCCGGGCTTCTCCACCGCGGACAACCTGAGCCAGGTTGCCGGTCGCGGGGTCGGCATGGATGTGGTCGGCGCCGAGGTGAAGCACCTGGGTGGCTCGGTCGACGTGCGATCCGAATTCGGCAAGGGCGTGCGCTTTGTCATCCGCCTGCCGCTGTCGCTGGCGATCAGCCGCGCGCTGCTGATGTCGGTGGGCGAGGAAACCTACGCCGTGCCGATCGGTGGGGTGCAGGGCATTGGCCGGGTTCCGGCAGCCGACCTGGCGCGCCTGGCGGCCAGCGACGAGCCCAGTTATGAATACGGCGGCGAGCGTTATGACGTTCGCTATGTCGGTACGTTGCTGGGCATCCCGGTGCCCGATAGCTTCGAAGCCCGGAATCTGCCGGTGATCCTGACCGCCTACACGGAAGGCCTGGGCGGGGCCGAACGGCGCGTGGCATTGGTTTGCGATCAGTTGCAGGGCAATCGCGAAATCGTGTCCAAGCAGGTCGGGCCGCAGGTTGGCGCCATCGACGGCATGGCCGGGGCCACGATCATGCCCGATGGCGAGGTCGTGCTGATTCTCGATCTGGCGGGCCTGCTTCGCGCCGCCGCTCAGCGTGCGACCTTGCAACCGATTGCAGCACCCGTTGATGCCGAGCCAGAGCGCGGCGTCGATGCCTTGACGGTGATGGTGGTCGACGACTCGATCACCATGCGCCGCGTCGCCGAGCGCCTGCTCACGCGCAACGGTTATGGCGTGGTGACGGCGAAGGACGGCATGGACGCGATGGCGCAGCTGCAGGGCGAACGGCCGGATGTGATGCTGCTCGACATCGAAATGCCGCGCGTCGATGGCTTCGAGGTGGCCACCTATGTGCGCAATACGGCGGAGTTGGCCGATTTGCCGATCATCATGATCACGTCGCGCTCGGGCGATAAGCACCGCGAACGCGCGGCGCGCATCGGCGTGAACCGTTACCTGATCAAGCCGTACCAGGAAGCTCAGTTGCTCAGCGAGATCGAATCCGTGTTGGGTGAAATGCAGGAGGCCGGTCATGGATGAAGCAATGCCGGACCAGGTCTACGGAGCGCTCATCACGCTCAATGGCGAAACTTGGCTGCTGCCCAATGCGGCGATTGCCGATGTGCTCGCCTTCGAGCATGTGGATATCAACACCGGTTCACCCGACTGGCTGCTCGGATTCGTCGATTGGCGAGACCGGCGGTTGCCGCTGATCGCCGTCGAGGGCCTGCTCGGGCTGCCCATTCCGGAGCGCATGCCGCGGGCGCGACTGCTGGTTCTGAACACTGTGACCGATCAGGTCATGGCCGGGCAGTACGTGATCGTGGCCCAGGGTTATCCGCATCTGGTCACGGTCAATGAACGGGCGTTGCAACCGGATTGGTCGGACGACCTGCCCGAGCGCAACAACACCGCCTGCCGCGTGCGCATCGGGACCAATCTCGCGTTGATTCCCGATCTTGACCGCATCGAATCGCAACTCGCCAGTGCGCTGGTACGCGTGGAAGCGGGGTCGCTGGAAGCCGCGGAATTGCCCGCCTTCCTGAGTTAGCCGCTACAGATCACCCCACCGCGCCTGAACGGCGGCGATAACGGCCGGGCCCGCGGTTTCGGTGCGCAGAATGCGCGGCCCGAACTGTAACCCGGTCCAGCCCTGCGCCTGGGCGCGCTGCACTTCGTCGGCGGTGAAGCCTCCCTCGGGGCCGACCGCAATTGCGACATCGTCGGTAGGGGCGAGCGCACTCAGACGGGTGTCGGTCTCCGGGTCCAGCACCAGCGCCTGTCCCTCTGCGGGCGCTTCCACCGGCCATTCGACCGGCCTGTGGATCGTTGGCACCGACACTCGCCCGCACTGCTCCGCCGCGGCGATGGCGACGCGCTGCCAATGCAACATGCGCTTGTCCAGGCGATCGCCACCCAGTCGCACATCCACCCGCTGCGTGTTCAGCAAGCGAATTTCCGCCACACCCAGTTCCGTGGCTTTCTGCACCGCATAGTCCATGCGCTCGCCCTTGCTCAGGGCTTGATAAAGCGCGATGCGAATCGGTGGCTCGGTGATCGTGGCCACCATATGGCCACACCGCACGCTGGCCGACCGTTTGGAAACGGCGCAAAGCGTTGCCTCACATTCGATGCCGTCGGCATTGAACAGCCGCAGTGCGGTCCCGGCGGGTGCGCGCAGAACGCGGACCAGATGATGCGCGACCGCGTCCGGCAACTCGAACTGCGCCTCCTGTTCCAGGGGGTGGTCGACGTAAAACCGTGAAATACGCAAGCGCGTCTAACCTGCAACCGCGAGCTCGATGCCGCGTATCGCCGCGCCGACCATGGCCTCGATTTCGTCGTCGTTGATGATGAAGGGCGGCATGAAATACACGACATCACCCAGCGGTCGCAGCAGCACGCCCTCGGTGAGCGCATGACGATGAATCCGGCGGCCGCGGCGCTCTCGCCAGTCGAAGGGTTCCAGACTGTCGCGGTCACGCACCAACTCGATGGCCATGATCATGCCGTGGCGGCGCATGTCGCCGACGTTCGGGTGATCACGCAGGGGCGCCGCCGCCGCTTCCATTGCCGCGCCCTTGGCTCGAACCTCGGTCAGCACATCACGGGATTCAAAAATCGACAGCGTGGCCAGCGCTGCCCGACAGGCCAGGGCATTGCCGGTGTAGCTGTGCGAGTGCAGAAAGGCCCGCATCTTGGCGTAATCGTCGTAGAACGCCTGGTAGATATCGTCCGAGGTCAGCACCACGGACAACGGCAGCGTGCCGCCGGTAATGCCCTTGGACAGGCACAGAAAATCGGGGGCAATGCCGGCCTGTTCGCAGGCGAACAATGTGCCGGTGCGGCCGAACCCGACGGCGATCTCGTCGGCGATAAAGTGGACGTTATGCCGGTCGCAGGCCTCGCGCAGACGGGTGAGGTAAATCGGGTCATACATGCGCATGGAACCGGCGCATTGCACCAGCGGCTCGACGATCACTGCCGAGACCTCGGCGGCATGCTGTTCCAGCGCGGTTTCCATGGCGGCGAATGCGGCCTCGGAGTGTTCACGCCAGCTCATGCCTTCGGGCCGGCCATAGCAGTCGGGCCCCGGCACGACGATATTGTCCAGCAGTAGCGGTCCGTAGGTGGACTTGTAGAGCGGCACGTCGCCGACGGCCAGCGCGCCCAGGGTTTCGCCGTGGTAGCTATTGGACAGCGACATGAAGCGCGGACGGGTTTCGCCGCGGTTGAGCCAGTAGTGAAAACTCATCTTCAGCGCCGCCTCGACCGCGGCCGAACCATTGTCCGCGTAAAAGCAACGCGTCAGCGGCTCGGGCGCCAGCCTGACCAATGACTCGGCCAGTTCCACCGCGGGGGAGTGGGTCATGCCTGCGAGCATGATGTGGTCCAGCGTGTCGAGCTGGTCCTTCAGCGCGGCCGTGATCACAGGGTTGGAGTGGCCGAACAGGTTCACCCACCAGGAGCTCACAGCGTCGATGTAGCGACGGCCGTTGAAATCTTCCAGCCACACGCCTTGCGCCGAGCGGATTGGCAGCGGCGGCAGTGCCTCGTGGTCTTTCATCTGGGTACAGGGATGCCAGACATGGTCCAGATCACGTTGCGCCCAGGCGGTGTTGTGGTCGATAGAGTCGGTCATGGCCTCGGGTCCGGCCGGCGAGTGCGTCGCCGGTTTTACAGGGTTGGATTGAGAAAGCAACCGGGGATTCGCCGGATTCAGAGCGTCTTGACGAACACCTTCGAGTTCCTCTGCAGGTTGTACAGCGCGCGCTTTTCCACGGGCAGCGATTCGACATCGGCCTGGGCGAAACCCCGCTCGATGAACCAGTGCGGCGTGTGTGTCGTCAGCGCCATGACCCGCGTCAAACCTTCAGAGCGCGCGCGCTCCTCGGCCTGGCGCAGCAAGGTGTCGGCGCGGCCTTCACGCTGGTAGTCCGGGTGGACGACGATGCAGGCGATCTCGCCGATCTGTTCGTCGGAGTAGGGCATGAGCGCGCAGCAGCCGATGACCATGGCGTCGCGGGTCATGACCAGAAACCGGTCGATATCCAGTTCAAGCTGCTCGCGTGAGCGCGGGACCAGAATTCCCTTGCGTTCCAGCGGCTCGATAAGCTGAAGAATGCCGCCCACATCGTCGATGCGTGCCGGTCGCGCGGCGTCGTAGCCGTCGCTGGCGATCATCCGGCCGATGCCGTCGCGGGTATACAGCTCGGTGAGTAGCGCACCATCGGATCGCGCGCTGACCACATGCACACGCGGCACCCCGGCTTCCGCGGCCTCCACAGCGGCGCGGAACAGCGCATCATCCGGCGCACAGGCCAGCTGATCCCGCGCCGTCGCCAGTGACCACTGGTTGGGCGTTGCCGCGGACGGTTCCGGGTGCAGATAGACCAGCTTGTCGGCGCGCAGGGCGACCGCCGCCTTCAGAGCGACTTCTTCGGCCAGCAGGTTGAAGGTTTCGCCGGTCGGCGAGTATCCGGCCGGTGACAGCAGCACGATTGCGCCACGGTTCAGCGCCGCCTGCAGCGGATCGACATTGATGCGCCGAACCTCACCGGTGAGCTGGAAGTCGATGCCATGGCGAATGCCCACGGGCCGGGCGACAACCCAGTTGCCGCCGGTGACTTCCAGCCGGGCACCACCCATGGGAGAGCTGGCGACGCCGGTGGACAGCAGTGCCTCCAGTTCCATGCGCACCGCGCCCACAGCGGCAGCCACGCTGCCCATGGCAGCAGGCGAGGTCACACGCAGCCCCTCGATGACGTCGCAGCTACAACGCTCCGCGGCCAGGCGCTCTTCGATCTGAGGCCTTGCGCCATGCACCAGCACCAGCCGAACGCCCAGGCTGCGCAGCAAGGCGATGTCGTAGATCAGCGCGCGGCGATCCTCGTCTAGCAGTGCTTCTCCGGGAATGCAGAGCACGAAGGTGCGCCCGTGATGGGCATGCAGATAGGGCGCGAATTCGCGCAGCGCTTCGACCAGAGGGTGCTGGCTCATGCGGTTGATCCTTCGAGTCCGTTCGGTTTGGTGTGGGTCCCCAACGGCTAAGCGTAGCGCAGCGCCCTGGCGCTTGTATCAGTGTGGGCTGGCGGTCTGCGGTTCGACGCAGAAACGCTGGATCAGCCGGGCCAGCTGGTCGATGGTCGGTTCCACGCGGTCGAGCCGGAGGTATTCGTCCGGCTGGTGAGCGCAGTCGATGTCGCCGGGGCCCATGATGATCGTGTCCATGCCCAGCGCGCCGAAGTAGCCGGCTTCGGTGGCGAAGTCCACGGCGCCGGCGTTGTGGCCGGTTAGCTGCTCCGCCGCGCGGCAGATCGCGGCGGCGGCATCGCAGCCGTGAGCGGGGGTCCCATCGAACAGTGGATGCACGTCCAGGCCGTAGTCGGTTCCGTCCACCGCCGTTTGCGCGGCGCGGTGGATGCGTTCGCGCAGATCCTCTATCGACATGCCGGGCAGAAAGCGCAGGTCGATGTGCAGATCGCAGAGCGCGGGTATGCGGTTGGGGGCGTCACCGCCGCAAATGTGGCCGACGTTCAATGTCGGGTGGTTAACCGCGAACACCGGATCATTGAAGGTTTCGCGCAGCTCGTTTTGCAGGCCGCGCAGCGCCTCGATCACGCGCGCCATGCCCTCGATGGCATTCGTGCCCAATGCCGGATTGCTGGAATGACCTGCCCGGCCATTGATGCGGATCGCCTCCATCAGAATGCCTTTGTGGGCGCGAATCGGCCGCATGCCGGTGGGTTCGCCAATGACGGCGTGGCGGGCCTTCGGACGTCCGGTCTCCAGCAACATCTGCGCACCTTCCATGCCGGTTTCCTCGTCGGCGGTGCCGATTAGGATTAACGGCTCGCGCAGCTGCCCGGCCTGAAACCGGGCCGCGGCGGTGGCGGCAAGCGCGAGAAAGCCCTTCATGTCGGTGCTGCCCAGGCCGTAGAGGCGGCCGTCGCGCACCGTTCCATTAAACGGGTCGCTGTTCCAGGCGCCTTCGTCGTAGGGCACGGTGTCCAGATGTCCGGCCAGCACCAGGCCGCCGGAGCCCTGCCCCAGCGTGGCGAC
>Ga0208330_1000175_pt1 | contig 38394 bp, 36 predicted proteins | sample DeeseametaMP1896_FD_184180 | JGI IMG/M metagenome (GOLD analysis project Ga0208330, IMG submission 184180) | Marine microbial communities from the Deep Pacific Ocean - MP1896 (SPAdes) | ecosystem: Environmental > Aquatic > Marine > Oceanic | place: East of Hawaii, North Pacific Ocean | collected... | reverse complement strand
CGGCATTGCCGCCGCCCGCCACGATCACGTCCCAACCTGCGGTTTCGATCCCGCTCATTCCATCACCTCCCGTCGGTATTGCCGCAGGCGGACCTGCAGCGCCGCCTCGATATGTTCCCGCATCAGCCGTTCGGCTCCGTCCTCGTCCCGCGCGCGCAGGGCCTGAAGGATCGCGTCGTGTTCGGCCACGGCCTGTTCGAACCGCGTGTCTTCGGCCAGCGTCGAACGTCCGAGGATCAACAGGGTCTTCTGCACCGCTTCCACCGCGCGGATCAGGAACCGGTTGCGGGCCGCGTTCAGGACAACGCGGTGAAACTGCGCGTTGGCCTCATAGGCGGCGCCGATCTGGTCTGCGTCGCGCATTTCGTCGTTGATGGTGGCCAGTTCGACCATCTCGACGTCCGAGACAGAGCGCGCGGCAAAGCGCGCCGCCGTGCCTTCCAGAACCGCGCGCATGGCGTAAAGCTCTGTGATCTCGGCGTAATCCAGTTGGCGGACGACCAGTCCGCCGCGCGGGACATGTGTCACCAGGCCGTCGGCCTCCAGCCGGTGCACGGCTTCGCGGACAGGGGTCCGAGAGACGCCGTATTTCGCCGCCAGCTCGGTTTCGATCAGCCGGTCGCCGGGGCGGATTGTGCCCTTTCGGATCTCGGCCACGATCCGGCTGTAGGGGTCGGCGGCCTGCCGTGCCTTGTTGTCCGTATGCTCCATGCGCCCGTCCGCGATCAGTTCTGTGTCCGAATGTATACACATGTATCCATTGGAGTGCAATGCGTACTTGGGGATGCTTTGAGCAAAGAAGAAGGACCCCGGACGATGCCGGGGCCCCAAGGGTCTGTTACTGAAAAGACAAGATGCGCGCGTCTGTCAGGCCGACGGTTTCGCCCCCGCCAAGATTGGGGCGCCCAGCGGTCCGGCACGTGGACGGTTCGCGCGCTGGCCGGCCCAGACAGAGCCAAGGACGATCACGGCCCCGATCACTTGCACCGGCGTCAACGCCTGCCCCAGCCAGGCCCACCCCAGGATCACGGCGGTCAGGGGGCTCATCATCGACAGCATCGACACCGCCCCGGGCTCGATCCGCGCGAGGCCCCGGAACCAGATCACATAGGTCGCGGCGGCGCCGATCAGGCCCAGCCAGGTCAGCCCGGCAAGGTTGGTGGCGGTCAGTGGCGGCAACGGCGGCTCGAAGATCAGGGCCAGCGGCAGCAGGATCAGCCCGCCCGCCGTCAGTTGCCAGGCGGTAAAGCTGAGCGCCGAAACCGGCGGCTGCCATTTCCGGCTGAGCACGGTGCCCGCCGCCATCGAGGCAGCGCCGCCCAGCCCCGCAGCCACGCCGATCGGGTCCAGCCGGGCCTCGGGGCCGATCAGCAGCAGCGCCACTCCCATCACACCCGTCGCCGCAGCGGCGACCGCCCCGGTACGGATGGGGGTTCCCAGCCAGCCGCGCGCCATCAGGATGACGATCATGGTCTGTACCGCGCCCAGCGTCGCGGCGACACCTCCGGGCAGCCGGTAGGCCGCCACGAAAAGCAGGACCCAGAACAGGGCAAAGTTGAGACTGCCCAGCAGAAAAGTGCGGCCCACCCAGGCGCGCGGCGGCAGGCAGCGCGTGACGGCCAGCAGCAGCAGACCGGCGGGCAGGGCGCGCAGTGCGGCCAGCGTGACGGGATAGCCGTCCGGCAGGGCCTCGGTCGTGACGAGGTAGGTGCTGCCCCAGATCGCAGGAGCAAGCGCCGTCAGGAGAATATCGGTGGTGCGTGACATGGTCGGGGTCCTTTCAGGCGGCTCACCAGCGGTGGTCATGGGGATACGGCGGGCGAGACGGGCAGGGCGGCAGCCCGATGTCGCGCAACAGCTGGGGCGGGAGACCGCGCAGCTCTGGCGGTCGGGCGGTGCGGCAGAAAAGGCGGATATGCATGGCGGACTCCATTCAGGCCAGGATCTGCTGCGCGGCACGGATCTGCGCGGCCAGATCCTCTGACGGGCCATTGACCAGGCGGGTGCCGGTGTCACGGATGATGAGCGCGGGGACGGAACGGACCTGCAGCGCGCGGGCGACCTGGCGATCGGTCTCGACGGCGATTGCGGTCTCGGGGTCCTCGAAGAGCCGGGCAAAACCCGCCGCCTCGAACCCGGCGTCCCGTGCGATCTGCAGGACCGTTTCAGGGTCGGCGATGTTGCGGGCCTCGGACAGATGCGCGCGCTGCAACTGGTCGAACATCCGCCAGTGCCCGTCCTGTCCGTCCAGCCGCTCTGCCGCCTTGCATCCCAGCGCGGCGGTCAGGCCGTGGGGATAATCGAAAGCGGCGGCGTACATCGACTCGATGTCGATCAGTTCGGGCCGGTCGCTGAGCTCTCGGCAGGCCGACCAGTGGCCCAGGATCGTGTCCCGGGCCGCCTGCGGCGATCCCCAGCGGGCGGCCATCTCGGCGCGGCTGTCCTGAAGGACAAAGGTGCGGTGCCGGATCGTCAGGTCGAACTCGGATGCAATCCCGCGCATCCGCGACGAGATGTTGAAACACCAGCAGCAGACGACGTCATGGAAGAAGTCGATGGTCAGGGTCGACATCAGGCGGCCTCCCCTTGCCGGTCGGGGCCTGCAAGGCGGGCGCCAATCCCGGCCACATGCGCCCCCTGAAACCGGGCCCCGGCCAGATCGGTTTCTGTCGGCGCAAGCGATCCGTCAGCCCCGGCGATGGTTCCGGCACCGTAGGGGGCGCCGCCGACGATGTGTTCGGCAGTGGTCTGCCCGGCAAAGCTGTAGGGCATTCCCGCGATCAACATGCCGAAGTGCTGCAGCGGGATCTGGAAGGACAACAGCGTGGCCTCGTGCCCGCCGTGCTGCGAACCGGTGGAGGCAAAGACACCGGCCACCTTGCCGACCAGTGCGTTGCGCGCCCAAAGCCCGCCCGCCTGGTCGAGAAAGCTTTTCATCTGGCCGGCCATCATGCCAAACAGCGTCGGCGTGCCGAACAGGATGGCGTCGTAGGTTTCAAGGTCTGCGGGCGTGGCCAGCGGCGTGTGATCCTCGATGAACCCGGCTTTCCGCCGGATGTCGTCGGGAACGGTTTCCGGCACGCGACGCAGGTCGACCAGGGTGCCGGGCACGCTGCGGGCGCCTTCGGCCTCGGCCTCGGCCAGAGCGCGGACATGGCCATAGCTGGAATAGTAAAGAACAAGAACGCGGGTCATCGGGATCCTCTTGGGTTTGGTGTGGTGATGCCCGTGAAGATCGGTGATCGGGCGCGCCGGAATAAGCGGCCCGCGCGCAAATCATTCTTTACGTCGGTTGAAGAATGTCAGCCCCGCAGTGCCGTGCGCAAATGATCCAGAAAGGCCGTCACCCGCGCGTCCATCCCCAGCCGAGACGCGGTCACGGCGAAGATGTCGGGCGCGGGCAACTCCCAGTCAGGCAGGATGCGCACCAAGTCTCTGCGCGCCTCGGGCGCGTCAGAGATGAAATCGGGCAGGGTGCCGATACCGTGGCCCGCGATCAGCAGATCCCGCAGGACAAGGCTGTTGCCGACGCGCACGGGCGGGTCCAGGTCGATGGTGCGGGTGCCACCCGCACCTTGCAACGTCCAGCTGTTCAGATGATCGGCCAGCAGGAACCCGACGATCCGGTGCCCGGCGATCTCTTCGGGTGTCTGTGGTGTGCCGGCCTGTTCCAGGTAGGCCGGCGCGGCAAAGATCCTTTGCCGGATCGTGCCCAGTTTGCGCGCCACCAGGGCGGAATCCGGCATGGCGGCCCGGATGCGGATCGAGACGTCGAACCCGCCCTCGACCATGTCCACCACACGGTCGTCCAAAGACAGGGTCAGCCTGAGGTCGGGGTAGGCGTTCAGGAAATCGGGCAGGAACGGCGCGATGACCGCCTGTCCGAAAGAGGAGGAGGCATTGACCCTGAGGTGCCCGCGCACCGCCCCCGCGCCATCGCGGATGCGGGTCTCGACCCGGGTCACGGCATCGAGGATGCCGCTGGTCTCATCGTAGTAGAGCCGCCCGGCATCGGTCAGCGACATCGACCGGGTGGTCCGTGTCAGCAGCGTGCTGCCCAGGCTTTGCTCCAGCAGTTTGATCTCGCGGCTGAGCAGTGCGGGCGAGACGCCCAGATCCTCGGCCGCACGGGCAAAGCTGCCGCGCTCGACGATGCGGCGAAAGGCTTGCATGACGGAAAGCTTGTCCATCCCGGCGCGCTCTCGGTGTCAGGCGGCCCGCGACGGCCGGTCGCCTCAGCCCTGGGTGCCGACCCGCGAAAAGCTGCAGTTCACGTTGGCGCCGCTTTCGATTGTCAGGGACGCGTAGGAAATCTCGCCGGACACCTGAGCGCCCGCGCTCAGCTTGACGTCGCCGCCCAGGATCTGGCCCTCGAACTTGCCGGTCACGACGATCGTGTCGGCGCGCAGTTCTCCGACGGCAGAGCCGCCGGCCTCGATGGTGATTCCATCCGCCCGGATGCGCCCGTCGGCATGGCCGACCAGTTCGAAATGGCCCGGGATCGTCAGGTCCCCGACCAGCTTGGCCCCTGCTGCCAGGTGAGAGCGTGCTTTGGTGGCGGAGGTGGTCTGTGACATGTTTCAACTTTCAAAGGCTATGATGCATGCGGGCCAAAGCATCGGCGGCCAAGGACCCCTGTCGGGACCATAGTCAGCTTTGCCCGTCCCAGTTAACCCAAAAATAGCCGGGTGCAGACCAAAATGACCGGGTGATGAAGCGCGGTCGCAGATTCCCGCCGGGCCAGCGGAGGTCACGGGGTCAGTTTTCGGCGCCCGGCGTGCTTGCTCCGAGTGCGGGGCGCTGTTGGTCCCATCCAGAGGAACCGGTTGGGCTATTGGCACGTCACCGGCCTTTGGATGTGTCAGACCCTTGTCCATTGCGCAACCCGTCCCGGACAGGGTGGCCGTTGCCATGTCGCAGCCCGCGAACGTGAGTGTGAGAAAGATCCAGTTTCTTCCCACCGTTCAAGCGGCTAGGTATCCGGTGTTGGAGCCGGGGGCCTGCGCGAGACCTTGGTCCTTCTGTCAGGTCCCGGTTTAACCGAATAACAACAGTCTTCGCGCATCGTCCGACCCGTCCGTCCCGTTTCTTTCCCGGGGCACGTCAGGAAAGATCGCGCTGCATGTCCTACTCACTGCAATACCAGGTGCTGCATTTCGCCCTGCTGTCCGCGAGCTTTTTTTCCGAAAACCAGACCCTGCTGCTCAGCGATGTCGGCATCACCTCCGGCCCCGCGGCGCTGGAGGACAATGACGGCAAGATCTACGTGGGTGAACAGATGACGCTGGATGGGCGCACCGTGGAAATGCTGGGGTCGGGGACCGCGCAGCCGGGGATCGATCTGCTGGGTTTGGTCGTTCCGACGGGCAGTGCGGTCGACGTCATGGTGATGAAAGACGTCGACACAGGGGAAAAACTGCTGGTCTATCCAGAGGGGCCGCCGAACCTGCTGTCCGCCATTGCCGTCGTCCTGTCGGTCGATCAGACCGGCTATGATCTGACCGTGACCGGGACGATCTGTTTCTGCCCGGACACACATATCCTGACCCCGCGCGGGCGGGTTCCGGTGCAGGATCTTGGCCCCGGGGCCAAGGTGCTGGACTACAGGGGCACGGCCGGGACAGTCGCCACAATCCTGCGCTCTCGCCATCGGTCGCCCGCCGCCGGGCAACAGCCGGTGGTGATAGACCCCGGCGCCTTTGGCGAGGGGCTGCCGCATCGCCGGCTCAAGGTCTCGCCACAGCACCGTATCTGCATTCCCGGCTCTGATCCGCATGGGCCGGACCCGCTGCTTGCTCCCGCAAAGGGATTCACCGGTCTGCCACAGGTGCGCATTCGCCAGGCCGACCGCCCGGTGACTTATATCCACGTGGTGACAGAGCGGCACATGTTGCTGGTCGCCGAGGGGATCCCGGCGGAATCCATGTTGATCGGAGACCGGAGCCTGCGCAGCTTGGACAAGGCGGGCCGGCGCAAGCTGGCACGCGCGCTGGGGGTCGCGGACGCGGCGCTGGACCGGCATCCGGCGGCACAGCCCTGCGGACGGGTGCTTGGCGTCCGCGAGGCGACTGCGTTGATAGAGGCCTGGCGCATTCGGGTCGGTGACACCGGAGAGCGGGCCTGGCCCGACCACCAACAGCCGCCGTTGCGCGCGGTGAGCTAGACCCCCGCTATCGCTGCGTGGATGGGCCTCAATACATGGCTATCGGGTCTCTCGCCGGAAGGTCACGCTGGTCTCTTGGTTGCGGTCTGTCCAGGACATGCGCGTGGGGCCCTGCAGCGACAGGCTGTTTCCCTGCCGGTCGCGAAAAAGCCTCTTGTCCACCCTGCGAAAGGCCACGGGGATCGAGGAATAGCTGTGCCGTTGCAGCGTTATGAGGTCTGGCGTGACCATCTGGATGGTCACGACCAGGCGGTGCCCTTCAGGCCATTCCGCGGCATAGGTGCCGCTGACCAGAACCTCTTGCTGATCTTCGAATGGCACCGGGTCAACGGGCAGCGGCTCTGCCGACAAAGCCGCCGGGGCAAGTTGCGACAAGACTGCGCCGATAAGCGCGAGCGTCAGGCATGGACGCATCTGGGGGATCCTCTGCGGCTTTGGGCGATGCCCTTGTCGGACGCCCGCAGCTTAGGCCCCGCCCTTATGCGCAGACATGGGGCCGATCCCCCATTCGCGTGGCTGTTTCGTGCCTAGCCGCCTTCCGCGCGGAAGCCATCGTCGGCCCGCCGCAGCTCACCCGGGCTGGCCAACCCGTCGCGATTTGCATCGACCCTGCGAAAGGCCAAGCGGTAGGCCCCGAATGTGCGGATCGTGACCGCCGTCGATTGACCGGAGGCGGCCATGAGGCGGACAAAGACACGGAATTCAGCAAAGTTCAGAACACCGTCCCTGTTGGCATCGGCGCTGACAAAGGCATCCACCTCGCCCCGGCTGACTGCGCCCGCCCCCGGAACAACGGTCTGTGCGCCGGCCGGTAGGGCGGAACAGAGGGCAAGGACGAGGGTGACGGATGATAGGCCTTGTCTCATGAACGCGTCTCCGGTGGTATTTCCAGCGAAAAGGCCGTGCCTTTGCCGACCCGTGATCGGGCCTGCAGGACAAGCCCGTTCTGCCGCGCCAGCTGGTGGCAGATGGCCAGTCCCAGCCCGTGCCCCTTGCTGTCCGTGCCGGACTGCCAGGCCTTCATGTTCCGCGCCAGCGCATCCTCGGTCATGCCCGGACCCGTGTCCAGAACCTGCAGGACCAGCCCGTCCCCTTGCCGCCGGACCCCGACAAGGATGCGCCCCGCGCGGGTATATTTGACCGCGTTCGACACGAGGTTCGACAGGATGCGCATCAGGTGCAGCGCTGGAACCCGCACCTGGGCCGTGCTGGGAACGATCCGCAGGTCCAATCCCTTGGCCCGGGCCTCGTCGCGGAACATCTGGCCGACGGCCTCCAGCACCAGCGACAGGGGGTAGGGGGCGGCGTCATCTTCTGCTTCGGCCCGGATCTCGTCGCGGGCCGTGTCCAGCTGTCCGCCGGTCAGCGTCTGGATATAGTCGAAAGCCTCTTGCAGGTGATCCCGCGTGTCCTGCGGCGCATCGCGGGCCATGCGTTCGATCGACAGGCGCAAGGCGCTCAGCGGTTGGCGGATGTCATGCGACATGCTGGCCATCTGCATCCGGCGGCTGTCCGCAAGATCCCGCATGCGGGCAAAATTGCGTTCCGCCTCCAGCAGGTCGCGCGTGGTCCTGGCCTCTTTGCGGACGGCCTCCATCTCGCGGGCCAGAGCCGCGGTGTGGGCGCGGCGCATGTCGATCAGCCCGGCAGAGAGGCCGGCCATGATCCCCAAGGCCAGCGTCGCGTAGGTGCCCTTGATCGTCCAGGGGATCGACAGGCCCCCGGCCTGGCTGCGCGTCAGGGCAAGGGCCGCGACACCGCCAAGGCCGACCAGCGCGATCAGCGGGATCAGCCGCAGGATGGGGCGCATCCTGTCGCCCAGCGTGTCCCATTGGAAGACGGCAAAGACCTGCGCGGCCAGCATCAAGGCCAACAGCACATAGGCCAGCGGCGCCATGATCTCGGGCGGCAGAACAGGAACGGCAAGGATTGCAGCCAGCGCGGCCAGGGCGCCCGCCCTCGGAAACCACAGGACCGCGGGTCCTGTCCCGGGCAGACGCAGCGACAGGAGGGCGGCCAGGAACCCCAGCCCAGTGGTCGCCAGCAGCAGCACCAGACCGACGGGCAGATGCAGACCCGGGCGGGAGGGGTAGAGCCAGCGAAACAGGAAGTTGTCGAGATAGGCGACGAAGACCAGCCCCAGCAGCAACAGACCGGCATAGGCCAGGCCGGTCCCCGCCCGCATCAAGGCGCTGAAGACCGCGAAAATGGCGAGGCAGGACAGGAGAAAGGCATAGAACCCGGCCAGTGACAGCCCGCTGGCAAACCCCTTGGCCCGCACCGCCGCGCCACGTTCCAGACTGAGGTCCAGCGCCTCGACCGTGCCGTGGACCATGCGCACCAGCAGCAGCGCGCGCTCGCCCGGGCGCAGATCGAAGGGGCGGCTGACAACCCGCGTGACGGCGTAATCCTCGGGGGCAAAGGGCTTGCGGATGTCATGCGCCAGCACTTGTTCCGTTTCGGCCCCCAGCCGGACCAGCACGACATCCAACGCAATCAACCCGTAGATGTCCGAGGCCAGCACCCAGTCGTCCGGCGGTCGCCCGTCGGCCGGTGCGCCGCTCTGGATTTCGACCACGGCCCAGAGCGGCTGGTAGGGACGCAAATTTGCGGCGGTCTGTGAGAAGGAGGATGAGAGGCGGCCCGCCGCAAGGCGCTCTGCCAGGCTGGTCAGCGTGTCGCCTGTGCCGGGGGCAAAACGCATCTGCGCCCCGATGGGGACACTGGGCGTCTCCGGGTCCAGGACCAGCGTGGGCGGAGCCTCTGCGTGCAGTGGGGCCGCCAGGATCAAAAGCATCGAAGAGGCCAGGAAAAGTGCTAAGACTGACCGCACGTTGTCCTCTCCCTGCGCCCCAAGCGGAGCATACGAATGTCAGAGCCCCGTTTCCAAGCCGTTGTAGCGGACGATCACGCGATTGTCCGGTCCGGCCTGCGTGCGGCGCTGGAAAGCCCTGGCCTTGTCGAACCGGCGGGCATCAAGGTGGTGGCCGAGGCCGCCGACGGGCTGAGCGCCATCGCCGCGATCCGGCAGCACCGGCCGTCGCTGTTGCTGCTGGACGTGCAGATGCCGCTGGCGGGCGGGCTGGAGGTCCTGATCGAGGCGCGGCGCTGGTCGCCGGAGACCCGCGTCGTCGTGCTGAGCGGCGTGACATCGCCGGGCAAGATCGGCGAACTGGTGTCTTGCGGTGTCGACGGGCTGTTTTCCAAGGGTGAGGACAATGACGAACTCTTTGGCGCCTTGCCCGGCATCCTGCGGGGCAGGCGCCACGTCGCCGAGGTGTTCCGCAGGATGCTGGAAGAGGCGCCAGCGGTCCCGGCGCTGTCAGAGCGTGAACGGCAGGTGCTGAACCTGGTTGTGGCCGGGCGGTCCAACAAGGAAATGGCCCAGGTGCTGGGCATCAGCGCCAAGACCGTCGACCGCCACCGGACCAACCTGATGCAGAAACTCGACGTGCATTCGGTGGCCCAGTTGATCGCCTACGCCCTGCGCGAAGGGCTGATCGCGCCCACATCGGGGCTGTAGAGCCCCCAATGCCTTGCGATCTGCGCCGGGCGGGTGTGCCACCCGTGCGGGGCGATTGGGGGATTCACCCCATCCTGAAAGGTCACGCATCTATTTAGGCTGTCCGCAACACCGGCAGGACCGGCCCTTGATTTGACGGAGAGATTCGATGCCCAGCCAGATTTCCCAGTTGGACGACAACGTGCAGGACACGCGCCTTGCGGCGCAGACCGCCCTCGATGCCGTCAACGGCGCGATCGACGCGCTCGACCTGGTCAAGGACGTCTTCGAGGTTCTCGAGGACATCGACGAGGACGCGGAAAAGCTCGAAAGCATCGCCAAGGGGCTTAAGAACGCGCTCACGCTGATTTCCAAGGTCGGGCCGCCGCTGTCGAGTGTGACCCCGTTCTTGAAACGGGTCATCGAAAGCGTCGAGGAACGCGCGCATGATGTCGCCAACGGCATCGACGTCGAAAGCAAGTTCGGCGACTTCAAAGACACCGTCGCGGCGCTCATCGACGGGCTGGAAGGGGCGCGGGACACGCTGGAAATCGCCGTGGCCGAGCTTTCGGCGGTTGAAAACGGGATCGCCGATGCCGCCGACGGGATCGAGAACGCCTATTCCATCCCGCCCGAGCTGCAGAATGCGATCGACCAGGCAGAGATCATCGCCGCGAACATCAACAATTCGACCAGCGGCATCAGCGATCTGGCAGAGGACATCAACACGCTAAAGGTCCGGATCGACGGTATCCTGGGCGATTTCCCGTCCACCGCCGCCACGTTGATCGGCGTGGCCCGGGATTTCATCGACCTGATCGGCAAGGTCGATTTCCTGCAAACGCCGATGGATGTTCTCAACGACGCGCTGGAGCCGGTGCAATGGGCGCTGGACGCGGCAGAGACGGTGATCGAGGCGGTCATCAACCCGGTCCTTGACCCGATCATGGACAGTTTGGGCATCACCGATCTTTTCGACAAGATGTCGGATGCAATCAACGCGTTGATCCCCGAGTTCAGCCTCTTTGAAGGGATCGACCTGGACCTGGGCAATTTCGAAGTGGAATTCGGCGACCTCGTGGTGGATGCGCCGAACCTGGACGTGGCGCTGGACCCCGATGTCATGGCGCGGATGCGCGACGACATCGACAGGTTGGCGGTGGAGGTGCGCAAGCTGATCACGCCCTTCGATCCGGTCAACCTGCTGCTGGACGACAGCGCCAACCTTGCAATCGGATATGACGGATTCGAGGGACGCGACCCCAACGGGATCATCGCCGGCGGCACGAACATCTTTGCACAGGACGGCGATGACCTGATCTCGGGCGGGCTGGGTGATGACGTCCTGCACGGCGGGGCCGGGAACGACGTGCTGATCGGTGGCGCAGGCGACGATATCATCGACGGTGGCAGCGGCACCGACGGTGTCATCCTGCAAGGCAACCTGAGCGAGTTCAGCATCAAGCGCGACACGGTCACGGGCAACATCACCGTCAGCCACACGCACGGCCCCTCGCAGGGCCCCGACCTGGGCACCGACGTGATCAGCAACGTCGAATATTTCATTTTCGAGGACCGCACGCTTCATATCGACGATTTCGACTATTTCTACGATGCCGCGAATGGCGAGACCGATGGCGACGGGATTTCCCTGCCCGGGGTGCCGACCGGGCCGTCGCGCGATTTCATGTTCGGCACGGATGGCGCCGAGAGCATCGCCGGTTACGAGCTGATGGACTACATCGCCGCTCGGGACGGCAACGATTCTCTCTACGGGGGCAATGGCAACGACTTCCTCGAAGGGGGCGCCGGGTTCGACAGGATCGACGGCGGGGCGGACAGCGATGTCGGTTCCTACCTCGGCGACTCCGACCGGGCACATTTTGTCTCGCTGCTGGCACCGGGCGATCCGCGGCAGCCCTTCATCTCCGAGGATTTCTACATTGCGGTCGAGAACCTGACCGGCAGCGACAACGAGGACTGGCTTTGGGGGGACGACACCGCCAACCGGCTGGACGGGCGCGGTGACAACGATGTGCTGCGCGGGCTGGGCGGCAACGATTCCCTGCTCAGCGGCAAAGGCACCGACCTGATGATCGGGGGCGCGGGCAACGACACCGTGATCGCCACCGCAGTGGACTATGAGCCGACCGATCCCTCGACCATCGGGCGCAAGCTGATCGTGGCGGGCACGGGCAACGACAGTTACATCAACGAGCGCGGCAACTTCAGCAGCCTCTGGTACGGCGGCGTCGATTACGCGGCCAACTTCCCGATGTTTCCGACCCTCGCCGCCGTGGGTCTCAGCCCGGCAGAGATCGACGCGATGCTGCCCGATCAGCTGAGGGTCGACGGGGCGCAGGACCTGATCCGCAAGTACGACAGCACAGGCAACCTGATCGGCACCGACCGGATCGAGGGGAGCTTTCGGATTTATGGGGCCGAGGGCGATGACACCTTCATCGGGTCCGACCGGCAGGATGTCTATTTTGGCGGTGACGGGAATGACCTCTTTGAAGGCGGGGCGCGCAATTTCCGCCCCATCTGGGACACGGCGGACCCGCAGAACAGCTTTGCCGTCCACGATTTCTACGATGGTGGCGCGGGTGATGACCGGTTCCGGCCCGCGCAGGGCCGCACCAATCTGGCAGGCGGCAGAGGCGACGACACGGTCGAGATCACCCGCCAGGGTTGGCTGCTGGTCGATGGCAGCGAGGACACGGAGCCCAGCGGCAGCGCCGAGGTCGACACGCTGGATTTCTCGGGCAGTGACCTTGGCTGGGCGATCGACCTGAGCGGCGAGTACATCGGCGACCCGCTCAAGCTGGGCTACAAGGGCGTGGCCGAAGGGCATGAACCCGGCACGACGATGCTGCCGGGGGCGACGGACTATGCCGGTTTTGACAGCCTGCAGCGGCAGCTAGGCGCGCCGGGCGGCAGTTTCGATCTGCTGTTGGGAGAGTCCTATCTCGAAATCAAGGGGTTCGAGGCCGTCATCGGCAGCGATCAGAACGATTTCATCGCCGGAAACGACCGCGCGAACCATCTGCGCGGCGGGCTGGGCAACGACGTCATCCTTGGCCATTCGGGCAGCGGTCTGGACGTGCTGGCCGGCGAGGATGGCGACGATACCGTGATCGGCAGCAGCAGTGACGACCGTATCCTTGGCGGCGACGGCAACGACGATTTGCGCAATGCCGAGGGCAGCATAGATGTCGGCGGCACTAACCTGATGTCCGGCGGACGCGGTGACGACATCCTGCGCCTGTTCAGCGGTCCGGGGCAGATCACCCTCTCCGGCGGGCCGGGTGTGGACGTGGCGGATTTCAGCGGCTTCGACGGGCCGGTCACGCTGGATCTGTCGCAAGGTGGAAATGCCGGTATCCAGACCAGCGGCGTCGAGAACCTACGCGGCAGTCAGAACGGGGATACGCTGACCGGCAACCACCTGGGCAACAATCTCAATGGCCAGGCGGGCAATGATCTGATCGACGGCGGGCTGGGCAACGACGTGCTCTTTGCCGGCGAGGGGCTGGATTCCCTGCGTGGCGGCAGCGGCAATGACCTGCTGGTGGTCGGTATGGGCGGTGGCGACATGCAGGGGGGCATCGGGATCGACACGGCCAGTTTTGGCCCCAACCAGACGGGAGAGCTGTCGGATGGCAGCCCCGATTGGCAGCCCACCCAGACGTCCGGCCAGGCCGCGATCCATCTGAAGGACGGGATCGGCGGTTTCCGTGACCTGTCGACCGGGGTCGCCCACACATACACCTTCGGCGGGATCGAGAATGTCTCGGGCTCGCTTTCGGACGACCGTCTGACCGGCGATCACGCCCGCAACCAGCTGAGCGGCGATGCGGGCGACGACCTGCTGGTGGGGCTTGGTGGCAACGACACACTCTCTGGCGGCGATGGCAACGACCACCTTGTCGACGGAATCGACGTGCCCGCCTTTGCCATGAACGCCGATGGGACCCGGGATCAGATGCTGCGGCTGGAAGGCTATGACGACATGCCCGGCGGCTCCTTCACCGTGGACATGATGTTCCGCGCGACAGAGGCACCGGGGACCGTGCAGACCTCGTTCCTGTCCTACGCGGTGCCGGGCAGCACCAATGAACTGCTGATCATCGGGACCCCGACGGGCGGGATGGAGCTGTGGATCAATGGCCAGTATTTCGTGACCAATGTGCCGCTGGACGGTCTGTTCGACGGCCAGCCCCATCGCATCACCCTGTCCGTCAGCCCCGCTTTGGGCGGCAACGCGTCCTTCAGCCTCTATCATGATGGCGAAAACGTTTATTCCAACGTCCTCACCGGATCGGCCATCGGCGGGCTGACCGCCGGGGGCACGCTGATCATCGGCCAGGAACAGGACCAGGTGAACGGCGCTTTCGACAGCAACCAGGTGCTGCGGGGAGAGGTCGGCGAGGTTCGGGTCTGGAACCGGGCGCTGGGCGCGACGGAAGTGGCGCAAAAGGCCCTGTCGCCGGTTGATCCGGCGACGGAACCGGGGCTGGTGACGCTTTGGGCGCCCGATCCCGACACCGGTCGGATGGAGGATGCGATGGGGGGCGATCCCCTGTTGGCGGAGACCATCAGCGGCGCGGGGCCGCTTCCCCAGATTGTGACCCAGGCGGGTGGCGGCAAAGAGGTGATGAATGGTGGCGCGGGCAACGACACGCTGGAGGGAGGTTCCGGCAATGACGACCTGACCGGCGGCGCGGGCGACGACAGCCTGTTCGGCGGCACGGGCGAGGATACGGCACGCTTTGCCGGCGAAGACGCGGTCACGGTCGACCTGCGGAACACGGGGCCGCAGGACACCGGGCGCGGGATGGATGTGCTGCAGGGGATCGAGCATCTGACCAGCGCGGGTGGCAATGACCGGCTCTTCGGCAACGCACTGGCCAATCGTCTGGATGCGGGTGAGGGCAACGACATCCTGAACGGGCTGGAAGGCAACGATACCCTGAACGGCGGGGCCGGGGCCGACTGGCTGGTTGGCAACATCGGGATGGACATGGCCTCTTACGACGGAGCCGCCGCCGGGCTGATCGCCGATCTTGCCAATGCCGGGCTGAACACGGGCGAGGCGCGGGGCGATACCTATATCGGGATCGAGAGCCTCGAAGGCTCTGCCCATTCCGACAGCCTGCGCGGCGATGCTGGGGCGAACCTGCTCTCCGGTCTCGGCGGGGCAGACACGCTGGTGGGCCGTGGCGGAGATGACACGTTGATGGGCGGGCAGGGGGCCGACAGGTTGATCGGCAGCACGGGCACCGACACGGCCAGCTATGCCAATGCCACCGGATCCGTGATCGCCGACCTTGGAAACACCGGGTTGAACACGGGCGAGGCTGCTGGTGACAGCTATCTCGACGTGGACAACCTGATCGGCAGCGCCTATGGCGACAGCCTGCGCGGCGATGGCGGGGCCAACATGCTGTCCGGTCTGGCCGGGGCGGATACGCTGATCGGCTACGACGGCGATGATTCCCTTGCCGGGGATGCCGGGGCGGACCGGCTGATCGGCGGGGCAGGCTCGGATACGGCGGTCTATGCCTCGGCGGCTGGAGGCCTGATCGCCGACCTCGTCGATCCCTCGCTGAACACCGGAGACGCGCGCGGCGACACCTACCTGTCGGTCGAGAACCTGCTGGGATCGAGCTTTGGGGATGTGCTGCGAGGCAATCACCTGGGCAATGTCATCGCGGGCGACCTGGGCGACGATGTGCTGATCGGACGCCAGGGCGCCGACAGCATGTCCGGCGGTGCCGGGAACGACGTGCTGCGCGGTGACGGCGGTGACGATGTGCTGGACGGCGGCGCGGGCCAAGACCTGCTGATCGGCGGGCTGGGCACCGACTTTCTGACGGGCGGGGCGGATGCGGATGTCTTCATGTTCGTCTCTGCCGCCGAGGCTGGGCTGGGCGCTGCCCGCGACCAGATCCTGGATTTCGAACAGGGCGTGGACGTGATCAACCTTGCGGGCGTGGTGCCGGGCGCCTTCACCTTCCGGGGCACGGACGGCTTCACCGGAACCGGCGCACCGGAGTTGCAGCTGATCGAGACGGCGGGCGGCGGAACCGTGGTGCAGTTCGATACGGATGGCGACGGCTCGGCGGACGGCGGTATCCGGGTAGTGGGCGTCAGCGGCCTGACTGCGGACGACTTTATCCTGTAGGGGTCATGGTTGCATCGGGCCAACCACGGACGGCCCGGTGCCATATCACTTCAGCGTGGCATCCGAACCGGCAGGAGCGGGGGCCTGCGGAATGCACGGCAACCCGCCCGGCAGCAGGATCAAAAGGACCGCGCCCAGCACACGGGCGACGAGGCTGCACTGAACTCGGGCCTCCGCCATCTGACCCGATCCGCTAGCCAACGTTGCGCCAGGTCGCGAGTCGGGCGGGGCTTTCAGCGAATTTCTAGCGTTGCCATGCGATAGCCAGCTCGATCATGAGCACAGGCATCGCCGCGGCCTCTTTTCCCGGCATTCTGTCGGCTGGCTGACAGGTTCGTGACAGGAATATTCGCTACACATCCGCAACTCGCGAAAAAGAGCGTCGAGACGCCGACATCGCGGGGATCGGACCGGATGCAGAGGAGTGCGTCCGGCCAGAGTGTTGGAGGACCACATGAAATTTTCCGTAACCCGCGGCGCATTCGCCGCTGTTGTCCTGTCGCTGTCCGCCGTTGCGGCACAGGCGCAGGAAAACCCCGAATGCATCGCCCCGGCCAACCCCGGCGGCGGCTGGGACTTCACCTGCCGCCAGGTCGGCAAGTCGATGCAGGACCTTGGCCTGATCGACAAGACCATGCAGGTCGTCAACCTCGCCGGTGGCGGCGGTGGCGTGGCCTTTGCCGAAGTGGTGAACAAGCGCGGTGACGACGACGACCTGATCGTCGCGGCCTCGACCGCAACCGCAACCCGCCTGGCGCAGGGCGCCTACCCGGGCAACACGATGGATCAGGTCCGTTGGTTGGCCACAATCGGCGCCGACTACGGCGTGATTGCTGTTTCCGCCGACAGCGAAGTCGGCACGCTGCCGGACTTGCTGGACCAGATCAAGGCAGACCCGACCTCGGTCTCCATTGCCGGCGGGTCCGCCGTGGGCGGCTGGGACCACCTCAAGGTCCTGATCGCGGCCAATGCCTACGGCATCGAGAACGTGCGTTCCGTGAAATACATCGCCTTCGACGGCGGCGGCGAGGCGGTGACCCAGTTGCTGGCCGGATCGGTTCAGGCCTTCACCGGCGACATTTCCGAAGCCAAGGGTTTTGTCGACTCCGGTGACATCAAGGTCATCGCGGTGCTGTCGCCTGAACGCCTGCCCGGCGAATTCGCCGATTTCCCGACGGCGCGCGAACAGGGCATCGACGCCATCGGCGCCAACTGGCGCGGCTTCTACGCCCCCGGCGACATGAGCGACGAGGCCTATGATGCCTGGGTGTCCAAGATCGCCGACCTTTATGCTTCGGACGCATGGAAAGACGTGATGGCCGCAAACGGTCTGGCCCCGCTGGACCTGCAGGGCGCCGAGTTCCAGAGCTTCGTGGCCGACTCGGTTGCGCAGATTCAGGCGATTTCCAAGGAAATCGGCATCATCAAGTAAGCGCCCGCCGCTTGCCTGATGAAGGGCGCCGCGCGGATGTGCGGCGCCCGACCTTCTACCTGACACCCGAATAGGAGACCGCCATGAGCGATCGTATCTTCGGGGTCGTCGGCATGCTCCTCGCCATCGGCTATGTTTTTGCCGCGCTCGCGATCGAGGAAAGCTTTCTCTCGGATGCCGTCGGCCCAAAGGCCTTCCCCTTCATCATTGCCGCCATTCTGGGCCTGTCCAGCCTGGTGATCGTGCTGCGCCCGGACGCCGAACCGCACTGGCCCGCCCTTGGTCGCCTGGTCGAGGTCTTCGCCTCGGTCGTGGTTCTGATCCTCTACGCCGAGATGCTGCCTGTCGCCGGGTTCGTCATCGCCACCGCCTTTGCCGCCGCCTACCTGGCCTGGCGCCTGGGCTCTTCGCCGCTGGAGTCCGTCCTTGTCGGGGTTGGCACCTCTGTCGGCATCTATGTCATCTTTCACCTCGTGCTGGGCCTGTCGCTCGCACGTGGGCCCTGGGGGTTCTGAAAAATGGAGATGTTTGGAAATCTCGCCGATGGTTTTGCCATCGCGCTGACCTGGCAGAACCTGCTGCTGGCGTTGCTGGGCTGCTTCCTGGGCACGATCATGGGCGCGCTGCCCGGTCTTGGCCCGTCGAATGGCGTGGCGATCCTGATCCCGCTGGCCTTTACCATGGGGCTGGGGGCGACGCCTTCGCTGATCCTGCTGACATCGGTTTATTACGGGGCGATGTACGGCGGGCGGATCTCGTCCATCCTGCTGAACATTCCCGGGGACGAACCGGCGATGATGACCTGCCTTGACGGCCACCCGATGGCCAAGAAGGGGCTTGCCGGTGAGGCGCTGTCGCTCTCGGGCATCGCGTCTTTCGTCGGCGCCTTCTTTGCCACCTGGGGCCTGATCCTGCTGGCGCCGCAGCTGGTCAAGATCGCGCTGCTCTTCGGACCGGCGGAATATTTCGCTCTCTTCGCGCTGGCCTTCATGACGCTGGGCGGCGTGTCCTCGACCAATCAGGCGAAATCGGCCTTCGCCGCTGCACTGGGCCTTGGCCTTGCGACCATCGGTGTGGATACCCAGACCGGCGTACCGCGCTTCACCTTCGGCGAAGTGCATCTTTATGACGGGCTGGATTTTCTTGTCGCCATCGTCGGGCTGTTCGCCTTGTCTGAGGTCTTCATCTTTCTCGAAAACCGTCATGGCGGGGCCGAGGCTGACAGCAAGAAGATCAAAGTGGGCAAGCTGTACCCGCCGATGTCGATGATCAAGCAATGTACGCCGACCATGCTGCGCACTTCCTTCCTGGGCTTCCTCGCCGGGGTGTTGCCAGGGGCCGGAGCCTCGCTGGGGTCGTTCATTTCCTACTCGATGGAAAAGCGGCTTGTGGACAAGGAAGGCACCTTTGGCACTGGCGACCCGCGCGGCGTGGCCGCGCCCGAGGCGGGCAACAACGCTGCCGCCGGGGGCGCGCTGGTGCCGATGCTGGCGCTGGGTGTGCCGGGGTCGGGGACGACGGCGGTGCTGCTGGCCGTGCTGCTGGCGCTGAACATCACGCCCGGACCGCTGCTGTTCACCCAGAACCCGGATGTGGTCTGGGGCCTGATCGCGGCGCTCTTTATCGCCAACTTCATGCTGCTGGCGATGAACATCCCGATGGTGGGCCTGTTCACCCGTGTCCTGATGATCCCCAGCCGCATCCTGATGCCCATCGTGGCGATGGTCAGCTTTGTCGGGATCTACGGCATTTCCGGGTCGACCTTTGACCTGCTGGTCATGATCGGCTTTGGCGTCATGGGCTGGGTGCTGCGCAAGCTGGACGTGCCGTTGGTGCCGATCATCCTCGGGACACTTCTGGGCAACGCGATGGAAAACAACCTGCGCCGGGCGGTGACCATCGACAACGGCGACTGGTGGACCCTGGTCGACAGCCCGCTGTCCATCGGCCTCTGGGCCATCGCGATCATCGGCTTTATCCTGCCACTGATCGTCGGTGCCCGCGTCAAGGCCAGGATGCACAAGCGCCGCGACGAGGAAGGCTCGATCAGCGACTGATCCCCGCCAAATCGAAAAAGACCAAGACCGCTCGGGACCAGTCCGGGCGGTCTTTTCTTTGGCTAGTTGCCCAGCAGGCGTGAAATGCGCGCCGCCGTGTCCTCTAACGCGCGCCGGACCTCTGGGGGCACGGCTTGTCGGCCTTCGGTTGCGCTGGTGGCGTTGATGGCCGCGACGGTCTTGCCTGACATGTCGCGCAGGGGCGCCGCGACAGAGGTGATCCCGGCCTCGAAACTGCCGACCTGTGTGACGGTGTCGCTGGTGCGGTCGGCCCGCCACTGGGTCATCAGGTCTGTCATGCCGGGCGCGGTGTTGCGTGTCGTGCGCTGGGCATCCGCGTCGCGGTAGAGCGCAATCAGTGTCTCCTCGTCCAGGTCGGCCAGCAGAACGCGCCCCATCGTGGTATTGGCGGCGGGCAGGCGGCTGCCGACATGGACGATACTCCCCAGACCCAGCCGGCTGGGCACCCGCAGCATGTACAGAACCAGGGTTCCGTCCCGCACACCCAGATGCGTGGACCAGTCCGTCTCGTCGCGCAGGCGTTCCAGTTCGGGCAGGGCGATCTCGACCAGTTCGCGTGTGGCAAGATAGCCAAAGCCCAGCCGCATCACCGCAGGGCCAAGCGCGTAGGTCTTTCGCGCCTCGTCGTGCAGCAGATACCCCATCTGGGCCAGCGTGTAGACGCTGCGAAAGGCAGCGGACCGGCTTTGCCCGATCTCGCGGGCGATCTCGGACAGGGACATTTCCCGGCGTTCGGGGGTGAAGGCAGTCAGCACTTGCAGGCCCCGCATGAGGCCGGGAACAAGATAGCGATCCTCGGCTGGATCAAGGTTGGTTCGTGGCAAGCGCGTTTTATCCATGAAACGCCGTATAGGATATGAAACATCGCTTTGCTACCCGTATCGCATCGAATTTGAAGCGCGACACGACAAGAGGAAACACCCGATGAACATCAAGACCGATGCGGTTTCGACCCTGGCCGCCGAGCTGTCCGCCCACACCGGACGTTTCACCGACAAGCAGTTCGACTGGAAGGCCTTTCCGTCCAACGCAGGTTTCCCCGATCTGGCCCGTGCGCAGATGCGCTATATCGGGGCCGGGGGCTCGCCCAAGGTCGGCGACACCACCACGATGCAGCCCGACAACTTTACCCTGTCGCTGATCTACAAAGAGCACGGTAAATACGCCGCCTGCCACAGCCACGAGATCGAAGAGAGCTTTCTCATCATCGACGGCGCGCTGATCGTCGGCTGGGAGCGTGACGGGGAGGTGGTCGAGGTCAACCTGGGTCCCAAGGACATGATCCTGAACGCGCGCGAGGTCGGCCACGGGTTCCGCGTCGATGGCCCCGAGCCGGTGCTGATGTCGATTTCGGTCGACGTGGGCAAGCCGCTGCCGCCGAAGTACCACTATCACCCCAAGGAACACGCGCCGGAACTGGCGCGCAGCTTTGGTGCGCAGCCCGGCAAGACCATGCCGTTCGATCCGAACGGCGCGCATGAGCTGCAGCAACTGATGGGCAAGTTCGTCATCCGCCACGCCGAGGCGCCGACGATCTGGGAAGAGGCCGGGTTCACCCGCAAGGTCTATGTCGGTGAGGGCGGCATCGCCAACGACACCTGCCGCAAGGAGATGTGGGGCATCCCCAGCCGCACGGGCGTGCAGGCCTTCACCCGCCCGGTCGAGGACGCGATGATGGTGCTCGAAGGCTCGCTCATCGTGGGCTGGGAAGAGAATGGCGAAACCGTCGAGGTAGAGCTAGGCCCGCGCGACCTGGTCAAGACGCCGGCGGGCCGCAAACACTGGTTCCGAAACAACTCGGCAGGTCATGCAAGCGTCTGGACCGTGATCGGGACCTCCTCGGAGGATGGCGTGGTCTACAAGGCGGCCTGAGCCGTGCGTCACTCCCGGTTTGGACTTCGGGGCGCCTTCGGGTGCCCCGCTTTTCGTTTTTCGGAGTGCTTGCCAAGGGCTGAGTTCGGCTGGTGGCCCTGAGGTAACAGCTCCTCGATGGCAGGTTGGAGTCCGAAATAGACTTTCCAGTGGACTGACGAAGGCTGGCTGCTAAGCTCACCCGACCTCCTCCCAACAGGACCAAGGTGATGCACCCTACTGAAAAGATCGTTCGACAATTTCACGAGTCGTGGGACATGCGCGATCCTGATCGCGGCGCGGAGATTATCGCTGACGACTGTGCATTCGAGGATATTGCCCGCGGCGAGAAGCTTCCTGGGAAGGAAGCCTACAAGTCCGACTACTATCGCTGGCGCGAGGCGTTCCCGGACGGACTTTGCAAAGTCGAAAACGTCATTGTCAGCCAGGACGGAGAATGGGCAACGGTCGAGTTTCGCAATACTGGCACGCATACGGGGGTTCTACGCTCAAGCCTTGGAGATTTCCCGCCGACCGGCAAAAGAGCTGATGTTCGGTATTGCTCAGTGATGCGCGTCAAAGACGGGATGGTCGTCGAGGGCCGAGATTACTACGACAGCGCCTCCATCGCTCGACAGCTGGGGCTGATCAGCTGATCGAACAAGTTTGCCTGCCTTCATGTGCGTGTCCAACGCGGCATTCCAAACATGGTGCCCAAACATGGTGCGACGTCTGGTTCGTCCGCACTCAGCATACGCTTTGCACCAACTGTGCCCATGTTGGTTCGCTTGGGCGCGGCTGTAGACTGGTCCCCGTCAGACCATTTGCCAGGATTGTCGCAACAGGGGCGCTGAGATCGGCGCCCCTGTTGGTTTCTTGTCGTAATGCCCGTCACACCGGCGCCGGTTCTCCCAGCGGTGCGGTCCAGGCGTGATAGCCATAGACCCAGTCGGCGTTCCCACCTTCCTTGAGCCATTCGTTCGCCAGCGAGCCGCGCTGGATCGCCGCCGTGCGGTCCCGGCGGGCGTCCTCGTAGGCCTTCAGCGCCTCGGGCACCGTTTCCGGCCCGTCGCAAAGCGCCCGGGCCAGAACGACCGCGTCTTCGATCGCCATGCAGGCGCCCTGGGCCATGAAGGGTACCATCGGGTGCGCCGCGTCGCCCAGAAGGGCGGCATGGCCCTGTGACCAGCGTGGCATCGGTTCGCGCACATGCAGGGCCGACCGCGTGACCTCGGTGCAGGCCTCCAGAAGGGCGCGGGCCTCGGGGTGGAAATCGGCGTAGGCGGCGCGCAGGTCGGCGATGTCGCCGGGCAAGGTCCAGCCTTCCTCGCTCCAGTCGGTTTGCGGCGTGGTGGCAAAGACAAAGATCTCCTTGCCGCCGGTCAGCGGGAAGGTGACGATCTGGCGGTCCGAATCCGGCCCCCACCACTTGGTGAAGCTGTCGAGGTTGGGCAGATCGGCCACAGCGCTGCGCGGGACAACGGCGCGCCAGGACACCAGCCCGGTAAAGCGCGGCGCATCCGGGCCGAACATCGCGGTGCGCAGGGCGGAATGAATGCCGTCACCACCGATCAGCACGTCCGCCGCGTGGCGGCTGCCGTCCTTCAGCAGCAGGGTGGCGCCCTCTGCGTCCTGCTCCAGCCCAGCGACCGGCGCGCCAAAGCGGATGGTGCCGGGGGCCAGCGCGTCCTGCAGCGCGCTCAACAGGTCCGCACGGTGGATGGTCAGCTGCGGCGCGCCGTATTTTTCCTCTGCCGCCGCGCTCATCGGCAGGCGCGAGGTCTCGCAGCCATCGTCCCACATCCGGCTGATGCGGAACTCCGGACGGGCGGCGGTTTGGCGCAGCCGCTCTCCGATTCCCGCGCCCAGCCCGTCCAGCGCATGAACGGCATTCGGCGTCAGGTTCACGTCCGCACCGATTCGCCCAAAGGCCGATGTCTGCTCGTAGATCGCGACCTCGTGGCCCTGCGACTGCAGCGCGATGGCCGCCGCCATTCCGCCTACACCCCCGCCGGCAATGGCAATTTTCAAGGCATTCATAAGGTGTCTCCCCTCTCCGCAAGTGTTCATAAAATAACATCTTGTTCAGATATAATCAGTGCCTGAGCTTCAGGCCTCTGTCAATGCGGGCCACACAGCGGACAGTGCCGGACGAAAATCGTTGACAGAAGGAGGGGTGGTCAGGCAGTCTATATTTGAACAAGATGTTTATATTTGAACACATCGCAAAGACGCGACGCGAAGACAAAACCACGATGGATAAGGGAGACCGGCACATGAGTGGACATGACGCTTTCAAGGACAGGCTCACGGAGCGCGCACAGGACACCAGCCGCCCGGCACTGGCGAACCAGTGCCGCGGGCGTGACCTGGAACCGGCGGAAATGGCCCTGGCCGAGGCCCTGATGAAAATCTACGGCACCGGTGAGCACGAATTCGCCAAGGTCGCCGCGGCGCTTGCCGAGCAGGGGGTGACGGCCCCCAAGTCGGGTCGCACCGACTGGACCGAGGCGCTGCTGTGCGAAGAGCTGAAAGCGATCAACGCCGATCTGGACGCAGCATACGAGGCGCAGGGTTATGGCGCTTGAGTACCGGTCTGTCAGCAAGCGTTTCCCGACCAACGCCGGCGAGGAACTGACCGCCGTCCAGGACGTGAACTTTCGCGTCGAAGAGGGCGAATTCGTCTCGGCCGTCGGTCCCTCGGGGTGCGGCAAGTCCACCATCCTGTCGATGACCGCTGGCCTCTACCAGCCCACCGAGGGCGAGGTGCTGGTCAGCGACGAGCCTGTCACCGGTCCCAACACGCATGTCGGCTTCATGCTGCAGAAGGACCTTCTGCTGCCCTGGCGTAACATCATCTCGAACATCGAATTCGGGCTGGAATCGCGCGGCGTCGGCAAGGACGCGCGCCGCGAGCGCGCCATGAAAGAGCTCAAGCACTGCCACCTCGAAGGTTTTGACCAGCAATATCCCTATCAACTGTCGGGCGGCATGCGGCAGCGCGCGGCGCTGGCCCGCACCCTCGCCATCGACCCCGAGATCATCCTGCTAGACGAGCCGTTTTCGGCGCTCGACGCGCAGACCAAGCTGCTGTTGCAGAACTCCTTTGCCAAGACCATCGCAGAGGCGGGCAAGACCACGCTGCTGATCACCCATGACCTGGCCGAAGCGGTGCTGATGTCGGATCGTATCCTGGTCCTCAGCGAACGTCCCGGCACGGTGATCGCCGATATCAAGGTGGATCTGCCGCACCGCGACGAACCGATCAAGCGGCGCACGCTGCCCGAAGTGGCCGACTATGCCGCGCAGCTCTTCAAACTACTGAAGCTCGAAGAAAAAGCAGCCTGACTGCAGGGAGTCAAAAGACATGAAACACACCTTCATCAACACGATCGCCGCCGCCGTAATGGCCGTTTCGGCCACCTTCGCAAGCGCGGCAGAGCAGGTGACCTACCTGTTCCCGGCGCCGGATTTCCTGCCGGCCTTCGCGCCCTTCCAGCTTGCCAAGGGCAAGGGCTACTTCGATGAGGCCGGTCTTGATGTTACCTTTCGGGTCGGCAAGGGCGGCGCCGACGTGGCAACGCAGGTTGCATTGGGCAATGCCGACCTCGGCGGCGGCATCGGCGATACCTCGATCATCGTGCGCGCCAACGGGTTGAACATTCGCGGCGTGGCGCTCTTGGGGGGGCGCGGCCTGACCCAACTGGCCTGGCGCGCGGACAGCGGCATCGAGGGGCCGGCCGATCTCAAGGGCAAGTCCATCGGCGTGCTGTCTTTCCAGGACACCACCTATTACAACCTGCTGGGCGTTCTGGCGTCGGTCGGGCTGACCAAGAATGACGTCGACATCCAGGCCGTCGGCCCGGGTGGAATCATCCAGCTGTCGATCGCCGGCAACCTCGACGCCTTTTCCGGCGTGCCGGAATGGATCGCCGCCGTCGAAGGCGCGGGCGTCGAGATGAAGCAGATGCCGGTCGACGCCGTCTTTCCGGCAATGGCGCAGGCCATCATCGCCTCGGACAAGACCATCGCGGAACGCCCCGAGATGGTCAGCGGCTTTGTGAACGCGGTCCTGAAGGGCATTCGCGACATCCAGGAGGACCCCGAGCAGGCCGCCAAGGATTACGTCAGCTTTGTCCCGCAGCACAGCGGCAAGGAAAAGATGGTCGAGGGCGTGATGCGCGCCTACGCCGAGTTGATCTACCCCGAAGGCGAAAACCAGCCCCTGGGCACCTTCGACCCCGAGCGGATCAAGGCCGTCCAGACCTTCTATGTCGATCGCGGCATCGTGCGGACCGCCGTGCCGATCGAAGACCTCTACACCAATGAATTCGTGAAATGACCGACGCAACGCAAATCCAGGCCGGGGCAAAAGCCCCGGCCCAAGGGACCCGCCCGACCAAACCGAAAACCGCACCCGGGAGAGCCCGCATGGCGCAGCGCCACATGACCACGATCGTCAGCCTGACACTGCTCGCGCTTGTGCTGCTGGCCTGGGAAATCCTGCCGCCGGCGCTGGAAGTGCCCCGCTTCATCATCCCCACGCTGAGCGACTGCCTGGTCGAGTTCCAGCGCATGTGGGCCTTCGAGGGGCTCTGGGCGCATATCGTTTCCACCGCTCTCTATACCGTGCTGGGTTTTGCCATCGGCAGCCTGCTGGGCGCGGTCCTGGGCTACCTTCTGGGCATGTCGGCCTTTTGGGAAAAGGTGCTGTCGCCCTACATCCTGGCGCTGCAGATCGCGCCGAAGGTCGCCTTTGCCCCGCTCTTCATCATGTGGTTCGGCTACAACTCGATCCCCAAGCTGCTGGTGACGGTGCTGATCGTCTTCTTTCCGGTCCTCGTCAACGTGCTGCAGGCCATGCGCACCGTCGACCGCGACCTGATCAACCTGGCCCGTGCCTACAACCTGTCGCGCTTCGGCATCTTCTGGAAGATCGAGATGCCCTCGACCGTGCCGAACCTGATGGCCGGCCTGCGCATCGCCTCCACCCTGGCCGTGATCGGCGTGACCGTGGGCGAACTGGTGGGTGGCAACACCGGCCTCGGCTTCCTGATTTCCTACGGCGGCGGACAGGCGAATGCCGCGATGGTCTTTAACGCCATCATCCTGCTGACCGTGATCGGCTTCGTGCTCTACTCGGCCCTCGTGCGCATCGAAGAGCGTGTTCTCCACTACCTGCCCAAGGCCCACGGCTGAGCGGCGGATGCATTCCCAAGGGAGTAAGACAATGACTGCCATCGACAAGAAAGCCCTGATCGAGAAGCGCGTGAACGAAGGTCTGCGCGGCCAGTGGTACCCGGTTTGCAAGTCGGTCGAGGTGAAGGCCTCGCGCCCCTATGGCACCAAGCTGCTGGGCGACAAGATCGTGCTGTGGCGCGACGGTTCGGGCAAGCTGCGCTGTATCGAGGATTTCTGCCCGCACCGCGGCGCGCCGCTCTCCTATGGCGAGGTCCACGAAGGCCATGTCGCCTGCCGCTATCACGGCGTTGTCGTGGACGGCGACGGCGTCGTCGTCCAGGTGCCCGCGATGCCGGAATGCGCGCTTGAGGGCCGCAAGGCGGTCAAGTCTTTCCAGGTGACAGAGGCGAACGACGCGGTCTTTGTTTATGTCCCCTCCGTCGACCGTCCCGAGGCGCCCGAGCTGGTGATGCCCGACGTCATGAACGATGACGCATGGTCCGGCTTCCTCTGCACCTCGGTCTGGGAATCGAACTATCGCTACGCGCTGGATAACCTCGCCGACCCGATGCACGGCTGCTACCTGCATGCCGAGAGCTTCACGCTTGCCTACGGGTCCAAGCAGGACCTGATGAAGCTGGACAAGACCGACAATGGCTTTCGGATCGAACGCGTCGGCCAGACCGGCGAGAATTTCGACTGGACCGAGTTCGAGGTCTACCAGGGCGACATGTTCTGTTTCCTCGAAATCCCCTATCCGCCGGCGGCGGGGCCGGGCGGCGTGTTCCGCATCATCGGCTTTGTGACTCCGATGGACGAGCATACCACCAAGGTCTTTTTCTGGCGTATGCGCGAGGTCGAGGGGATGGCGCGCGAAAGCTGGCGCTTCCTGTATCGCGCCAAGATGGAAAAGACCCATTGGGACGTGCTGGAACAAGACCGGGTGATGTTGGAAGGCATGCCCGACGACGCCCGCAAGCGCGAGATGCTGTACCAGCACGACCTCGGCGTCAGCCGCATCCGCCAGATCCTGACCCGCGCCGCCAAGGCCCAGGTCGAGGCGGAGCTCAAGCAGGACAGCGTGGCGGCAGAGTGATGATGCTGCAAGGACGTCATATCCTGCTGACCGGCGCGGCGCGGGGTCTGGGGGCGGAAATCGCCCGCTGCCTCGCGGGCCACGGCGCGGAGCTGATCCTGGCGGACATCGCCGAGGACGAGGGCCGCGCCACCGCCAAGGAGGTCGGCGCGCAGTTCCTGCATGTCGACCTGGGCGATCCGGCCTCTATCACCGCACTGGCGGGGTCGGTTTCCAAGGCCACGGGTGGCAAGCTGCACGGGCTGGTCAACAACGGTGCCATCGCCACCGGCATCGGCGGCATCGGTTTCGAAGAGATCGAAATCGACAGCTGGGACCTGGTGCAGCGTGTGAACGTGCGCGGCACCTGGCTGATGACCCGCGCTGCCGCGCCGCTGCTGCGCGCCTCCGGCTCGGGCCGGGTGGTCAACGTCGCCTCGGATACCGCGCTCTGGGGGGCGCCCAACCTCATGTCCTACGTCGCCAGCAAGGGGGCGGTCATGTCGATGACCCGCTCGCTGGCGCGCGAACTGGGCAAGGACCGGGTGGGTGTCAGTGCCGTGGCGCCGGGCATCCTGACCACCGAGTCCACCGACTATGTCCCCGAGGCGCGCCACCGCCAGTATTCCGACGGTCGTGCCGTCCCCGGGCCGCAGGCGCCGGGAGAGATCACGGACGTGGTCGCCTTTCTGCTGAGCGAAGGGGCGCTGACGCTAACCGGGCAGGTGCTGCCCGTCAACAATGGGTTCGTGTTCAAATGACCGGCTGGGAAACGAAAACCGCCGCCGGGATCGCGTATCTCGAACGCGCGGGCGAGGGCGAGGCCCTGGTGCTGCTGCATGGCATCGGATCGCAGGCGGCTTCCTTTACGCCGCTCTTGGATCACATCGATGCGGGCCGCCGGGTGATCGCCTGGAACGCGCCGGGCTATGGCGGCTCCGCGCCGCTGGAGATCGACTGGCCGCTGGCCAGCGACTATGCGCGCGCGCTGGAAAGCTTTTGCGATGCGCTGGGACTGCGCCGGATCATGCTGGCGGGGCATTCGCTGGGCACGCTCATGGGCGCCGCCTTTGCCGCTGCACACCGCGACCGGGTCAGCCGCCTTGTCCTGGCATCGCCCGCTTTGGGCCACGGCGTTCCCCGTGGCGGAAACCTGAGTTCCGCCGCACAGGCAAGGATCGACGACCTTCAGCGCCTTGGCGCCGAGAAGTTTGCCGCCCTGCGCGCTGCCCGCTTGGTCCACGCGCCCGAGGACAACCCGGGCCTCGTCGCCCAGGTACAGGCGGCCATGTCGCAGGTTACGCTGCCCGGCTATGGCCAAGCCGCGCGGATGCTGGCCTCGGGCCGGCTGCTGGACGATGCCGAACGCCTGATGGTGCCGACCGACGTGATCGTCGGCGCCGAAGATGTGGTCACGCCGCCCGACGGCGCCCGCCGCGCCTTTGCCGCGCTGCATCGCGCCGCGCAAGGCCGCCTGACCATCGTGCCCGACTCGGGGCACGCGCTTTACCTGCAGGCCCCCGCGGCATTCGCCGCCGCGCTGGCCGTGCACACAGAGACAGCCGGCTGACAGGCCGCAACGAAGGAGGAACCCCGATGAGCGAGACCCAGATCCGCACCGGCAGTCTGCGCGGCATCATGATGCGCGGCCCGGGCCTGGCGGAAACGCTGCCCTTCTACGAGGACATGTGGGGCCTGAAACTGGCCCATAGCGACGACGGCACTGCGCTGTTGCGCGGCACCGGAACAGAGCCCTTTCTGTATGGCCTGACCGAGGGCGATGTCTTTGGCATCGAATACGTGCATTTCGCCATGCCCGACCGCGCGCAAACCGACGCCCTGCACGCGCAATGCGTGGCCAAGGGGGCAGAGGTGCTGAGTGCGCCTGCGGAGTTCGACGACTGGGCCGGCGGCTACGGGTTCGAGGTCCTCGACCCGGACATGCGCCGCCTGCGGTTTCGCACCGAGGCGCGGCAACTGGCCGAGGAACCGGATTGGTCCAAGCCGAAAAAGGTCAGCCATGTGGTGCTGAACACACCGGACATGGAGGGCGTTCAAGCCTGGTACGAGGATGTGCTGGGGTTTCGGACCTCGGATTACTCTGCCGACCAGATGGTTTTCCTGCGCTGCAACACCGATCACCATTCGATCGCGCTGGTCCGCGCACATTATGCCAGCGTCAATCACGTGGCCTTTGAGCTGCCGACCATCGACGAATTCATGCGCGCCATCGGCCGGATGAAGCAGAAGGGGCATGTGCCGACATGGGGGCCGGGCCGTCACGGACCGGGCAACAACCCCTTCGCCTATTTCGTCTCGCCCTCGGGCTTTGTGATCGAGTTCACCTCGGAACTGCAGCAGATCGACGAGACCACGCACGAGGCGCAGGTCTGGCCGCGCGACAATCCCGAACTGATGGACCGCTGGATGACCGCCGGTCCGCCGACACCGGCACAACGTGCGGTGATGCAGGGGCGGCCCGATCCGGGCTGGCCGGAGCTGGCGACACGCAACCGGGGGGCAGCGGAATGAATTTCGGATACGATGGATCGGTGGCGGTTGTCACCGGCGGCTCCTCGGGCATTGGCCTGGCCACCGTGCGGGTCCTGCTGGGGTCGGGCGCCAAGGTGGCGCTCTGCGCGCGCAATGCCTCGAGACTGGAGGACGTGGCCAGCGTGCTACGCCGCGACTACGGCGAGGATCGCGTTTTGTCGCGTGCCTTTTCGGTTTTGGACGCGGATGAGGTGAACGGCTTTGCCGATGAGGTGAAACAGACCTTCGGCCGCTGCGACCTGCTGGTGAACAACGCGGGCCAGGGGCGGCTGTCGAGTTTCGCCGAGACCAGTGACCAGGACTGGCGCGACGAATACGAGCTGAAGATCTTCAGCCAGGTGCTGCCTGTCCGGGCCTTTCTGCCGATGCTGCGCGAGGCGCAGGGGGCCATCGTCGCGGTCAACTCGTTGCTGGCCTACCAGCCAGAGCCGCACATGGTCTGCACCTCCTCGGCCCGCGCGGGCGTCCAGAACATGCTGAAATCGCTCAGCGTCGAAGTGGCCCCCGAGGTGCGGGTGAACTCGGTCCTCATGGGGCTGATCGAATCCGGTCAATGGACCCGCCGCTTTGCCGCGCGCGAGGATCAGAGCGTCAGTCGCGCCGACTGGTACGGCGCGCTGGCCGAAAAGAAAGGCATTCCGATGGGCCGTCTCGGCGACCCCGAAGAGGCCGCCAACGCGATCGCCTTCCTCGGCTCGCGCGCGGCCAGCTACATCACCGGCGCCCAGCTTGACGTTTCGGGCGGCCTGGCACGGCACATCTAGGGAGATGGGTATGAAACACGAACCGATTCAGCAGACCGAGACGGTCGGCGATTTTATTGCCCGCTACCTGGCGGACGTGGGCGTCACCACCATGTTCGGCGTCATCTCGATCCACAACATGCCGATCCTCGACGCGGTGGCGCGTCAGGGCCGTATCCGCTTTGTCCCCGCGCGGGGTGAGGCGGGCGCGATGAACATGGCCGATGCCTATGCCCGCGTTTCCGGGGGGCTTGGCGTCTGCCTGACCTCGACCGGGACCGCGGCGGGCAATGCCGCCGGCGCGCAGGCCGAGGCGCTGACCGCCGGCAGCCGTGTCTTGCACATCACCAGCCAGGTCGACCTGGCCTATGCCGACCGTGACCGCGCCGCGATCCACGACGTGCCGCGCCAGCCCGAGATGCTGCGCGGTGTCTCCAAGGCGGTGTTCCGCATGTGGGATGCCAATGGCGCTATCGGTGCGATGACGGCTGCCGTGTCTTCGGCGCTGTCGGCGCCCAGCGGTCCGGTGTCGCTGGAGATCCCGGTGGACGTGCAGCGCAGCCTTGCGGCGCCGCAGGGACCGCAATTCGCCCCGGTGCCGGTTATGCCTCGCGTGTCCGACGCGGTGATCGAGGAAATCGCCACGCACTTGAAGCAGGCCAAGCGCCCGCTGATCTGGCTGGGCGGCGGGGCGCGTGGCGCCGTGGCCGAGGCGGCGGAACTGATGCGGCGCGGTGTCGGGGTGGTGTCCTCGACCAACGGTCGTGGCGTGGTCTCCGAAGAAGAGCCGGGCACGCTGGGCGCCTTCAACATGGGGCCGGAGGCGGTTGAGCTGTACCAGAGCTGTGACCTGATGATCGTTATCGGCTCGCGCCTACGGGGGAACGAGACCCGCAACAACGAGATGCCTCTGCCCAAGCCGCTGATCCAGATCGACGCGGATGCCTCGCAGGGCGGGCGCAACTATCCGGTGGACCTCTTTGCGCATGGCGACGCGGCGGATACGCTGGCGCGGGTGCTGGCGCTTTTGCCTGCGAAACTCGACACAGACCCGAACCTGGGCTTTGACATCGCCAAGGCGCGCGCCAAGGCAGAAGGCGCGCTGCGCGACCGGCTTGGGCATTATTCCTCGGTGGCCGACACGCTCAGCGCCAAGGTCGTCGAAGGTGGCCATGCCTGGGTGCGTGACGTGACCATTTCCAACTCGACCTTCGGCAACCGCTATGTGCGGCTCAGCGCGCCGACGCAGGGCGTGCACGCGCTGGGTGGTGGCATCGGGCAGGGCGTCTCGATGGGGATCGGTGCGGCGCTGGCCTGTGGTGAAGGGCGCAAGGCGATCACCCTTCTGGGTGATGGCGGCACGATGCTGGGACTGGCCGAGGCGATCACCGCTGTCGATGAAAAGGCGCCGCTGGTCTATGTCCTGATGAACGACCAGGCCTATGGCGTGATCCAGAATATCCAGGATGCGCAATACGACAGCCGCCGACATTATTCCGCGCTGCGCGTGCCCGAGTTCGGGACTTTCTGCGCCTCCATCGGCCTGCCGCACCGCAAGGTCAGCGCGCTTGACGCGTTCGAGTCCGCGCTTGATGCGGCGCTGGCGGCCGAGGGGCCTCAGTTGATCGAGGTGGACATGATCGCCATCGGTCCCTTTGCCGAGGCTTTTGCTGGCCCGCCCGCCGGTGCCGCGCAGAAAGAGGACTGAGGGCATGCGCCTTGGACTGATCGGCTTTGGCAACATCGGCGCCACGCTGCTGGACCTGATGCAAAAGGCCGGGCTTGCCCCGTCGCATCTGGCCGTGCTGGTGCGTCCGGGCCGCGAGGGCAGCGTGCCCGCGTCGGCCGGGGCGGTCGTGGTGACCAATGCCAAGGCCCTGCTGGCCGAGACCCCTGATCTGGTCGTGGAATGCGCCGGCCATGCGGCGGTGTCCGAACACGGGCCGGTGGTCCTGCGTGCGGGCGTGGACATGGTGCAGGTTTCGGTCGGCGCCATGTCGGATCCGACGCTGGAGGCGCAGTTGCGCGCGGCGGCTGAAGAGGGCGGGGCGCGGATCGTCCTGCCCGCGGGGGCCGTTGGCGGGCTGGACCTGTTGTCGGCGCTTTCGGCAGCGGGGGACCTGCAAGTCACCTATCGCGGCATCAAGCCGCCCAAGGCCTGGGCGGGCACCCCTGCCGGGGAAGCGCTCGACCTCGACACCCTGACCACGCGCGAGGTCTTCTTTCGCGGTTCGGCACGTCAGGCGGCGCGGGAGTTTCCGAAGAATGCCAATGTCGCGGCGGCGCTTGCGCTTGCCGGGGCCGGTTTCGAGGCGACGCAGGTCGAACTGATCGCGGATCCGGAGGCGCCAGGCAATGTGCATGCCTACGACGTCCGCTCGCCCGTGGCGAACTACACGATGGAAATCCAGAACCTGCCCTCGGCAGGCAACGTGAAAACCAGCGTTTCGACGGTCTACTCGGTCCTGCGAGAGATCCGGAACCGCATGAACCCAGTGGTGATCTGATGAACATGATGGACACGACACTGCCGGACGGGCGGCTTTACCTTGGTGGCACATGGCGCGAGGGGCAGGGGGCCGAGATCACATCGGTCTTTCCGGCGGACGGCACGGTGAACCGTGTGATGCGCGGGGCGTCGACCGCCGATGGTGAAGAAGCGATTGCGCTGGCCAAGGCGGCGCAGCCCGCCTGGGGGGCGCTGAAACCCTTTGAGCGGGCGCGGGTGCTGTACCGCATCGCCGACGGGATCGAGGCAAATGCGGCGCGCATCTCGCGCATACAATCGCGCGACACCGGCAAGACGCTGACGGAAACCGCTGCGCTGGCGGCATCGGCGGCGGGCACCTTCCGCTATTTCGCCGCCGTGGCCGAGACGATGGACGACGAGCTGACGGCGCGGCGGGGGACCGCGATGACCCTGTCGGTGCATGAACCTCTGGGTGTGGTCGCCGCGATTACGCCGTGGAACTCTCCCATTGCGTCCGATGCGCAGAAGGTGGCCCCGGCACTGGCGGCGGGCAATGCCGTCATTCTCAAACCCGCCTCCTGGTCGCCGCTGACGGCGCTGGAACTGGGGCGGATCGTGGATGAGGCCGGGTTGCCCAAGGGTCTGCTGTCCGTCCTGCCCGGATCGGGGCGTGAGATCGGCAACCTGCTGGTGGAACATCCCGACATCGCCAAGGTCAGCTTTACCGGCGGCACCTCGACGGGCCGGACCCTGGCGCGCAAGGCGGCGGAAAAGCTGATGCCGGTCAGCCTGGAACTTGGCGGGAAGTCTCCCACCATCGTCTTTGCCGATGCGGACATGGATTTGGCGATTGCGGGCATCCTGTTCGGGGTCTTCTCGTCCTCGGGACAAAGCTGCATCGCCGGGTCACGCCTCTTCGTGGAACGCTCGATCTACGATGGTTTCGTCAAGCGGCTGGTGGCTGCGACCCGCGCGCTGAAGGTGGGGCATCCCTTCGAGGCCGGAACGCAGGTGGCCCCGCTGATCCACATGGACCACCGGGCCGAAGTGGCCGATCACGTTGCCCGCGCACTGGACGAGGGGGCGGAATTGCTCTGCGGTGGTGCCGCGCCCGAGGGGGCCGAGTATGAGACAGGCAGCTACTACCTGCCCACCATCCTTGCCGGGGTCGACAACACGGCGCGTATCTGCCGCGAAGAGGTATTCGGCCCGGTGCTGGTCGTCATGCCCTTTGATGATGAGGCGGATGTGATCGCCATGTCCAATGACAACGACTATGGCCTTGCCTGCGGGATCTGGACGCGGGATTTCCCGCGCGCCTGGCGCATCGGCAGCGCAATCAGGGCGGGGACCGTCTGGCACAACACCTACAAGCAGTTCTCGATCTCGACGCCTTTCGGCGGTGACGGGGACAGCGGCATCGGGCGCGAAAAGGGCCGTCAGGGCCTGCGCGCCTACATGACGCAAAAGAGCTTCTACACGGATCTGAGCGGTGCCCCCCATCCCTGGGCCGGTGCCGCGCTGGAGGCGTCATGAGCGGCAAGATCGCCATCGTCGGCGCCGGGCCCTCGGGGTGCTACCTCGCGCAGGCGCTGCTGAAGAAGGCGCCTGACCTGCAGGTCGACCTGATCGACCAGTTGCCTGTGCCTTATGGGTTGGTCCGCTATGGCGTTGCCGCCGATCACCAGGGGACCAAGGGCGTCGCCCGCCAGTTTGCGCGGGTCTTTGAACGCCAGGGCGCCCGGTTCTTTGGAAACGTGTCGATCGGGCGGGACGTGACGCTGGAGGATCTGCGCGCGGCCTATGATGCCGTGGTTCTGGCGGCGGGCCTGTCATCGGACCGCAAACTGGGTGTGCCCGGCGACGATCTGCCGGGTGTCTTTGGCGCCGGTCGACTGACCCGCGCGCTCTTCGAGCATCCGGAAGCCGAGGACTTGCCCGACCTGGGCGCGCATCCTGTCATCGTGGGCAATGGCAACGTGGCCATCGACCTCTTGCGGCTGTTGGCCAAGGCACCCGAGGAGCTGGATGGCTCTGACCTGGGTGAGGGGCCGAGCCGCTGGCTGGCCCAGAGCGGGATCGAGACGATCACCATCACCGGACGTTCGCCCGCAGTACGGGCCAAGTTCGACGCTGTTATGGTCAAGGAACTGGCCAAGCTCTCCGATGTGCGGATCGAGGTGATTGGCGCAGGTGACGGCAACGACCCGGCGGAGGCGAAGACACTAGAGGCACTGTCGGCCATTCACGATCATGGGGACGGCGCGAAGCGGATTACCTTTCGGTTCGGCCTGACGCCGAAGGCCGTCGAGGGCGACGCACAGGCGCAGGCCGTGCGGTTTGCCAATCAAGGCGGTGAAGAGGTCATCCCCTGCACATCCGTCCTGACCGCCATCGGGTTCGAGGCAGCGCCGGGCCTGCCGCGCGATGCGCTGATCTCGGGCGCCGCTGATGCCGAAGCGGGGCGACTGGCGACGGGGTTGTTCGCCGCCGGATGGTTCCGGCGCGGCCCGCGCGGCACGATCCCTGAAAACCGCGCCGACGCACAGGCGCTGGCTGCCGTCATTCTCGACGACCTCTCCGCCGATCCCGCACGGGTGGGCGGCGCGGTGTTCGACGGGCTTGACCAGGTGGTGGACTATTCCGGCTGGTGCCGGATCGACGCCGCCGAAACTGAGGCCGCGCCCGAGGGGCGCTGCCGGAGCAAACTCGCCACCCGTGAGACAATGCTCGGGGTTGCAGGAGCAAGGGAGACGACGAAATGAAGATCACCATCCTTTACGGCACTGAAACCGGCAACGCGGAAATGCTGGCCGAGGATATCCAGTCCGAAATCGAGGCCGACCACGAGGTCGACCTCTCGAACCTCGAGGATTTCGCGCCGGGGGATTTCGACCCGGAATGCTTTTACCTGCTGGTCTGTTCGACATACGGTGACGGCGACCTGCCGGCCTCGGCGCAGCCCTTTGCCGATGCGATGGAAGCGGACAAGCCCGACCTCTCTGCGATCCATTTCGCGATTTTCGGTCTGGGCGACAGCGAATACGACGAGACCTTCAACCACGGTCCCAAGAAACTGGCGGAACTGATGATCGCGCATGGGGCTCAGCAGGTGGGCGAACGTGTGGCGCATGATGCCTCGGGCAGCGACATGGCCGAGGACCTCGCCTTTCCCTGGGCCGAGGCGGTCATCGCCGATGTGTCGGAAAAGCTGGGCGAGGCGGCTTGATGACCCCCGCAGAGCTGCGCGAAAGGCTCGCCGCCCCCTGGCGCCACGGCGAACACGCCGACCTGCGTGGCGTGACCTGCGAGGGGCGGCTGGATCTCTCGGGGCTAGAGGTCGCGGGCTTCGACCTTACCGGTGCCAGGTTCCCTGACGGGATCGATGCGCAGGGCGCGCGCTTCCTTGGGCTCAGCTGGCTGCGCGAGGTGCGCTTTGGCGGGTTGGCCGATTTCAGCGGCGCTGTTTTCCTGAATGACGCCCGTTTCGAAGGGGCGCGGTTCGACCGAGAGGCGCGCTTCTCGGGGGCCGAGTTCCGGGGGATCGGCCGCTTTGATGGCGCGCGCTTTGAGGCCGGGACGGATTTCTCAGGTGCTGTTGGCTATGGCAACTGTTCATTGGCGCAGGTCTCCATGCAAGGCCCGGCCAGCTTTCGCGACAGCGAGTGGCTGGGCGGCTTGTGGTGCCAGGACGCGGCGCTGCCCGCCGACGCCGACCTGACCGAGACCCAGGTGCATGGCCGCCTCTGGCTGCGCGGGGCGCGGCAGGGCAACGGGGCGCTGAAACCCGGTGCCTTCGGCATGTCCTTTGGCTATAGCTATACCTGAGATCGGGGGCGCGTTGCCGGCGCGCCCCTAGATCTGTTCCGAGGCCCAGCCACGATAGCCGAGCGCCTCTGAAATCTCCCGGGCGGCGGCCTTCAGGTCCGCCTCGATCTGGGCGACCTGCGGGCTGTCCGGGGCAAAGGCGCTGACATGACCCGTCACGTTGATGGCCGCGATGGCGCGCCCCTGGTGATCGTAGACGGCCACCGCGGCCGACCCGATTTCGCGTTCGAAGTTCGCCACGCTCCACGACATGCCACGCGCCCGGTCCTCGGCCAGCTGGTTTTCGAGTTCTTCCAGGCTGGTGCGGGTCTTGTTCGTGTAGGCCTCCAGCGGGTGCGCGCTGTAGAGTGCCCGCAGATCCGCCGAGGACAGTTCCGCCAGCAGGATGCGCCCGATCGTGGTGGCATGTGCGGGCAGGTGGGTGCCCTCGCGCACGGTGCTGGCCAGGTGCGAATTCGGGGTTTCGCGCGCCAGGTAGATGATCTCATGCCCTTCGCGAATCCCCAGATGCGCCGACAGGCTAAGGCGGTCGACCAGCTTGGCCAGGATCGGGCGGGCCGTGGGGATCAGGCCGCGTTCGTTCAGCGCCTCTGTCGCAAGGGCGATCAGACCGGTTCCAAGCCGATACCCGCCGTCGTCCGGCAGGGTTTCGATGATCCGCTCTGCTTCGAGGGTGGCCAGCAGGCGGATCAGTGTGGTTCGGTTGATCCCGATGTCCTTGGCCGTCTTGCTCATGTTGCGGCAACGATTGCCGGCTGCGATGTGGCGCAGAACGGCAAGGGCCCGCACGACGGGCGGCACCGAATAATCGGGATGAGTTTTGGCGTCGATATCGTCCGGCATGCATTTGTCCCAGGTCGGGTTGTCCATATTTGAACGCGTAGCGCAAAATATGAGCAGATGTCGACCGGTGAATTGGTCTGAGACCTGCCCGTGTGGAAGGTGCGCCCACCGCTCTTGCCATCGGGGCCGGGCAATTTGGTCCGGATACTGGAGCGTACCGCAGGAGGATGTCGCAGAGGGCGGTGCGCGCCGGGACCCTTTGGGATCTTCGTTGAAGGCGCCTGAATCTCTGGTGGCGGCGGATTCGTCCTCGAGAGATGCTCGTGCTGGCTCGGAAAGGTGGGGCGGGGCGCAATGTCGGAGGCTGAAATCCGGTGTGAGTAGAGAATTTTTAACGTAACACACTGTCGTTAAACAGTTTTCAGGGGCTAATAGAAAAAATGCGCTTTTCTCCAAAAAACTGCTTGCGGGTTTTGTTGGGTAACCGTAAAAGCCCCTTCACCGGCGGCGCTGAGGCGCTGGGCGGCAAGTCGGACGGATCGGACGGG
>Ga0208330_1000173_pt1 | contig 38668 bp, 33 predicted proteins | sample DeeseametaMP1896_FD_184180 | JGI IMG/M metagenome (GOLD analysis project Ga0208330, IMG submission 184180) | Marine microbial communities from the Deep Pacific Ocean - MP1896 (SPAdes) | ecosystem: Environmental > Aquatic > Marine > Oceanic | place: East of Hawaii, North Pacific Ocean | collected... | reverse complement strand
TGCTGCGCGGACTGATGTTCGCCGCCCTGATGGTGATCGTCCGGTTACTCCAGGGAGCGATGATCAACGTGTGGGAGACCCGGGCGACGATGATCAGCGTGATCCTGGTTGTCGCGTACGCGATTGTCGCCCTGCTGTGGGGTTATGTCGACGGCCGCTCGGACGCGAAGAAGAACCCCGACCCGGAACGCCGGTCCGACCTGGCGATGACGTGGCTGTTGGCCGGCCTGTTCGCCGGTGTGGTCAGCGGCGCGGTGGCGTGGTTCATCGGGCTGTTCTACAACAACCTCTATGTCGAGGGGCTGCTCAACGAACTGACCACCTTCGCAGCGTTCACCGCGCTGCTGGTCTTCCTCAGCGCGATCGTCGGTGTGGGCCTGGGCCACTGGCTGGTCGACCGCAAGGCGCCGCCGATGGAGCGTCGCCGCGAGGACGACGACCGGGCCGACACCGATGTGTTCGCCGCCGTGCGCGATGACCGCGACGACAACTACTCCACCGCGCAGACCGGCGCCGAGGCCGAGCCGCACACCTCCCCGGTCGCCGTGGCCGAGGACGATGAGACCAGGCGCGACGATCAGACCAGGCGCGACAACTGAGCTGACCGGCTAGCCGCGAGCCACCTCGGCATACGCCGCCGCCAGCAGCGACGGGTCCGGGCCCTCCAGCCGACCGGGTTTGGCCAACCCGTCGAGCACCACGAAGCGCAGCACCCCGGCCCGGGTCTTCTTGTCGCCGAGCATCGCCTCGAGCAGTTGCGGCAGCGCGTCGGCGTCGTAGCTCACCGGCAGCCCCAGCGCCTCCAGGATCGAGCGGTGACGCTGGGCCGTCTGGTCGTCGAGTCTGCCGGCCAGTCTGCCCAGCTCGGCAGCGAACACCAGACCGACCGCCACGGCGGCACCGTGGCGCCACTGATAGCGCTCCCGACGCTCGATCGCGTGGGCCAGCGTGTGCCCGTAGTTGAGGATCTCGCGAAGCTGCGATTCTTTCTCGTCGGCGGCGACCACCTCGGCCTTCACCGCAACCGCGCGCCGGATCAGCTCCGGCAGCACCTCGCCGGTCGGGTCGAGGGCCGCCTCGGGATCGGCCTCGATCATGTCCAGGATCACCGGGTCGGCGATGAAACCGGCCTTCACGACCTCGGCCATGCCGGCGATGATCTCGTTGCGCGGCAACGTCTCCAGCGTGGCCAGGTCGATCAGCACGGCAGCCGGCTGGTGGAATGCCCCCACCAGGTTCTTGCCCGCGTCGGTGTTGATACCGGTCTTCCCGCCGACCGCGGCGTCGACCATGCCCAACAACGTGGTCGGGACGTGCACGATGTCGACGCCGCGCAGCCACGTCGCGGCGGCGAACCCGGCCACGTCGGTCGCGGCTCCCCCACCGAGGCTGACCACGGCGTCCTTGCGGCCCAGACCGATGCGGCCGAGCACCTCCCAGATGAAGCCGACCACCGGTAGCTCCTTGCCCGCTTCGGCGTCGGGGATCTCGATGCGGTGCGCGTCGATGCCCCGCTCGGCCAGGTGCGCGCGGATCGCCTCGGCGGTCTGCGCGAGCACGGGCTGGTGCAGGATCGCCACCTTGTGCCGGCCCTCGAGGATGCGGGCCAGATCGCCGAGCAGACCGGTACCGATGATCACCGGGTAGGGCGGGTCGGTGCGGACGTCCACCGTCACCGGTTCCGTCACGGGCTGTCCTTTCGTGAGCAGGAGGAGGAGCCACGGCCCTTCTTGGCGGCCACCGCGGCCGGACTGGGCGGCGCTTCGGTGGACGGGGCGGCGGTCAGCGACCACGGAGCGCGGCGCCACGCCGGGCGGCGACGGCGCCGGTCGGGCCGTGCCGCGGAATTCTCCAGGCGGTTCACGATGTGACGCACGACCGCACCGGGATTGCGGTGGTTGGTGTTCACCCGCATCGTGGCCACCTGCCGATACAACGGAACCCGTTGGTTCATCAGTGCTTTGAATTTCTCCCCGCGGTCGCCGCCGGCCAGCAACGGGCGCACCGTCGAGCCACCGGTGCGGCGCACCCCCTCGGCCGCGTTGATCTCGAGGTAGACCACCGTGTGGCCGGCCAGCGCCTCGCGGACCCCCGGGGTGGTGACGGCCCCGCCGCCGAGCGACAGGATCCCGTCGTGGTTGGCCAGCGCATCGCGGATGACAGATTCCTCGATGCGACGAAACTCCGCTTCACCGTCGGTGCCGAAGATGTCGGCGATGGTGCGGCCGGTGGCCTTCTCGATGGCGGCGTCCGTGTCGAGCATCTCCAGACCGAGCGTCTTGGCCAAGCGCCGCCCGATCGTGGACTTGCCCGAACCGGGCAGGCCGACCAGCACGGCTTTCGGAGCCATCAGCCCGAGGCCCGCGCCGGATCGGCGCCGGCAGGCTCACGGGCGGCCACGGAGCGCAGGTAGCTGTCGATGTTGGCCCGAGTCTCACCGAGCGAGTCACCACCGAACTTCTCCAGGGCGGCGCGCGCCAGCACCAGGGCAACCATGGTCTCGACGACGACGCCGGCGGCGGGCACCGCACACACATCGGAACGTTGATGGATCGCGACGGCCTCCTCACCGGTGGACATGTCCACCGTCGCCAGCGCGCGTGGCACCGTCGAGATGGGCTTCATCGCGGCGCGCACCCGCACCGGTTGGCCGTTGGTCATGCCGCCTTCGAGACCGCCGGCCCGATTGGTCGAGCGGGTGATGCCGTCGGAGCCGGGATAGATCTCGTCGTGAGCGACGCTGCCTCGCCGGCGCGCCGTCTCGAATCCATCGCCGATCTCGACACCCTTGATGGCCTGGATCCCCATGACCGCTCCGGCCAGCTGACTGTCGAGACGGTTGTCGCCACTGGTGAAAGAACCCAGTCCGACCGGGAGTCCGTGCGCGACGACCTCGACCACACCGCCGAGCGTGTCACCGTCCCGCTTGGCGGCTTCGATCTCGGCGATCATTCGTTCTTCGGCGGCCTTGTCGAAGGCCCGCACCGGGCTGGCGTCAACCGCCGCGAGATCCGCGGCCTGCGGCGGTGGGCCGTCATAGGGGTCGGACGCGCCGATGGAGATGACGTGTGACACCACCTCGACCCCGAGCGCCTCACGCAGGAATGCCCGGGCCACGGTGCCGGCAGCCACCCGGGCAGCCGTCTCGCGGGCGCTGGCGCGCTCGAGAACCGGGCGGGCGTCGTCGAAGCCGTACTTCAGCATGCCCGCATAGTCGGCATGACCGGGCCGGGGCCGGGTCAACGGGGCATTGCGGGCCGCGCTGTCAGCCAGCACGGTCGGATCCACCGGATCCGGCGCCATCACCGACTCCCACTTCGGCCACTCGGTGTTCCCGATCTCGATCGCGATCGGGCCGCCGAGGGTCACCCCGTGCCGGACACCGGCGAGCATCGTGACCTGGTCCTGTTCGAATTTCATCCGGGCGCCGCGGCCGTAGCCGAGTCGACGGCGGGCCAGCTGGTCCGCGATCTCGTCGGAGGTCACATGAACGCCGGCGACCATGCCTTCGACCATGGCCACCAACGCACGGCCGTGGGATTCGCCTGCAGTCGTCCATCGCAACACGTGTCCCATTTTCGCACGACGGCCACACCGGACCCACGCGCGGATCAGCGCACGCGATACACCCGGTCGTCGACGCAGCTGCGCTCGGCCGCTCGCGGCGGCAACTACATCAAGGCAGCACCAGCCACATCACCACCGCTGCGCTGACGCACATCGACACGCCGTGCGGCACCGTCGCGTCCGAACGCCACGCGAGCAGCACCCCCGACCAGCCCAGGGTCAGTGCCGCAGCCAAGAGAGCGGCGAGCGCCCACACATCGGGACCGAGGGCTCCGGTCAGCGCACCCACCCCGATGGCCAGCTTGACGTCTCCGGCGCCCATCGCAGCCGGCGCCACGAGATGCACCGCGGCGTACGCCGCGAACAATGCGGCGGCCCCGAGCGTCGCACCCCTTCCGTCGCCGGTGATCACGGCGCCGGCGAGGACGATCGCCGCACCGGGAAGGGTGAGCACGTTGGGCAGGCGCCGGTGCCGGATGTCGAACGCGCTCAACGTGATCAGCCACACAGACAAGGCGAGGGCAACCAGCACTTCCCCGGTTGCCCCCATCCGCTCAGGCTAAGTCCCGCGCCGGCCGGTGCGACGCACCTTTTTCCCGGCCGGACACCGATTCAGCTCGGCGTCCCCCGCCGGCCACCGGTTCAGTCCGGCGTCCCCCGCCGGCCACCGGTTCAGTCCGGCGCGCGTAACGCCGCCCGCATGGCATCGCGGGGCGCCACACACCCGGTGAACTGCTCGACCTGACTGAAGGCCTGGTTCAGCAGCATCTCCAGCCCGCTGACCACCCCACCTCCCCGCGCCGCCACCTCAGCCGCAAGCGGGGTGGGCCACGGGTCGTAGATCGCGTCGAGAAGCCACGGGGTCGCCGCCAGGATCGGCGCGTACGGCGCCACCGCGTCCGCGGGCACCGTGTTGACCACGACGTCGACGCCGACCACCTCGTCGGCCAGACCTGCGCCGGTGACATCGCAGAACCGTGCCTCCACGCCGCACCGGCGCGCGAGGTCTGTCAACGGCGCGGCCTTCTCCGCGTTGCGGGCTGCCACGGTGATCTGCCGTGCACCGAGCCCGATAAGGCCGACCACCACCGCCGGGGCCGTTCCGCCGGAGCCGACCACCATGCACCGCTCGGCGGTCTGCACGTCGGCCAGGGCGCCGCGCACCCCGTCGACATCGGTGTTGTCGGCACGCCACCCCCCCGCGAAGCGGACCAGGGTGTTCGCCGATCCCACCAACCGGGCCCGCTCGGTGGCCTCGGTGGCGAACCGCAGTGCCGCGAACTTGCCCGGCATGGTCACCGACACCCCGACCCACTCCGGACCGAACCCGCCCACCACGACGGGCAGCTGCTCAGCCGTGCACTCGATGCGGTCATAGGTCCAGTCGTCGAGGCCCAGCGCCCGGTAGGCCGCCAGGTGCAACTGTGGAGACCGCGAGTGGGCGATCGGAGAACCGAGCACCGCGGCCCGCCGGGCGCCGCCGGGGTTACTCATCGGTGCAGTCTGCTCGTCATCGACCGCTGCTCGCGCGGCGGCCTGGTGGGGCGCAGCAGCTCATCGCGCCGAATCGAGCACACCGTTGCGCCTCGCCAGCTCGATGTTGGCCAGGTGCTGCTCGTATTCGCGGGTGAACAGCGTGGTGCCCTGCATGTCGATCGTCACGAAGTACAGCCAGTCTCCCGGCGCGGGCGCCTCGGCGGCGGCCAGCGCCGGCAGGCCCGGCGAACAGATCGGGGTGGCCGGGAGGCCGGGGCGCAGGTAGGTGTTCCACGGCGTCTCCTGCGAGCGGTCCCCGTCGGTAGTGGCCACCTCGATGCGGTCCAGCGCGTAGTTCACCGTGGAGTCGAACTCCAATGTGCGCTGTTCGGCCAACCGGTTGTAGATCACCCTGGCCACCTTGGCGAAGTCTTCCGGGGTGGACTCGCGCTGAACCAGCGAGGCCACGGTCAGCACCTGGTAGGGGGTCATGTTGAGCGAAGTCGCCGTGTTGAGCAGGCCGTTCTGCTCGTACACCTCGCCGCCGGCGGCGATCAGCGCACCGAGCATGTCCCGTGGCTGCGCCGACGGGTCGACGTTCCACGTGCCGGGCGCGATGAGGCCTTCCAGTCGGCGGTGGTCGGGACCCATCGCCAGCACGGGCGCTACCGCCCACTGGGGCACGGCGAGCGCCTCGGGGGGCAGCGCGGCCGCGGCGTTGCGCAGGTCGTCGACCGACACGCAGCGACGTTCACCGTCGAGATCCACACACGACGCATCCGAGATCAGCGTCAGGATTCCGTCGGTGACCGCGTTCGTCTTGACGTCGCGCACGTCGTCGAGCTGGCGGCCTTCCGGGATCACCAGCCTGCCGACCCGATTGGCGGGATCGGCGAGGCGCTCGACCGCATCGGCGGCCGGAATCTCGGTGCGGACCTTGTAGAAGCCGGGCTGGATGGCCGAGATGGCGGAGTTACCGTCGGCGGCCGTGACGAACGCCGACACCGTCGCGACCACGTTGCTGTCGCGCAGAGTCTGGGCGATCACCGTCGTGGAGTCGCCTTCATGGACCCGGATGACCACGTCGTTGACGCCGTCACCGGCGTAGTCGTCGGCCGAGCCGCCGAACAGTGAGTGCCACAGCTGCGAGCCGAGGAACACCGCCCCGATCGCGACCACGATCAGCACGCCCACCGCGAGCACCGCGGCGGTCCGGCGCCTGCGCCGGTAGCGGGCGGCCCGGGCGCGCTCACGGCGGGTCATCCGGTTCCGCGGCGGTCCCACCGCCAGCGGTTCGGCGCGGTCGCTGGCCCAATCGTCAGTCATCGGTGACCTCTCCGTGCGCGGCTGCCGCCGCTCGCCTCTGGTCCAGCCAGTTCTGCAGAATCCCCACTGCCGCCGCCTGATCGATCACCGAGCGCTGACCGCGGGCGCGGACCCCAGCTTCACGCAGTGATCGTTGCGCAGTCAACGTGGTGAACCGTTCGTCGGCCATCCGCACCGGCACCGGCGCGATGCGGCCGGACAGCTGATCGGCCACCTCGATCGCGTCCCGGGCCGAGGAGCCCGCTCGATCGGCCAGCGTGCGGGGTAGCCCGACGATGACCTCGACGACCCGATATTCGTCGACGAGTGCGGCCAGCCGGCGCACATGCGCCCCCGAACGCCGATCCCGCCGCACCGTTTCCACCGGGGTCGCCAGGACCGCACCAGGATCGCTGACCGCGACACCGATGCGGACGGTGCCGACGTCGACGCCCAGGCGCCGCCCCGGCCCAGGGTCGGGGCAGCGCGGATCACCCGGCCGGTCAGGCACCCGGTCAGGGTTGTTCGTCGCGGCCACCCCTGCTAGCCCCGGCCGATCTCCGCGCGTACCGCCGCCAATGCTGCGTCGATACCCGCCGCCCCCTTACCGGATCCCTGCGCCAGATCTGCTTTCCCCCCGCCGCGGCCGTTGACCGCGGCACCGAGCTGTTTGACCAGATCGTCGGCCCGCAACCCGAGGTCCTGGGCGGCCGGGTTCACCGCCACCACGTACGGCACCGCATCGTTGTCGCCCTCGGCGATCAGCGCGACGACCGCCGGCCCGCTGCCGAGCTTGCCGCGGATGTCGCCTACCAGCGACCGCAGGTCACCGCCGGACATGCCACCGGCCATGCGCTGGGCCACGACGCGAACCTCGCCGATTTGCTCGGCACCCGCTGCCGCGTTGCCCGCCGCAGCGCGTGCGTTGGCCATCCGCAGCCGGTCGAGTTCCTTCTCCGCGGCGCGCAACCGTTCGACGAGCGTGGCGACGCGTCCGGGCACCTCCTCGGAGGGCACCTTCAGCGACGAGGCCAATCCGGCCATCAACGCGCGCTCCTTGGCCAGATGGCGGAAGGAATCCATCCCCACGTACGCCTCGACCCGGCGCACGCCCGAACCCACCGACGATTCGCCGAGGATCGTCACGGGCCCGATCTGCGCCGAGCTGCCCACGTGGGTGCCGCCGCAGAGTTCCAGCGAGAACGGTCCGCCGATCTCGACGACCCGCACCTCGTCGGGGTAGGCCTCGCCGAACAGCGCCATCGCGCCCATCGCCTTGGCTCGTTCCAGTTCGGTGGTGAAGCTGTGCACCTCGTAGTCGGCCTCGACCGCCTCGTTGGTGACCTGCTCGATCTCGGTGCGCTGCTCCTCGGTCAGCGGGCCCTGCCAGTTGAAATCGAAGCGCAGATAGCCTGGGCGGTTGAGCGAGCCGGCCTGAACGGCGTTGGGACCCAACACCTGTCGCAGCGCGGCGTGCACCATGTGGGTGCCCGAGTGGCCCTGGGTGGCGCCGCGGCGCCAGCGCGGGTCGACGGCGGCGACGATGGTGTCCCCCTCGACGAACTCGCCGGACTCCACCACGACGCGGTGCGCCCACAAGGTCTTGGCGATCTTCTGCACGTCGGTGACCGCGGCCTTGGCGGTCCCGGAGGAACCGGTGCCGGTGAAGGTCCCTTCGTCGGCGATCTGGCCGCCGGACTCGGCGTAGAACGGGCTGCGGTCGATCACCAGCTCCACCCGCTCACCGGCGCCGTCGCGGCCCGTATGCGCCACCACCGGCACCCGCTTGCCATCCACGAAGATACCGAGAATCCTTGCCTCGGTAGTCAATTCGTCGAACCCGGTGAACTCGGTGGGGGCGGTGTCGACGAGTTCGCGGTACGCCGACAGGTCGGTGTGGGCCTGTTTGCGGGCAGCGGCGTCGGCCTTGGCGCGGCGACGCTGCTCAGCCATCAGGCTGCGGAAGCCCTCCTCGTCGACGCTCAGGTCGGCCTCGGCCGCCATCTCGAGGGTCAGTTCGATCGGGAAGCCGTAGGTGTCGTGCAGCGTGAACGCGTCACTGCCGGAGAGCTTGTCCGCTCCCGATGCCTTCGTGCTGCGGGCTGCCTCGTCGAACAGGCGCGAACCCGAGGCCAGAGTGCGGTTGAACGCGGTTTCCTCCGCGACGGCGATGCGCTGGATCCGGTCGAAGTCGCTGACGAGTTCCGGATACGACGGGCCCATCGCGTCGCGCACGGTGACCATCAGTTCGGCCATCACCGGCTGATCGACTCCGAGCAGCTTGGCCGCCCGGATGATGCGACGCAGCAGACGACGCAGCACGTAGCCGCGACCCTCGTTGCCGGGGCTGACGCCGTCGCCGATGATGATCGCCGCGGTACGGGTGTGGTCGGCGATGATCCGGTAGCGGACGTCGTCGTCGTGACTTCCCTGCCCGTACCCACGCGGGGCGATACCCGCCACCAGATCGATGACGGGGCGCAGCAGGTCGGTTTCGTAGACGTTGTCCACACCCTGCAGCAGGCACGCCACCCGCTCGACCCCCATGCCGGTGTCGATGTTCTGCCGGGGCAGCGGACCGAGGATCTCGAAGTCGGTCTTCGACGTGCCTTCCCCGCGCTCGTTCTGCATGAACACGAGGTTCCAAATCTCGATGTAGCGGTCCTCGTTGGCCTCCGGACCACCCTCGATGCCGTAGTCGGGGCCACGGTCGTAGTAGATCTCCGACGACGGACCGCACGGCCCGGGAATGCCCATCGACCAGTAGTTGTCGGCCATGCCGCGGCGCTGGATCCGTTCGGCGGGCAGACCGGCGATGTCGCGCCACAGCTGCGCCGCCTCGTCGTCGTCGAGATACACGGTGGCCCACAACCGTTCGGGGTCGAATCCGTAGCCACCCTGCTCGACCGGGTTCGTCAGCAGCGTCCACGCCAGTTCGATCGCCCCGGCCTTGAAGTAGTCGCCGAACGAGAAGTTACCGGCCATCTGGAAGAACGTGTTGTGCCGCGTGGTGATGCCGACCTCGTCGATGTCCGGGGTTCGGATGCACTTCTGCACGCTGGTGGCCCGGGCCCACGGCGGGGTGCGCTGACCGAGGAAGTAAGGCACGAACTGGACCATGCCGGCGTTGACGAACAGCAGGTTGGGATCGTCGAGGATCACCGAAGCGCTGGGCACCTCGGTGTGGCCCGCCTGCACGAAATGATCGAGGAAACGCTTCCTGATCTCGTGTGTCTGCACGTCCTGCCGCCCTCTGATCCTCAAGTCACCTGCGATTACTCGACCGCACCACAGTACCGGGCGCCCTCGTCAGCCCGGCAGGAAGCTCAACCGCACGCGGCGTCGGGCATTGTCCCTGTTCAGATCGACCAACACGATGCTCTGCCAGGTTCCCAGCAACGGTTCCCCGTCGCTGACCGGAACAGTCACCGACGGGGACACCAGGCCGGGCAGGACATGGTCTGCGCCGTGGCCGGGCGAGCCGTGGGCGTGGCGGTAGCGATCATCGCGCGGGAGCAGCCGCTCCAGCGTGTCGACCAGGTCGTCGTCGGAACCGGCACCGGTTTCGATGATGGCCACCCCCGCCGTGGCGTGCGGCACGAACACGTTGCAGAGTCCATCGGAACCGTGTGCGGCGCAGAAGTCGCGCACCTGCGACGTCAGGTCGACGATTCGTCGACGCGACGTGTCGACGTCGAGCATCTCGGTGTTCATCTTCTCGAGCCTACGAGCTCACCGCGGGTCGGCGGTGAGCCTGTTCAGCACGTTCTCGTAGGTGATCCAACCGGCCAGCCGCGCGGGTTCACCGTCGACGACCGGCAGACCTGCGGCGCCGTGACCGCTGAGCGCCTCGATGACGTCGGGAAGTCTCGCGTCGACGGGGAGGGTGGGCAGCCGCTGAACGAGCGAGTCGATGTGTTCCGGCGGGCTGCCGCCCTCGATCGCCGCCACCGCGTCCTCGGCGGTGACGCAACCCAGGTACCGACCGTCGGGGGCCAGCACCGGCAGCAGCGGGACCGAAGCGCTGGTGATCAGCTCCGCGGCCACGTCCAGCCGCATGTGCTCGTTGAGAACCCGGGCCGGTGGCGCCGCCACGTCGGCCGCGGTCAGGTTGTCGCTGGCGTATCGGTCGATGTCCACGCCGCGGCGCCACAGCTTCTGCGTGTAGATGGTCTGCCTCGAGAGCAGGTGACTGGTCCCCGCGGCCAGGGCGATCGCGATCATCAACGGCAGGATGATGGAGTACTGCCCGGTCAGCTCGAAGAGGATGACCACCGCGGTGATCGAGGCACGCGTCGCTCCGGCCAGGGCGGCACCCATGCCGACCAGCCCGTAGGCGCCGGCAGCCTCGGTGGACTCGGGCCAGCCCAGGTGGGCCAGCGCACCGAAGGCACTGCCGGCCATCGCGCCGATGAACAGCGTGGGCGCAAACACCCCACCGGACCCGCCGATACCGATGGTCAGGCTGGTCGCGAGCATCTTGGCGACCATCAGCAGCAGCAGGAAGCCGACCACGTATCGGCCTTCGATGGCGTTCTGCAGCACCGGGTAGCCGACCCCGTACATCTCCGGCACCGCCAGCAGCAGCAGGCCCAGCAGCAGTCCACCCGCTGCGGGGCGGGCCCATTCCGGCCCGCGCCAGAGCCAGTCGCAGAAATCCTCGACCAGGTACAGCACCCGCGAGAATGCGACCCCCACCGCGCCGACCAGGACACCGAGCGCCGCGTAGAGCAGGTATTCGGCGGGGCTGTGCACACTGAACGCCGGCAGCGTCAGGAACGGTTCGTTGCCCAGGATCGCCCGCGCGACGATCGACGCGGTCACGCTGGAGAGCACCACCGCACCGAACGACTGCGCGGCGAAGTCGCGCAGGATCAACTCCATCGCGAAGAACGGTCCGGCCAAGGGGGTGTTGAAGGTGGCCGAGATGCCGCCCGCGGCGCCGCAGGCCAACAACAACCGCACCCGGGCGGTGTCCAGCCGCAGCCACTGGGCCACACCCGACCCGACCGCCGAGCCGATCTGCACGATCGGCCCTTCGCGGCCGACCGAGCCTCCGCCGCCGATGCACAGCGCCGAGGCCAGCGATTTGACCAAAGCGACCTTGGGGGCGATCCGACCGCCGCGCATCGACACGGCGAACATGACTTCAGGAACCCCGTGGCCGCGGGCCTCCGGGGCGAAGCGGTGCACCAGCGGGCCGTAGATCAGTCCGGCCACCGCGGGCGCCACCACCAGGAATCCGACGCCGAGCCACGGGAGGTGTTCGCTGGCCACCCGACCCAGTCCGGCGTAGTCCTGATGTCCGGTGAACAACCAGGTGAATCCGTTGATCAGCGATCGAAACGCCACCGCCCCCAACCCGGTACACACACCCACCACGACGGCGAGGGGCACCAGCGACGAGGACCGCTCACGCAACCAATGGCCCAGCTCATTGCGCAGGGACATTGTTGCAGTATGCAACAGTTGCTGTTGGTGTCCTAATCGCGTGACGATCGCCACGTGACCGACAACGCCGGCGACTCCTCCGATGCCATCACCGACGCCTTGCTGAGCGCATCCCGACTCCTCGTCGCGATCTCGGCCCGCTCGATCGCCGATGTCGACGACACCCTCACCTTTCCCCAGTTCCGCACGCTGGTGATCCTGCGCACCCGCGGACCGGTGAACCTGGCCACCCTGGCGGGGTTGCTCGACGTGACGCCGTCCACCGCGGGCAGGATGGTGGACCGCCTCGTCGACGCGGGACTCATCGACCGCCGACCGCATCCGGAGTCGCGCCGGGAGCTGATCGCCGAGTTGTCAGCCCGCGGTCGCCACACGGTCGACGCCGTGACCGCCAAGCGACGTGCCGAGATCGCCGCCATCGTCGCGACGATGCCGCCGGTCGAGCGCCACGGGCTGGTGCGGGCGTTGTCCGCCTTCACCGAGGCCGGCGGTGAGCTGCCGGTCGGCCCGGCCGAAGAGGACCATCTGCGCTAGCACGGTCGGGGACTCAACCAAAACGTGCCGAATCGACTCAGCCGCCCGGAGATTCGCGGTACTCGGCGCGATATCTGCGGCGCTGGGCCGATGATGTGCGGCTGCGCAGCAGGCCACCGCGCCGCCGGAAGACCACCACCAGCAGTCCGATGCCGATCGCCAGACCCAGCGCGCCGAGAATTCCGGCCGTGACGGCACCCGCCGACATGCCCTCACCGACCAAAGTGAGGAAGACGCCGAGTCCCGCGCCGCCGGCCAAGAAGAGCACCAGCCCGACAAGCACCGCTGAATAGCTTTCGAGAAACGCACGCTTATCCGTCATCGCGATCGACTTACCCGCCACCGAGCAACCGAAACGGGTCCGTAGTCCGGTATAGCGGGGCACACCGCAACAGCGGTCGCTGGGCCAGGCCGCGCGGTTGACGCGCGCGTTTATTGCCTTGTCACGCCGGGTATTTCTGACCGCAGCCAGCACCGCCAGCCCTGGAGGACACCATGACCGTCACCGGCATCATCAGCGCCATCTTCATCGGCATCGTCGTCGGAGCCCTCGGCCGGCTCCTGCTGCCCGGAAAGCAGAAGATCGGGATCCTGGTGACCATCCTCGTCGGAATCGTCTCGGCGCTGATCGGCACCGCCTTGGCCGGCGCTATCGGCATCCCGACCGCCACTTCAGGGGTGGATTGGCTCGAGCTCCTCGTTCAGGTCGTCGTCGCCGCCCTCGGCGTCGGCCTCGTCGCTGCACTGATGGGACGCGGGCGCTCGAAAGTCTCGCGCTAACGCCGCAGCGCCTGTCGACGTGATCCCGGCTGGAACCCCGACCGGCCGGGATCACCTTGGGCACAGCTGTTTCAGCGGCGCCTGCGGATGATGGCGCGCAGCTTGTCCACCCGGGTGGCGATCTCCCGCTCTGCACCGTGGGTGGTCGGCCGGTAGTAGTCGACACCGACCAGCTCGTCCGGCGGATATTGTTGTGACACAACGCCGTCGGGATTGTCGTGAGCGTACCGGTAGCCGATCGCGTTACCGAGCTTCGAGGCACCGGAATAGTGCCCGTCACGCAGATGTGCCGGCACCAGGCCGGCTTTGCCCGCACGGACGTCGGCCATGGCCGCTCCCAGCGCTGTGGTCACGGCGTTGGACTTGGGCGCGGTGGCCAGATGGACGGTCGCATGGGCCAGCGTCAGCTGCGCTTCGGGCATGCCGATCAACTGGACTGTCTGTGCTGCGGCCACGGCGGCCTGCAGGGCCGACGGGTCGGCCATCCCGATGTCCTCGCTGGCCAGGATCAGCAACCTGCGAGCCAGGAAGCGCGGGTCCTCCCCGGCCACCAGCATGCGCGCCAGATAATGCAGCGCGGCGTCGACATCAGAGCCTCGGACCGACTTGATGAACGCACTGATCACGTCGTAGTGCTGGTCGCCGTCGCGGTCATATCGGACCGCGGCCCGGTCCAGCGACTGTTCGACGATCTCGACGCTGATCTCCTGACCGGACTCGGCGGCCACCTCCAACGCGGTCAGGGCCCGGCGCGCGTCGCCGGCAGACAGCTGCACGAGCAACTCCAAGGCGTCGTCGGTGATCGTCACCGCGCCGCCCAGACCTCGCTCATCGTCGATGGCGCGCCGCAGCACCGCGGCGATGTCGGCCGCGGACAGCGGCTGCAACTGCAGGATCAGCGAGCGCGACAGCAGCGGAGCCACCACGGAGAACGACGGATTCTCGGTGGTGGCCGCCACCAGCAGGACCACGCGGTTTTCCACCGCGGCCAGCAGCGCGTCCTGTTGCGTCTTCGAGAAGCGGTGCACCTCGTCGATGAACAGCACGGTCTGCTGGCCGTGGATCGCGGCGCTTCTGGCGCTTTCGATGACGGCGCGGACCTCTTTGACGCCGGCCGACAGCGCCGACAACGCCTCGAAGCGGCGGCCGGTGGCGTGTGAGATGAGCGAGGCCAGCGTGGTCTTGCCGGTCCCCGGCGGTCCGTAGAGGATCACCGACGCCGCGCCGGAGCCCTCGACCAGTCGCCGCAGCGGCGAGTTGGGCTTGAGCAGGTGCGCCTGGCCGACCACTTCGTCGAGTGAGGCCGGCCGCATGCGCACCGCCAGCGGCGCCGACGCCGCGGCCGCGCCACCGGTCACGGGCGTCGGCTCAGCGGGGACGTCGAACAGGCTCTCGGACACGCTCCCTGCTTACCACTGCGTCATGACGCGGGTTGGGTCACGAAGTCGATCAGTTCCTCCACCCGTCCGATCAGCTCGGGTTCGAGGTCGGTCCAGTCACGGACCCGCCCGCGGATCCGTTGCCACGCGGCGGCGATGTCGGCTTGGTCGCGGTGTGGCCACCCCAGAGCGGTGCAGATTCCGTGCTTCCAGTCCTGCGATCGCGGGATTGTCGGCCAGGTCTGCAGGCCGAGCCGTGCGGGCTTGACCGCCTGCCAGATGTCGATGAACGGGTGACCGACGACCAGGGTGTGCTCTCCACCAGGGCCGTCGCGCACCGTCTGCATCACCTGAGCGGCGATCCGGGCCTCTTTGGACCCGGCGACGAGATGGTCCACCAGCACGCCGAGCCGACGGCCCGGACCGGGGCGGAAATCATCGACGATCGCGGCGAGGTCATCGATGCCGCCGAGATACTCGACGACGACGCCCTCGATGCGCAGGTCGTCACCCCAGACCTGCTCGACGAGTTCGGCGTCGTGGCGGCCTTCCACATAGATTCGGCTGGCCAGCGCCACTTTGGCCCGGGCGCCGGCGACGGCGACCGACCCGGAGGCGGTGCGCGCCGGCGCGGCCGGGCCCGCCTTGCGCGGCGCGGTGAGGATCACCGGTTTGCCGTCGATCAGATATCCGGGCCCGATCGGAAACGGTTTGGTACGCCCGTTCCGGTCTTCCAGCCGCATCCGGCCGTACTCGACGTGCACGACGGCACCGACGAACCCGCTCTGCGCGTCCTCGACGACCATGCCGATCTCGATCGGTACCTCGGTGGAGCGGGGTTTGCGGTGCGGATTGTGGGCGAGAATGTCGGCGCCATAGCGATCAGCCACCGAGTGATCGTAGGGACGGCGACCAGCGGGCGCGAGTACGCGCCCGCCCCGGCGTGTCGTCCCGACGGCGCGCGCACGCCGGTCAACCGGGTCAGTCGAGTTGTTGCGTCTGGCCGTCGACGGGGGCGCCGACTTCGGCCAGTTTGGCCGGGTCGGAGGTGATCTCGTCGATGACGGTGTGGATGAATCGCATCTTCTCGAGAACCTTGGGCGGCAACACGAACGGGTACAGGTCGTCCTTGCCCATCGACCGGTTCACCATGTTCAGCGACCACGCCAACGGCAGCCACATCTCGATGATCGTGTCGAAGCCGCTGGGCCCCAACACCCGTCGGTCGAACGTGGCGGTCGCCGGGGCCAGGCCGAACGCCGCACCGGTGTCGAGGGTGTCCCGGATGTGCAGATAGTGGGCGAACGTCTCGGCCCAGTCCTCGGCAGGATGCATGGTGGCGTAGGACGAGACGTAGTCGTCCTCCCAGCCGGGCGGAGCGCCCTCGCTGTAGTGCCGGTCGAGTGCGGCCTGATAGTCCAGGTTCGGGTCTCCGAACAGCTCGTTGAACCGGGCGAGGTAGTCCGGCGACGTGCCGATCAGCCGATAGAAGTAGTAGTGGCCGATCTCGTGCCGGAAATGACCCAGCAGCGTGCGGTACGGCTCGTCCATCGACACGCGCAACTGCTCGCGATGCACGTCGTCACCTTCGGCGAGGTCGAGGGTGATCTGGCCGCTGTCATGCCCGGTGAACACCTTCTCGAATTGGCTGGACAGCAGGTCGAACGCTAGTCCGTAGTCGGGGTCCACGTCACGCCCGACGATCGGCAGCTTCAGCTCGTGCAGTTCGGCGATCAGGCGACGCTTGGCCCGTTCGGCGCCCGCGAAGGCGGCCAGCGCCACCGTGTCCGCGTCGTTGGGTCGCGTCCGGGTCAGAGCGCAGGACACACAGAGCTTGGCGATCGGCCCTTTCTCCACCAGCCAGTTGCATTCGGCCAGATGCAGATTCGCGCACAGCTGGTAGTGGCTCTCGTCGACCGCGCCGGCGTGCTCGCTCTCCGCGGGTGGGGCGATGACCAACAGCGCCATGTCGTCGAGGGAAAAGCCCAACGAGCTGCCGCAGTTCAGGCACACCGAGTTCTCGAACGCCAGCCGCTGACCGCAGTTGGGGCAGATGAAATCACGCACGCAGCACCTCCCCCTGGTGCGGAGCCACATCGACGGAGACGTCGATGACGCTGCTCTCGGAGTCGGTGTAGATGATGCCGCGCAGCGGTGGGACGTCGGCGTAGTCACGACCGAATCCCACTGTGACGTAGCGCTCATCGACCATCTGGTCGTTGGTGGGATCCAGTCCCAGCCAGGCGTTCTGAGGCGTCCACACGGCTGCCCATGCGTGCGTTGCGTCGATCCCGACCATGCGTTCCTTCCCGGGGGGCGGATCGGTGGCCAGATAACCCGACACGTAGCTGGCCGCCAGACCGTTGGCGCGCAGGCAGGCGATCGCAAGCCTCGCGAAGTCCTGGCATACCCCTTCGCGGGCCGCCATAACCTCGCTCACTTGTGTCGACACCGTGGTGGACCCCGACCGGTAGGTGAAGTCACGGTAGATGCGTGACGTCAGGTCCTGCAGCACGTCGATCAGCGGCCGCCCCTCGGTGAAACTCGGTGCCGCATAGTCGCGTACTTCGTCGGTGATTTCCGGCGGCTGCAGGTCCAGCGTGAACTCGGTCGCGAGCGCTCCGTCGGTGCCGACCGGACGCGCGATCTCCCACGGTGCGCGGGCCGACGGACCCTGGTAGAGATCGGCCGGCGGGGGGTCGACCTCGACGATGGAACGGCTGGTGATGCTCAGCTTGCGGTGCCGCTCGGTGACGTGGAAGTACGAACTGAGATTGCCGTACGCGTCCCGGCTGGTCGAACTGTCAGCAGCTTCGGGGTCGATGACGAGTTCGTGGACGAGGCAGCGCTGTCGCGCCGAGTCCCGCGGAGTGAGGAATCCGCGGCCATACGAGCTGGTGACCACGTCGGAGTAGCGGTAGACGGTGCGGTGGGTGACCTGATAGCACCGGCTGGTCCCCGAGGCGGTCGGCCCGTCCGGGAACGCCGTCACGGCATCACCCGCCGCGCATCGGGGCCCCACAGCGGTTGCATGCCACCCGGCAGCGACAGATGGGTGGCGGTGATCACGCCCGAGAGCTCACGGAGGTCGATGTTCATGCCGCGCAGCAAGCCGGCGAGCTCCTCACGTCGCCCGTCGGCGGTGACCTCCTCCAGCTCGGCAGGTTCGATGCGGCGCAAGCGGGTGGCGACCTCGTCGACCATGCGTTCGGGGCGCGACGATCCCGAGGCTCCCGGCAGAGCCCTCAAGTCGCTGCGCAGCCGATCCAGCTGGTACACCAGCGAGCGCGGGTTCTCCGCATCGAACAACACCAGCTCGGCCACGCCCGCCACACTAACCTTGCCGGGGTTGCGCCGGCGGTAGGTCACCAGGGACTCGCACGCCACCAGCGTGGACTCGGTGATCGTCTGTTCGGCCTCGGGATTCCGCGCGGTGGTCAGGGTCGCCCGCAGCAGCGCCGTGAGCCACTGGCCGCGCTCGATGCGTTTGCCGATGTCCATCATGACCCAGCCGGTGTCGCGCACCATGGACTCCGAGACGACGCCCGACAGTGCCAGCATCCCGGCGAGGGCCAGGGTGTTGGTCGACGACAGGAACGACTCGCCCTCGGCCTTGGAGTCCGGCGGGGTCTCCGGGGAGTGCAGCAGGGCACGCTCGAGCGCCGAGAGCACCATCCAGGTGTCGTTGGACATCTGGTCGCGCACGGCGCGGGCCGCGAGGCTCAATCGTTCGACGGACTGCGCCAGCGAACCAGGACGACGCCGGTCGGCCGTCAACGCCCACAGCGTGGTGGGCGCGGTGGCCACCAACTCGTGGTAGTCGCCCCCGGCGACGGTGTCGGTTCCGGTGATCGTGCCCAGCGCGGTGAGCAGAACGGGCACGCACTCGCTGCCGTCCATCGTCTGGCGGTAGCGGTACTCGTGGTAGCGCTCGCGGGTCACGGTCAGCAACCGGGCGGTGTTCTCGGCCCGTTCGGCGTATCGCCCGATCCAGAACAGATCGGAGAGCACACGCGGCGAGCTGATCTCCGGGGTGGGCCGGGAGGTCAGCATCGCCGGCAACCGGACGGCCTCGGCCGCGGTCGGTTCGGCCGGGAGGGCGGCAGGGGTGATCTCAGCCGTGACCCGGGTCGGCGTGCGCACCCAGATGTCTTTGGCGGCAATGGTGTTGAGCCGGTAGGCGGCGGTGCCGGGGGCCAGCAGGTATCCCAGGCCACCGATCATCGGGGCGTAGCCGCTGCGCTGGGAGACGGTGAACAGCCGCATTCCGACGCTCGAAGAGGACATGCCCATCGGCAGGTAGTCCGAGGGGGCGGAGGAGAACTGCGGGAGCTCCTGGCCCACCCACTGCCAGGGGGTTGCCTCGATGCGCGCGGCGAGCGACTCGCGTTGTGTCGTCGACAGGTCCGGTCCGACGATCGGCTCGCCTCCGGTGACGGGCTTGATCAGCAGGCTCGACAGGTTCGCCAGCAGGTGCGAGCGCTCGAGGTCGGCACCACCCCAGTACATCGGCGCGGTTGCCAGCAGCGGTGTCTCGCCGAGGAGCGTCTGGGCGAGCTCGGGCAGGAAGCGCAGCACGCCGGGGCTTTCCAGCACGCCGCTGCCCAGCGAGTTGACCACCGTCACCGCGCCCCGGCGCAGCACTTCGACCAGGCCGACGACACCGAGGCGGGAGTCGGCGCGCAGATCCAGCGGGTCGGTGTAGTCGGCGTCGACGCGTCGCAGCACGACGTCGACGCGCTGCAGGGTGCCCATCGAGCGCATCCACAGCTTTCCGTCGCGGACCACCAGATCAGCGCTCTCCACCAGCGGCAGACCCAACAGGCTGGCGAGATAGGCCTGGTCGAAAGCGGTTTCGGAGTGGATGCCGGGGCTGAGCACCACGACGACGGGCTCTTCGGCCGTCTCGGGCGCCGCCTCGATCAGCGCCAGGCGCAGCGCTTGGGCCCACGGGGAGGCGGGCCGGGGACCGATCTCCTCGTAGAGGTCCGGGATGGCGTGCGCGACCACCCGCCGGTCGGCCAAGGCGTAGCCGGCGCCGGACGGGGCCTGCGTCCAGTCGGCGTTGACCACGAAGTCGCCGGAGGAACTTCGGCTGACGTCGCAGCCGTGCAGGAACAGCTGGTGGCGTCCGGGCACCTCGATACCGCGCGCCGCACGCAGATAGCCGGGGTGGGCGAACAGCAACGGCGGGGGAAGCACTCCGCTGGTCAGCGACCGGCGGTCTCCGTAGAGATCGGTCAGCACCGCGTCCAGCAGGCGGGAGCGCTGCACGAGCCCGGCTTCGAGGGTGTTCCAGTCGCTTTCCGAGATCACCAGCGGCAGCGCGTCGAGCTGCCAGGGTCCGGGCACGGCCCCGCCGTCGCCGTTGGTGATCGCGTCGCCGAGGTGGTCGGTCTGGATGTAGGTGATGCCGTCGTTGTCGACGAGGCTGCGGACCGCGGCACGCAACCGGTCCAGTCCGCCACGGCCGCGGTCGCGGACGCAGTCGGCAACCTCCTGCCAGGCGGGGCGCACATCGCCGTTCTCGTCGATGAACTCGTCATAGCCCGCGTCACCCGGTCCGGTGGCGGGCTGCAGATCGAACAGTGCCGGCTGCCCCCGCACGGTGTCGTACGGCACCAGCGGGTTGTCGAAGTCTGTCCGCCCGACCCCGCTCGGAGATGTCGGACGGCCTACCGGGAGCGCCATTACTGCAGCACGGTACGCACTCGCCGCAGATCGAGGATCCCCGGCGCGCCCACATCGGTGGATTGGCGGGCCTGCTTCTCCCTGAGCTCGGCGAGGTCGACCTTGCCGGGGGTGAAACCGGTGGCCTCGAAACGTCGCCCACGCCGTGATTCGGCCTCGACGGCGTTGACCGGTGGGCTGTCGTAGGCGCGTCCGCCCGGGTGCGACACGTGGTAGGTGCACCCGCCCCGGGATACCCCGGTGGCGGCGTCGATCAGCTCGAATCGCAGGGGCCCGTCGACGGTGATGGTCGGATGCAGCGCGCTGGGCGGTTGCCAGGCGCGATAGCGCACGCCGCCGACCTGGACGTCGGGGTTGTCGGTGGCCAGCAGCGGAATCGGGTGGCCGTTGACGGTGACGATGTAGCGCTGCCTGTCGGCGCCGATGAGCCGCACCTGCAGGCGTTCGACCGACGAGTCGACGTAGCGGGCGGTGCCGCCGGCGGTGGACTCCTCTCCGAGCACGTTCCAGGGCTCGATCGCTCCGCGCAGTTCGATCTCGACGCCACCGAACACGGCGGTGCCGATGCGCGGGAACCGGAACTCGGTGAACGGGTCCAGCCAGCTGGTGTCGAAGTTGATCCCGTAGGCCCGCAGATCGGCGGCCACCTCGGCGATGTCCTGGATCAGGAAGTGCGGCAACAGGTACCGGCCGTGCAGGTTGGCGCCGTGGCGGATCAACGGCGCCCGCAGTGGCTGGTCCCAGAACCATGCCACCAGCGAGCGCACCAGCAGGGACTGGACCATCGCCATCTGGTAGTGCGGGGGCATCTCGAAGCCCCGCAGCTCCAACAGACCGAGCCGGCCGCGTGCGGAGTCCGGACTGTAGAGCTTGTCGATGCAGAATTCGGCGCGGTGGGTGTTACCGGTGATGTCGGTGAGGAGGTGGCGGAGGGCCCTGTCCACGATCCACGGAGCGGAGCTTGCGGAGCGACCATGTTCCAGGGCGGAGCTTGCGGAGCGACCATGTTCCAGGGCGGAGCTTGCGGAGCGACCATGTTCCAGGGCGGAGCTTGCGGAGCGACCATGTTCGGCAGCGGAGCTTGCGGAGCGACCATGTTCGGCAGCCGATTGCTCGGCGTGCCCTCCGGAATGCGAGGCCAGCCGCGCGATCTCGGCGAAGGCGATCTCGAGTTCGTACAGCGACTCCGGGCGGCCCTCGTCGACGCGGGGCGCCTGCGACGTGGTGCCGATGAACCGTCCGGCGAACAGATAGGACAGCGACGGATGCCGCTGCCAGTAGGTGAGCAGCGAGACGAGCAGGTCGGGACGGCGTAGCAGCGGTGAGTCCGCGGGTGTGATTCCGCCGAGGGTGATGTGGTTTCCGCCGCCGGTTCCGCCGTGAGTGCCGTCGACCTCGAAGGACTCGGTCGACAACCGCGCCTGGCGGGCCTGCTCGTAGAGCGTCTTGAGTTGTTCGCGCTGCTCGGTGAAGCTTGCGGTGGGTGCCACGTTGACCTCGATCACCCCGGGGTCGGGCGTGATCGTCATCGATGACAGCCGCGGGTCGGCGGGTGGACCGTAGCCCTCGATGACGACGGGACACCGGGTCGCGGCGGCCGCGGCTTCGATCCGGGCGATCAGGTCGACGAAGTGCTCGACGTCGTCGGTGGGCGGCAGGAAGACATACAGCAACCCGTCACGGACCTCGGCGACCAACGCGGTCGTCGGCGTCCACTCGGCGTCGTCGTCGACGTCCTCGACCACCGCGTCGGCGGTGGCCGCTCCCCCGCGGTCTGATCGCCACGTGGTTCGTGAGTGCATCGGGTCGGCGTCGAAGGAGGGCCGCGGGGGTTTCCAGCTGATCGAGTTCAACGGCAGCCGCAACCCGGCCGGCGAGTCTCCTTCCAGCAACACGATGCGGCCCCGACGCAGCGTCCAATCCGCGCTGGCCCACCCGGTGTCGTCGTCGCGCCGGTGCAGAGGCAGGACATGGGCGGCGGGCTCGTCGACCGGGCTCTCGAGCCGGGCCAGCAGCCGGGCGCGGGCCGCGGCGCTGTCGGATTCGAGATCGTCGGCCGGGTCGACGGGCAGCCCGGCCGGTTGCCGCACCGCCGCGGCTAGGCGGCTCAGCGGATCCTCGAAGGCCGGGCGGACCTGGGCGGCGGGGAGTCCCAACGCATCGGCGACCGCGGTCAGCAGCGCGCGGGCCGCGTCGTCGGAGGCCGGTGCGGCGGCGACCGCCTCCTCGGGCCAGGGGTCGGCCAGCAGTGCGTCGTCGGTCCACAACGGCTCGCCGTCGGTGCGCCAGAGCAGACCGATCTGCCACCGCGGCAACGGTTCACCCGGATACCACTTGCCCTGGCTGCGCTGGACCAGCCCGTTGGGAGCCCACACGTTCTTCAGGCGGGCGGCCAGCGCCGAGGCGCGCTGACGCTTGTGCGGGCCGTCGGCGTCGGTGGTCCACTCCGGATCCACCTGGTTGTCGATGGACACGAACGTCGGCTCCCCGCCCACGGTCAGCCGCACATCACCGGTTCGGAGCCGATCGTCGACGACCTCACCGAGCGCGTTGATCGCCGCCCAGGACTCCTCGGTGTAGGGCAGCGTCACCCGCGGATCCTCGTGCACGCGGGTGACGAGATTGCTGAACTCGAGGGTGGTCTCGGCCTTGCCGGTGGCACCGGTGATGGGGGCCGCCGACTCCGGGTGCGGGGTCGCGGCCAGTGGGATGTGCCCTTCGCCGGCGAACAGGCCCGACGTCGGGTCCAGACCGATCCATCCGGCGCCGGGGATGTAGACCTCGGTCCAGGCGTGCAGATCGGTGAAGTCGGCGGTCGGGCCTGACGGGCCGTCGAGCGCCTCCACATCGGAGGTCAGCTGCACCAGATATCCGGACACGAAGCGGGCCGCCAGCCCCATCTGACGCAGGATCGACACCAACAGCCAGGCCGAGTCGCGGCACGAACCGATTCCGCTGCGCAGCGTGAAATCGGGCGTCTGCACGCCGGGCTCCATCCGCACGCTGTAGGCGACGTCGGCGTTGACCGCGCGGTTGAGCGCGACCAGGAAGTCGATGGTGCGTGTCCCCGGGGCGACCGAGAAATTCTTGACCCACGCCGCGGCGAGCTCACCCGGGCCGGATCCCTCGGCGACGTCGTCGACCGGCTTCAGGTACGGCTTGAGGTCGTTGGCCAGCGCTTTGGGATAGGTGAAGCCGATCTGCTCGGCATATTCCTCGATGAAGAAGTCGAACGGGTTGATCACCTTCAGATCCGCGATCAGGCCGACCGTGATGGTCAACGCGCGGGCCCGGGTCGGGAAGACCAGCCGGGCGAGGAAGTTCCCGAATGCGTCCTGTTGCCAGTTCACGAAGTGGTCGGCGGGCTCCACCTGCATCGAGTAGGCCTCGATCGGAGTGCGCGAATGCGGCGCGGGCCGGAGCCGGACCACATGCGGATAGATCTCGACGAGGCGGTCGAACGCGTAGCTGGTGCGATGCTCCAGGGCCACCTTGATACCCATAACCGGCAATCCCACCACACCGGTCCCCCAACCGCAGATCGCGTCGGCGGCGCGTCTGCGTCGACGACCGCTCGGACGGACGCAACCGAATCCCACCCGGCTGTGACCGTGACATGCACCGCAGGTGAACTGCGGTGGCGTCAAATATGGACAGCACCCCTAGGCTGTTATAGATTCACATCGAGTTGCTCGTTTTTCCCGTTCAACCGCCCACAACTGGGAGCTTTTGTGAAATTTACACAGACCGCGGGATATCTCCCGTGGATGTGAAAACCCGCCGGGAGCGCATCGAGCAGCAGGTCCGCACGGCGCGGGAGATCAACTACGCCGAGCTGGCCGCCGAGTTCGACGTCTCCGAGATGACGATCCGGCGCGACGTCGAGGCACTCGAATCGCTCGGCGTCGTCCGCCGCGTGGTCGGCGGCGCCATCGCCGTGCAGGGCAAGGACACCGAACCGTCGTTCGCCACCCGCATGGCCGATGCCGCCCAGGAGAAGAACCACATCGCCGACGTCGTCGCAGAACTGATCGGGCGCAAGGAGACGCTGATTCTCGACTCCGGCAGCACCGCACTGGCAGTGGCCAACTCGCTCAAGGGCCGCGGACTGGGGCTCACGGTCGTGACGCCCAGCGTGCTCGCGGCGCTGGCTCTGGTGGATGAGCCCGACACGACGGTGGTGCTCACCGGCGGCGAACTGCGCGCGGGCGAACTGAGCCTCATCGGCGCCGGAGCCGAAGACACGCTGGCCAACTACAACTGCGACACCTTCGTCATGGGCGTGGCCGGCATCGACGGTGACCGCGGTATCTCCGACTACCACCAGGCCGAGAGCCGGGTCAAGCGGGCCGCCAGCCGCCGTGCCGACCGGGTCATCGTGGCCGCAGACAAGAGCAAGCTCGGCCGGGTCACCTTCGTCAGCATCGCCACACTGGCGCAGGTCGACACCATCGTCAGTGACGGCCCCGCCGACCACCCCGCGCTGGTGGCCGCCCGCGGGGCCGGGGTCGAAGTGATCTGTGTTGCCGCACAGCGACATCGGACAACACCGCGCGCGGGTTCGGAGGCGGACGCACGATGACGCGCTACACCGTCGGCATCGACATCGGGACCACCGGCACCAAGACCGTGCTGCTGGACACCCTCGGCGGCATCGTCGCGACCGCGACCAGAGCCACCGATCTGCACTCGACCGGTCCGGGGATCGCCGAGGCCGACACCGGTCAGTGGTACACGAACGCGATCGAATCCATCCGCGAAGTGCTCTCGGTCTCCGGAGTGGCCGCCGAGCAGGTGGGCGCGCTGGCCACCTCGGGAATGGTGCCCGCCGTCGTACCGGTCGACGCGAACGCGAAGCCGCTGCGGCGAGCCATCCTGCAGAACGACGCCCGAGCACACCGTGAGGTCGCCGACCTCGCTCGCACACTTGCCGAGGTGGACCTGGTCAACCTCACCGGCTCGGCGCTGACCCAGCAGTCGGTGGCCCCGACGACGGTATGGCTGCGCGAACACGAACCACAGGTCTACGCCCGTACCGCCCGCTGGGTCGGTTCCTACGACTGGATGCTCACGGCGCTGGGCGCGCCTTTGCACGTCGAACAGAACTGGGCGCTGGAGTCGGGGCTGTTCACCATCGACGGGGAAACCGCCGACGCGGTCCTGGCCGCGGCGGGACTCGACGCCGTGACGTTGGCCCCAGTGGTGCGGCCGGGCACGCAGATCGGTGAGTTGAGCCCCCGGGCAGCCGAAGCCACCGGCCTTCGCGCGGGCACCGCTCTGGTGGTCGGCGGCGCCGACCACGTCCTGTCGGCGTTCGCCGCCGGAGTCAACGATCCGGGCGACGCCCTGGTCAAACTCGGTGGGGCCGGCGACATCCTGGTCGCCACCGACCACAGCGTGGTCGACGAGCGGCTCTACCTGGACGCGCATCCGGTGCCGGGCCACTGGCTGCCCAACGGCTGCATGGCCACCAGCGGGAGCCTGATCAGGTGGTTCCAGACCCTCATCGGCGGAACCGCCCTTTCCGCGCTCGACGAGGAGGCGGCGACCCGCCGTCCCGCCGAGGTGCTGTGCCTGCCGTACTTCTTGGGCGAGAAGAGCCCCATCCACGATCCGGACCTGCGGGGTGTCTTCGCCGGCATGCACCTCGGACACACCCGCGCCGATCTGTATCGGGCTGTGCTGGAAGCGATCGCGTTCGGGTTCCGCCACCATGTCGACGTCTTCGGCGAGATCGGCATCCCGCTCACCCGGGTGATGATCACCAACGGCGGATCGACCTCGACGTTGTGGAAGCAGATCCACGCCGACGTGCTCGGTCACGAAATGCTGCCGGTGCGCGGCCATCCCGGGGCGTCGCTGGGCGCGGCGGTGATCGCCGCCATCGGGGTGGGCAGTCTCGACGACTGGTCCGACGCCGCGCGCTTCGTCGGCCTCGAGATGCCGTTCCGTCCAGACCCCGACCGCCGCCGCGTCTACGACGAGGCGTACGCCACCTGGCGGGAACTCGGCTCCGCGGTGACTCCGGTGTCGCACGCCCTGGCACGTCAGAACCGATGAGCACGTCACAACCGACAAGAACCCCGAAATGAAACGGAAGGGATGACACCGCAATGAGAATCACGCAATGGCCCACTTCGGGGCGGAGCGACAGGACCGGCGTCCGATATCCTCTCGTCTCCGCCGCAATCGCCCTGCTGGCCGTCCTCGCGCTGGCGCTGGCCGGGTGCGCCGGCAGCGGCGGTCCCGAGCAGGAGTCCGGTGACGCCGCGACCGCCTCCGGCGACGTTCCCACCGACATCTCCGGCACCGTCCGGATCCTGATGGAGAACGTGCCCGACACCGACATCGTGCAATCGATGGTCACCGACTTCAACGCCGAGTACCCCGATGTCACGATCGACATCGAATCGCTGACCTACGACCAGATGCGCGACAAGCTCGTGTCGTCGTTCCAGTCCTCCGACGCCAACTACGACCTCATCGTGGTGGACAACCCGTGGATGGTCGACTTCGCCAACGCCGGCTTCCTGCAGCCGCTGGACTCCCGCATCGACAGCACCCCCGACTACGACGCCGCCGACTTCTTCACCCCGCTGACCGACATCACCACCGTCGACGGCGTGCGGTACGCAGTGCCGTTCTACAACTACGCGCTGGGCTACCTGTACAACACCGCCGACCTCACCGCGGCCAACCAGCAGGTGCCGACCAACCTCGACGAGCTCGTCGCCACCAGCAAGGCGCTGACCACGCCCGAGCGGGCCGGTATCGCGATGCAGCCACAGCGCGGCTACAAGATCTTCGAGGAGTGGGGCAACTGGTTGTTCGCCGCAGGCGGATCCATCTACGACTCCGAGGGCAATGTCACCCTCGACACCCCCGAGGCCAAGCGGGCACTCGAGGCCTACATCGACACCTACACCACCGCCGCCCCGGCCAACAGCCTGAACTGGAGCATGGACGAGGCGCAACGTTCGGTCTCGGCCAACCAGTCGGCGTCGATGATCAACTACAACTGGCAGCTGCCCGCGCTCAACGAACCCGGCTCCGGCCCGGCAGCAGGCAACATCAAGCTCGCCCTCATCCCGGGCGGCAAGCAGGTCCTCGGCTCGTGGAGTTGGGCCATTCCCACCAACTCGGCGGCGCCGGACGCCGCGTGGGCGTTCGTGTCTTGGCTCACCGCCAAGCCCAACGACGTCGTGCGGACCGAGAAGGGTGGGGCGGCCATCCGGCAGAGCACCCTGCAGAACCCGGCGGTGCTCGAGGGGCGCTACGGCGCCGATTACTACCGCACCGTCGAGCAGCTGCTGGCCAATTCCGCGCCGTTGAGCCAAGGACCCAGCGGTGAGGAGATGATCCAGGCCGTCGGCACGGAACTCAACGAAGCCGTGGCCGGCACCAAGAGCGTCGAGGACGCTCTGGCCGCTGCGCAGGCCGAGGCCGAACGCATCCAGGGCTGACCTCGATCACCAAGAAGCCGGAAACCGACCACCCCACGAAAGGAGCGAAGACCACCGTGAACTCCCCCCTGAAATTTCAGCACGGCATGGTCGCGCCCCTCATCGCCCTCTTCGTCGGGGTGGTCGGTTTCCCTCTCGGTTACGCCGCATACCTCAGCATCACCGACTACAAGCTGACCGACCGCGGCGCGCCGACCATCGTCGGCACGGACAACTTCGTGGCGACGTTCGGCGACGCCGGCTTCTGGAATGCGTTCGCCACGACCGCGATCTACGTCGTCGTGGCGGTGGGCCTGGAACTCGTCATCGGGCTCGCCCTTGCGCTCGCACTGCAAAAGCAGCGCTGGGCACGCGATCTCACCCGGTCGATGCTGCTGGCGCCGATGTTCATCACACCGATCGCCGTCGGACTGACATTCCGGTTCCTGCTCAACGACCAGCTCGGTGCGATTCCGGCGATGCTGTCGAGCGTCGGCATCGAGTATGACTTCTTCGGCCCGGGCAAGGCGCTGTTCACCCTCGCCCTCATCGACGTGTGGCAGTGGACGCCGTTCATGGTGCTGCTGCTGCTCGCCGGGCTGGAGTCGATCCCCAAGGAGCCGCTCGACGCCGCCCGCGTGGACGGTGCCGGCGGGTTGTATGTGCTACGGCGCGTGACGCTTCCCCTGTTGGCCCCCGTCTTGGTGGTCGCCATCCTGCTGCGCAGCCTGGACGCGATGAAGGTCTTCGAATACGTCTTCGCGACCACGAGGGGCGGTCCGGGCACCGAGACCGAGACCTTGCAGTACTTCATCTACCAGACCGGAATCCAGTTCTTCCGAATGGGTTCGGCAGCCTCGATGGCGTTCGTGGTGCTGGTGGTGGTGCTGGGCATCATCGTCGTCGCGTTCCGCCGGCTGGACCGGACCCGGACCGCTGAGGGACGCGCGCGATGAACCGGTCAGCCATGGTCACCGTGCTGCGGGTGGCACTGTTGTGGGCCGCAGGCATCACGGTCGCCTTCCCTCTGGTATGGGTCGCCCTCGCGAGCGTGAAAACCCCTGCCCAACTGAACGAACCGTTTCTGGTCGCCTTCGCCCCCTCGTTCGCCAGCTGGCACGAAGTGTTGGCCTCGGGCATCCTCGGCGCGGCCGGGCGCAGCGCGCTGGTCGCCCTGGTGACGGTCGGGATCAGCGTCGTGGTGGGCAGCATGGGCGCCTACGCCATCGCCCGGTACCGCGCCGGCGGCACGCTGACGCGCTTCGGCATGCTGGCGGCACAGGTGCTGCCGCCGGCGGTGCTGGTGTTCCCGTTCCTGACGATGGCCTACGCGTTGCGGCTGACCGACACGTTGCTGCCGGTGATCTTCTCTCATCTGAGTTTCGTTCTGCCCGTGGTGACCTGGTTTTTGATCGGCTTCTTCGAGGCGGTGCCCCGCTCGCTGGAGGAGCAGGCACAGGTCGACGGGTTCGGCCGGTTCGCCGCGTTCCGCCTCGTCGTCCTCCCCCAGGTTCTCCCCGGCATCGGCGCCGCGGCGATCTTCGGTTTCACGCTGTCGTGGAACGACCTGTTCTACGGGCTCATCCTGGCGCCGGGCAAGGCGGCGATCCTGCCGGTGGCCATCGCGGGTTTCAACACGTTCCGCGGGGTGCAGATCGGCTCCATGAGCGCGGCGATCCTCATCGCGGTCGTGCCCGTGGTCGTGGCGAGCTTCTTCATCCAACGCAAGCTGGTGCAGGGCATCAGCGGCGGCGCGGTCAAGTTCTAGAAAAGGCTTTGGTGACTGATCCTCATGGCAACCGTCCGATTCTCCGGCGTCACGAAGACCTACGGAACCCTGCCCGTGGTCACCGATCTGGACCTCGAGCTGCCAGATGGCTCGTTCACGGTGTTGGTCGGCCCCTCGGGATGCGGTAAGTCGACGACGCTGCGCATGCTGGCGGGTCTGGAGTCGGTCAGCTCGGGCACCATCAGCATCGGCGGACGCGACGTCACCGCCCTGCAACCGCGCGACCGCGATATCGCGATGGTGTTCCAGAACTACGCGCTCTACCCGCACCTGTCGGTGGCCGAGAACATCGCCTTCCCGTTGCGGGCGACCCGCACCCCGCGCCGCGAGGCGCTCGCGCGCGCCGCGGAGATCGGTGAGTCGCTCGGGCTTTCGGCACTGTTGGGCCGCAAACCCAAGGACCTCAGCGGCGGTCAGCAGCAGCGCGTGGCGATCGGTCGGGCCATCATCCGCGAACCGTCGGTGTTCCTGTTCGACGAGCCGCTGAGCAACCTCGACGCCAAGTTGCGGGTCGAGACCCGTACCGAGCTGCTGCAGATCCAGCGCCGGCTGGGCATCACGTCGGTCTACGTCACCCACGACCAGGAGGAGGCGATGACCCTGTCGGATCGCATGGTTGTGATGCGCGACGGCCACATCGCCCAACTGGGCACGCCGCAGGAGGTCTACGCCCGGCCGGCCGACACCTTCGTCGCGACGTTCGTCGGCAGCCCGAAGATGAACCTGCTCGAGGGCGCGCTCAGCGCCGGCGAGTTCGCCACCGCCGCCGGGGTGACACTGGCGACCGACTGTGCGACGAACCATTCGTCGGTGACCCTCGGTGTGCGCCCGGACGATCTGCTGCTCACCCCGCGGGCGAGCGACGGCGCTGCGCGGGTGGTGCTGATCGAGCACCTCGGCCCCCGCGCCATCGTCACGTTGGAGGCGCGCGGTACCGCGCTGACCAGCGTCGTGGAGACCGCACGCCTGGCCGGAATCAACGAGGGCGCCGGCGTCGACCTCACCGTCCGCGACGGCGGCACACATCTTTTCGACACCCACAACGGCCGGCGGCTCGTCGGCACCGACAACGGATAGGAACACCTGCACAGATGACCAGAACAGTCGTGGTGACCGGAGCGGGGTCGGGCATCGGCGCGGCGATCGCCGCCACACTGGCACAACGGGATTGGCGTGTCGTCGTCACCGACCTCGACCTCGAGGCGGCGCGTCGGGTCGCCGCCGGGCTGCCGAACACCGCCGCCCGTCACGAAGCCGCCGCGCTGGACGTCACGTCGGCGGAGGCGGCGGCCGAGGTGGCCGCCGACGTATCCGCCCGGCTGGGCTTGTCGGCCTGGGTCAGCAACGCGGGAATCTCGTTCATGCACCGCTTCCTCGACGCGCCCGTCGAGCGCTTCGACCAGACCATCGACGTCAATCTCAAGGGCGTGTTCGTCTGCGGTCAGGCCGCAGCGCGGGAGATGGTGCGCACCGGGGTATCCGGAGCGATCGTCAACACGGCGTCCATGGCAGGCAAGCAAGGTCGCGTGCCGTACCTGGCCGATTACGTCGCCTCGAAATTCGGTGTCGTCGGCCTGACCCAGGCGATGGCCTACGAGCTGGGTCCGCACCGCATCACCGTCAACTGCGTCTGCCCGGGGTTCGTCGAAACACCCATGCAGTCAAGGGAATTGCAGTGGGAGGCGCAGCTGCGTGGCACCACGCCGGACGCCGTGCGGGACATGATGCTCGCCGACACCCCGCTGGGCCGGCTCGAGCAGCCGGACGATGTGGCCCAGGCTGTCGCGTTCCTGCTCTCCCCCGATGCGCGCTTCATCACCGGTGAGGCGCTGGCTGTCAACGGCGGCGCCTACATGGACTGACGCCCCCCGAACGTTCCCCATCCATCTGAAGAGAAAGGCACCCCGTGACCACCACCTGGCTCGACGAGGTTTTCGACGTCGCCAAACCCGTCATCGCCATGTTGCATCTGTCCGCCCTGCCCGGCGACCCCGGCTTCGACACCACGGGCGGCATCGCCGCCGTCGTCGAACGGGCCCGCACCGAACTCGACGCGCTGCAGAGCGGCGGGGTCGACGGCGTGATGATCAGCAACGAGTTCAGCCTGCCGTATCTGACGAAGACCGAACCGATCACCGCGATCTCGATGGCCAGGATCATCGGTGAACTGCTTCCCGACCTCTCGGTGCCGTTCGGGGTCAATGTGCTGTGGGACGGGCGGGCGTCGATCGATCTGGCGGTGGCAACCGGAGCGAAGTTCGTCCGCGAGATCTTCACCGGCGTGTACGCCAGTGACTTCGGACTGTGGGACACCAATGTCGGCGAGGTGGCCCGCCACCGTGCCCGTGTCGGCGGGTCCGAGGTGAAGTTGCTGTTCAACATCGTGCCGGAGTCGGCCCAGTACCTGGCCGAGCGGGATCTGGCCTCGATCACCCGCACCACGGTGTTCGCGACCCTGCCCGACGCGATCTGCGTGTCCGGCGCCACCGCCGGCTCGCCGACCGACATCGAGGCGCTGCGGGTGGTGAAGGACGCAGCCGGCACCGTACCGGTGTTCGTCAACACCGGCGTGCGCGCGGAGAACGTGGCCACCCAGCTGTCGGTGGCCGACGGCGCGGTGGTCGGCACCTACTTCAAGAAGGACGGCATCTTCGCCAACGCGGTGGACAAGTCGCGGGTTCAGGAGCTCATGGGTGCGGCGCGCGAGTTTCGCGCCCAGCTGGTCTGACCCGGGTCACGAGCTGGGGGCGGGCTTGCGTAGGTCCACCCCCAGCTCGTCGGGCGGCACCGGATGCCCTTGCGCGCACACCACTTCCACGGTGGCAGGGGCGCCGCAGCCGAGGTGGGTCAGCCGCAGCGGGGTGTCGCCCAGGTGCTTGCGGCCCCACTCGAACATCGCCCACACCACCGGCATCAGTTCGGTACCTGCCTCGGTGAGCACGTACTCGTCGCGGGCGCGCTGGCCCGGTTCGCGATAGGGACGCTTCACCAGCAGACCGGCTTCGACCAGTTCGCCCAGCCGTGCCGAGGTCGCGGCCTTGGTGATCCCGACGCGCCGGGCGAAGTCGTCGAAGCGGGTGGTGCCGTAGTACGCCTCCCTCATGATCAGCATCGCCGATCGGGTGCCCAGCAGGGCCATCGTCTTCTCGATCGGACAGCGGCCCACCGGTGACCAGGTGTCACGGTCGACGAGCGGTCCCTGCAGAACTGTCATGCACATCACTCCACGTCTGGGTAGTCAACACTGAACCTAGGGTGTTCATCTAAGTATAGGAAACCCTACCCAGCAGTGAGGCTCAGGAGGACAGATGACCGAGTATTCCGATCGTGACGCCGTGATCGTCGGAGCGGTCCGCACGCCGGTGGGCAAAGGCAAACCCGGCGGGTCGCTGCACCACATCCTGCCCGCGGACCTGCTGGCGCACAGCCTGCGCGAGCTGACCGCGCGCACGGGCGTCGACCCCGCCGAGGTCGACGACGTCATCGCCGGTGCCGTCACCCAGGTCGGCGACCAGGCCGCCAACATCGCCCGCAATGCCCTGCTGGGTGCCGGATTTCCGGAGAGCGTGCCCGGCACGACGGTGGACCGCCAGTGCGGCAGCAGCCAACAGGCGGTCAGTTTCGCCGCCCAGGGTGTGCTCGCCGGCGCCTATGACGTCGTCATCGCCGCCGGTGTGGAGTCGATGAGCCGGGTGCCGATGGGGTCCTCGGTGCTATCGGGCAGCAACCCCTTCGGTGCCGGCATGGCCGAGCGCTACCCCGACGGGCTGGTCGCGCAGGGCATCAGTGCCGAGTTGATCGCCGCGAAATGGGGTCTGTCGCGTACCCAGCTCGACGAGTTCTCCGCCGAGAGCCACCAGAAGGCAGCGCGAGCGACCAAGGACGGCCTGTTCGACGCCGAACTCGCCCGGATCGCCGGTCTGGCCACCGACGAGATCATCCGCCCGGAGACCACGGTGCAGACGCTGGCAGGGCTGCGGCCCGCGTTCTACAGCGACGCGGTCGCCGCCCGCTTTCCCGACATCACCTGGGCGATCACCGCCGGCAACAGCTCGCCGTTGTCGGACGGCAGTGCCGCGGTGATGATCACCAGCGGCGCCGCGGCGCGGCGCCTCGGACTGCGACCACTCGCGCGCATCCACACCACGGTCGCCGTCGGCTCCGACCCGCTCTACATGCTGACCGGTGTCATCCCGGCCACCGAGAAGGTCCTGACACGGGCCGGGCTGTCGTTGTCCGACATCGACCTGTTCGAGGTCAACGAAGCGTTCGCACCGGTGGTCCTGGCGTGGGCACACGACACTGGCGCCGACCTGAGCCGCACCAACGTCAACGGCGGGGCCATCGCGATCGGGCATCCGTTGGGCGCCAGCGGCGCCCGCATCATGACGACGTTGGTCAACGCGCTCGAGCAGCGCGACGGCCGCTACGGGTTGCAGACCATGTGCGAGGCCGGCGGCATGGCGAACGCGACGATCATCGAGCGCCTCTGAACGTGCGGATTCGGCGCGGTGAGCGACCCCCACGGTGCTTGGCCGCGCCGGATCCGAACGTCAGACGCGCGTGATCTCGAACAGCGGTATCGCGCGGGAGGTCTTGGCTTGGTACTCGCCGAACTGCGGCGCCTTCTCGACCACCCGCGGATACAGCGAGTCGCGCTCGCCGCGCGGCAGCTCGCGGGCTTCGGCATCGAACGACTCGGTCCCGATTTCAGCTCGCACCTTCGGTTGCGCACGCAGATTGTGAACCCACGCAGGAGCTTTCGGCGAACCTCCGAAGGAACCCGCGATCAGGATCCGGCCGTCGACCTCGAAGTACACCAGTGGAGATACCCGCGGCTGCCCGGATTTGGCGCCCACGGTGGTCAGCAGAATCAGGTCGGAGCCGGCGAAGGGGCCGCCCACCTTTCCGCCGTTGGCCCGGAATTCGTCGACCACTTGGCGGTTGATCTGGTCGAGGGCATTGCGGTCGGCAATGAGGTCATCTGAGTTGAATTCGGTGTTCTCACCCACACCGAGACCAGACCACGACGGGCGCGCTTCTATTCCCGGGTCAGTTCGAACAGCGGGATGACCCGCGTCGTCTTGGCCTGGTACTCGGCGAACGCCGGGGCCATCTCGGTGACCTTCGGATAGGTCGCGTCCCGCTCGCCGGCGGGTAGCTCGCGCACGGCGACGTCGTAGGCATCGGTCCCGACCTCGATGCGCGCACGGGGGTGGGCCCGCAGGTTGTGCACCCAGGCCGGATCCTTGGGCGCTCCGGCGTAGGAGCCGATGATGATCATCCTGCCGTCGATGGTCAGATACGCCAGCGGGGACACACGGGGCCGGCCGGATCTGGCGCCGGTGGTGTGCAACAGCAGCAGGGTGGCGCCCTCGAACGGGCCGCCCACCACACCGTCGTTGGCGCGGAACTCGTCGATGATCGCCTGGTTGAAGTCGGCCAGCGCGGAGCCGTCAGGTGTGGTCATGGCTTTTCCGACGCCTCGGGCTTGGCATCTATTCCGGATTCCTTCCGCTGCTGGACGGTGATGGGGGCCGGCGCATCGGTCAACGGATCGACGCCGCCGCCCGACTTCGGGAACGCGATGACTTCGCGGATCGAGTCCATCCCGGCCAGCAGCGCGACGATCCGGTCCCAGCCGAACGCCAACCCGCCGTGCGGGGGCGCGCCGAAGGTGAACGCGTCGAGCAGGAAGCCGAACTTGTCCTGGGCTTCGGACTGGTCGATGCCCATCATCGCGAAGACGCGCTCCTGGACGTCTCGGCGGTGGATACGGATCGAACCGCCGCCGATCTCGTTGCCGTTGCAGACCACGTCGTACGCGTCGGCGAGCGCGGCGCCCGGATCGGTGTCGAACGTGTCCACCGACTGCGGGGTGGGCGCGGTGAAAGCATGGTGCACCGCGGTCCACGCCCCCGAACCGACGGCGACATCGCCCGCGGCGGTCGCCTCGTCTGCCGCCTCGAACAGCGGCCAGTCGACCACCCAGGTGAACGCCCACGCATCGGGGTCGATCAGGTCGAGACGCTTGGCGACCTCGATGCGGGTGGCGCCCAGCAGCGCGCGGGCCGACTTCGCCGGCCCGGCAGCGAAGAACACGCAGTCACCCGGTGCGGCACCGACGTGGGCGGCCAGGCCGGCCCGCTCGGTCTCGGACAGGTTCTTGGCGACCGGGCCGCCGAGCTCGCCGTCGTCGCCGACCAACACATAGGCCAGACCCTTGTGTCCGCGCTGCTTGGCGAACTCCTGCCAGCCGTCGAGCGTGCGGCGCGGCTGGGACGCACCGCCCGGCATCACCACGGCACCGACGTAGGGCGCCTGGAACACCCGGAACGGGGTGTCGGAGAAGAATTCGGTGCACTCCACCAGCTCGACGCCGAACCGCAGATCGGGCTTGTCGGTGCCGAACCGGCGCATGGCCTCGCCGTAGCTGATCCGCGGCAACGGCAGCGGCAGGTCGTAGCCGATCAACGCCCACAGCGCCCGCAGGATCTGTTCGGAGACCGCGATGACGTCGTCGGCCTCGACGAAGCTCATCTCGAGGTCGAGCTGGGTGAACTCCGGTTGACGGTCGGCACGGAAGTCCTCGTCGCGGTAGCACCGCGCGATCTGGTAGTAGCGTTCCATGCCGGCGACCATCAACAGCTGCTTGAACAGCTGTGGGCTCTGCGGCAGCGCGTAGAAGCTGCCTGGCTGCAGCCGGGCCGGCACCAGGAAGTCGCGGGCGCCTTCCGGGGTGGAGCGGGTCAGCGTCGGCGTCTCGATCTCGACGAAGTCGTGTTCGGCGAGCACCGCACGCGCGGCGGCGTTGACCTTGGAGCGCAAGCGGATCGCCTGCCCGGGGCCTTCGCGTCGCAGGTCCAGGTAGCGATACTTCAGCCGGGCCTCTTCGCCGGCGGTTTCGTCGAGCTGGAACGGCAACGGCGCGCTCTCCCCCAGCACCGTCAACGACGTCGCGTTGACCTCCACGTCGCCGGTGGCGATCTCGGGGTTGGCGTTGCCCTCCGGACGGATCTCGACGACCCCGGTCACCGCGATGCAGAACTCCGAACGCAGGCGGTGCGCCGAGGTCAGCACGTCACCTTCGCGGAACACCACCTGCGCCACACCGGACGCGTCCCGCAGATCGATGAAGATGACGCCGCCGTGGTCACGTCGGCGGGCCACCCAGCCGGCCAGCGTGACCGTCTGTCCGGCGTCGGCGGACCGCAGCGAGCCGGCGGTGCGGGTGCGCAGCACGAGGCACTCCTCGAAGTAGGGGGTTGCAAACGACTGCTCAGTCTAAGGGGCGACGAGAACCGGCCTGACTCGACAGCTATGGTGACCTGTCAACCGGGCGTGGAAGGGTTGACAGCATGGTCAAGCGGCATCCCTGCAAGAGGGTCGGCCTGGACTTCGTCGACGCTGCGCCGTACCGATTCGTCAGCACTGTCGACCTCGCCATCACCCCGGAACAGCTGTTCGAGGTGCTCGCCGACGAGACGTCCTGGCCGCACTGGGCCAGCGTCATCACGAAGGTGACGTGGACCAGCCCTGAGCCGCGCGGCGTCGGCACCACCCGCACGGTCGAGATGCGCGGCGGAATCACCGGCCACGAGGAGTACCTGGTCTGGCAGCCCTGCACCCGCATGGCGTTTCGCTTCAACGAGGCCAGCACCGGGGCCATCGCGGCCTTCGCCGAGGACTACCGCGTCACCGAGACCGCCACGGGCTGCCATCTGACCTGGATCATGGCGCTGGAGCCCAACGGGCTGGCGGGCCGGTTCGGTCTGTTCACCGGACGCCCGGTGATGGGTTGGCTGTTCCAGCGTTTCCTGCACAATCTGCGCGCCTACACCGACGAGCGCTACTCCACCGCCCAGACCTAGAACACCGGGCAGGCCCAGCACGCCGAGCAGACCCAGAGGCACGCGCGCCGGACTAGTACACCGAGGCCCAGGCCGCGCGGCGGGGTCCGTCAGGGTCGGGAGCCATCACGTCGCGGGCCGAGGTGATCAGCCGGGTCAGCCGCTCCGGGGTCCGGTACACCGGCCAGTGGGCGTCGTCGACGCTCGGGGTATCACAGGCGAAATCCAGCCAGGCGCGCTGCATGCGGCGGCCCACGGCGGGCTGGAACCGCCGGCCCAGCGGATGCAGCTTGCGGCCGATGAACGAGGCGTAGCTGTGCTGGATGTGCACGATCTCGCTGCCGTGGGTGGCGCCGAGACCCAGCATTCGCAGGCTCACCCCGAAGTGGTCGAAGCGGTACATCCGGGTCGGCGCGTGTGCGCTGTACGCGTCGGCGAACGCCCACGAGGGACCGCCGAACATCACATCGGAACCGATGGCCAACAACGCGCTGCGCCGGGGGTAGCGCGGATAGGCCTGCAGCACCGACTCTTTGACCTCCGGTCCGGTCCGGTCGAAGTAGGCCTCGATGGACGCCTCGGTGGTGGGCAACATCGGCGGCTTGGTCCAGGCGAACATCGAGGCCTCGTGACTGTTGGTGCCGATGATCAGGGGCACCTGCGCCACCTGCCCGGCACGCGCCGCGTCGATGGGGTGCCGGGGCAGCAGTTCGGTGCCGTGGGTCAGGCCGTAGGCCAGCGTGGGCGTGGTGGCGGCGCTCTCGAGCTGGACCATGCCCGCGGCGTGGCGCAGCCGGCGTTGAGGCAACTCCTTGACCGCCTCGACGGGCACGCCGAGATGAGCCATGAAGGCCTGCGCGCGCTGCGCACGGAGTTCCCGGTCGGCGATCAACGGCAATGCCGGACTCTGCGCGATCGCGCGGTGCACCAGTCCCCGCGCAGCGGGGCTGGCCAGCAACGCCAGCACCGAGGTGCCGCCGGCGGACTCGCCGAACACCGTCACGCGCTGCGGATCGCCACCGAACGCGGCGATGTTGTCGCGCACCCACCGCAGCGCCGCGATCTGGTCGCGCAACGCCAGGTTGTCGTCGAATCCCTCACCGAGATCACCGAGCTCGAATCCGCCGAACACCCCGATCCGGTAGGTGAGATTGACCACGACCACGTTGCCGTTGGCGGCCAGCCGAGACCCGTTGTACAGCTGGAACTGCCCGGCGCCGTAGACGAACGCGCCGCCGGGGATCCACACCATCACCGGCAGCGACGCCGTGGTGTCGGGCGACCACACCGTCAGCGTCAGACACGCCTCGTCGCGCACCTTGGGGTCATCGCGCCCACCGCCGACGAACGACTTCGTCTGCGGCGGCAGCGGACCGTGTTCGCGGGCGTCCCGGATGCCCGACC
>Ga0208330_1000171_pt1 | contig 39303 bp, 37 predicted proteins | sample DeeseametaMP1896_FD_184180 | JGI IMG/M metagenome (GOLD analysis project Ga0208330, IMG submission 184180) | Marine microbial communities from the Deep Pacific Ocean - MP1896 (SPAdes) | ecosystem: Environmental > Aquatic > Marine > Oceanic | place: East of Hawaii, North Pacific Ocean | collected... | reverse complement strand
CCAACAGAACAGGAGGACACCCCCGCGGCACTAACCGCCTGAGCCATCACGACGAAGAATCACACGACGACGTCGTACACCACGTCCCTGGACTTGACCGTTTCTGACGAACGACCCTTTCTACCGCCGTGAACTCCGGAAAGTGTGGCTCTGGAGCGCGTGGCCCGGTCGCTGGGGCGCTGACGCCGGCATCGATCTTGTCGCCGAGAACGTCAACGGTGAACTGTGGGCCATACAAGCCAAGGCGTACGACCGTGCCTACCGAGTTACCAAGAGAGACGTCGACACGTTCTTGGCCGAGTCCGGCCGGTCGGTGTTCACGTACCGAATGTTGATTGCCACGACTGATCTCATATCTCGCACGGGTGAGCGCACGATTCAGGACCAGGAGAAGCGGGTCACTTTCCTGCGCCTCAACAATCTGCGGGCGGCTGGCCTCGACTGGCCCACAGCACCGAACAACCTTCGTCCGGCACGTCCTCGTAAGCCCGCCCGCCCCCGCAAGCACCAGCGGGAAGCAGTTACAAAGGTCATCGCCGGGTTTGAGAGCGCTGACCGGGGACAGCTCATCATGGCATGCGGAACTGGCAAGACACTTACAGCTCTTTTTGTAAAAGAGCAGCTCGAAGCGAGCCGCACCCTCGTTCTGATGCCGTCGCTTTCCCTGCTCAAGCAGACGTTGAACGTATGGCGCACCAACGCCACCACCGAGTTCACTTTGCGGGCGGTGTGCTCCGATGAAACGGTTGCACATGCCGAGGACGAGGCGCTGTCACACACGACCGATATCGGGGTGCCTGTGACAACTGACCCTGAAGAGATCGCGGCGTTTCTACGAAAACGCTCGGGGTCGCAGGTGGTGTTCGCGACGTACCAGTCGTCGCGCCAGATCGCGAAAGCGCAGGCCTTGGGGCGGGTGCCCGCCTTCGATCTCTTGATCGGCGACGAGGCCCACAGGTGCGCGGGACCGGTGTCCTCCGACTTCGCCACCGTCCTCGACGCGACTGTGATTCGAGCTCGTCGACGCCTTTTCATGACAGCCACTCCTCGGTACTTCACTGGTCGAGTGGTCAAGGCCGCCCTGGAGTCCGACTATGAGGTTGCCTCGATGGATGATGACGCGAAGTTCGGGCCGACCTTCTACCGGCTGAGCTTCGGCGAGGCCATCAACAGTGGCCTCCTCACTGACTATCAGGTGGTCATCGTCGGCGTTGATAACGACACGTATCGGGCGTGGGCCGAGAAAGGCAGGCTGGTTTCGCGCGACGGAGTCGAGATAATCAGCGCCACTACCTTGGCGGGCCAGATCGGCCTGGCCAAGTCGATGAAGAAATACAATCTGCACCGGGTGATTTCGTTCCACTCCCGGGTGGCTCGAGCGCGGGACTTCGCCGCATCCATGCCTGCCGTGCTGGCCTGGATGCCCGCTCGTCAGCGCCCCAAAGGACGGCTGTGGTCTCGCTTCGCTTCCGGAGAGATGCCCGCCGGCCGTCGCTACGTGCTTCTTCAACAGCTGGCCCACCTCGACGATGCCGACCGGGGCCTCTTGGCCAATGCTCGTTGCCTTGCAGAGGGTGTTGACGTACCCACACTCGACGGCGTTGCCTTCGTTGATCCCCGACGGTCCGAAGTGGACATCGTCCAGGCCGTAGGCCGAGCTATCCGAAAGTCGCAGGACAAGACTCTTGGCACTGTAGTGATCCCTGTATTCATCGATACCAGCACCGACCCCGAGGCGGCCCTGGAGTCCTCGGTGTTCAAACCGGTATGGGATGTCATCAAGGCCCTCCGTGCCCATGACGCCGAACTCGGCGAGCAGCTCGACGCTCTGCGCCGTGAGCTAGGTCGCGAACGCGGTCGTCCGCGGTTGCCCCCGAAGATCCACACCGACATCCCGTCCAGGGTCGGCACCGACTTCGTCCAGGCATTCGAGGTACGCCTTGTCGAGAAAACCACATCCTCCTGGGAGTTCTGGTTCGGACTGATCGAGCAGTACGTCCTCGATAACGGGGACGCACAAGTACACATCGACTACACCGTGGACGGCCATCGCCTCGGTCGCTGGTGCAGTAGTCAGCGCGTGAAGTATCTACGCGACGAGCTGGCCCCTGACCAAGCAGCGCGACTTGAGGACCTGCCCGGTTGGAGTTGGCAGCGAAACGACGACCGATGGGAGAAGGGCTTCGCGCTCCTGTTGGCCTACGTCGACAGCCACGGTCATGCGCTGGTCGGCGCGAGGGAGGTGTTCCAGGGCTTCCCTCTTGGCTCGTGGGCAGCCAACCAGCGGCGTGCCTATCGTCGCGATGAGTTGGAGCATGACCGTCGTCAGCGCCTTGACACTGTCCCGGCGTGGGTTTGGAGCCTGGAGGAAGAGCGCTGGGAGCGCGGCTTCGACTACCTGGTGCAGTACGTCGCCCATTACAAACATTCGCGGGTGCCGCAGCCCTTCACGAATGACGATGGATTTCGACTCGGTGCGTGGGTGAACTTCCAGCGCACCAGATTCAACCGAGGGGCATTGGAGACCGAGCGTGCTGAACGCCTTGCGGTCCTGCCCGGATGGGTCTGGCGCGCGTCGGAGGCCAAGTGGGAGGAAGGGTTCGAGCGACTGCGTGAGTACGCCGACGAGCACGGCAACGTCCGGGTGCCACGCGACTACAAGCCCGACGGGTTCAAGCTAAGGATCTGGGCGACAAACCAGCGGACCAAGTTCGGCAAGCTGAGCCGAGATCGGCAGCGCCGACTCCAAGACCTACCCGGCTGGAACGAGTACGGTCACAACGCGAAGTGGGAGGCGGGCTTCCAGCGGCTGCTCGATTTCGTGCAAGAGCATGGCGATGCCAAGGTCCTGCGCTCCTACGAAGTCGAAGGTTATCCCCTGGGCTCGTGGGTCATGACACAGCGCCAGGAGTTCAGGAAGGGCACGCTGTCTGCCGAGCGCCAAGAGAGGCTAGCCCGACTGCCTGGTTGGGATTGGGACCGCCGTATTGGCAAATGGGACGAAGGACTTCAGCACCTTATTGAGTATGTCAACGACAACGGGCTTGCGAATCCGGCCAGCTCCTACATCGCCCCCGATGGATACCGACTTGGTGCATGGACGCAGCAGCAGCGGTATCTGCACAACAAGACGGGTCAGCTGCACGCTGAGCGCAAGAAGCAGCTCGAGAAGTTGCCCGGCTGGGACTGGAATCCACCTCGCGGAGCCGCAGCACGGCACTGAAGCCTGCCGCTTGCGCATTGATTCGACGCCGTCCCGACAGCAAGTGGTCCCGCCCGCAAACAACGTTCGGTTGCGGCCAGAACTGCGCAAACAGATAAACGTTATGTTTGCAGGAAAATTCATGCGCGGAAGTTATCGGCCCAGACCCTAAGCGCAGTCGTCACACACCCCGTTTGTCGGCAGCGTTATCCATGGATGCTCAGGGCAGAACTTCGGCGGTTCATCCCGCTTAGCCTGCGCTCGCTTGTACTCCCGCGACGCCTGCGCCTTCGGCGTAAGTGCCGGCCGACCGCCATCAGGCGGCAACTCCGCGCCGAAGAACTTGTAGCACTCGAACCGCTCTTTAGCCGCGTGGTCATCGAGATCATCAAGGCTCGGTTCGCCGTCACCGTTCTGCCGGTTCTTCTCCGCTGCCACCAGCGCGAACTTGTAACCGGGACCAACCGTGCCGTCCGAAGTGACACATAGAGACGTGAGCTGCGGCCATCCGCTCGCGGTGCACACCTTGATGACCCGCCCCAAGACATGGCCGACCCAGTTCTGTACCAGGGCGTTGTGGGTAATGCCGGTCTTGTCTTTCACGTAATCGGCGAGCTGGGTATAGGTGACGAAGCCGTGGTAGCGCCTGGCCGCCGAAAGCAAGATCTCAACCGCGAAGGGTTCCCACGCGTCGTAGGCGTCCTGCATCTCGACGTACTTGCCATCTTTATCGTGCGGCACCGTGCCCCCTGTCCGTTTGCCGTTACTTTCGCACACCAGACCGACATGCCAAGTCATTGCACCAGTGCCATTTACCATCGCTCACCATGACTGAAGAGCCACATCCCGAATGGATCGAAGCTGTTGCCAAGTTGCTGTCCACAGTTGGCGCCGAAGTTCTTCTCTCGCCCCTAGGTGTACCTGGTCTTGCAGCAGGCACCACGGTTGTCCTGGAGTATCTGACAACCCAACGACGGAGTAAGGGCGTTGAGCATCTGGGCTATGTAGTCCACCGTGTCGGCGAAGACAGGCTCCGCGGCATCATTCAGTCGGATGACGAGCGCAGCGAGATCCTGTGGACTAGTACGCAGGCATCAATGGCCACCAGTCACCAAGGCAAACGCGTCTACCTCGCCCGCGTAACAGCCAACGCAATGACCAGCGACGAGGCAATCGACGAGGCACAGCTCATCGTGACCGCGCTTAACGAGCTCGACGGTCCACACATCAGGGCACTCACGGTTATCAGGAACGTGCAGGACGCCAATTCGGACAACGAGGAGCTTGATGACATCGTGCACGAGATTGTGAGGAAACAGCCGTACCCGGTGCTGGCCACACTCGCGCGAACCGGGGTTGTGCGACAAGGCTCCGAGGAGCGGAGCCCTGGGCTGTACAGCATCATGTTCGCGGACAGTCTCGGTATAACGGGCGTCAGTGACTTCGGTCGGAACCTGCTGGCGGATCTTGAGTCGGTGGACCCCGACGTTTGGTGATCCGCTGATCAGTTCGTGTCGAGGTCCGTTCGCGCCGCATCCTCAAATTCAGCCTATGCTCAATCGAGTTTGCATCCTGCACTACCCGGTTGATCTCTAAGACACGATCGGGCGGCGCGGGCGCATCCAGGTTTTGGCAAGCATAGAACGCATCACTGCGGATCCCCCGGAGCTCTTCGGCAAGAGTCGCAGCTGTGGAAGACGCCAGGGCGGCAACCTGCGCTTGTCAGGAGGGGATCAATGCTGTCCCGGCATTTCGTTGGTCCGCTTTGGCCACAGCTAACTGCGACACCGATTGGTCCCACAGGAGTCCAGCGCCATGCATGACGCTGAAACGCAGTATCCCTGACCCCTATCAAGGCCACCGGCACAGTCCACTCCCAGTCCGCAGGCAGTCCGCAGCGCAGTCGCACTTCGCCAGCACCACCCAACCCCGCCAACGCCCGTGACCTGCAACTTCACGCCCCACCGAACGCCGCCAACTCAATCAGACTCCCTGGTGCCGTGGTTCGGGACGAAGAGGTCGTGGGTTCGAATCCCGCCACCCCGACTCGTGTGTCTGCAGGTGAGAGGCCCTGACCGGTTCTTCTGGTCGGCGCCTTCTTGCTGCTGTGAGCCGGGTGCTGCGTTGGAAATTGGTGCATAGCCGGCTCACGGGGCTCCACTAACGTGGGCGCTGTGGAGGTCGATCCAGAGGTGCTGCGTGCGTTCGCCGGCCAGGTCGACCTCGCGTCGGCGCTGATCCGCGAAGCCCACGTCGGGACCAAGGTGGCCACCGCAGCCGACGGACTGGACGGATCCACCACCCAGTGGGCGGCGCGACTTGTCGGTGCGCATGTGACGCAGGTCGTCGAGCGGATCGAGGCCCAGGTGAGCGCCATGGGTATCGCCGTACGTGGCGCGGGCAACAGCTACGAGGTGACCGACTCGGACCTTGCCGGCAGCTTCGAGGGGATCTTCTGACCCGTGCTGCCTTCACGTTCCCGATTGGAGCGCTGGAACCCCGATTCTCTGGCCTTCACCGGACAGTCGATCCAGGACAGCGGCCGAGCGGTCGCCGATGCGGTCACCACGATGAGCGACAACATCGACACCATGCCCGAGACCAGGGCGTGGTCGGGTGATGCACACACCGCGGCCACCAAGATGTTCGGCCGTGCCGCCAATGCGGCGAGCGCGTTGGGGGCCTATACCAAGGCCGTCGGCGCGGCCTTGTGGGACGGCGCCGGCACCATCGCAGAAGCTCGGACAGCATTGCTGAACAAGGCCGACGAAATCGACATGAGCGGCCAGTTGCTCGTCAGCGATCAATGGGTCGTCCTGATTAGCGGCGCCGCCATGACCGCCGAACAGGCCGCTGCCCTCGAACGGCGCGCGCAGGCCGAACAGATGACCGTCAACACTTTGCTGCTCGCGGTGGGCGCTGCTGACGACGACACCGCCGCCGCAGTGACCGGTGCCGCCACATCGAACGGCTTCCAGGAGCCGGACCCCACCTCACTGGACAGCATGCTGGTGCCAGACCCTCAACGGCCGGGTGACGATGTACCCGATCCGTCGAATCCCGTCGGGTTCCTGCAGCAGGCCATGTTGCGGGACGCGGACATGGCGCAGACGACCCGCGACAAGACGGTAGAGACCACGTTTGACCCCATAACGGGCGAAGAAGTATCGACGACGACGACCCTCGTCATGCAGGACGGAAGTACACATGCACGGACCGTCAACGCAACATCTGAATTTTCTGATCGCAGCCCGGCTATCACCGAGCGATACTCCGACAAGGACGGAAATCTGATCTCAGAAGCGAGCTCCGTGACCTTCAACGAGTTCGGTCATCACAGCCTGACGAATTCGAAGGTGACCACCGTGAAGCTGGCCGATGGCACGGTCACAACCCTGATCGAACGCCCCGACGGGCGCAGAAGTGCCACCGTAACCACGCCTGACGGTCGGCATGCCGACGTCCCGCTTGATCTGTTCAATCACCCTGTCTTGAGCACAGCGGGAGCCGGTTTCAGCGGGTTGGAGGCCCAAGCGCAACACGGCATCCCGATCCTGACCGAGGAGGCGGCCGAACACGTCCGGGTGGGTGCCAAATACGGAGGCCCTGCAATCGGTATCGCGACTGCCCTGTGGGACGTGGCAGTCGCGGAGAGCGGGTTCGAAAAGTGCGTCGCCGTCGCCGAGGGTGCCACCTCGGTGGCTTCGGGCACCATCGCGGGGGTGGCCACAGCGGGTTCAGCGCCTTGGCTTGTTGTCCCTGCAGTCCTCGTCGCGTCAGGCGGCGGCCAGTTGCTGGGCAACTGGGTCGGCAACACATTCTGCCCGCGATGAAGAGTCGTGCCCGCACGGTGGTGCTTTCGATTCTTCTGGTGGGGCTTGGAATCCTCGCCTGCGTATGGGCGGTCGTCTGGCTGCAACGCGAAAGTTACTTGACGGCGCTGATCATTTTTCTGACCGCTATATGGGCATTCGGTTTCGCGGCGTACTTCTCCTATTCAACCTTTGCAGAGGTGAGCCCCAGAGCCGAATACAGCCCTTCTGGAACGCTACTTCGCGCCGACGCATCCGCCGATATTTCGTTCATTACGGCCACCTCAGCGATCTTCATTGCTGCCGTGCTTTATCTGTTGTTCGCGCCCTTCGGCATGGTCGATTATGTCCCGACGGGAGTGATGCGGACAGCTGTTCCGGCCGGCTGCGCTTTTCTTATTGCGTTCGGCGGGCCGACACTGTATCGAATGATCAAGCACGGAGGCGGAGGCCATCTGCGACTCAATCAGAGCGGCTTCGAAGTCTGGAATGGCCAATGGGGCACGTTCCGCCGTGGCACATGGGATGAGATCGAACGGATCCAGGATCACCCACCCAGAGGCCGCACTCCGTTCAATGAGGTCATCGTCTTCCTGCTCGCCAGCAGCCGCAGTGTCATGCTGATGGCCGACGCCATCAGCGGTGACAGCGATGCCCTTCGCCAGTGGGTGGGTTTCTATTGGCAGTATCCCGAGTTCCGTGACGAGCTCGTCGACGAGAGAGGGCTGCGTCGCCTTCGCGAGCAGCGGTTCACTCCCTAATAACATTGGAACAGAACGGTTCAGATGATCGTCGAAGTCTCCGAGTCCGATCCTGCACCGAGCAAGTGGTCATGACACACTCGGCAATTGGTGGCGGACATCTCGTTGACGGAGTCCGTCGGCGATGAGGATTGTCAGCAACGTATCTGTGCTCGTCTTGTTCCCTGCCTGCGCGCTCTTCTTCAGCTGGTGGGGTTTGTCCGCGCTCGCGAACGCGAATGCCCTGTCCGGACTGATTGCGCTGTTGTTCGCGTTTGCGATACTTGGCTTCTCGGCTCAGTGGTCGGTCATGAGGTGGATGCCGCAACCTCGCTGCGAATTCGACTCATCGGGAACCACCATTCGGCCGAGAAAGCTCTTCGACTCCCTTTCCGCAATCTGGATGGGCGCCGCGGTACTCTCGGCCGCGCTCTATGTCGCTTTCGCGCCGTTCGGCTACATCGACATTCCTACCTACCGCTCATCTACGCCGTGGATGATGGTCTTCATCCTGGTGACAGGTGTTGCAACGCTGTGGCGAATGATCGCTCACGGCGGCGACTGCTACCTGCGCTTGACCCCGGATCGTTGCGAAGTGTGGAACGGCCCGTGGCTGGCCTTTCGGCGCGCCAAATGGGAGGACATCGAACAGATTCAGGACCATCCGTTGCGGCGCAAACTCCGCGGGCGGGAATTGGTCGTGCTGGCGTTGCCCGAGGGCAGAAGTGCCACCCTTCTCTCGGATTGTGTCACCGACAACAGCCAAGCTCTTCGGGATTGGGTGCGGTTCTATTGGCAGCACCCCGAGTACCGTGACAAACTCGTCGACGGCCGTGGCCTGCAACGTCTTGATGACCAAAAGTTCACCGTCGAATGACATTGACAGAGCCGATCTCTGGCGGATCACACCATAGGCGTCGGCGCGGAGCTTCCTATCTCCGCATCGGGCCACGGCCCGTCCGCGCGGCCTCCGTGTCGTCGGCGATGAATCCCTCGATGAAGCCGCGCAACATGTCTGCAGTGACGGGCTCGGCGTATCCGGCATCGGCCTCATACAGGTAGTCACCGTCGCCGCTCACCTGCACCCACTGCAGGATTCGCCGCTGCGGATCAGTTCCCCATTCCCGCGCCGGCTCGTAGCGCGTCTGCACCGTGCCGCTGGCCGTGACGTCCTGGATATCGACCACAGAGATGGCCGGCTCGTCGACATCGGTCGGCGGCAGCGGGAAGCCGAGGCCGTCGTACTCCTCGATGGATTCCGGCGGCTCTGGAAGGTGGTTCCCGCCTCCCGCCACCGCAATCCGGGGGTGCGCACCTGCGCCGATCAGCCCGTCCGATTCTGTGATCACGGCAGCCAACGCGCTCGGCGCCACCGCGAACACGTCGACGACGTCGACCCCGTCAGAGCCGATTCCCTGCACCGCGACGAAGCCGAGCGCGCCCGCACGCACCCCATGCAGACGTAAATCGTCCCGGCCGAAGTGGTCCACCCGGCATTCGACGCAGACATCGGCTCGCACAAGCGCTTCCACCCAAGCTCGAATCCCGGACAGTTCACCATCGGCGAGCCGATCGGCGATCGGTCGCCCCTGCCTGGTGGCGAGCCAGACAGATCCGACCGGTCGGCGGCGGCCGAGCGGATACGGCAGTGCGTTCCGTCCGTAGAGTTCGCATGCCGTCTCCAGATCGACCACCGCGATGGTCCCGGTGTGTTCAGCGGAAATCGCCGTAGCAAGACTCGGCCTGAACGTCATACATGCCATTCTGCGTCGCCCGCGCGGCGTCTTTACCGACTGGTCGTCCGTGCGCCGACGGTAGGCTCGGTGCAACGCTGGGGGCGTCATCCGTGCCATGTCGGAACGAATGCAGAACGGGGGCTTTGCGTGGCAACGAGGATCGACAGGCGGGTGGCGCTCGACGGCGATCAGCGCCTGCGCCGCGCCCGGCACCGCTGGACCGCGGTGCTGATCGGCGCGCTGTTGTTCGGCGTGGCGGTCTACCTGCTGGCCGTCCACACGCGGACCGGGCAGCGGCTCGAAGACGCCGCACTGCGCGGCGCCACCCAGGTCGACGCCGAACTCCGTCAGACCGCGCTGGACATGTTCCACACCATCACGGTCACCTCACAGCTGGCCGCGGCGTTCCTCGTCGGCCTGATCGGGTTGCTGCGCCGACAGGTGTGGCTGGCCGTCGCCGGCGTCGGCGTGATCCTCGGTGGGCAGGCCGTCACCCAAGTGCTGAAGTACCACGTGCTGTCGCGCCCCGACCTCGTCTCCATCAACGGCACGTTCGCCGACAACACCCTGCCCAGCGGTCACACCACCGCGGCAATGTCGCTGTTGTTCGCGACATTGATCGTGATGCCGTACCGGTTCCGCGGAGTGGCGATGTTCGTGACGCTGACGTGGGCGGTGGGAATCGGCGCCTACACCGTCATCATCAGGGCGCACCGACTCTCCGACACGCTGGCCGCCGACGCCGTCGCCCTCGTCGTGGCGTGCGCGGCGTCGCACTTCCTGGCGCGCACCGGCCGGATCCGGGCGGTGATCTCACCGAGCGCCGCGCGGTTCACGTTGCGCACGGTGTTCGTCGTTCTCGTCGGTGCGGTCGGTGCGGCGAGCCTGACCCTCGGACTGGTGCAGGTACTCAACGCCGCCTCTGCTCATCTCAACGACCGGCCCGCCGAGTGGCACCTGTTCCTGGGTTCACAGTGGCTGGCCGCCGCGGGCTCAATCGGGGCGGCCCTGCTGTTCTGGTGGACGTGGCACCGCCTGGAGACAAAGCGCAGCGGCGACCCGGTCAGCACCCGCTAGAAGTCAGGCCGTCGGCTCGCCGGCGTCCTTGTCGACGTCGGGGGTGTCTTCGCGGTGCTTGCCCTCTTCCTCGGCTTCGCGCTTGGCGCGCGACGCAGTGGAGCCCTCTTCGTCGTCGTAGATCCCTTTTCCTCGAGTCATCGAGCCTCCTTTCAGCGTGAAGCGTCGCGGAGCTTGTCCAGCAGCGGACCCGCCGCCTCCTTGAGGAACAGGTCCTGATTCTCGTCACCGATCTGGACGAGCGCAATGTCGGTGAACCCGGCCTCCCAGTACGCGCGCACTGCCTCGACGATTCCGTCGAGATCGGGTCCGCACGGAATGGACTCGGCGACGTCCTCGGGCCGGACGTACTGGGTCGCCGCGGCGAAGCCCGCCGTCGTGGGGATGTCGGCGTTGACGGCCCACCCTCCGGAGAACCAGCGGAACTGGTCGTGCGCGCGCGTGACGGCGGCGTCGCGGTCGGGATCCCAGCAGACGGGGATCTGGCCGATCACCCGGGAATCTTCGGGCAGTCCGGTCGCGCGACGCCGGTCATGCCACCCGGTGACGAGCTCCTTGTCCGGTTCGGTGGTGATGAGGTGGTCGGCCAGCGCGGTGAACTGCTCCACCGAGCGCTCACCGGACACCGCGGCCGCGATGGCCACCGGAACCTCGGGCACGTCCCAGATCCGCGCGGAGTCGACCTCGAAGTAGTCGCCCTTCCAGTCGACGAGCTCACCGGTGAGCAGCTCCCGGATGATCCGGATGGCTTCGGCCAGCATTTCCTGTCGGCGCGCCACGGTCGGCCAGCGGTGACCCACGACGTGCTCGTTGAGGTTCTCCCCGCTGCCCACGCCGAGGGTGAACCGGCCGTCGGCGAGGATCTGCATCGTGGCCGCCTTCTGCGCGACGACGGCGGGGTGGTAGCGCATGGTCGGGCAGGTGATGTAGGTCATCAACTCGACGCGCTCGGTGGCGTGGGCGACGGCACCAAGCATGGACCAGGCATAGCACGCGTGGCCCTGCGAGGAGAGCCACGGAAAGTAGTGGTCGCTGCTCACCTCGAAGTCGAATCCGGCCTGTTCAGCCGAAACGGCATAACGGACAAGGTCTTTGGGTCCACTCTGCTCGGTCATCAGGGTGTAGCCGAATCGGGTCATGCGCAGCGGGGTACCCCGTTGACCAACACCAAAACGGTGGCTGCCGGTCGCTGCGCGGATGGTGTCGACGTTGTCAATCGTTGCCGGCGTCGACAAGATGGTGATCATGACCCATGACGCCGGCGGCTACGGCTCACCTCAGGGCCCACCGCCCGGGTACGGTCCACCCCCGGGCTACGCCCCGCCGCCCGGGTACGGACCGCCACCGGGTTACGGACCGCCACCGGGTTACGGACCACCGCCTGGCTACGGCCCACCGCCGGGTTACGGGCCACCTCCCGGCTACGGACCGCCTGTACTCAAACCGGGCGTCGTTCCGCTGCGACCGCTGACCCTGTCGGACATGTTCAACGGTGCGGTCGCCTACATCCGCGCGAATCCCAAGGCCACGCTGGGTCTGACGACGATCGTGGTGGTGGTGGCGCAGGTCATCGCGCTGCTGTTGTCGCTGTGGCCGTTCGCCTTCAGCGGCGACCTGACGCAGTCTCTGGACGGGGACGACCCCTCCACCGGGGCGATGGTCAGCTGGATCGCCTCCAGCCTGGGCTCGTCGCTGACCACCGCGCTCTCGACGATCCTGCTCAGCGGCCTGCTCACCGTGGTCATCGGCCGGTCGATCTTCGGTGCCGGCATCACCATCGGCGAGGCGTGGCGCCGGTTGCGGCCGCGACTGTGGGCGCTGATCGCCTTCACCGTGCTGCAGGCGCTCGGCGCACTGCTGCTGATCGGGGTCGTGGTCGGGATCATCGTCGGCGTGGCGGTCGCCGGGAACGGGTGGGCCGCGTTCTTCATTGGCGCGCCGCTGGTGTTCGCCCTGATCATCGGGTTGGTCTACCTCGCCGTGATGCTGGCGTTCACGCCGTCGGCGATCGTGCTCGAGCGCCGCGACATCATCTCGGCCATCAAACGCTCGTTCAGCCTGATCAAGGGCGATATCTGGCGGGTCCTCGGCATCCGGCTGCTCGCGGTGCTGGTGGCGCAACTGGTGGCGGCGGCGGTAGCGATCCCGTTCACCATCGGCGGGCAGCTCATGCTGGGCGCCTCGGCGGCGTTGGCCACCGAGATCCTCGCTCTGGTGATGCTGTCGGTGGGCGCTGTGGTCGGCCAGATCATCACCGGACCGTTCAGTGCCGGGGTGATCGTGCTGCAGTACACCGACCGCAGGATCCGAGCCGAAGCGTTCGACCTGGTGTTGCAGACCGGTGCCGCCGCGGGCCCCGGGGCCGCGCCGGGGTCCACCGACGACCTGTGGCTGACCGGCCCGCGCTGACGTGGCTCAGATCGACATCGACCGTGATGCGGCGCACGACGCCGCCCAGAGCGAGCTCGCCAAGGCGATCTATCCCAAGCCCTCCCTCGGTGATCAGATCATGAGCTGGATCGAAGACCTGCTCTACCGGGCCGTGACGCACGGGGCCGAGCTGCCGGGCGGCTGGTTCACCGTGGCGGTGCTGGTGCTGCTGGTGGTGATCGCGGTCATCGTCGCGGTGCGCATCGCCCGCCGTGCGATGAAGACCAGCCGGTCGGCAACGGTCACCCTGTTCGACGACCACGAGCTCAGCGCCGCCGAGCACCGCACGACCGCCGAGACGTTCGCCTCCTCACAGCAGTGGGCCCCCGCCATCCGGCACCGCGTCCGCGCCGTCGCCCGCCAACTCGAGGAAGACGGAATTCTCGACCGCGTCCCCGGCCGCACCGCCACCGAGCTCGCCCGCGTGGCCGGGCGCGCGTTACCCACCCTGGCCGACGAACTGGGCTCGGCCGCAACGACGTTCAACGACGTGACCTACGGTGAGCGACCCGGCACCGAGGCGAGCTTCCGACAGGTCGTGGCGCTGGACGGCCGGCTCGGCGACCGGGCAACCTCCGGCCCGGGGTCGCCTCAGCAGCCCGTCGCGCCGAGCTGGGCCGAGGTGCGATGACGCCCACGTCGACGGCGGTCGGCCCGACCATGACCGCACGGTGGCGCGGCGTGCGCTGGGTTTTGGTGGCCGTCGTGGTCATCGTCGCGGTCGCTGTCGCCGGCGCCTACCTGTCCGGGCCGCGCTCCGGTGGCCCGATGGATCCTGACTCGACCGCCGAGGACGGTGCGCACGCCCTGGTCGCGTTGCTGCGCGACCGCGGCGTCACCGTCGTCGAAGCGGCCGACCTCGCCAGCGTGGAGCGCGCGGCGCGGCCGGACACCCTGCTGATCGTGGCGCAGACCCCTGACCTCCACGGCGACGAACTGCTGGGCCGGCTGGCCGCCCTGCCGGGTGATCGCCTGCTGGTGCAACCCTCGGGCGCCACCCGGGAAGCGCTGGCGCCCCGACTCGACGCGGGCGAGCCCACCGATTTCGGCGGTCTGCGGCCGGACTGCGACCTGCGGGAGGCCACCCGGGCCGGTGCGGTGCGGTTCGACGGCGCCGACACCTTCGACGCTGCGGGCGCGGTGCCGGTGACCCGGTGCTACGACGGGGCGCTGGCCCGCTACACGGTCGGCGAGCGCACCGTCACCGCAGTGGGCAGCGCCCACGTCATGGCCAACGGCGGATTGCTGCAGGAAGGCAACGCCGCGTTGGCCATGAACCTCGCCGGCACCCGGCAGCGGGCGATCTGGTATGCGCCGCAGTTCGCCCAGTTCGACGATTTCGGCGGGGACGCAACACTTTCCGACCTCATACCAGTGCAGGTTGGTTGGCTGGTCTTCCAGTTGGTGCTGGTGGTGGCACTGCTGACGCTGTGGAAGATCCGCCGCGTCGGTCCGCTGGTCGCCGAGCAGCTGCCCGTGGTGGTGCGCGCGTCGGAAACCGTGGAGGGCCGCGGGCGCATGTACCGCGCGCACCGGGCCCGCGATCGTTCCGCCGAGGCGCTGCGCACAGCGACGCTGCACAGGATGCTGCCGCGGCTGGGACTCGGGCCGGCGGCGTCGCCCGATTCCGTCGCCCACGCGGTGCACCAGCGGTGCGGGCTGGATCCGAACCACGTGGCCCGTACTCTCTACGGACCGCCACCGGTCACCGACGACGAGTTGGTGGGCCTGGCCGGCGCGCTCGACGACATCGAAAGGCAGGTCGCACGTTCGTGACACAACCCGCCCCGCACGAGGATGCCCGCACCGCACTGATGGCGCTACGCGCCGAGATCGCCAAGGTGGTCGTGGGCCAGGACGCCGTCGTCAGCGGCCTGGTGATCGCGCTGCTGTGCCGCGGCCACGTGCTGCTCGAGGGTGTGCCCGGGGTGGCGAAGACGCTGCTGGTGCGCACGCTGGCCGCGGCTCTGCAGCTGGAGTTCAAACGGGTTCAGTTCACCCCGGACCTGATGCCGGGCGACGTCACCGGGTCTCTGGTCTATGACACCCGCACCGCCGAGTTCGAGTTCCGCGCGGGACCGGTGTTCACCAACCTGATGCTGGCCGACGAGATCAACCGCACCCCGCCCAAGACGCAGGCCGCGCTGCTGGAGGCGATGGAGGAGCGTCAGGTCAGCGTCGAGGGACAGCCGCGGACACTGCCCGATCCGTTCATCGTCGCCGCCACCCAGAACCCGATCGAGTACGAGGGCACCTACCAGCTTCCCGAGGCACAGCTGGACCGGTTCCTGCTCAAACTCAACGTCGGTCTGCCGCCCCGAGAGCAGGAGATCGCGATCCTGCAGCGGCACGCGCGCGGCTTCGACCCGCGCGACCTGTCCTCGGTGCGCCCGGTCGCCGGGCCGGCCGAGCTGGCCGCAGGCCGCGAAGCGGTCAAGCAGGTGCTGGTCGGCGACGAGGTCCTCGGCTACATCGTCGACATCGTCGCCGCCACACGCCATTCGCCGTCCCTGCAACTCGGCGTCTCGCCACGCGGCGCCACCGCGCTGCTGTCCACGTCGCGGTCCTGGGCCTGGTTGTCCGGGCGCAACTACGTCACTCCCGACGACGTCAAGGCCATGGCCAGGTCGACGCTGCGCCACCGGGTGGCGCTGCGCCCTGAGGCCGAGCTGGAGGGCGCGAGCGCCGACGGGGTCATCGACGGCATCCTGGCCGCCGTGCCGGTGCCGCGTTAGATCCGTGGTTCTCACCGGACGGGTCGGGCTGATCGCACTGCTGTGCGCGGTGCCGATCACGCTGTCGTCACGCCCGGCTCTGGTGTTCGGCGTGACGCTGGCCGCGCTGACCGTCGCCGTCGTGGCCGACGCCCTCCTGGCGGGCAGCCCCCGCAAGCTCGAACTGGTCAGGGACGGAGCACAATCCGCACGACTGGGTCAGCCGGTCGAAACCACCCTGAGCCTCACGAATCGGGGGCGGCGCCGCTTTCGCGGAGTGGTGCGCGACGCCTGGGCCCCCAGCGCGCGAGCGCAGCCGCGCACACATCCGGTGAACATCGCTGCCGGCCAACAGGTTCGGGTGCAGACCCGGCTGCAGCCGGTGCGCCGGGGCGATCAGGTGTCAGCACTGGTCACGGCGCGCTCGATTGGGCCGCTCGGCCTGGCCGGGCGTCAGGGTTCGCACCGGGTGCCGTGGCGGATCCGGATCCTGCCTCCCTTCCTGTCCCGCAAGCACCTGCCGTCGCGGCTGGCCCGGCTGCGCGAACTGGAAGGCATGACGCCGGTGCTGATCCGCGGGCAGGGAACCGAATTCGACTCTCTGCGCGAGTATGTCGTCGGGGACGACATCCGCTCGATCGACTGGCGGGCGACGGCTCGACGCGCGGACGTGGTGGTGCGCACATGGCGGCCCGAGCGGGACCGCCGGGTGGTGATCGTGCTGGACACCGGAAGAACGTCGGCCGGGCGCGTCGGCGTGGACCCCACCGGGGCCGATCTGAGCGGCTGGCCGCGACTGGACTGGTCGATGGACGCCGCGTTGCTGCTTGCCGCGCTGGCGGCCCGCGCCGGTGACCACGTCGACTTCCTCGCCCACGATCGGGTCACCCGCGCCGGGGTTCTCAACGCCTCGCGCACCGAGTTGCTCGCCCAGCTGGTCGACGCGATGGCGCCGTTGGAGCCCGCACTGGTCGAATCGGATGCGCGGTCGATGGTCGCCGCCGTGCAGCGCCGCGAGCGACGCAGCGCGCTGGTGGTGCTGCTGACCGACCTGAACGCGTCGGCGATCGACGAGGGCCTGATCGGAGTGATTCCGCAGCTCACCGCCAAGCACCGGGTGATGCTAGCCGCGGTGGCGGACCCGCGGGTCGACAGCCTCGCCGCGGGACGCTCCGACGCGGTGGCTGTCTACGACGCCGCGGCCGCCGAGCGGGCCCGCAACGACCGCCGCGAGGTGGCGGCGCGGCTGCGCGGCCTCGGTGTCGACGTCGTCGATGCCCCGCCGGACGAACTCGCCCCCGCCCTGGCCGATCACTACCTCGCGATGAAGGCCGCGGGCCGCCTGTAGGTCGTTGGTGAACGAAATCTGACGGTTCCCCGCCCCGGCTTGAGAACGGAAATGCCGGGTATTGAGATTTCCACGTGGACGCGTCGCACTGTTGCAGAATCACTGAGGTGGCCTGCCTGTCGACGGCGACCCACCCAGCGCGCACCCGCGGGCTGCGGAACCGAGTGCGGGGTGACGATGCTGGGACAGCTCTACGAGCGGGCGCTGGGCGGTGAAGGATGCTGGATCCGCGACGCACGCGGCGGGGTGTCCGACCTGCCGGTCGCCCAGTGGTTGGGCGGCCACGGCGCCGACGAGCCGTTCGACACCGCGGTGATCGCCATGTGTGACGGGCCGACGATCGAGCTGGGCTGCGGCCCCGCCCGCCTGGTGGCCGGGCTGGTCCGGCGCGGCGTTCCGGCGCTGGGGGTGGACCAGTCGGCCGCGGCGGTACGACTGGCGCGTCGGCGCGGCACCCCGGTTCTGCACGGTGATGTCTTCGGACCGCTGCCGGGGGTGGGTCAGTGGGCGACCGTGCTGCTGGCCGACGGGACGGTGGGGTTGGGCGGTGACCCCCAGCGGCTCCTGGGCGTCGCGGCGCACTTGCTGCGCCGCGGTGGACGCTGCCTCGTCGAGGTCGACCCGACGCTCACCGGCGTGGTGACCAGCCGGATCAGGCTGGAATCCTCCGATGCGATCGGCGAGTGGTTCCCCTGGGCGCGGGTCGGCGCCGACAGTGCCGCCCTGCTGGCCGAACAGGCCGGCCTCACCCTGGCCGGCCTGCACCGGCTGGGTACGCGGGTGGTCGCCAGCCTCGCAGCGGCGCCGTGAACAGCGAAGACCAGGACCGCTACGGGTTCCCGAAGGCGGCGTGGCGCACGCTGGACCGCCATCCGCCGCCGGGAGTGAAACGAGTGCAGCGCTGGCGCAGTCCGCTGCGCGGACCGTGGCTGACATCGGTGTTCGGGGCGGTGCTGCTGGTGGCCCTGCCGGTGGTGACGATCACCGGGCTGCTGTCCTACATCGCCTACGCGCCGCAACTGGGGCAGGCCATCCCCGGCGATGTCGGGTGGCTGAAGCTGCCGACCTTCGACTGGCCCACCGACCCTTCCTGGCTGTACCGGCTCAACCAGGGTCTGCACGTCGGGTTGGGGTTGATCCTGATCCCGGTGGTGCTGGCGAAGCTGTGGTCGGTGATCCCGCGGCTGTTCGTCTGGCCCCCGTCGCGCTCGATCGCCCAGGTCCTCGAGCGGGTCTCGCTGCTGATGCTGGTCGGCGGCATCCTGTTCGAGATCGTCACCGGGGTGCTCAACATCCAGTACGACTACATCTTCGGGTTCAGCTTCTACACCGCGCACTACTACGGCGCCTGGGTGTTCATCGCCGGTTTCGTGGTCCACGTCGCCATCAAGCTGCCCACGATGTGGTCGAGTCTGCGGTCACGGTCGATGCGCGAGGTGCTGCGCACCAGTCGTGAGGACACGGTCGCGGAGCCCCTCGAGCCGGACGGGCTGGTCAGCTCCGACCCGGCGCCGGCGACCCTGAGCCGGCGAGGCGCGCTGGCGCTCGTCGGCGGGGGCGCGACCCTGGTCGCCGTGCTCACCCTCGGTCAGACCATCGGAGGCTGGACCCGCAACGCGGCGCTGCTGCTGCCGCGCGGCCGCAGCCTCGGTGACGGCCCCAACGACTTCCAGGTCAACCGGACCGCGGTCGCGGCCGGGATCAACCCCCAGAACACCGGCGACAGCTGGCGGCTCACCCTCACCGGCGGTGCGGAACCGGTCGTGCTGGATCGCGCCGCGCTCAGCGCCATGCCCCAGCACACCGCGGTACTGCCCATCGCCTGCGTCGAGGGATGGTCGACCACGCAGACGTGGACAGGCGTGCGGCTGCGCGACCTGGCGCAGCGGGCCGGGGTGGCCGAACCTGGATGGGCGCAGGTGACGTCCATCGAACGGTTCGGCGCGTTCAACAGCGCCAGACTGCAGGCCAACCAGGTGCGTCATGCCGATTCGCTGCTGGCGTTGCAGGTCAACGGTGTCGACCTGTCGCTGGATCACGGCTTCCCCGCGCGCATCATCGTCCCTGCGCTACCCGGCGTGCACAACACCAAGTGGGTACGCGGCATCGAGTTCCGGACGGACACCCGGTGAGCACGCTCACCGGCGGGTTCCGCACGGTCTACGGTTCGCACCCGTTGCACCTGCTGGTGCTCATCGCCGGGTTCGCCCTGTTCGGCGCGGTGATCGCCACGCTCGGGGTGAGCGCGCTGTGGAACCCGACGACGTGGTGGCAGTCGATCGCGGTCTGGTTCGCCGCGGCCATCATCGTGCACGATCTGGTGCTGTTCCCGGTCTACGCGCTGGCCGACCGGGTGCTGCTGCGGGCCACCCGACCGCGTGCGGGTCACCGGTCAGCCGTGCCGGTGGTGAACCACATCCGGATTCCCGCGCTGGCGGCGGGTTTGACGCTGCTGATGTTCCTGCCGGGCATCATCGAACAGGGCTCGCGCACCTACTTGGCCGCGACCGGGCAGACCCAGGAACCCTTCCTCGGGCGGTGGCTGTGGTTGACGGCCGCGCTGTTCGGCGTGAGCGCAGTGGTCTACGCCGTGCGACTCATCCGGGCCCGCCGCAGCGGTACCGCCGAGGTCACGCAGTAGGCAGCACGTCGGGCGCGTCGGCGACGTCGCCGGTCTCCCCGGCGCGCGCCGCTCGCGCACCGAAATAGACGACATAGCCCAGAAACGCCGCCTCGACCGCGACGCCGATCGCGATACGCGCGACGGTCGGCAGCGGGGACGGCGTGACGAACGCCTCGACGAGGCCGGCCACCACCAGCACCGCCACCAGGCCGACGGCGACGGCGATCACCGCGCGGCCCTGCTCGGCCAGCACCTGCCCGCGGGGCCGGTCGCCGGGCGAGATGGCCGACCAGCCCAGCCGCATTCCCGCGCCCGCGGCCAGGAACACCGCCGTCAACTCGATCAACCCGTGCGGGGTGATCAGACCCAGGAACACATCGCCCTTGCCCGCACCGAACATCAGGCCGGCGCTCAGGCCCAGATTCAGCGCGTTGTTGTACAGCACCCACGGAATCGGGATGCCCAGCAGTATCGCCGAGGCGATGCACTGCACGGCGATCCACGCGTTGTTCACCCAGACGCTCAGCGCGAACGAGCCGGCCGGGTTCTCGCTGTAGTAGGCGGCGAAGTCGTTGTTGACCAGCTGGTCGATCTCTTCGGGTGTGGCGATGGCGGCTTGCACCTCGGGGTTGTTCGCGATCCATGCGGCGATCACGATCGCCACCACGAAGAAGCCGACCGCCGAACCCAGCCACCACCGCCAGGACCGGTAGGCGACCACCGGGAAGGACACCGTCCAGAATCGGATGAACTCCTGCCGCAGCGGCGCATGGGCGCCGGTCACCACGGAGCGGGCGCGCGCCACCAGACCCGACAGCCGGCCCACGAGCACCGCATCCGACGACGACGACCGCACGATGGACAGATGGGTCGACACCCGCTGATAGAGCTCGACCAGCTCGTCGACCTCGGCGCCGCTGAGCCGGCGGCGTTTCTTCACGAGGTGCTCGAGGCGATCCCACGACGCCCGGTTGGCCATCACGAACGCGTCGACATCCACGCCGGCCATGCTAGTAGCGTGAGCGGTTATGGTCGGTTCGCAGCAGCCCGTCGTCACCGGGGACGCGGTGGTGCTCGACGTCCAGGTCGCTCAGCTGCCGGTGCGGGCACTGTCGATCCTCATCGACATCGTCGTCATCTTCGTGCTCTACGTCGTCGGTGTGATGCTGTGGGCGACCACGTTGGCCCAGTTCGATTCGGCGTTCTCAGCCGCGGTGCTGATCATCTTCACCGTGCTCGCACTGGTCGGCTATCCCGTGATCTTCGAAACCGCCACCCGCGGTAGGACCTTGGGCAAGATGGCGCTGGGGCTTCGGGTGGTCTCCGACGACGGTGGCCCGGAGCGGTTCCGCCAGGCGCTGTTCCGCGCGTTGGCCGGGGTGATCGAGATCTGGATGCTGACCGGAGGACCGGCAGTCATCTGCAGCCTGATCTCGCCGAAAGGCAAACGCATCGGTGACATCTTCGCCGGGACGCTGGTGATCACCGAACGGGCGCCGCGTCTTTCGCCGCCACCGACCATGCCGCCACACCTGGCGTGGTGGGCGGCCACGCTGGAGCTGTCCGGGCTGGACGGCGAGCAGGCCGAGCTGGCCCGGCAGTTCCTTTCCCGGGCACCGCAATTGCATCCCCAGGTGCGCGATCAGATGGCCTACCGGATCGGCTCGGATGTCCTGTCGCGAATCTCTCCCCCGCCACCCGCGGGCACCCCGCCGGCGATGGCGCTGGCCGCCGTCCTCGCCGAGCGGCACCGGCGCGAGATGATCCGTCTGCAGCCGTCCCCACCACCGGGCTGGCCGGGCCCCGCCTCTCCGCCGTCGTATCCCGGGTCGCCGCCGCCGCCAGCCCCACCCGGGCCACCCGCCGCTCCCCGCACGGACGGGTTCGCGCCACCGTCCTGAGCGCTCAGGCGGCGATCCAGTTCCCGTGGAAACCATAGGGAACCCGTTGCGGCAACGAGATTCTGGCGACCGGCGGGCCGGTGAAGTCGGAGGCATCGATGATGACGAGGTCGCTGCCGTTGCGGGCGGGATCGTAGACGTAGGCGAGATACCAGCCGCTGCTCTCGTCGGCGGGCCCCACCGTGGACGGCACGAACACCGCCTCTCCCGGCCCCCCGGGCGCGTCGACGGTGCCGAATCGGTGTTCGACGGTGCTGCCGGTGCGCAGGTCGTGTCGGATCAGCCGGGCGTCGCCGACGGTGACCGCGTAACGTGCCGGCAGCGTCGCGAGACGATCGTCGATGCGTGGGAATTCCACGACCCGGTCGTCGTGCTGACGTTCCGACACGGTGCCCCGCTGCATGTCGATCGTCCACGTCCACATCACTGCCTGGGCGTCGAATCCGGCGTCGTCGCGCCACAGTTCCGGGTACCGGACCGCCTGTAACACAATGGTGTTGCCATCGTCGTGGGCGTTGGCGACGTGGAAGACGTAGCACGGATCGATGTCGAACCAGCGCACCTCCCCGAACGGGTCGTCGCGCCGCAGCACACCGAGCCGGGCCCCGTAGCCGTCGTCCCAGCGGTAGGGCATGTCCCCGGTTCCGTTGCGGGCGAAGTCGACGTCGAACACGATCGGCAGGTCGAGGAACACCACGAAGTTTGCCGTCAACGCGAAGTCGTGCATCATCGTCAGCGCGGGCACGTCGACTGGACGGTCGATGACCAGGTTTCCGTCCGCGTCGGCGCGGTGATAGGTCACATGCGGCGCGAAGACGCTGCCGTATCCGAAGAAGTGCAGTTCACCGGTGACGGGACAGATCTTCGGGTGGGCGGTCATCGCGTCGACGAGCTTGCCGTCGAAGTCATACGCACCGACGGTCTCGAGTTCGTCGGTGATCTGGTAGGGCAGCGACGATTCCACCAGCGCCAGCGTCTTGCCGGCATGGTTGACCACGTGGGTGTTGGCCACGCTGACGCGGAGGTTCCGGGTTCCGTCGGCGTTGTAGAAGGGTCTGGGGTCATCGAAGCTGTCGGTGCGCACCCAGCGGTTGCGGTACCACTTGGCCTGCCCCGCTTCGAGCCGGACGCCGTGGATCATGCCGTCGCCGGTGAACCAGTGCCCTGTCGACGAGCGGGGGTTCGGTCCGTTGCGCAGGTACCACCCGCTCAATTCGGGCGGGATGGTACCGGTGACCGGCAGGTCGTATTCGGTCAGCTCGTCGGCGACGGGGGCGTAGTTGCCGCGCTGGAAGAAGTCCCCGGTACCGAACAGCGTCGGGTCGTCGTGGTCGGTGGCGGTTTCGGTCATGGTCTGCAACCTCCTGTGAGATGTCTACCACACTCACATATCACTGCTGACATGTCAACACTGGAATGTGCTTCTCGCTGGGCAGACCCGCCGTACGATGCTGGCCGTGAGCCTGCGCTACGCCACCCTCGGCCTGTTGGCCCAGCAGCCCGGCAGTGGATACGACCTGCTGAAACGGTTCGAGGTGTCGATGGCCAACGTATGGCCGGCGACTCAGAGCCAGCTCTACGGTGAGTTGAACAAGCTCGCCGCCGACGGGCTCATCGAGGTCACCAACGTCGGCCCGCGCGGGCGCAAGGAGTACGGCATCACCGAATCGGGGCGGGTCGACCTGCTGGCCTGGATCACCCGGCCGCACGACGACACGCCGGTGCGCCGGCCCGAGGTGCTGCGGGTGTTCCTGCTCGGCGAGATCCCTGCCGGCCAGGCGCGCAACTACGTCACCCGCATGGCCGACTCCGCAGACCATGCATTGGCCCGCTACGAGCACATCCGCGACTCCGTCGAGTGGGGCGACTCGGACACCGCCTTCTTCGCCCGCGCCGCGCTCGAGTTCGGGTTGCGCACCGCGGCCATGGAAGCCGACTGGGCGCGCTGGCTGGCCGAGGCCATCGACCGCCGCAACGAACCGCAGCGGTAGCCCCGACCGGGCCCGGCCCCCACACCGTCCCGAGATCGAGATCGACTGCCGCAGCGCCGAATCGGTGTTGCGGCGTCCCGGCGCTGCCCCAGTGGTGAGGAGGCGCTGCGCTGCCTCGATGACGGCTGCGAGGCATCCCTCGCGTTCGACCACGACCACGCCGGGGCGACCTCCGCGGACGCAACCCAGCCCCGGATCGTTGCATCGCGATACTTTTCGATATATCGTCGAGCCATCGGAAGCGCGCAGTGCGTTTCCCCGAGTTCGTGAGGAACACAGAGATGAACCACCCATTCAACGCACCCGCCGGCGGCTTCGGCTTCGGTCCGATCGACCGCCGTGCACTGCACCACCAGCACCGTCAGGCTCGCCGCGAGTTTCGCGATCACCTGCGCGAGCACGCCGGTTCCGACGCCATGGGTCCGGGCTTCGGCCCCGGCTTCCGAGGCGGTCGAGGAGCCGGCTTCGATCCTCGAGGCGGCTTCGACTTCGGCTTCGATCCTCGAGGCGGCTTCGGCTTCGGACCGGGCCCCCGTGGGGGTCGCCGCGGCGGACGGCGCGGCAAGCGCGGCGACGTTCGTGCCGCGATTCTGTCGTTGCTGACCGAGCGCCCGATGCACGGCTACGAGATGATCCAGGAGATCGCCGAACGCAGCCAGAACGTGTGGAAGCCCAGCCCCGGCTCGGTGTACCCGACGCTTCAGCTCCTCGAAGACGAGGGCCTCATCGCCGCCGGTGACAGCGAGGGCAGCAGGAAGCTGTTCGAGCTGACCGAGGAGGGCCGAGCCGCTGCGGCCAAAGTCGAGACGCCCCCGTGGCACGGGCTCGCCGACGACATCGAGCCCGGGGAAGCCGACCTGCGCAACGCGGCGGCCCAGCTCCTCGGCGCGGTCCGGCAGGCGGCGTTCGCGGCGTCCGAGGACCAGCAGGAGCGCATCGTGGCGATCGTGAACAAGGCCCGCCGCGAGGTGTATGGCGTCCTCGGAGAGGACTAGAGCACCTGGCGGATCCGGCGCGGAAAAGCCCCGGGAGGGGACTAAAACGCGCCGGATCCGCGTCGGTATCCCATATGGACACCTTCACCATCGGCACCCACACGGTCGGTCGCGTCGGCTTCGGCGCCATGCAGCTGCCCGGACCCGGCGTCTTCGGTCCGCCGCGCGACCACGACGAGGCCGTCGCGGTCCTGCGGCGGGCGATCGAGCTGGGAATCGACCACATCGACACCGCGCAGTTCTACGGGCCGAATGTGTCCAACGAACTGATCCGTGAGGCCCTGCATCCCTATCCGGCCAACTTGACGCTGGTCAGCAAGGTGGGTGCCACCCGCGACGAGCAGGGCGGGTGGGTCGCCGCGCAGCAACCCGATGAACTGCGCCGCAGCATCGAGGAGAACCTCTCCGCCCTCGGCGTCGACCGGCTCGCCGCGGTGAATCTGCGGGTCTTTTCCGGTGGCGACCCGAACGCGCCCGCTGACGTCGATCCCGAGCTGTTTCCCCGCCAGCTCGAGGCGATGGTTGCCGCGCGTGACGAAGGGCTCATCGACGGCATCGGACTGAGCAGCGTCAGCGCCGACCATCTGCGGATGGCCCTGGATCACACCGAGGTCGTCTGCGTCCAGAACGCCTACAACCTCGTCGACCGCACCTCGCAGCCGCTCCTGGACCTGTGCACGGAGCACGGCATCGCGTTCGTGCCGTTCTTTCCGCTGGGATCGGGGTTCACCGCCGACAACCCCGTCCTCGGCCACCCTGCCGTCGTCCGCGAAGCCGGCCGGCTCGGCCGGACTCCGGCGCAGGTCGCGCTGGCCTGGACGCTGTCGTTGGCACCCAACGTGCTGCTCATCCCGGGCACGTCGTCGGTGGCTCATCTGGAGGAGAACACCGCGGTCGCCGACATCACCCTCGATGCCGATGTCAAGGCCGAGCTGGATGCCGCCGGCTGACCGCTCAATCATGATGGAGGCCATGGGTACCACATCGGTGGACAGGAGCATCGCCGCGATGCCGCGGGGCGGGCCGGACGCCTCGTGTCTGGACCGACTGCTGCAGACCGACCGACCGGAATACCTGGACCGGGAATGCGTCGAGCCCGCCGACGAGGCACGTAAGCGCAGCGTCATCCGGGCCCTGGACTGGACCGGCGAGGTGTTCGGCAACCACGACAGGTTCGCCCAGCTCGCGCTCGACGAGGTCGCCGACGTCGCCGATCCGCGCATCCTGGAACTCGGGGCCGGACACGGCGGGCTGTCCCGCCGGCTGCTCGACTGGCATCCGACGGCGCGGTTGACCGTCACCGACGTCGACGAGGAATCCGTGCGCACGATCGCGGCCGGGGAGCTCGGCCAGCATCCCCGGGCGACGGTCCGGACCATGGACGCCACGGCCATGGACGCCGGCGACGGCGAGTTCGACCTGGCGGTGTTCGTGCTGTCGTTCCACCATCTGGCACCCGAGGCAGCCGCCCGGGTGTTCGCCGAGGGCACCCGGGTGGCCACCCGGCTGCTCATCGTCGACCTGCCGCGGCCGCCGGCGCCGCTGCACCTGCTGCGACTTGCCACGATGCTGCCGTTCGCACCGCTGGTGCCGTTCGTGCACGACGGCGTCATCAGTTCGTTGCGCGCCTACAGTCCGTCGGCACTGCGGGCGCTGGCCGCGCACGCCGACCCCGCCATCGAGGTGACGTTGCGCGGAGGTCTGCTCAGCCCGCAGGTGGTGCTCGCGACGCGGCCACACTGAATCTGGGCACAAACCCGCGCGAAGTCCCCGCCTCCCCGACAATGGCGGGGTGGGTGAGGAACTCAAGCACACCAGCTTCGGACCGGGGCACCGGCGCGACTACCGGCGCAAGGTTCAGCTGTGCCTCGACGTCTTCGAGACGATGCTCGCCAAGTCCAGCTTCGACTTCGAGAAGCCGCTGACCGGCATGGAGATCGAATGCAACCTCGTCGACGCGGAGTATCAGCCGGCGATGAGCAACTCCGAGGTGCTGGCCGCGATCGCCGATCCGGCCTATCAGACCGAATTGGGCGCCTACAACATCGAATTCAACGTGCCGCCGCGCCGGCTGCCCGGGCGGGCGGCGTTGGACCTGGAAGCCGACGTGCGGGCCAGCCTCAACGCCGCCGAGGCCAAGGCCAGCACGGACGGCGCGCACATCGTGATGATCGGGATCCTGCCGACGTTGATGCCCGAACACCTCACCGGCAGCTGGATGAGCGAGTCGGTGCGCTATCAGGCGCTCAACGACTCGATCTTCACCGCGCGCGGCGAGGACATCATGATCGACATCGCGGGCCCGGAGCGGCTCAGCCTGCAGACCGCCTCGATCGCCCCCGAATCGGCCTGCACCAGCATGCAATTGCACCTGCAGGTCTCACCCGCCGACTTCGCCGACAACTGGAACGCCGCGCAGGTGCTGGCCGGGCCCCAACTGGCGCTGGGGGCCAACTCGCCGTTCTTCTTCGGTCACCACCTGTGGGCCGAGACCCGGATCGAGCTGTTCGCCCAGGCCACCGACACCCGACCCGATGAGCTCAAGACCCAGGGGGTGCGCCCCCGGGTGTGGTTCGGTGAACGCTGGATCACGTCGATCTTCGATCTGTTCGAAGAGAACGTGCGCTACTTCCCGTCGCTGCTGCCGGAGATGTCCGACGAGGACCCGGTGGCCGAACTGGCCGACGGGCGCACCCCGAAGCTCTCGGAGTTGCGTCTGCACAACGGCACCATCTACCGGTGGAACCGTCCGGTCTACGACGTCGTCGAGGGCAGGCCGCATCTGCGGGTGGAGAACCGCGTCCTGCCGGCCGGGCCGACCGTATTGGACATGATGGCCAACTCGGCGTTCTACTACGGGGCGCTGCGTGCGCTGTCCGAAGAGGATCGGCCGTTGTGGACGAAGATGAGTTTTGCTGCGGCTCATGCCAATTTCCTGGAGGCGGCTCAGAACGGCATGCAGGCGCGACTGTACTGGCCCGAGCTCGGCGAGGTGACTCCCGACGAGTTGGTGCTGCGTCAGTTGCTCCCGCTGGCCGATGAGGGGCTGCGCAGGTGGGAGGTGGCCGCCGAGGTCCGCGACCGCTACCTCGGCGTCATCGAGGGACGCGCGAAGTCCGGCCGCAACGGCGCAGCCTGGCAGTCCACGACGGTCGAAGCGCTGCAGGGCCGCGGGCTCAGCCGGCCCGACGCGCTGGCCGAGATGCTGCGGCTGTACTGCCAGGGCATGCACAGCAACGAGCCGGTGCACACCTGGGAGGTGCCGGCGTAGGTTGGTCTCATGGCACCGGAGAGCTCAGAGGTGATGGACTGGGACAGCGCCTACCGCGGCGAGAGCCCCGGGTTCGAGGGGGCGCCGCCGTGGAACATCGGCGAGCCGCAGCCGGAGCTGGCGGCATTGGTCGCCGCCGGCCGGGTACACGGTGAAGTGCTCGACGCCGGGTGTGGTTACGCCGAGCTGTCGTTGGCCTTGGCGGCGCAGGGTTTCACCGTCGTCGGTATCGAGCTGACTCCCACCGCTGTGGCGGCCGCGCGCCGTGCGGCCGAGGAGCGGGGACTGTCCACCGCGACGTTCGTGCAGGATGACATCACCAGCTTCACCGGATTCGACAACCGCTTCGACACGATCATCGACTCGACGCTGTTCCACTCGCTGCCGGTGGAGGCGCGGGACGCCTACCAGCAGGCGGTGTTCCGCGCAGCCGCGCCGGGGGCCACCTATTACGTGCTCGTCTTCGCCAAGGATGCGTTCCCCGCCGAGATGGAGACCAAGCCCAACGGTGTCGACGAGGACGAGCTGCGTGCCGCGGTGGGCCGATACTGGTCGATCGACGAGATCCGGCCGGCGTTCATCCATGCGAACATGCCCGATATCCCGGAGTTCTCGATGCCCGAACACGGCCGCGACGACCGGGGCCGGATGATGATGCCAGCGTTCCTGCTCACCGCCCACAAACCCGCGTAGCCGTCAGGCGCCGAGGTCGCGGCGGAAGCCGTCGGGAACGACGAGGTCCGCGGCACTGAGCTCGTCGATCGACGACAGCCCCAGGCCCAGCAGCGCGGAATCGATTCCACCGCGCAGGATGTCGAGCACGTTCTCCACGCCGCTCTGGCCACCGGCGGCCAGTCCCCACAGATAGGCGCGGCCGATCATGACCGCTCGCGCGCCCAGCGCGACCGCCTTGACGACGTCGCTGCCGCGTCGGATCCCGCCGTCGAGGACGATCTCGATCTCATCACCGACCGCGTCGGCGATCGCCGGCAATGCCCTGATGGGTGCCGGTGTGCCGTCGAGGTTGTTGCCGCCGTGATTGGAGACCGAGATGGCGCTGACCCCGGCGTCGACGGCGCGCTTGGCGTCGTCGACACGCATCACGCCCTTGAGCATGAACGGTCCGCCCCACTGCTCCCGCAGCCACCCGATGTCCTCCCAGGTCGGCAGCGGAGTCTGCATCCACTCGCCGTAGGCTCCGAAGAACGTCGGCGCCTCGCCCCCGTCGGCCAGGTTGGGGGCGGTCAGGTCGGGAACCTTTCCGGCCTTGGCGAAGTCGACGAGCCAGCGAGGCCGGCGCAGGCCCTCGGGCGCGAAGCGCAGCATCGCCCGCAGATCCATCTTCTCCGGGATCGCCGGGCTGCCCCAGTCCCGTCCGCTGGAGAACGACCAGTCCGTGGTGATGATCAGACCCACCGCTCCGGCCCGCCGGGCACGTTCCATCCGGGCGAGCAGCCGATCCCGGCCGCCGGTCCAGTACATCTGGAAGAAGGTCTGCGGGTTCGCCGCCGCGACCTCCTCGACGGACTTGCTGGCGAATGAGGACAGACCGATGGCGGTGCCGCGTGCCGCAGCCGCGCGTGCCACGGCCACTTCACCGTCCGGGTGCACGGCCTGTACCCCTGTGGGCGAGATGAGGACGGGCATCGACAGTGACTGGCCCATGACTGTGGTCGCCATATCGCGCTTGGCGGACAGGCCCGCGACGTGTGGGGCGAAGCCCAGTTCGCTGAACGCCGAGAGGTTGTCACCGACCGTGACACCTTTCTCCGACCCGGCCACCAGAGCGCTGTAGACACTGGGCGGCAACCGCTTCTGAGCACGCCGCTGGGCTTCGGCGACGGTTTCGAACCAACCGGTGGCAGCCATCTCAGTAGACCCCGCACATTCCGTCGATCGACACTTCCTCGACCAGGGTCTCGGTGACGATCTCGGCGTCCGACTCTTCGTTGTCGACGTGCTCCATGGCGGCTCCTTCCCGACGTGGTGTGCCTCGACGTTATGGCACCCGGTGCCCACGGGGCACTCGCCAACCGGGCAGGACCTGCCCGCCCGGACGGGCTGAACGTTTCGCCCGTTCGGAGCGCGCGCGTCCAGGTCATCGGTCAATAGCGTTGGGGACTATGACGACCGCGCTGCTCGACCCGCTCGCCCCCAGCGAGGACGGCGTGTGGAGCTGCGCCGGTGTCCAGGTGCGGCGCCGCCGGAATCCTCATCACCGGCACGCCGCCCAGACTGCCACGTGCACAACGCGGTTCTGCGTGCAACGCTACGGGGAGGTTCTGCTCGTCGACCACGACCTGACCCCCGACGAGCTGTCCGACGATCTGGCCGTCTTGTTGGCTGACGAGCTGGTCGACAGTGGTGTGCTGCGGGGGCAGGCCGAGTTCGAGTTGGTCTTCACCGGTGTCGTGCGCTCGACAGTCGTTGGGGGACTTGCCTCGTGGGCGCGGTTCTACCGCAACTCCGTCGCGCGCCTGGAGGAGGGTCTTGCCGCGTTCGCGCCGATCCATGCCTTCGCCGCGGGCCAGGTGTGGGGCCGGCAGGTGGTCGACCTCGGTTCATGTTTCGGCTTCTTCCCGTTACGGCTCACACAGCAGGGATTCGACGTGCTGGCCACCGATCTCAGTGCGCCGGTGATGCGCCTGCTGGCCGAGATGAGTACCGAGATGCGGCGGCCTCTGCACACGCTGGTGTGTGACGCCGCCGATGTCCCGCTGCCCGGCGGGTGCGCCGACACCGTCACCGTGCTGCATCTGATCGAGCATCTGCCCACCACGTCGATCACCGCGGTGCTGGACGAGGCGGTGCGTCTCGCCCGCCGCCGCGTGATCGTCGCCGTCCCCTACGAAGCCGAGCCGCGCGCCTGTTACGGCCATGTGCAGCGGTTCGATCCGGCTGCGTTGCATGCTCTCGCGACGGCCACCTGCTCGGCGCATCCGGGGTTGACGGCGCGTGTCCACGATCATCACGGCGGCTGGCTGATCCTGGATCGCTAGATCAGGCCGCGCTTGCTGGCCGCATACACCGCCTCAGCCCGGCGGCTGACCTCGAGCTTGCGCATGATGTTGCTGACGTGGAACTTGGCGGTGGTCGCCGAGATGTAGAGCTTCTCGCCGATCTTGTTGTTGGACAAGCCCGCCGCGAGTAGACGCAACACCTCCAGCTCGCGGTCGGTGAGCTGCTGGCGCGCCTCGGCGCGACCGGACATCGAGCGCACCACGGCTGCGGCACTGCGTGAGTCGAACGCACTGTCGCCCGCCGAGATCGCGCGGATGGCCCGGACCAGTTCGGTGGTGTCGACGTCCTTGACGACGTAGCCGCGGGCGCCGGCGTGCACCGCCCGCACGACGAGGTCCTCGTCGAGGAAGGTGGTGAGCACCAGTAGTCCCAGGTCGGGGTAGGCAGCGGAAAGCTTGGCGCACAACGTCAGTCCCTCGAACTCCGAGCCGGCCGACAGCTTGAGGTCGAGAAGCACGACGTCGGGAGCGGTGGACCGCACCACCGCTTCGGCTTCCGCCTCGGAGGCGGCCTCGCCGACGACGACCAGATCGTCGGCGCGTTCCAGGACCGAGCGCAACCCCTGACGAAGGATCGCGTGGTCGTCGACGAGCACCAGCCGAATCTCACTCATGGGTGGCGGCTTTCTTCTGGATCCGGCTGCGGATAGGGGATGCGGGCCACCACCCGGACACCGCCGATGCGGGCGCGGTGGACCTCGAATGTGCCGCCGTGCTCGCCGGCGCGGGCACGCATGTTGGCCAGGCCGCGGTGCCGGCCGTCGACGTCGGTCGCCTCGGCCAGCTGCAGGATCAACCGCATCTTGGCCGGGTCGCCGGTGCCGTCGTCGGCGATCGCCAGGCTGACGCCGAGCTCACTGTAGGTCAGGCGCAGCTGGGCTCGGGTGGCGTTGCCGTGCATGGCGGTGTTGAACAGTGCCTCCCCGGCGATGCGCAGCAGCGCGTGTTCGACCTCACCGGGCAGTTCGACGCGCGGACCCGCGACCCGCAGGCTCACCCGCAGATCTTCGGGCATGTGCACGGTGGCCAGCTGGGCCAGCATCTCGGCCAGGCTGGACCGGTGGGCGTCGCCGCCGGGCTGGTTGAGCGCGTAGATCGCCGAGCGCAGCTGCTCGCTCGCCGAGCGGGTCAGGTCCTTGGCCAGGTCGAGCCGCTCCCCCAGATCCTCCCGGCCGGTGAGTCCGTCGATCTCACTGCGGCACACCTGGATCTGCATTCCAGCCGACAGCACGGTCTGCGCGACGCTGTCGTGCAGCTCGCGCGCGATGCGGTGGCGTTCGGAGTCGAGCACCTGATGGCGCTGGGCGGCGCCGAGTTCCCGCTGGGTCGCCAGCAGCTCGGCGTTGTGCGCCTCGGACTGCGCCAGCAACGCCAGCGATTTGGTGAACAGCGCCGAGTTCTGCAACGCCACCGCGGTCTGCCCGGCCAGGATGCGCATCACCACCGCGTCGGTGTCGTCGAGGGTGCGGTGCGTGGGCGTCCACGCCGCGAACGCGCCGATCACGTCTCCGTCGAGCTCGATGGGCACGTGGGCGTGCCGGCTCTCGATGACCGGCGAGCGGAACTGCGCGAGTTGGCCGCGCAGGATGTCGTTGAGCCGGTTGAGCACCGCGTCGGGCAGGTCGGGACCGGGGTCGCGGGCTTCGGAGAGCCCTTCGAAGGCGTACACCACCCCGTCCGAGTCGACGATCAGATGCCGGACACTGGCCTCGGGCAGCGCGCCGTCGGCCAGGGCGAGCAGCACCCACTCCGCGTCGAGGTGGGTGCGGGCCGCCTCGGCGACCGCGCGCACCAGGTTCTCCGGTCCTTCGGTGGTCCGTACCAGCGCGCGCGAGATGGTGTCCAGGGCCGTCACCGTGCGGTGCAGACGCTGCGCGGTGACCCGCAATTCGGGATAGAAGCTGCCCTTGCCCGACCGTAGCCCGGTCAACCGTGCCAGATCGGGGGCGGTCATGGGGCCGCCCCGGCGGGCGTCACATCGCCGCCTGGAACAGCGCGCGCATCTGCTCTTCGTCGGCGGGGCGCGGATTGGTGCTCATGCAGGCGTCCTGCAACGCGGAGCGGGCCAGCCGCGGCAGGTCGTCGTGACGCACCCCGAGCGCGGCCAGCCCGCGCGGCACCCCCACGTCGCGGGCCAGCCGATCGATGCGGTCGGCGAGCGCCAACGCGGCCTCGGCTGCCGGGGACCGCGCGTCGGCCACCCCGAGGCACGTGGCGATGACGACATAGGGCTGCGGGTCGGCTTCGGCGTTGAACCGCACCACGTGCGGCAGCAGCACGCCGTTGATCACGCCGTGCGGCAGGTCGAGCAGGCCTCCGACCTGGTGGCTCATCGCGTGCGCGGCGCCGAGGATCGCGTTGGTGAACGCCAGCCCGGCTTCGAGGGCAGCCTGGGCCATCAGCACGCGTGCCGGCATCTCGGCGGGCCGCTCCATGGTGGCGACCAGGTTGTCGGTGACCATCTGCACGGCCCGCAGCGCGTGGTGGTCGGTGAGTTGGTTGTGGCCCAGCGACACGAACGCCTCGATGCCATGCGTGAGGGCGTCCAGACCGGTGGCCGCGTTGAGCCAGTCCGGCATCGTGGTCAGCAGGCGAGGGTCGATGACCGTGGTGTCGGGAACCAGCGCGCGGCCCAGGATGGTGATCTTGGTGTTGCGGGTGGTGTCGGTGACGATGCAGAACTGCGACACGTCGGCCCCGGTCCCCGACGTCGACGGGACGACCACGAGCGGCGGAATGGGCACCTGCGCCTTGTCGACGCCCTCGTAGTCGAGGATGTCGCCGCCGTTGGCGGCCAGGATGGCTATCCCCTTGGCGGCGTCGATGACCGATCCGCCGCCGACGGCGACGAGGACGTCGCACCCCTGTTCGGCGTAGCGCTGATATCCGGCGGCGATCTCGTGGTCTTTCGGGTTGGGCGTGAGGTCGTTCCAGACGACGGCCCGCACACCCTGCTCACGCAGGTGTGCGACCATCTCGTCGACCCAGCCCGCCGCGATCAGCCCGGGGTCGGTCACCAGCATGGGACGCAGCGCACCGAGTCGCAGCGCGGCATGCGCGGCCTCGGCCATCGAGTCGACGCCGAACACGATCTCCGGCGCATGGAACTTCAGCAGCCGTGGAGCGACCGCCGCATGGGCCCGATCGGTTTCGGCCGTCAGCGTCGGGTAACGCGTGTCTGCCGAGGTGGGTCCTCTCATGTCCAGCTTCGCCACGGTCTCGCCTCGTCCTGCCCGTCCCGGACGCACCGAATGTGACCCGGGCAACATTGCATGCTCCAGGGTACGACCCGGTCTGGTCGCCTCGGCGCGGTTCGCGGCGTGAGCGTTCCTCACCGCCCGACCGCCTCGGCCGCGAAGTCGTGCGCCGCGCGCTCGAGACCGGTCAGGTCGGCCACCACCCGCACGCGGTCGCAGTATTCGGCGTAGGCGGGCAGATCGCAGCTGCCCAGGCCCCACGAGTAGCGCGGTTCGGGGGTCAGCCAGACGGTTTCGCGGGCGCGGCGGGTGATCTCCTCGAACGCAGCCAGGTTCGGGTCCTTGGCGTTGTTACGGCCGTCGCCGAGCACCAGCACGGTGGTGCGGCGGGTCACCGCCGAGGAGTGTTCGGCGAGGAAGTCCCCGAACACGGCGCCGTAGTCGGAATTGGCCGCCACATCGATGACGTCCCCGCCGAAGATCAGCCCCAGCGCCCGTTCACCGGCATGGTCGCGGAACAGTTCGGTGGTCTCGGCGATCTCGGCCACGAACGCGAACGAGCGCACCTGGGTGAACAGGTCCTGCAGCCCGTGCACCAGGCTCAGCGTGAACCGCGAGGTCGCCCGCACCGACAGGCTGACGTCGGCGAGCACCACCAGCCGGGGCCGGTCCTCGGCGCGGCGGGTCGTGACCGGGACGAACGGCACGCCGTCGAAGCGCATGTTGCGCCGCATGGTCCGCCCGGAGTCGACCCTGCCTGCGGCGGTGACGCGGTGCCGGTGGGTCAGTGCACCGTGCAGCGTGCGCGCCAGCCTGCGCAGCGAGTCCTCCAGATCCGCACGTTCACGCTCGGCGATACGGTCGACGGTCGCCTCCCGGCGCTCCGTCGTCTCGACGATTCTGGTCTCGAGCGCGAGCAGCGCCTCGAGGTGACGTTTCAGGGCCTGCGGCAGGTTCTCCAGCACCCCGGCCAGCCGGGCCCGCACCGCGGCGGCGTCGGTTTCGTCGCCGGAAGCGTCGTCGAGGTGACCATCCAGCCAACCCAGCAGCACCTCCTGTTCGGCGATGGACAGCTCCGCGTCGACCGGGGTCCCGCTCGCCGTCGCCAAGCTGCCGGCGGTGCCTGCGCCGCGCAGCCGCTCCGTGCTCAGCTGCATGCGGTAGGACTCGTCGTCGCCGGTGCGGCTGTCCTTGGAGAACGCGATCTCGTCGGTCAGCGCGGCCAGGTCGATCTTGTTGGCCTCCTGGTGCAGGTTGTAGCGCTGGGCCAGGTCCTCCTGCTTGAAGTAGTCCCGGATGCTGGCGGGCTTGCCGTGCTCATGGCCGGGTTGCGGTGTCTCGCTGGGCTCTTCGGAGAGCGTGAACGATTCCACGTCACCGGTGTCGGCGAGATCGTCGCGGGCGTGGGAGTGTCCGTGCCCATGGTCGTCCGGCCCGACACGCACCAACGAGAAGAATGCGTCGAAGATCTCGTCGAACACTGCCTCGTCGCGATGATCCTTCACCAGGGCCGCCCGCAGCGCGGTGCGCAGCACGGTCCGCGACGTCAGCACCCCGGGCTCGGCGGCGCAGCGCATCGCGTCCAGTGCTTCGGGAATCGACACACGCACCCCGGCCAGCCGCAGCAGCCGGATGAATCGGTGCAGGGTCGCCTCCATGGCTACCGGGCCCGCATTGCTAGAGAGCCCGCCGGCGGCCCAAAGACGGGGTCTGCCTGGCCTTTTTGGGGGTGCCGTAGTAGCCGTCGGTGAAGCGGCCGGGTTTGTCCTTGGCGGCTCGCACCGCCCGGCCGTCGCTGCCGTGATCGTCACCCCCGTGATCGTGATCGTGATCGTGGGAGTGACCACCGTGGGAATGACTGTTGCGCAACGAGGCCGGCACCGTGGCGTTCGGGTCCACCAGGCGCGGCAGCGCGTCGAGGGCCTTGCGGACGTCCTTGTCGTATTTGACCACGACTGAGACGGTGTCGGAGAGCACCTGCGCGGACAGTTCGTCGACGCCGAGAACGGCCAGGGTGCGGGCCCAGTCCAGGGTCTCGGAGATGCTGGGCGACTTGCGCAGTTCCAGCTCCCGCAGACCGCGGACGATGTCGACGAGCTGCGCGGCCAGCGCGTCGGGCAGTCCGGTCTGCTTCGACCGCACGATCTCGAGTTCCCGTTCGGCGGCCGGGTAGTCCAGGAACAGGTGCAGACAGCGCCGCTTCAGCGCGGCCGCCAGGTCACGGGTGTTGTTCGAGGTCAGAACCACATACGGCGCGTGTTTGGCCGTGAACGTGCCGATCTCGGGAACCGAGACCTGGTACTCGCCCAGCAATTCCAGCAGCACCGCCTCCAGGGCCTCGTCGGCCCGGTCGATCTCGTCGACCAGCAGCACGACCGGTTCCTCGGATCGCACCGCCTCCAGCAGGGGGCGCGGGGCCAGGAACCGGTCGGAGAAGAACACGCTCTCCTGCGAGCCGATCCGCTCCACTGCCTCGCCGAGATCAGCAGCGTCGGAGACGATCTGGCCGATCTTCTCCCGCAGGATCTGGGTGTAGAGCAGTTGCTTGCCGTAGTCCCACTCGTAGAGCGCCTTGGTCTCGTCCTGGCCTTCGTAGCACTGCAGCCGCAGCAGTCGCCGGCCGGTGGCGGCGGCGAGGACCTTGGCCAGTTCGGTCTTCCCGACCCCGGCGGGCCCCTCGATCAGCAGCGGTTTGTCCAGGCGGGTCTGCAGGAACACGGTGGTGGCCAGACGCTCGTCGGCGATGTAACCCTCGCCGGCGAGCGCCTCGCGCACCTCCTCCACGGAAGAGAACATGTCAGGGCAGCAGCTCGTCGAGGTCGCCGTTCATGCAGTGCTCGACCACGGGGCGCACCGTGTCGAACGTGCACTCCTTGGCGTTTCCGGGGGTGCAGGCGTCACCGAGGACGTGGTTGGTGATGCGGTCGACGTCGGCCTTGTCGCCCTTGATGACCGGGGCGTTCTCGTAGAACTTGGTGGGCCCCTGGCCCAGCCGGTTCTTCGAGTAGCTGTCCTGCTTGACGTCGGTGAACTTCTCGATGATGTTGACGTCGCGCAGCAACCGGATCGCGGCGGCCAGCGCGGCGTCGGCGGCCTGCACGTCGGTCATGCCGTAGGTGTCCACTCCCATGGCCTGGGCGATGTCGGCGAACCGCTTGTAGGCCACCGGCATGTTGAACGCCCACACCCGCGGCAGCGCGATCGCGTTGTTCAGGCCGTGGTGGGTGTCGTAGAACGCGCTGACCGCGTGCGAGATGGAGTGGATGATGCCCAGGCCGCCGGAGTTGAATGCCTGCGCGGCGATGTACTGGGCGTACATCATCCCTTCGCGGCCCTTGAGGTCGGTGCCGTTCCAGGTGGCCTCACGCAGGTTCTCGGCGGTCAGCTTGATCGCGCGGATCGCGTTGCCCAGTGACGGTTCGAAGTTCAGCCGGGACACATAGGGCTCGGAGGCGTGCGCGAGCACGTCGAAGCCGCACTGCGCGGTGTAGTCGACCGGGCACTCGTAGTAGAGCACCGGGTCGTCGACGGCCAGGGTGGCCACCGACGCGTCGTCGAACGCGACGTACTTGTGGGGGTTGTCCGGGTCGGTGGTGGTGTCGGTGATGACGTAGGCCCACGACGTCTCCGAGCCGGTGCCCGCGGTGGTCGAGATCGCGATGTGCGGCGGGTTCTTGGGGTTCTCGCTCTTGTTGAAGCCCTCGAAGTCGTTGACGTTGCGCCCGTCGTGGGCGATCGAGATGCGGGCGCCCTTGCAGGCGTCGTGGGTGGAGCCGCCACCGATGGAGACGAAGCTGTCGCATTCGTTCTCCTGGTAGAGCTTCACGGTGTCCATGACGTTGTAGTCTTTGGGGTTGGACTCCACCTGGTCGTAGACGACGACCTCGAGCCCGTGCCACTTCAGCGATTCGGCCATGTTGTGCACGATGTCGGTGCCCCGCAAGCCGGAGGACATCAGCAGGGTGCGCTTGAAGCCCATCTTGAGAGCTTCGGGACCGACCATCTCGTGTGCGCCGGGACCCATCATGGCGCGGGGGAAGGGGTGGAATTCCTTGATGGGGAAGGGCTTGAGGAGATCTTCGACCTTCATGGTGTGGTCCTTTCCGGGCCGTGGCGACGATGCAGCAGGGATGAGTCGGTGCTCTGAGATGGCACGGTAGGCGCGCGGATGTGAGCTACGGAACAGTTGCGCGGCAAGACCGAATCGTCGGGCAGCGCAAGTGCGCACGACCGGACAGTGGTGGACCTACCCGGTCGGGCAGGTCGGCAGCGTCATGGCCGGTGAGTCAGGGGGTGACGGCGTGCAGTGCGCCGGCCACGGCGGCGAGCTCGGCGTCGGTGACGTCGACATGCGGCGACACGCGCAGCGCCGGCTCCGTCATCTCCCGCGGGGCTCGCTCCGGCCCCAGGTAGGTCGTCACGATGGAGTGCTCGGCGATCAACCGGGCGCGTACATCCGCGGGGTCTACACCCGGCGGCGGGCGCAGTGTGGTGATCGCGCTGGGTTCGTCGACAGGTTCCACGACCGCCCAGCCGGCTACACCGGCCAGTGCGGTGCGCGCGCCCGCCCCGATCTCCCGCAGTCGAGCCTGCATCCTGGCAGGTCCGGCGGCCACGTGCTCCCCCAGGGCCAGTGAAAAACCCACGTGCAGGCCGACATTGGTTTCGGCATGGCCGAGCCGGAGCACGGCCGGCTCGGACAGCAGACCGGGCCTGGTAGCCAGTACCCCGACACCGCGTGGGCCCGCGACCCACTTTCGCGACGACGAGTAGAACGCGTCGGCGCCGATCCCGGTGCAGTCGAGATGGCCGAAACCCTGTGCGGCGTCGATGACGACGGGCACTCCGAGGTCGCGGCACACCGCAGCCAGCTCGCGGGCGGGTTGCACCGTGCCGGTGTGGCTGCCCAGAATCGTGACATGCACCAGCGGCGGCGGGGCGGCCGCCAGCGCCCTGCTCGCCTTGTCGACGTCGAGCCGGCCGGCGCCGTCGACCGGCAGCGTCTGCACCTCGAACCCGCGTCGCGCCATGATGGCCAGGTTCGGCCCGAATTCACCGGGCAGGCAGGCCAGCCGGCGCGCGCCGCGCCAGTCGTCGAGCAGGATGTCCAGGGCGTGGTTGGAGCCGGTGGTGAAGTACACGTCGGCGTCGGCCCTGTCGGTGAGCGCGCGAACGGCGGCACGACCGGCATCCACTGCGGGCCCGGCGGCCTGTGCGGCCTGGTATCCGCCGATCTCGGCTTCGTG
>Ga0208330_1000170_pt1 | contig 39330 bp, 31 predicted proteins | sample DeeseametaMP1896_FD_184180 | JGI IMG/M metagenome (GOLD analysis project Ga0208330, IMG submission 184180) | Marine microbial communities from the Deep Pacific Ocean - MP1896 (SPAdes) | ecosystem: Environmental > Aquatic > Marine > Oceanic | place: East of Hawaii, North Pacific Ocean | collected... | reverse complement strand
CATGGCGTCGAAACTGCCCAAGCCGGGCCGCGCGAAACTGGCGCCGATGCTGGAACCGGGTGGGCGGCTCAAAGGTGACCTGACGGTGATGAACTGGGGCGACGGCACCTGGTGGATCATGGGCAGCTATTACCTGCGCGAATGGCACATGCGCTGGTTCCAGGATCACCTGTCCGGGGGCGTGACGGTGCGCGACCTGGGCGAAGAGGTCTGCGGTTTTGCCCTGACCGGCCCGCGCGCCCGCGCCGTGATCGAAAAGGTCTGTGAAGGCGCCGGAGATCTGCCCTTCATGGGCTGCGCCGCGCTGGATGTTGGCCTGTTCCGCGCCCGCGTCGCCCGCATGTCGGTGGCCGGTGAGCTGGGCTATGAGATCAACGTGCGCATGGGAGATCACATCAAGCTGCGCGAGTTGCTGTTGCAGGCGGGCGCCGACCAGGAGATCCGCGAATACGGCTTCAACGCCATGCTCTCGCTGCGGCTGGAAAAGAGCTTTGGCATCTGGTCGGCGGAATTTACCCAGGGCTACACGCCGGGTGAAACCGGCATGGATCGCTGGATCGACTGGGACAAGGACTTCATCGGCAAGGAGGCCGCGCTGACGGAACGCGCGGCGGGCGCAAAACGCCGTATCGTGACGCTGGAGGTGGACGCCAAGGATGCCGATGCCAGCGGGTACGAGCCGGTCTGGAAAGACGGCAAGCGCGTGGGTTTTGTCACCTCGGGTGGCTATGGTCACACGCTGGGCAAATCCTATGCCCTGGCCATGATGGACGCCGAAGCGGCAGCCGAGGGCACGGATCTCACCGTCCATGTGGTCGGCGCCGAACGGCCCGCCCGCGTGATCGCGCCGTCGCCCTATGATCCGGCGGGCAGTGCCATGCGCGGCAAGCCGGTCTGATGGCCGCCGAAACGCAGACCCCGGTCCGTCGCCGCCGCAAACGCGGTGGCGACGAGGCGGCCCCGGCGCGCAAGGTCAACTATCGCCAGCTGACCAATCCGTTCACACCGCAGGCGGTCTTTCCCGAGGATCGCATCGCCGCGATCCATGACACCGCCCTGCGCGTGCTGGAGGAGTTGGGCATCAAGGTGCTGCTGCCCGAGGCCCGCAAGCTGTACGCGCAGGCGGGCTGCCTCGTGGATGAGGACAGCCAGATGGTCCGCATCGGGCGAGAGGTGGTCGAGGCCGCGCTGGCCTCCGCCCCCCGCCGCTTTACCCTGCATGGCGGCGATCCTTCGCGCGATCTGGACATGGCTCTTGGCACGCTGGCCTTCCAGTCCGGGGCCGGGGCGCCCAATTGTTCCGACCTCATGCGCGGACGCCGCGCGGGCAGCCTGCGCGATGTGGAGGAACTGACCAAGCTGGTTCAGCATTTCGACGCGATCCAGATGCTTTCGCCCGGAGTGGAGCCGCAGGACATCCCCGTCCACCTGCGCCACTACGCCTTTACCCGGATGCAGTTGAGTGTCTCGGACAAGGTGCCCTTTGTCTTTTCGCGCGGGACGGCGCAGGCGCTGGACGCCTTCGAGATGATCGCCGAATTCCGCGGCCTGTCCGAGGTCGAATTCCGCACGCAGCCGCATTGCTACACGATCATCAACACCAACTCGCCACGTCAGATCGATATTCCGATGGCGCAGGGGTTGATCGACTTCGCCCGCTACGGCCAGCCCTCGGTCGTCACCCCTTTCTGCCTGATGGGGGCGATGGCGCCGGTGACGGTGGCAGGCGCGGTCACGCTCAGCCATGCCGAGGCGCTGGCGGGCATCACGCTGACCCAGCTGGCGCGTCCCGGCGCGCCGGTCTGCTATGGCGCCTTTGCGTCGAACGTCGACATGAAAAGCGGTGCCCCCGCCTTTGGCACCCCCGAACAGGTCAAGGCCAGCCTGGCCGCCGGGCAACTGGCGCGCCTTGTCGGGCTGCCCTGGCGCAACGCCGCCGGATGTGCGGCCAACACCAACGATGCCCAGGCCGCGCATGAGACAGAGATCAGCGCCTGGGGCGCGCTGATGTCCGGCGCCAGCATCGTCATTCACGCCGCGGGCTGGATCGAAGGCGGGCTGACCGTCAGCTACGAGAAGTTCATCACCGACATGGAGATGGTCCAGGTCATGGCCGAGCTTTGCGCCGCAACGCCCTGTTCCGACGCGGACATCGCCTTCGACGCCCTGGCCGAGGTGCAGCCCGGAGGGCATTTCTTCGGCTGTGGCCACACGATGGAGCGCTATGCCACCGCCTTCTATGAACCGCTGGTGGCGGACTGGTCGAACTTCGGCACCTGGACGGAACGCGGCAGCCTGGATGCCAATGACCGCGCGCTGGCGCTCTGGCAGCGGATCCTGGCTGATCACAAGGCCCCCGCCTGCGCCACCGGCGACCGTCTGGCCGCGCTGGACCGCTTCATCGCCAAACGGACCGGGGAGGGCGGCGCGGCGCCGGCGGATTGATGGCAGGACAGGACACCGGAAAGCAGGTGCAGGCCGAGGCAACCGACCTCCCCGGCAACACCAAGGTCACACGAGAGGATTGGCTGCACGCCGCGATGGAGGTGCTGATCTCCGATGGTGTGCAATCGGTCAAGGTCTTGACCATCGGAGGGCGCCTCGGCGTGTCGCGCTCGTCCTTCTACTGGTATTTCCAGAGCCGTCAGGACCTGCTCGACCAGTTGCTGGCCGAATGGGAGCGGACCAACACCGGCGTCATGATCTCCCATGCGGCGATGCCCGCGCCGACCATCACCGCCGCGCTCAACAATTTCTTTCGTTGCGTCGTGGACCCGAAGGGTTTCAACCACCGGCTGGATTTTGCCGTGCGCGAATGGGCCCGCCGCGACGACACGGTGCGCGCCGCGCTCGACAGGTCCGACACCGCCCGGCAAAAGGCCATTGCCGAGATGTTCACCTGCCACGGATACACACCGCAAGAGGCCGATATTCGGGCCCGCGTGCTCTATTACCAGCAGATCGGATATTACGCCCTGGAACTGTCCGAAACGCTGGAGGAGCGCCTGTCCAGGGTCGCGGGGTATCTCTATTGCTTCACCGGCCAGCACCCCGCCGCGAGCGAGGTCGAGGACTTCAAGCGCATTGCCCGGAGCCTTGCCGAATGACGCTCTATTCCGCCCTTGCCCTGGCCCGAGAGCGGGTGCGCGGTCACAACGGCTGGCGCACCGCCTGACGCAAGTCTGACCCGAAACCCGCCAATGATGCGGTCATCGTCGTCGGCGGCGGGCACGGGTTGGTAACAGCCGACGACCTGGCAAAAACCCACGGCGTCAGGCGGGGCGCCGCGCTTGAAAAGGGCTGGATCGGGGATGGAAACACCGGGCGCAACGCCACGGTGATCCGGTCGAACTCTCTCTCCCGCAAGCGTTGCGCTCTACGATCTGGCCTTGCGGCTCTACGATGGGGGGAGCCACGAGCTGAACTACAACGTCATGCTCAGCCAGCGCGGGATGCTGATCGCCGCCCACAGGTCAATGCCATTGCTCAATGGTGTGGACGGCAGTCTGATGGGGCCAGAGGAGGCCCGTGCGCGCCTGCCCTTGCTCAACAACGCGCCCGATGCCCGCTCTCAATGCCTTGGCTGCGTCTGGCAGGGCGGTGCCGGGTCTTGTCGCGCCTCTTGGGGGCCGCCTGCCCATCCATGACGACGCGCTGCAGGCTGTCGCCTCGGAGCCGGTGAAACCGATGCTGGACACGGTGCTGCTGTACCTCGGCACCGGCACCTGTGTCAGCGGGTCCGACAAAGGTGATCGGATCTTCGGCGGTGGGGTGCCGGCGCATGGTCAGCGCGGCAACCTGCCGATGCAGGAAACCATCGTGTCGGGCCTGCTCGAAACGGTCCCGGCCTTTGGTCAGCTGAAACCGCTTCGCCAATGGGCCGGCGTGGTCGACTTGGTCCCCGACAGCTCGCCCATCCTGGGCCCCGCCGGACCCGAGGGGCTGTTTCTCAACTGCGGCCGGGGCACCCGCGCGACCGGCGGCAGGATGGGTATTTCGGCCGTCGCGCGTTGTTCACGCCCGAGGCCACGCGCGTGGACCAGCGCCAGCGTGTCGGTCTGCAATGTGACGGTGATCCGCTGCCGTCCGGCGCGCATCTGGTGTTATCGGAAGGGGGGGCACTCTATGTCCGGGGTCCGGCACCCGAGGCGGCGGCGCTCTGGCTGCGATTGTCCCGACTGGCCGTCGCCCTCGACCGACCCGGCTGCGCGATCCGGCGCCCACCCCGCGCGAAAGTGACCCTGGACTGCAATTTGCCTCTTTGCGCCGGAGTCACATGTTATAGGGTAGAAGAATGGGGCAACGTCTAGATATATCCACGCGTCCAAGCAGGCGCATCCGGGGTCCGGCAGGGGGCGGGCGGCTGCGTGCGCTGTTGCGCGGCACCGTTTTTACCGTGTTGACGGGCATTTGCCTGACGCTTCCGCGCCCTGCGGAAAGCTATGACAATCTCAGCTTCAAAGTCGCCGGACCCGACAAGGAGGCGCTGATCCAGAGCCTGCGCTCGGTCTCGATTCTCTCGCAGCTCGAAGGCGAGGAGGACAGCGCGCCCCAGGACGTGCTGGCCGCGGCCCAGGGCGACTATGCGCGGCTGGTCGAGGCGCTGTATGCACAGGGCTATTATTCGGCCGTCGTGCGCATCCTGATCGACGGCCGCGAGGCCGCGACCATCCCGCCGTTCTCCGCGCCCGATCGCATCGGCAAGGTGCAGGTGAAGGTGAACCCGGGGCCGACATTTACCTTCGGCAAGGCGATCGTTGCCCCGGTCAACAAGCGCACGCCCCTACCAGAGGGTTTTGCCCGGGGCGAACCTGCCCGCGCCACCGTGGTGCGCGACACCGCCCAGGCAGCGGTCGACGGCTGGCGCGCGGCGGGCTATGCCAAGGCCGGCATCGCGGATCAATCCATCACCGCGCGCCACCCATCGGCAGAGCTGGACGTTACACTGGCGGTCGCAAAGGGCCGTCAATTCCGCTTCGGTGACGTGCTCGTCACCTCGGAAAGCGCGGTGCGCGAGGGCCGCATCCGCCAGATCGCGGGCATCCCGCGCGGCAAGACCTTCGACCCGGTCGAGGTCGAGGATGCGGCGCGGCGGCTGCGCTCAACCGGCACCTTCCGATCAGTCACCGTCTCCGAGGCAGAGCAGGGCGGTCCCGACGACACGCTCGACATCATGATCGACGTGACCGACCGCAAACCGCGCCGCTTCGGTTTCGGGGCCGAACTGTCCTCGTCCGAGGGGGTCGGGCTGTCGGCGTTCTGGCTGCATCGCAACCTCTTTGGCGGGGCGGAACGGCTGCGCGTCGAGGGCGAGGCCACCCAGTTGGGCGGGTCGGGCATGCGGCCGGATTACGCGCTGAACGCCCGGTTCGAGAAACCGGCGGTCTATGGCGCCGACACGATGTTCTATGCCACCACGGGCCTCAGCTACGACGATGAGCCGGATTATATCGACCGCTCCTTCACGCTGGGCATGGGGGTCACGCGAGAGTTTTCCAAGCAGGTCAAGGGCGAGCTGGGCATCGCCTACAGCCGCTCGCGCATCACCGATCTGTACTTGCCGGGCGATCCGACCCGGATGCTTACCCTGTTGTCGCTGCCAACGGCGCTCACCATCGACCGGCGGGACGATCCGCTGAACGCGACCGAGGGTCTGTACCTGCGGGCCGAGCTGGAACCCTTTTCCATCGTCAGTCACGGCGAGGCCGGCGCGCGCTATGCGCTGGACCTGCGCGGCTACCGGGCCTTTGGGGGCGACGAAACTCTCGTGCTGGCCGGGCGGCTGCAACTGGCCGGGGTGGTCGGCCCGGATGCGCAGACCGCGCCGCCGGACTTTCTGCTTTACTCTGGCGGGGGCGGCACCGTGCGCGGCCAGCCCTACCGCTCGCTGGATGTGGATTATTCCGGTACGCGCCTGGGCGGGCGCAGCTTCATGGGCCTTTCGACAGAGGTCCGCTATGACGTGACCGACACCATCGGCGTCGTGGGCTTTGCCGACGCGGGCTATGTCGGCGCCGAAAGTTTCGTGGATGGGTCCGGCGACTGGCATGCCGGCGCGGGTCTGGGCTTGCGGTACGACACACCGGTCGGGCCGATCCGCTTTGACGTAGCCGGGCCCGTGGGTGGCGACACGGGCGACGGCGTACAGATCTATATCGGGATCGGGCAGGCATTCTGATGCGACTTTTACGGGTTTTTCTGGTGCTGGTGCTCTGGCCGCTGGCGGCTTTGGCACAGACTGACGACCGTGGCTATATCCAGGGGCTGCTGGAGGACGCGTTGTCGGACGCGGGCCGCGACGTGCGGATCGAGGGGTTTGCCGGGGCGCTCAGTTCGCGCGCCACGATCGACCGGATCACCATCGCCGACGAGGATGGTATCTGGCTGACCGCGACGGACGTGGCCATGACATGGACACGGACCGCGCTGGTGCGCGGCGCGGTCGAAATCGACGAGATCACCGTGGGCCGGATCGACATGCCGCGCCTGCCGGTGCCGCTGGCCCGCGATACGCCGCCCGCGCCCGAGGCGCGCAGCCCCTTTCAGCTGCCCGAACTGCCGGTGTCCCTGAACCTCGAACAGCTTGACCTGCGCGAAGTGGTTCTGGGCGCGCCTGTCGCAACCGAGGACCTGGTGCTGCGGGTCACCGGCAATGCCCGGCTGTCAAGCGGTGATGGTAATGCAGAGCTACAGGTCAAACGTCTGGACAAGGGCGGCAACCTGCGTTTGTCGGGGGCCTATTCCAACACCAGCCGCGTGCTGACGCTGGACACCAGTTTCGAGGAACCGGCTGGTGGCCTTGTGGCCCGCGCGCTGGGCCTTGAGGGCGAACCCGCCGTGGCGCTCAGCCTGACCGGCGACGCGCCCATCGACGATTTCCAAGCGCGACTGCGCCTGTCGACGGATGGGGTCGAACGGCTTGCGGGGCAGGTGGTCCTGCGTGCCGATGGCGATACCGAGACACAGCGCGTCTCGCTGGATATCGGCGGTGACCTGGCGCCGTTGCTGGCGCCCTCCTACCGTGAATTCCTGGGCGACGAAATCGCGCTCAAGGCCGAGGCGACGCGCAGCGCGGACGGCGCCATTGCCCTGCAGGACCTGCGGTTGAGCGCCGAGGCGCTTCTTTTGACCGGGTCTGCGATGATCGCCGGCGACGGCTGGCCGGAACGGCTGGCGCTCGAAGGGCAGATCACGCCGCCCGAGGGCGACCTGGTGCTTTTGCCGCTGCCGGGACAGCAGGTCTATGTCACCGGCGTCACGCTGGAAGGCTCTTTTGACGCGTCGCAGGGCAATGGCTGGGCGCTGCGACTGCAATCCGACCGCATCACCACCGGGGCCGGTCAGGCGGACCGTCTGCTGCTGAGCGGCGTGGGCGAGATCGACCGCGATGCGGCCCGTGTCACCGGCGACCTGATGCTGGCGGCGGGTGGTTTGAAACTGTCCGATCCGGCTCTGGCCGAGGCGGTGGGCACGGCGCTGCGCGGCGCGCTCTCTGTCGATTGGCAACCCGGTGCGCCGCTCTATCTGCGGGGGCTCGACCTGTCGGGGGCCGACTATGGCCTGACCGGCGAGATCACGTTTACCGACGCTGAATCGCTGAACCCGCGCGTCTCGCCCGACTTGCAGCTGGCGGCCGAAGATCTGTCGCGCTTTGCCGCGCTTTCGGGGGTTGCCCTGGACGGGGCCGCCAACCTGACCATCCGGGGCGAGGTGACACCGGTCACCGGCGGCTTCGACCTTGTTCTTGACGGCACGACGCGCGGCCTTGCCACCGGCATCGCGCAGGTCGATCCGCTGATCGCGGGCGTCGGCAGCCTGCAGGTTGAGGCGGTGCGCGATGAGGCCGGGTTGAGGGCCGAGAAACTCCTGCTGATTACGCCAGAGGCGCGGATCGAGGGCGGCGGCACGCTGGCCACCGGTGCCAGCACCCTGCGGGCCGAGGCGCGCATTCGCGAAACCGCGGTTATCCTGCCCGAGTTGAACGGCCCGACCACGTTGACCCTGCGCGCCGACCAGGCGGGCGATGTCTGGACGCTGGGGGCCGAGGGCGATTTGGCGCGCGCCGGGCGGCTGAATTATGCCGGGACGGTGGATCTTGGCCCCGATGTGCCGCTTGCCGATGGACGGCTCGAAGCGACCCTGACCCGCCTGTCGGCCTTTTCCGGTCTGGCCGGGCGTCGCCTGGGCGGCAGTGCCGACCTGACCGTGACGGGCCGGGGCAGCCTGGATGGCGCCGGGTTTGACGTCAGTGCCGAGGGGCGCGTGACCGACGTGCGCCTGGGCCTGCCGGAGATCGACCCGCTGCTGGTGGGCCGCACCGCGCTGAGCGTCAAGGCCACGCGCAGTGGCAACGGGGCAATCCGCTTTGACCCGCTGCGGCTGGATGGGGTGGTGAACGCCCGGTTCACCGGTACGGTGGACCCGGGCGGCACCTCTAGCCCGCAGGTGGACGGGCAACTGACCGCCAGCGCGGCCTCGCTGTCGCCCCTGTCGCGACTGACCGGGCAGGCCCTGCGCGGTGCGGCCCAGGTCGAGGCCGAGGCATCGGGCGGCGTGCTGGATGGACCGCTGTCCCTGACGGCGGTTGTGCGAGGGCAGGGGCTTGGGATCGGCAATCCCACGGTGGACCCGCTGCTGGCGGGAACTTCCCGTCTGGACCTGCAGGTGGCGCGGCTGGACAGTGGCGCCTATCGCATTGATGAGGCGATGCTGGATGCCAGCGGCATCGACGCGCGGGTGAGCGGCAGTTATGGCCCCGGTGAGGCAGCGGACCTGAACCTGGTGCTGGCACTGGCCAACCTTGGGCAGATCGTGCCGGATCTGCCCGGCGCGGCGCAGGTCACGGGCAGCGCCCGGCGCAGCGGCGGCCCCTGGCAATTGTCGCTGGACGGAACCGGACCGGCGGGTATCGGCGCGCGTCTGCGTGGTTCTGCCGCCGCGGACTTCAGCCGCCTGGACGTGGCGCTGACGGGATCGGCGCCGCTGTCCCTGGCCAACGGGCGGCTGGCGCCGCAGGTGGTCAGCGGCATTGCACGGTTTGACTTGGGGCTGTCCGGCCCACCAGCGCTCTCGTCTGTTTCGGGCACGATCTCGACCGATGGCGCGCGGTTCGCCGCCCCTGCGCAGAACATCGTGCTGAGTGGACTGGGCGGGCAGATCCGCCTGTCCGGCGGGCGCGCTGATGTGGCGATGGCGGGCGCCCTCGACAGCGGCGGGCGGGTGTCGCTGGAAGGTCCCGTGAGCCTTGCGGCCCCCTACACCGCGGGGCTGGTCCTGCGCCTGCAAAGCGCGGTCGTGCGCCAGCCGGATCTCTTCGAGACCACGGCGAACGGGCGCATCCAAATCGAGGGCCCCCTGACCGGCGGTGCACGGATCGCGGGAACCATCGACCTCGGTGATGTCGAGGCGCGAATTCCGAATATCGGCGCCAGCTATGCGGCGCTGGACGGGTTGGAACACCGCGGAATGCCGGGCGATGTGGCCGTGACCCTGCGCTATGCGGGCATGGATCGCAGCGCAGAGGCCGCCGCGGCGCCCCTGCCTGCCTTCCCGCTGGACGTGACGGTCCGTGCGCAGAACCGCATCTTTGTGCGGGGCCGGGGGCTGGATGCGGAGCTGGGCGGCAGCCTGCGCCTGAACGGCACCACCTCGGACATCGTGCCCGTCGGGCAGTTCGACCTGATCCGGGGCCGGTTGGACCTGCTGGGCCGTCGGCTGGATCTGACGGAGGGCGCGGTATTCCTGCGCGGCAGTTTCGACCCCGTGGTGCGCTTTGTGGCGACCACGCGCGTCGAGGACACGGATATCACCATCACCATCGAAGGGCCGGCCTCGTCGCCGGAGCTGAAGGTGGGATCGATGCCCGAACTGCCGCAGGACGAGGCCATGTCCTTTTTCCTCTTTGGCCGCTCGGTGACAGAGTTGTCGGCGCTGCAGGCGGTCCAACTGGCCTCGGCGATCCGGACCCTGTCCGGCCGTGGCGGTCTGGGCCTGACGGAATCCCTGCGCAGCGGCTTGGGGGTTGCGGATCTGGACATCGGGACCAGTGACGATGGCACGGCCCGGGCCCGTGTCGGCGCCTACCTGGGCGAAAATATCTACAGCGACGTCAGCGTCGATGCCAAGGGCAAGACCGAGATCAACCTGAACCTGAACGTCAATTCCGACGTGACGGTGCGGGGGCGCCTGGGCTCTGACGGATCGAGCGGGCTGGGCGTTTTCTTCGAACGGGATTACTGAGCGCGTCGGCGGGACGGGACTGTTTGCGGCTGCGCCGCAAAGGCGCCCGCCCGCCGACCCCTTGGAACAGGCTGCGCCTGTTTTGGCTTCGGGAGTCACCAGGGAACAATCATCGCCTGTTCCCTTGACCCCTCCCTTGCTTTTTGAAGGCCTGAGCCAGTGCGCGGGGTGATGCAAGGGCAAGCCGCCTGTCGGCGGGCCTTCGGCCCCTTGCATCACCCCGCGCCCCGGCTCTGATCGGCCTCAAGCGACGGAGGGCTCCGGGGAACAGGCTCTGGTCGATTGTCCAGGCGCAACGAGAAACGGCCCCGGAGAGGTCTCAGGGGCCGTTTTCCGGGGTCTTTTGGGGGGCTTACTCCGCCGGTTGCAAGGCGCCGCGCGGCGTTGCGGAGAGCAGGGCACTGGTCACCAGTCCGCCGGTCGTGATGGCGCCCAGGGCGGCCAGGGCGGCGATCGAGAGGGTCGGCACGCCCGAGAGACCCGCGCCGACGGTGCAGCCGCCCGCCAGCACGCCGCCCACGCCCATCAGCGCGGCGCCGGCCAGGTAGCGGCCGGTCTCTGCCGGGGAAGAGAAGCTCTGCCACTGGAAGCGGCGCGCGGCCAGGGCCGAGACGAAGGCGCCCAGGAAGACGCCGCCGATCAGACCCACGCCGAAGCCTGCCGGGATCGAGGTCGAGGCCACGGTCCAGAACAGCGTGTCCGACCAGGTGGAGGTGAAAGCAAGGCTCTGCATCGTGATCGGGTCGAAATCGTCATAGAGGATGAAGCCCGTGCCGACCCAGCCCAGCGGCACCAGAAGACCGATCAGCGCGCCGCCCACGAGCGCCTGCCAGCGGTTGCCCGAGCGCAGCCCGTAGGCCAGCGCCGCGGCGGCCAGCAATGCGGTCCAGAGCGGGGCGCCGCCGGGCAGTGCGGCAAGGCTGGTGGTCTCTCCCAGCGGTAGGGTGGTCTGGGCCAGCGTCGTGCGCAGCGGGGCCAGAACGCCCTTGAGCGTTGCATGGGCCACCACTGCAAAGACCGCCAGGACGGTCAGCGCGCGCAGGTTGCCGGAGGCGGTCAGCACGGTCAGCCGCGAGACGCAGCCGCGCGTCAAGACCATGCCCGCGCCGAATAGCAGCCCGCCGACGAGGATCGCCGCCACAGGCAGGTCACTTGCCATGAAGCGGTGATCGCCGAAGCTGATCCACTCCATCGCCACGGCGGCCTGTGTGCCCACCAGCGCAAAGGCCAGCGCGGTCAGCCAGACGCCAAGCGCGGCGCGCCGGTCCTCTCCGACAAGGCCACGGCGAAAGCAGAAACGGGTCCGCTCGGCCAAGAGGCCAAAGGCGGCGCCGAGGATCAGCGCGAACCAGACCGCGGCCTGCGGTGCGGTGAGAGTGTCGAAACCCAGCGATTCATACATGGCAGCCTCCGGGGGCGGGACGTCGGGGAACAGGAATTTTGTCCCAAATGAGGGGTCAAACGCCGCAAGGCAAGCACATGATCCTTACGGGGCGCCGTTGGAACCGGGACAGTTTCCCGGTTCTGCCTGTCTGGTGGGAAGACGTCATCCCCGCGCCCGCGCCGCGGCGGGGACCTGTTCGGGGCGCCGGGCCGCGCGCCGTGGGGTTATCCTTTTTTCGCCCCCGGGTGCTCTGCCAGCATGTCGCGCAGTTTTTGCACCGTGTTGAGGTTGCGCATCGTGCCGAGCTGCATCGCCGGGTGGGCCAGTTTCGACCGGCCCATGCCGTTGGGGTAATGGATGTAGAGCACGCCGGGACCGGGGTGCATCTCTTCGGTGCGCAGCCCCCGGGCCTCTGCGGCGGGGTCCTGCGGTACGGGGGCGTCGGTCAGAAAAAGACCGACCTGTTGCGGCCTGGCGTCGGGAAAGGGCAGGGCGGCCAGGATCTGGTCAAGCTGGGCAAGGTCGCGGATGACGAGGCCCAGGGGTTTGCCGGCGTAGGTCTTTAGCGCCGCCAGCCGGGCCTTGACCTCATCCGGTGGGGCGTCATGGGCAAAGACCGCGTTGCCGCTGGCGATCCAGGTCTGCGGTGCGCCGCCGCCGATCCTCTCGATCATGGCGCGCAGTTCTGCCATTTGCAGCTTGCCGGTGCCGCCGACATTCACCGCGCGCAGAAAGGTGGCATACCCCGCCATCACGAAAAAGACCGGCGGTTGGCACCGCCGGTCCCTGGTGTGTTCGGGGGGATGACGCTCACCGGCCCCGGATGCGCGGGTCCAGCGCGTCGCGCAACCCGTCGCCCAGGTAGTTGACCGACAGAACGGTCAGCGAGATGGCGATGCCGGGCAACAGAACGCGTTCCGGGAACTCCTCCATCCGCACCACCGCGTCGGCCAGCATCTTGCCCCAGGTCGGAAAGTCCGAAGGGAAGCCCACGCCGAGGAACGACAAGGCCGATTCCGTGATGATCGCCGTGGCCAGACCCAGCGCCGCCGAGACCATGATCGGTGACAGCACGTTGGGCAGAAGGTGCCGCCGGATGATCTTGAACCGGGTTGTCCCGATCGAGCGGGCGGCCAGCACGAACTCGCGTTCCTTGATGGCCAGGATGTCACCGCGCACGATCCGCGCCGTGGGCATCCAGGAGGTGACGGCAATCATCGTGACAATCAGGATGAACATGCCTCCCTCTAACCCGAAACTGGCCGTCAGCGGTTGTCGGAACAGCGTTACCGCCAACAGCAACAGTGGCAGGATGGGCAGCGCAAGAAAGAGATCCGTGGTCCGCATCAGCAGCCCGTCGATCCTCTTGAAGTAGCCCGCCGCCACGCCGACGGCCGTGCCGATGAAAAGGCTCAGGACCATCGCGGCCCAGCCCACCGCCATCGAGGCGCGCCCGCCCGAAAGCATCTGGGCCAGCTGGTCACGGCCCAGCTGGTCGGACCCGAGCGGTTTCAGCCAGCCGGTCTTGGCGTCCGCATCCCAGAGCGCGACATAGATCGGGCGAAAGTTCTTGTTGCGGATGTCGGGCTTTTGCGGGTCCACGTCGTAGAGCATGGGGCCGATCATCACCGCAAGGGTGATGAAGATCAGAAAGCCCAGGCCGAACGTGGCGCCCTTGTGCTTGCGGAACTGGTCCCAGACGTCCTTGGCGCGCGACCGCGGCGGTTTCGACGGTTCCTTGTCCGCAAGCGCTTCGATGGCCTGCAATGGCTCGTCCGCGGGAGTGGTGTTGTCAGTCATAGCGGATCCTCGGGTCAAGCAGGCCGTAGAGGATGTCGGCAACCAGGTTGAAGAGCACGATCAGCACGGCAAAGATGAAGGTCAGGGTCATGACCATCGGCAGGTCGTTGGCAAAGAGCGCGGTGATCAGCAGCTGGCCGATCCCGTTCACCTTGAACACCTGTTCGGTGATGATGGCGCCGCCGAAGATGGCCGGCACCCCCAGCGCGATCACGGTGACGACCGGGATCAGCGAGTTGCGCACGACATGGACGTTGACGACAATCGCCTCGCTCAGGCCCTTGGCGCGGGCGGTGCGGACATAGTCCTGATTGAGGTTGTCCAGCATCGAGGCGCGCATGTAGCGGCTCAGCTGGGCGGTGATCTGCAGCGCCAGAACCATGACCGGCATGATCATCTGCTGCAGCTGGATCTTGAAGCTGCCCCAGTCGTTCACGACGTGGGTGGTGTCGTAGATCGAGGGGAACCAGCCCAGCTGGACGGAAAAGACAACGATCAGCAGCGGGCCGGTGAAGAAGGGCGGGATCGAGAAGCCGATCATGGTCACGAAGGTGCCCGCCTGGTCAAAGACCGAATACTGCTTGTAAGCGGAATAGACGCCAACCGGGATGGCGATCAGGATGGCGACCACATAGGCCGTGCCGACCACCCAGAGTGTCTGCGGAATCCGCTGGATGATGATGTCCATGACCGGCGACCGGGTCTGCCACGAGATCACGCGTTGCGCGCCCTCTGTCATGTTGGTGCCGAAGGCCCAGTCGATAAAGACCTTGGGTTCGGTCCAGAAGACCTGCACCAGCCATTTCCAGTATTGCACAAGCGGCGGTTCGCCGAGGCCAAGCGCCTCGCGCATCTTCTGTTTCACCTCTGGCGGGACCGTGAGCGGCACCTGCGCCATCGGGTCGCCGGGGGCGAGTTGAAGCAGCATGAAGATGACAAAGCTGATGAAGAGAAGCGTCGGGATCGAAAGAACCAGACGTCGCGTCGCGTATGAGAGCATCGAGCGCCTCTGATTTTTGCGGCTTTGGGGCCGGGGGCAGGCCGGGCCGGGATAGGTCCGGCCTGCGGAAGGGGCGCGCCGGGCGCGCCCCGGTTGTCAGCCGATCAGTCGATCCGGTACCAGTCGGCCACGTTCCACAGCTCGCTGTCCCAGACGTTCAGCTTGACGCCGCCGAGGCTGTTGGAATGTGCCGAGAGGCGGCCACGGTGGACCAGCGGGATCATCCCGCCACGCTCAAAGGCCATGCGGCTCAGCTCGCGGCCGATGCGCTGACGTTCCGCCATGTCCGCGGTCTCGGACAGCTTCTTGTGCAGCGCGTCGTATTCCTCGTCGCAGAAGCGGCTGATGTTCTCGCCCTGCCACTGGGTTTCCGGACGCGGAGCCTTGTCGCACAGACCGTTGCCCAGGTAGGCCTGCGGGTCGGTGCCGTTGAAGGTGTTGGCGTACATTTCAACGTCGGCATAGAACTTCTGGAAGGTGTCGGGCGAACCCGGGTCGCCACCGAAGAAGACCGATGCATCGACCGAGCGCAGCTCGACTTCCATGCCGATCTGTTCCCACCAGTCCTTGATCAGCGCCTGAAAGTCCTGGCGGACGGCGTTGACGGAGGTCTGGTAGACGATCGACAGCGGCACGCCGTCCTTCTCGCGGATGCCGTCACCGTCGGTGTCGACGATGCCCGCATCGTCCAGCATCTTCTTGGCGCCCTCGATGTCCTGCACGTCGCAGCCTTCGATGTCGGCGGCAAAGGCGGCAGGGGCGGGGACCCAGGAACAGGACACGCGGCCGGCCTGGCCATAGCCGATTTCCACCAGCAGGTTGCGGTCGATGGCCATGGACATCGCCTTGTAGACCGCCGGATCACCCAGGAAGGGGTGCGGACGGATCACCGACCGTTCGTCCGGGCCAAGCGCCGGATCGGGGTTGGTGTTGTTCAGCATGATGCGTTCCAGCAGCGGGCCGAAGCCGGCCACCGGCACACCCATGCCGCCTGCTTCCATCTTGGCGATGACGTCGGGGGCAAGCTGCAGGTTCCAGGCATAGTCGAACTCGCCGGTTTCCATCACGGCGGTGCCCGCCGCGGCCGCCGAACCGCCGCCCTTGAAGGTCACGGTGGCGAAGGCCGGCTTGGCCGGGTCGCGGTAGTTGTCGTTGGCCTTCATGGTGATCACGTCGTTCGGCTTGAACTCGGTGACGACGAAGGGGCCGGTGCCGATCGGGTTGAAGTTCTGCTCGGTGCAGGTCGAGGCGGCGGCGCCGACGCAATTCTCGAACTGGGCTTTCTGCAGGATCGGGCTCTCACCGCCGACGAAGGGGCCGTAGGGGTTCGGGGTCGGGCCTTCGAAGGTGACCACGATGGTCGACTCGTCCGGGGTCTCGACCGAGGTCACGCCCTCGAACTTGGTGACCTGCGCGCAGCCGCCCTCGGGGTGGGTGCAGTATTCGTAGGTGAACTTGACGTCTTCGGAGGTCAGCGGCGAGCCGTCGGACCACAGGATGCCCGGGGTCAGTTTCCAGGTGATCTGGGTCAGGTCCTCGGAGACGCCGCCATTGGCCACGGTGGGGATCTCGTCGACCAGCCAGGGCACCAGTTCGCCGTTTTCATTGTAGCGTGCCAGCGGTTCGATGATCATCGACGAGGATTCGACGTCCTTGGTCCCGCCCGAGAGGAACGGGTTCAGGATCGACGGAGCCTGCCAGTAGATGATCTTGACGTCGCCGTCCGACGCGCGCTCGGCAAAGGCGGCGGGCGCCAGTGCAACAGCCGCGACAGCCCCGAGCATCAGGGTCTTGAGTCTCATGATATCACTCCATGTTGGTCGGGACCGGATGTCTTGCCCGGACCCTTCGTTGTAGCAGGATGGTCGGCCAGATGCGGCGACGAATGCAACCGTCATTTGCACATCGATGAACCGGACCCCCCACGCGTTCCCCATCGAAAGCAGAACATGCGCAAAATGCAAGCATTGCCTAACGTAAAAGCACTGCGGGTCTTTACAGGCGGCCTGCGCAGCCCATAGCCTTTGCGTTCAGGACATGGGGAGCACGCAACAATGCTGGACAGCGCACCGAACTCGCAGACCGCCGGACCGATCGCGCGGATCGATCAGTTGCGGGTGGAGTTCCAGACCAAGGATGGCCCGGTCGTCGGCGTCGAGGATGTCAGTTTCGACATCGGCCCGGGGGAAACGGTCTGCGTTGTGGGCGAATCCGGCTCGGGCAAATCGGTGTCCTCGCTCTCGCTGATGCGGCTGGTGGAATACGGCGGCGGCGACATCGCCGGTGGCCGGTTGCTGTTCGACCGCAAGGAAGGCGGCGAGGTCGACCTGTGCACGCTGGATCAGCGTCACATGCGCGACATTCGCGGCAATGAGATCGGCATGATCTTCCAGGAGCCGATGACCGCGCTGAACCCGGTTTTCACGGTCAAGAAGCAGCTGACAGAGGGTCTGCGTGTACATCGCGGCATGAGTGCCAAGCAGGCCGAGGCCCGCGCCGTGGAACTGCTCCGCGAGGTGCGTATCCCCGAACCGGAACGCCGGCTGAACCAGTACCCGCACGAATTGTCGGGCGGGATGCGCCAGCGCGTGGTGATTGCGATGGCGATGGCCTGCAAGCCGCGCCTGCTGATCGCGGACGAACCGACCACCGCGCTTGACGTCACCATCCAGGCGGAAATCCTTGCGCTGATGGACCGGCTCAAGCGTGAGACCGGGACCGCGGTGATGTTCATCACGCATGACATGGCCGTGGTCGCCCAGATGGCCGACAAGGTCGTGGTCATGTTCCGCGGCAACAAGGTCGAGGAAGGCACCGTCGAGGAAATCTTCGAGAACCCGAAGCACCCTTATACCAAGGCGCTTCTGGCCGCTGTCCCCAAACTGGGAGAGATGACGGGCAAGGACCTGCCCGAACCGATGAAGCTGGTCGGCCGCACCGACCAGGATCTCAAGCCCATTCCCGGCACCAACGAACCGCTGCTGACGGTCGAGGGGCTGACCACGCGCTTTGCGGTCAAGGGCGGCTTTTTCCGCCGCACGGTGGCCAATGTCCACGCGGTCGAGGATGTCTCCTTTGTCGTGAACAAGGGCCAGACGCTCAGCCTCGTCGGCGAATCCGGTTGCGGCAAGTCCACCGCCGGGCGGTCGATCCTGCGGCTGGTGGAACCGCTGGCGGGCAAGGTCGATCTCGACGGCACCGACATCATGGCGCTGGGCACCAACGGGCTGCGCGAGGCGCGGCGCGACATGCAGATGATCTTTCAGGATCCCTTCGCCTCGCTGAACCCGCAGTTGCAACTGGCCGACCAGGTGGCCGAACCGATCCACAACTACGGCATCGAGACCGGCAGCGCCGTCTCGGATCATATCGCGCAGCTGTTCGACCGGGTCGAACTGCCGCGCAGCTTCATGCGCCGCTATCCGCACGAACTCTCGGGCGGCCAGCGTCAGCGCATCGCCATCGCCCGTGCCCTGGCCCTGCGGCCCCGCCTGATCGTCGCGGACGAGGCGGTCAGCGCGCTGGACGTCTCTGTGCAGGCGCAGGTCATCAACCTGATGATGGAACTGCAGGCCGACATGGGGCTGGGCTATCTCTTTATCAGTCACGACATGGCCGTGGTCGAGCGTGTCAGCCATTATGTCGGGGTCATGTACCTGGGCCGGATCGTCGAGCTGGGGCCGCGCCGCGCCGTCTTCGAGGACCCGCGTCACCCCTATACACAGGCCCTGATGAAGGCGGTCCCGATCGCCGACCCGCGCCGTCGCAAGTCGGAAAAGGATCTCAACTTCAAGCCGATCCCCTCGCCGATCCACCCGGTCGACTACGAAGCCGCGCCCTCGGAATACGAAGAGGTCAGCCCGGGCCACAAGGTCCTGATCACCGACAGCGGTTACTGACGGGGCAGGGCGTGGCGGCGGGGTTGCGGATCTGGCGGTTCGACGGCCCTCCCCCCTGCACGCCCGATGATCCCCGCCTGGATGACTCCCCCTGGCTGGAAGATATCGTCGGGTCTAGCCCGGCGCTCGCTTTTGGCCGGCACGAGGACCTGCGCGCCGTTTTCGACCGGCACCTGCCGGGCCTGCGCTGGAACGACAACGGCGATGCGGCATTCTTTCGGCGGGACCGCTTTCAGGTTCAACTGCGGCTGCCGGGACCTGACAGCCGTGCCATCAGCCTGGCCATCGACGAATGGGGTGCCACCGAACGCCTGTTGCGCGCCATCGAGGCAGAGAACCCGGACTGGCACTGTAGCTGGTACGGCGGCACCTGGCTGCGCGACGCGCCCGCGGGGGCGGGGCGCTGAGCGATGCGGGCCCTGCGCATATCGCTGATCCTGCTGGCGCTTTGGCTATCCGCCTGCACGCCGCCACCGGGCCCTCCCGCGCGCAGCCCCGGCGCCCTGCGCGTGGCCAGCCACAACGTGCATTTCATCCGCATGACCGAACCGCGCGGCCCTTGGTCGCTGGCCGACTGGGAGGCGCGCAAACAGGCGCTGGATGCGGTGTTCAAGGAGGTGGACGCCGATCTCGTCGCCTTTCAGGAGATGGTCAGCATCGGCCCGGACGCCAACCGCGACGTGAACCTGGCGCGCGACTGGCTGCTGTCGCGCAACCCGGGATACGGTCTTGCGGCCACGGGCGACTGGCGGCGTTTTCCCACGCGGCAGCCGATCTTCTACCGCACCGACCGCCTGCGCCTTCTGGACCAGGGCTGGTTCTACTACGACGCGCCCGAGGTCGTGGCGCAGGACCGCCGGCGTCCGGGGTTCTGGATCTACTACGCCTCCTGGGCGGATTTCGCGGGGCCGGAGGGGCAACGCTTTCGGGTCTACAATGTGCATTTCCACTTTCTTGACGCGGCCAAGCGCCGCCACGCGGCGCGTCGCCTGGCGGCCCATGTCCGGCCTGCGATGGAAAAAGGCCTGCCGGTGATCGTGCTGGGCGACATGAACGCGCTCTCGGGCTGGCGCACCGTGCGAATCCTGCGCGAGGCGGGGGTGCAGACCCATGATCCGCGCGACAGCAGCTTTCATTTCAACCGGGGCTTGCACATCCTGCCCGCCATCGACCGGCTGGGCCGGGCGCCGGGCGTGCGGCTTGTGGGCGGTCCCTGGGGGCTGCATGGCAAAAGAGCGGGCGACTGGCCCTCGGACCACTACCCGGTGGTTGCGGATATCGCCCTGCCATGACAGGCATGGGCCATCCGCCACATCAAGAACGAGGTGAGAATGGCCGAGGTGCTGTCCCCCCGCGCGCTGCTGGACAAGCTGGTGAGCTTTCCCACCGTCAGCCGCGACACCAACCTGCCGCTGATCGACTGGGTGCAGGATTATCTCGCCTCGCACGGGATCGAGGCCGGGCGCCACGTCAAGCCGGACGAGCCTGAAAAGGCCGCGCTTTTTGCCCATGTCGGGCCGTGGGAAGAGGGCGGCGTCGTGCTTTCGGGGCACACGGACGTGGTGCCGGTGGACGGGCAGGACTGGTCCACCGATCCCTTTTGCGTGACCGAGAAGGACGGCCGCCTCTATGGGCGCGGCACCACCGACATGAAGGGCTTTGACGCGCTGGCGATCTGGGCCCTGGTCGAGGCGAAACGGCGCGGCGTGACACGTCCCCTTCAGATCGCGCTCTCCTACGACGAGGAAATCGGCTGTGCCGGCGCGCCGCCCCTGATCGAGGCGATGCAGGTGCTGCCTCGTGCTGCGGATGTGATCGTGGGTGAACCCACGATGATGAAGGCGGTGACCGGCCACAAGGGCGGTGTGACCTACTGGGTGCATGTGCATGGCTTCGAGGTCCACAGCTCGCTGCTGCACACCGGGGTCAGCGCGATCATGTGGGGGGCCGAGATGATTTGCTGGGCCAACCGGATGAACGCCGAGTTGCAGGCGGCGGAGCCGCAGGGCATGGCGGGGCTCTTCGACCCGCCCTACACCAACGTCCATGTCGGCCAGATCCACGGCGGCACGGCGCACAACATCGCGGCCAAGGACTGCGAGTTCGGCTTCGGCTATCGCGTCGTGCCGGGCGAGACGCTGGACCAGTGGCGCCGCCTGACCGAGGAAAAGGCCGCCGACCTGGCCGCGCAGATGCAACAGATCCGCCCCGAGGCCCGGATCGAGCTGGAAGAGAAATTCAGCCTCCCGCCCTTCGCCCCGGAAGAGGACAACAGCGCCGAGGCGCTGGTGCGCCAGATCACCGGCGACAACTCGGAAAACTTCGTCAGCTACGGTACCGAGGCAAGCCATTTCCAGGTCGCCGGCTACAAGGCCGTGGTCTGCGGCCCCGGCAGCATCACCGTTGCGCATCAGCCCGACGAGTACATCACGTTTGCACAGTTCGAGGAAGGCCAGCGGTTCATGGACCGCCTGCTGGAGCGCCTGGCATGAGCGGGGCTCTGTCAGGGGGCGCTGCCCCCTCGGCCTGCGGCCTCACCCCCGGAGATATTTGGAGAGAGAAGAAACAGGGGCGCGCGCCTGGCGTCTTCTCTGGGAAAAACCCCCAATCGACAAGAACCACGAAGTGAGACGCCGAAATGCCTGGAGACATGATGAGATTTCCCTTTCACGACATGGGCGCGGTCGAATTTTCCGATCCCTTGCCCGAGGCTGTCGATCTTGCGGTGATCGGCGGCGGAGTGATCGGGGTCTCGACGGCGCTTTTCGCGGCGCGGCGGGGGCTGTCGGTCGTGCTCCTGGAAAAGGGTCGGGTGGCCGGAGAGCAGTCCTCGCGCAACTGGGGCTGGATCCGGGTGCAGGGCCGCGACATGGCCGAGATCCCCATCGCGCATGAGGCGCAGGATCTGTGGCAGGCGCTGGACGCCGATTGTGGCGGGCGGCTGGGCACGCGCACCGTGGGCGTCAGCTACCTGGCCCGCGACGAGGGTGAGATGGCGGCCTTCGAGGGCTGGCTGGAAGAGGCGCGCGAGCTTGGCGTCAGCTCGGAACTGCTGGGGCGGACAGAGATGCTGCGCCTGCTGGACTACCCGCGCGGGTCCTGGATCGGCGCCTTGCACACGCCCACAGACATGAAGGGCGAACCCTGGGTGGCGGTGCCGGAACTGGCGCGGCTGGCCCGGGCCGAGGGCGCCGCGATTGCCGAAAGCTGCGCGGTGCGCGGGCTGGACCGGCAGGCGGGGCGCGTGACCGGCGTCATCACGGAACGGGGCCGCATCCGCACGCAGGCGGTGGTGCTGGCGGGCGGTGCCTGGTCCTCGCTCTTCCTGCGTCGGCACGGGGTGGACATCCCGCAGCTTGCGGTGCGTTCGACCGCGATGGCCACCCAGCCCCTGCCCGAGGTGGTGCACACGGCGGCGGTGGATGACCGGCTGGCCTTTCGTCCGCGCGACGATGGTGGGTACACGCTGGCGCCCGCGGCCTTTGGCGAGCTGTATCTTGGCCCGGACATGCTGCGGCACCTGCACCATTACCTGCCGCTGGCGTTGAGCGGAGAGTTCGACATCCACCCGCGCGGGCCGCAACCGCGCCACTGGCCGGATGCCTTTTCCACGCCGCGCCATTGGAGCGGGGCGGAAGAAAGCCCCTTCGAGCGGATGCGCCTCCTGGATCCGGCGCCCAACGCGGACAAGGTTGCGGAGGTCATCGCTCTGTTCGGTGCGGCCTACCCCTGGGCCGGTGAGATCGCGCTGCACGACAGTTGGGCGGGCATGATCGACGTGCTGCCGGACGTGGTGCCGGTGGTGGATCACGTGGCGCAGATCCCCGGGCTGACGGTGGTGACGGGCATGTGCGGGCACGGCTTTGGCATCGGGCCGGGTTTTGGCCGGGTGGCGGTGGACCTGGCGACGGAGCGCGATCCGGGTCATGATCTCAGCCGGTTCCGCATGTCGCGCTTTTTCGACGGGACGCGGTTGAAACCCGGGCCCAATCTCTGAGGCTTGCAGAGCGTGCCGCATGGGCGCAGGATCACGGGCAAAGGAGATATCCAATGCCCGTGAAAAACCGTATCGCCGACTGGCAGGAGGACCTGACCGAATGGCGCCGCCACCTGCATGCCCACCCCGAGCTGCGCTTTGAAGAGCACGAGACCGCGCGCTTCGTGGTCGAAAAGCTGCGCGCCTTCGGCTGTGACGAGGTGATCGAGGGTGTGGGACAGACCGGCGTCGTCGCGGTGATCCGGGGACGGCAGGGCGGGTCGGGCCGCACCATCGCCTTTCGGGCCGACATGGACGCGCTGCCGATCCTGGAACAGACCGGGGCGGATTATGCCTCGACCGTGCCGGGAAAGATGCATGCCTGCGGTCATGACGGGCATACCACCATGTTGCTGGGCGCCTGCCGGTATCTCGCCGAGACGCGCAATTTCGACGGCACCGTCGTGGCCCTGTTCCAGCCCGCCGAAGAGGGCAGCGGCGGGGCCAAGGCGATGATCGGTGACGGGGTCTTTGACCGCTACGAGGTCGACGAGGTGTATGCGATGCACAACTGGCCCGGGCTGGCGCCCGGCCATTTTGCGACCCGGCCCGGGCCCTTCCTGGCCTCCGCCGACAAGTTCGAGATCCGGGTGACGGGCAAGGGTGGGCATGGCGCCATGCCGCATCTGGCGGTGGATACCAACCTGGCGGCGGCCCAGATCGTCACCGCGCTGCATTCGATCCCGTCACGCGATATCAACGCGCAGAATGCGGTGGTGATCTCTGTCTGCGGGATGAAGTCGGAGACCTTCACCTACAACGTGCTGCCCGATGCGGTGACGGTCATCGGCACGGTGCGCCAGTACGACGTCGCGGACCGTGACACGATCCGCACCCGTATTCGCCAGATCGCCGAGGCCACCGCCATGGCCCACGAGGCAAAGGCGGAGATGGAGTATATCGAGGGTGTCGACCCGCTGGTGAATGCCGAGGCGCAGGCCGTTTTGGCCGGTGATGCGGGCGAGGCGGTCTCCGGCCATGTGAACCGCGAGGCGCCCCGCGTCATGGGCAGCGAGGATTTCGGCGACATGCTGCGGGTGCGGCCCGGGGCCTTTGTCTTTATCGGCAATGGCGACAGCGCGGACCTGCACAACCCGGGGTATGATTTCGACGACAGCATCGCGCCGGTGGGGGCCAGCTGGTTCGCGACGCTGGCCGAGACCCGGATGCCCCTGGGCTAGGCAGCACGGGACGCCGGGGCAGGGGCGACGCGCGGTCGTGGTTGCGCCCCGGAGCCGGGCGCATATGTTGACAAGCAGAACCGCGCCGCGCCCGAGAGGCCGCGCGGATCAATGAACACTCACGACAACATGGAGACCAAGATGCCCGTCAAGAACCGCTTTGCCGAACTTCAGGACGAGATCACCGCCTGGCGCCGGGACCTGCACGAGAACCCCGAGATCCTGTTCGAGACGCATCGGACCTCGGCGCTGGTGGAGGAAAAGCTCAAGGACTTCGGCTGTGACGAGGTGGTGACGGGTATCGGCCGCACCGGCGTCGTCGGCGTGATCAAGGGCCGCGGCAATGGCTCTGGCAAGGTGATCGGGCTGCGCGCCGACATGGACGCCCTGCCGATCCACGAACAGACCGGCGTGGACTATGCCTCCAAAACCGACGGGGCCATGCATGCCTGCGGCCATGACGGCCACACGGCGATGCTGCTGGGGGCGGCGAAATACCTCTCCGAGACGCGCAACTTCGACGGCACGGTGGTGGTGATCTTCCAGCCCGCCGAAGAAGGCGGCGGCGGCGGCAAGGAGATGTGCGACGATGGCATGATGGAGCGTTGGGGCATCCAGGAAGTCTATGGCATGCACAACTGGCCGGGCCGCCCTGTGGGCAGCTTTGCCATCCGCGAAGGCGCCTTCTTTGCCGCGACCGACCAGTTCGAGATCAACCTCGAAGGCCGTGGCGGCCACGCCGCCAAGCCGCATGAGACCGTGGACACGACGGTGATGGCCAGCCAGCTCGTGCTGGCGATGCAGACGATCACGGCGCGCAACGCCGATCCGGTCGACCAGGTGGTGGTGTCGGTGACCTCTTTCGAAACCTCGTCGAAGGCGTTCAACGTGATCCCGCAAAAGGTCTTCCTGCGCGGCACGGTGCGCACCCAGTCGACTGCGATGCGCGACCTGGCGGAACAGCGGATTAAGGAGATCGCGGCGGGTGTTGCGGCCACCTATGGCGGCACGGCCGAGGTGGTCTATCACCGCGGCTACCCGGTCATGGTCAACCACCCCGAACAGACCGAGTTCGCCCGCGACGTGGCCAAGGCGGTGTCGGGCGGTGTGGACGAGGCGCCCATCGTCATGGGCGGCGAGGATTTCGCCTATATGCTGGAGGAGCGCCCGGGCGCCTATATCCTCGTGGGCAATGGCGACACGGCGATGGTCCACCACCCGGAGTACAACTTCAACGACGAGGCGATCCCGGCGGGCTGTTCCTGGTGGGCGGAGATTGTCGAACGCCGGATGCCGCTGGCGTCGTAAAGGACGGCGAGGCGCCGCTTGTGCCCCCGTTCGGGGGCACGTCGCCCCGCCCGCCGTCCCACTTTTTCGGCTGTGCGGGGCGGGCCAGCCTGTCACACCGCAGGTATGCACTCAGGAATGCGAGGGGTCAGCTCGTCGCACCGGAGGTGCGCGCCAAAGAATGCGAGGGGCCAGCCCCTCGCGCTCCCCGGAGGTATTTCCAGCCCAAAGAAACAGGGCGCGGGCGACTTTCGCGCGGCCTCAGCCCACGCTCAGGAGCAGTCGGACCAAGGCGGTCTGCGCGTTCACGCCGGTCTTGTCGTAGAGCCGTGTCAGATGGGTGCGGGCGGTGTTGACGCTGATCCCCAGCGCCTCGGCCGCCTCTTTCGGACCCTTGCCATCGGCGATCTGGCGGGCCAGCCGCAGCTGGCCGTCCGACAGGCCGTAGACCGCCTGCGCCACTGCCAGGCGGCGGTCGATCCCGGCGTCGCCGTCGATCCCGACATAGGTGGTGCCGTTGCGCACCGAGAGATGCACGATCGCCAGACCGCCGGTGTCGGTCTCGCCAAGGATCGCAGGGTAACGGAAAGGGCCACCGGTTTCCTGGGTAAAGCGGTGCAACTCGAAATAGCCGTGGTACTGCCCGGCCCGGTCGAGCGCCGCCTGCAGCACCCTGTCCCAGTCGCGCCGATGGGCGCGCAGCCGACCCGCCGAGAGAGTCAGGAGCGGGTGATCCTTCAGCCGCGCCAGCGTGCCGGGGCTGGCCCAGAGCAGCTGGCCGGAAGCATCGACCGAGATCGCCTCGTCTCCGCCCGGTTCGCCGTGCCGCATCACGAAGGCGGCGTAGACGATCCGCCACTCGCCCGACATCCGTTCGAGAATCCGCGTCTCAAAGCTCTCGATCCGGGCCGCACCCGGGGGCGCCGCCCATTCGTCGTAGACCACCCAGGCGGTGTCGCCCGACAGGGTGATGCGCAGGTTCTCCTGTCCAAAGGGCACCTTGGGGCAGCCGATGCCGCTGTCCATCACATGTTTCATGTAGCGCGAGATCTGGGCCCAGCCGCTGTGCACGGTCAGCCCGGCGGCGGGGGAGACATAGACATCCCGCGTGCGCGGCTCCTGCACCCAGCAGCGGGCCCAGGCCGCGTAGTCGCGTTGTTGAAAGGCGGTGGTCTCGGCGTGGATCACCGCCGCGACGGCGGCACGGTCGGTGTCCTCGACAGGGGTGGCGGGCTGGGGGCTGCGGGTCATGTACATTGGTCTACCCTCTGGGCACGCCGGTGCCAAATCCCGGACAGGTGGCGGACTGCCTGCGCCAGATGCCTCCACTGCCGAGCAAGGCCGATGCCGCCGGGCCAGTGGTCATGCGCGGCGTAGAAGGCCTTGATGGTTCGCGGGTCGTTTTTCGGGCCGCGTGGAAGGGCGCGGGTGGCGATGAAATGGGTCGGGTCCATGATGTGTCTCCGCAATGGGGTGGTTGTAACCACCCTGGCCCATGCGGCGCGGCGGGCCTGTCATGCGGAACGACCACGCGGGCCGAAAAAAAACGCGCGGGCAGGGGAGGCCTGCCCGCGCGTGAGGTCATGGGGCGCCGGGATCGCGGCGGCGCTTCTTGATGGTCGAGACCTCGCGCACCATCTTGCCGAAGGCCTTGCCGCGCGCGCGCGCCTCGGCCACGGTTTCGCTGTTGTAGCGGTCCTCGCGTCGCAGCTTTTCCCAGCGGGCGAGGCGGTCGGGATCAAGGTCGCCGCTGTCGATGGCGGCCTGCACCGTGCAGCCGGGTTCCCCGGCATGGGCGCAGTCGCGGAACCGGCACTGGCGGGCCAGATCCTCGATATCCTCGAAGACCGCGCCGATGCCCTCGTCCGCCTCCGCCAGTTGTAGTTCCCGCATCCCCGGCGTGTCGATCAGCCAGCCGCCGGTGGTGGTGGGCACAAGGCTGCGCGCGGTGGTGGTGTGGCGGCCCTTGGCGTCATCCTCGCGGATGCCCCGGGTCAGCTCATGTTCACCGGTCAGGGCGTTGCGCAGGGTGGTCTTGCCCACGCCCGAGGATCCGACCAGAGCCAGCGTCTGCCCGTCGCGGCACCAGGGCGCGAGGCGGGAGACCTCGTCCGGGTCGGTGGCGTCCAGCGCAAGGGCTGTCACCAGCGGCGAGAGCCGCTGTGCCCGGCGCAGGTAATCCCCCGCGTCCTTGGCCATGTCGGCCTTGGTCAGCACCACCAGGGGCAGGCAGCCGGCGGTATGGGCCAGCGCCAGGTAGCGTTCCAGCCGCGCGATGTTGAAATCGGCATTGCAGCTGGTGACGATGCCCAGCGTATCGACATTCGCCGCGATCCGCTGGAGTTTTGCCTCGCGCCCAGCGGCGCGGCGCGAAAGGTCGCTGGAAGGCTCCAGCCGACGGATGGCGCGTGTGCCGTCGCTCAGCACCCAGTCGCCCACGGCATAGGCGCCGGTGGATTCACTGGGCAACAGGGTGAGGGTGCCCTCGGGCGTCAGCGCGCGCAGGCGGTCGCGGTGCACCTCGGAGAGGCGGACCGGGGTCAGGCCCGCGTCATCGTCATCCAGCTGGCGCGCGAAACGTGCCGACCATCCAAGGCCGGTCAGATCAAATTCTGTCAATGGTGTAAGTCCCGTTCAGACATGCAGGTAGAGGCCGCTGCAGGCGGTCCCAGGTGCGTGCACGGGCGGCGGGCTGAGTGTTAGCGCGCGGCCCGGAGGGTCGATGCAATCTCCATCATGGCCTCCGTCCTCAGTTCGGGTTCCGGGGAAATGTAGGCGCGGGCATGGTCCGCCGCAAGCGCTGGTGTTCCTGCGCGGGCGTTGCTATGCCGCGCGGGCAACACCAAACCGGGGGCGCGGCGTGACAGCCATCAACATCATGTGCATCAAGTGGGGCAGGCTGTTCGGTCCCGAGTATGTCAACCGGCTCTATTCGGGCGTGCGGCGCAACCTGTCGCGGCCGGTGCGCTTCATGGTGATGACGGAACATGCCGAGGGGCTGCACCCGGACATCGAGGTGCTGGACCTGCCCGTCGAACCCTATGCCGAACCGATGGAAGCGGCGCTGAAAGTGGCCAACCGGCAAGGCGCGATGCGCAAGACCTCGCTTTTCCGGCCCGGGCTGGTGCCAGACCTTGAGGGGCCGGTGCTGGGTTTCGACCTGGACGTGGTGATTACCGGCGGGCTTGACGAGATCCACGACCTGGCCCCCGGCACCGTGGCGATGCGCCATGACTGGACGGAAAAGCGCAAGGGGCGGCCCACCGGGCACGGATCGGTCTTTCGCTTCGATCCGGCGCTGCACGGATTCCTCTACGAGGACCTGGCCGCCAACCCTTATGAAGAGGTGGAAAAGGCGCGCGGATCGGAGCAACGCTATACCTCGCACAAGGCGATGGACCGGGGTGTTTTTACCTATATTCCAGATGATTGGGTGGTGTCGTTCAAGTATGACTGCAATCCGTTCCCGGGCAACTACCTGCACGCACCCCGCCTGCCGGAAGACGCCCGCGTGGTCTGTTTCCACGGGCGTCCCAAGATGACGGATGCACTTGCGGGCTATACCGGGTCCTTTATCCGCTATTCCAAGCCCTGCGACTGGCTGCAGGAGCACTGGATCGACCGCGCCCGCGCAGACCTGGGCACGGACTGGGCCTAGGGGACTGGGCCTAAAGGACGGGGACGGCGCTGTTTCGGCTGCGCCGAAAGACGCCCCGCCCACCGTCCCCGGCGGCAGGCTCATTCTGCCGTCAGGCCAAGATCCAGCGCGGCGTCGATGGCGCGCAGGTCCAGCGCCTGCCGGCTGTCGCCGGTGGTCTTCGAGAAATGCATCCCGCGCGGCGCCAGCGTGCGGGCATCCAGCAGCAACCCGCCGCCCGATCCGCCTGTGGTTTCGCAGCTGTGGCGGAACTGTCCCTTGGGCAGGTCCTCGCGCCGGGACAACTCCAGGCAATCGGCAGAGGAGAGGCGCATCGGCTGCCCCATCGGGTGATGCAGCATGACCAGCGGGTGATACTGCGGCAGGTCGGTTGCAGCGGGCCCGACGATGCCATCCCCCAGCGCGCCCGTCGCTTCGCCCTCGAGGCTCAGAACCGCGGCGCCCAGGTCCTTGTCCATCGCCAGCGGCACGGCCCCGGCCCGGACGGTCAGCGGCGGGGTCTGTCTGTCAATATATCCGAACACGGCCTGAACGCCGCCAACGGTAAACCCGGCCTCGGTGAATCCCTGCGGCACCATGCAATAATGCGGCAGCAGCAGGCGGTTGCCCGGCAGCAGGATGCCGGTGCAGGACGTGGTAAAGGCGCTGTCGATGGATCGCGTCGCACTGCCGAAATCGACCTCGCGCGGCATGCCGTCGGGGGTGACATAGCAAAGCTGCACCAGCGCCACGTTGCGCGCGATGTCGCGCAGGTCTGGATCGGCCTGGGTCACCGGACGCCATCCGGGGCGCGCCCAGTCGGTGCCGCTCTGCCGTCCACCGTTCCGCGCCATCGGCTGATAGGCCGGGGCTGCCGGAATGCCGGCCAGCCGGGCGTCGGCCCCGGCGGGGGCGCTGCCGGCGAAACAGTCGCCGGCGAACTTCGGCCCGCCCTGAACAGCCGGTTCCGCCGGCTTGGGGGCTGCCTCCGCCGGTTCGTCGATCTTGTCGGAGGGCAGACCGTCGAGGATCAGGCCGGCCTGCACCTGTGCTGTCATCAGGCAGGCCGCGCAGGCGGCGGTCAATAGCGTACGCATAAGCATGTAAAATTCCTGTGTGGCGCGATGGATGTGCACGCAGTTTGCATGGTCTGGCACAGGGGCATAGTGGGGAATCCAGCCATTTTCGCCTGTTGCACGGCCAGTTTGGCGGCGGTCGGTCTCTTGCCGATGGGGGCGGCATCCCCTTGCCCCTGCCGGGCTTCGCGCGGTATGAGCGGACAAAGAACGTGAGAGAGAGGGCAGGCGCATGGCACGTCGCGTAGTTGTCACCGGGCTGGGGCTGGTCACGCCGCTGGCTTGCGGAGTCGAAGAGACCTGGAGCCGGATCCTGGACGGTCAGTCCGGGGCGGGCACCATCAGCAAGTTCGACGCCAGCCACCTGGCGACGACCTATGCCTGCGAAGTGCCCTATGGCGACGGCAGCGATGGCACCTTCGATCCCAACGCCTACATGGACAAGAAGGAACAGCGCAAGGTCGACGACTTTATCAAGTTCGGCATTGCCGCCGCCGAACAGGCCGTCACCGACGCGGGTTGGAAGCCCGAGGATGAAGAGGACCGCCTGCGCACCGGCGTGATGATCGGCTCCGGCATCGGCGGGCTGAACTCCATTGCCGAAACCGCGCTTTTGATAAAGGAGAAGGGCGCACGCCGCGTCTCGCCGTTTTTCATTCCCGGCGCGCTGATCAACCTGATTTCGGGCAACGTCTCGATCAAATACGGCTTCAAGGGGCCGAACCACGCGGTTGTGACTGCCTGTTCCACCGGCGCCCATGCCATCGGCGATGCGGCCCGGCTGATCAAATACGGCGATGCGGAGGTGATGATTGCGGGTGGTGCCGAGGCGGCCATCAGCGAAATCGGCATCGCCGGGTTCAATGCCTGCAAGGCACTGTCGACCAAGCGCGGAGACGATCCCAAGGCGGCCAGCCGCCCTTATGACGCCGACCGTGACGGCTTTGTCATGGGTGAGGGCGCCGGTGTCGTCGTGCTGGAAGAATACGAACACGCCAAGGCGCGCGGCGCAAAGATCTACGCCGAAGTGGCGGGCTACGGCCTGTCGGGCGACGCCTATCACATCACCGCCCCCTCCGAGGACGGCGAGGGCGGCGAACGCTCGATGCGTGCCGCGCTGAAGGATGCGGGCATCGCGCCCACGGACCTCGATTACATCAACGCGCATGGCACCTCGACGATGGCCGACACGATCGAGCTGGGCGCGGTCGAACGCCTGCTGGGCGATCACGCCTCCAGTGTCACCATGTCCTCGACCAAATCCGCCACCGGGCACTTGCTGGGCGCGGCGGGCGCGATCGAGGCGATTTTCTCGATCCTCGCGATCCGCGACCAGGTGGCTCCGCCGACGATCAATCTCGACAATCCGGCGGTGGAAACCCCCATCGACCTGGCGCCCAACGCCAAGCGCGCGCGCAAGGTGGACTATGCCCTGTCCAACTCCTTTGGCTTTGGTGGCACCAATGCCAGCGTGGTCTTCGGGAAGGTGGAGTAACCCCCCATGTGGCGCAGCATTGCCTCGAACGCGCTGACCTTTCTGGTCGTCGCGCTGTTCCTCTTCGGCGGCGTCCTGATCTGGGCGCAGCGCGAATACCACGCGCAGGGACCGCTGACGGCAGCGATCTGCCTGGAGGTGCCGCGCGGCACCAACATGCGCGCCGTCTCCGAGGACCTGTCCGAACAGGGCGCCGTCAAAAGCGCGATAATGTTTCGCGTCGGCGCCGATTACGGCGACAAGACCCAGGCGCTGAAGGCGGGCAGCTACCTTGTGCCCGAGGGCGCCTCGATGGCCGAGATCACCGATATCGTCACGCGTGGCGGCGCCTCGACCTGCGGCACAGAGGTGGTCTATCGCATCGGCATCACCCGGGCGACGGTACAGGTGCGCGCGGTCGACCCGGCCACGGGCCGCTACGAGGAACAGGCCAGCTTTGATCCCGGAGAGGGTGACACGCCGGAGATCTATGCAGAGGTCAAGGACACCGCCGGCACCCGGTTCCGCGTGGCCCTGGCCGAAGGTGTGACCAGCTGGCAGGTGGTTGCGGAACTGACCCAGATCGACGTTCTGGACGGCGAGGTCGACGTGCCCGAGGAAGGCAGCTTGGCCCCCGACAGCTACGAGATCCTGCCCGGCGACAGCCGCGCGGATGTCATCACCCGGATGAAGGAACGCCAGGAGGTCATCCTGGCCCAGGCCTGGTCCAACCGTGCTGCGGGCCTGCCGCTGGAAAGCCCGGAAGAGGCGCTGATCTTGGCCTCGATCATCGAGAAGGAAACCGGCGGCCCACAGGAGCGCCGCGAGGTGGCCAGCGTCTTCGTCAACCGGTTGGACAAGGGCATGCGTCTGCAGACGGACCCGACGGTGATCTACGGTATCACAAAGGGCGAGGGGCCGCTGGGCCGGGGCCTGCGCCGGTCCGAGCTGGATGCTGAGACGCCCTGGAACACCTATCGCATCGACGGTCTGCCGCCGACGCCTATCGCCAACCCGGGCCGCGCCAGCATCGAGGCGGCGCTGAACCCGGCGGACACGGAGTATATCTATTTCGTGGCCAAGACGCTGGACCCGCGCGACGGGCACAACTTCGCCGTGACGCTGGACGAGCACAACCGCAACGTCGCCGCCTACCGCGCGCTGGAGGCGCAGCGCGACCAGTAGGCCGGAAGGCAGCGCGCGCTGCCCTCACGCTTTATCTGTGCGACTCGGCTTGGATTTTTTACTCAGGTCATTCATCTTCGACCAAATCGTGCGGGCTTTTGCAGGCGCGCTTTGAACGTAGGGGGCTGGTTGTGACCAAGAAGTCCAAAGACTCTAACGGGAACCCGCTAAAGCTAAGAAAAGCGTTTCTCTTCTACTCTGTCTGCCATTTTGGCTTTTTTCTCATCTATGTCGTTTTTCCGGATGAGTTTTCGGACAGCTATTTCTTTATTCCCGGGGCGGTGCTGTTTTGTTTTTGGCCATTTTTTGTATTGATTGACACCATGCGCGGTCGGTTGCGATGAATCCTTAGGTGTTTGCGACTCTTTGGGTAGCCGTGCTTTTTGCGAGGCATCTTTGTCGACCGGGCGGCCTCAGTCTGCCCCGCGGTACCACTGAAAACCGGATCATGTCCCCGCTCGGGGGCCTTTCGATCTGCGCGGAACGAAGGGGCGATGCCCCGAACAGGGCCGGGAGTGACACCCCGGCAAGACCGATCCGTCCGGCGGCCGCCGTTTTCAGCCTTTGATGACAGGGATGCGACGACCCGCCCGGCAACTGCGCCGCCGGCGGGTGTCTTCGCTGGGAAAGCGGTTTGAAACCGCTTTCAACGCCTTTCAAAAGGCGTTGCCAAGGCGCTTCGAAGCGCCTTGGCGCCAGGCCTCAGCCGCCCGAGATCTCGCGCTGCAGCTTTTTCGTGAGCCCACCGAAGACAATCCGGTAAGAGGTTTCGATCCGGTCCCGCAATTCGTCCACCGGCACCGCGTCCCAATCCACACGTACCCAGGAGCGATGGAAATAGGGCGCGCGCACCGCGCGTTCCATCTCGATCAGCAGGGCCGCATCCTCGATCGAGGTGTCTTGACGGAAACTCCGTCATTGGCCGGGCCGATGCAGGCGAACATCTTGCCGCCCACCTTCCAGGCATCATGCCCACCGCCCCAGGGATCGGACCAGTCCGCCCCGGGCAGCGCCCGGCAGGTCTCGTTGACCGTATCGCGCCCCATGCCCGCAGGATGCCGCGCGCACCGCCCCGGCGCAAGCCGGACAAAGAACCCAAAAGGTGTTTGCGCATGTCTCTGAAAAGGCGCCGGAAAATCCTCTTGATCTGAAGTGGGCTTGAGGAATTACGCTCTGCCCATCATAGCCACAAGAAAGGACAGAGCCATGAATGCACACCTCGAACACGTCAACATCACCGTCCCTGACGCCCGCGCCACCGCAGATTTCCTGTCCCGCCTCCTGGGCTGGCACATCCGCTGGCAGGGCGCCTCGCTCAACAACGGCTATTCCGTGCACGTGGGAAATGCGGACAGCTACCTGGCCCTCTACACGCCGAAAGCGCCCGTCGCTGAGGCGCATCCCCGCTACGGAAACGCCGCCGGGTTGAATCATGTCGGCATCGTGGTCGAGGATCTCGATGCCGTGGAGGCCCGCGTGCGCGCCGAGGGGATCGAGACCTTCAACCACGCCGATTACGAACCCGGGCGCCGTTTCTACTTCGACGGGCCGGATTCGGTGGAATATGAAATGGTCAGCTACGGCTGAGCCCTGAGCGTTCATGAGTATTTCCAGAGAGAAGAAGCCCGGGCCGCGCGCCTGCACCTTCTTCTCTCTTCAAAATATCTCCGGGGTGAATTGGCCGCAGGCCAAGAGGGGCAGCGCCCCTGAAAACGTCCCCGTTACGCGCATCACATCCCCCTTGGCGCGCAAAGCCCCGCATGTTATGCCGCGCCCATGACGACCGCTGCACACACTCTCTGCTGCATTACCTGCTGACATCGGTCGGGACATCCCGGCTTTTGGCGGGACGGTCCTCTATTCCATTCGCATCATAGAGTTGCTAGGCCCGCCGCAAGATTTGCGAAGGACGAGGCCATGAACATCCGCTTCACCAACTCCCGGACCCGGAAGAAGGAAGACTTCCGACCCTTAGACCCTGACAATGTGCGGATCTATGTCTGCGGTCCCACGGTCTATGACCGCGCGCATCTGGGCAATGCGCGCCCTGTGCTGGTCTTCGACGTGCTCTTTCGTCTCTTGCGCCATGTCTACGGGGCGGACCATGTCACCTATGTGCGCAACTTCACCGACGTGGACGACAAGATCAACGCCACCGCGTTGCAGCGGAAAGAGGCGGGGGCGCCCGGCACGTTGGAAGAACTGGTGCGGGAACGGTCCGATGAGACTATCGGCTGGTATCACGCGGACATGGATGCGCTGGGCGCGCTGCGACCCACGCAAGAGCCGCGCGCGACCGAGTATATCGAGCAGATGATCGCCATGATCGAAGGTTTGATCGCCTCCGGTCACGCCTATGCGGCCGAGGGCCATGTGCTCTTCTCGGTCGAAAGCTATGATCAATACGGCGCGCTCTCGGGCCGCTCGGTCGAGGACATGATCGCCGGCGCGCGGGTCGAGGTGGCGCCCTACAAGAAGAACCCGATGGATTTCGTGTTGTGGAAGCCTTCGTCGGACGATCTGCCGGGCTGGGAGTCGCCCTGGGGCCGGGGGCGTCCGGGCTGGCATATCGAGTGCTCGGCCATGAGCTTCGCGCTGCTGGGCGAGACATTCGACATCCACGGCGGCGGCAATGACCTGACCTTTCCGCATCACGAGAACGAGATCGCCCAGTCGAAATGCGCCCACCCCGAGGGGGATTTCGCCCGCGTCTGGCTGCACAACGAGATGCTGCAGGTCGAGGGCAAGAAGATGTCCAAGTCCTTGGGCAACTTCTTTACCGTGCGCGACCTGCTGGACGGCCACAACGGGCAACCTGCCGTGCCGGGTGAGGTGATCCGCTTTGTCATGCTGAGCACGCATTACCGCAAGCCGATGGATTGGACGGCGGAGAAGGCGCGCGAGGCGGAGGCCACGCTGCGCAAGTGGCGCGGTATGGTTGCGAATGTCGAGGCGGTGGATGTGCCCGAGACGGTTGTCGCCGCCTTGGCCGATGACCTGAACACCGCTGGCGCGATTTCCGAGCTTCATCGACTGGCCGCGGCGGGGGAGGCCCCGGCTCTGAAGGCCGGGGCTGCGGTGCTTGGGCTGTTGACCGATGCCCTGTCCGGCTGGGAGGCGGTTTCCGTCGATCTGTCCGCGCTGGCCGACCGGCTGTCCGCGGCGCGTGCCGAGGCCATGCAGAGCAAGGATTTCACCGAGGTGGACCGGATGAAAGAGGCCCTCATCGAAGCGGGGGTCGAGGTGCGCATGTCGAAGGCGGGTGTGGACCTGGTGCCGGGCGCCGGGTTCGATGCGGCCAAGCTGGAGGGGCTGGAATGATGGTTGCAAAAAGAACCACCCGGCGCGCATGCGCCATGCCCGACCTCCCCCCCGGGAGGGCATTCGTTGGGTCAATGGCAGCAAGAGCGACAAACGGGCTTTGGAGTGCATTCGCCGGGAATGTGTGTCCGCCCTCCCGAGGTCGGGCATGGCGCATGCGCGCCTCCTGTCTCACCCAGCACCGGAGGGCGACATGACCCGCGAACGGCTCTCCCTCTACGACACCACGCTGCGCGACGGGCAGCAGACGCAGGGCGTCCAGTTCTCCACCGCCGAAAAGCTCAAGATCGCGGCGGCGCTGGATGCGCTGGGGGTTGACTATATCGAAGGCGGCTGGCCGGGGGCGAACCCGACCGACAGCGCCTTTTTCGAGGAGGTGGGCAAGACCCGGGCCACGATGACCGCCTTTGGCATGACCAAGCGCGCGGGGCGGTCCGCCGCCAATGACGAAGTGCTGGCGGCGGTGACGAATGCGGGCACGCCCGCCGTCTGTCTGGTGGGCAAGACCCATGATTTCCACGTTACCACGGCGCTGGGGATCACGCTGGAGGAAAACATCGCCAATATCGCGGCCTCTGTCTCGCATCTCGTGGGGCAGGGGCGCGAGGCGTTGTTTGATGCCGAGCACTTCTTTGACGGCTACAAGGCGAACGCGCCCTATGCGCTGGACTGCCTGCGCGCCGCGCTGGAGGCGGGGGCGCGCTGGATCGTGCTTTGCGACACCAACGGTGGGACTTTGCCGCATGAAATCGGGCAGATCGTGCAGGATGTGATCGAAAAGGGGATCCCCGGCGATCATCTGGGCATCCACACGCACAATGACACGGAAACCGCCGTGGCCGGATCGCTGGCGGCGGTGATGGCGGGCGCGCGCCAGATCCAGGGCACGCTGAACGGGCTGGGTGAACGCTGTGGCAATGCCAACCTGACGGCGCTGATCCCGACGCTGCTGCTCAAGGCGCCCTACAGAGACCTGTTCGAGACGGGCGTCAGCACCGAGGCGCTGGCCGGGCTGACGCGGACCAGCCGGATGCTGGACGACATCCTGAACCGGGTGCCGCAGAAACAGGTGGCCTATGTCGGCGCCTCGGCATTTGCGCATAAGGCGGGGCTGCATGCCAGCGCCATCCTCAAGGACCCGACCACCTATGAACACATCGACCCCGGGCTGGTGGGCAACCGCCGCGTGGTGCCGATGTCGAACCAGGCGGGGCAGTCGAACCTGCGCCGCCGCCTGTCCGAGATGGGGCTGGAGGTCGACAAGGGCGAGCCGGCGCTGGCCCGCATCCTCGACCGCGTCAAGGCGCGCGAGACCGAAGGCTATTCCTATGACACCGCGCAGGCGAGTTTCGAGCTCTTGGCGCGGGACGAACTGGGGATGCTGCCCGAGTTTTTCGAGGTCAAGCGCTACCGGGTGACGGTGGAGCGGCGCAAGAACAAGTACAACCAGATGGTCTCTCTGTCGGAGGCGGTTGTCGTGGTGAAGGTGGACGGCGAAAAGAAACTGTCGGTCAGCGAGTCGATGGACGAGGCGGGCAACGACCGTGGCCCGGTCAACGCGCTCTCCAAGGCATTGGCCAAGGACCTGGGCCGCTATCAGGCGGCCATCGACGACATGCGGCTGGTCGATTTCAAGGTGCGCATCACCCAGGGCGGGACCGAGGCCGTGACCCGCGTCATCATCGACAGCGAGGACGGGCAAGGGCGGCGCTGGGCCACCGTGGGCGTCAGCGCAAACATAGTCGACGCCAGTTTCGAGGCGCTGCTGGACGCGGTGCGCTGGAAGCTGGTGCGCGACGGGATGCCGGGCTGATGGACTGGGAGGCCTTCTTTACCGTCCACAAGGACCTGCCGCGCGAGGGACCGGGGTCGCCCGACGATGTGGCCTGGGCGCTGGATCTGGCGGCCTTGCCCGAGGGCGCGGTGATCTGCGACGCGGGCGCCGGGGCGGGCGGCGACGTGGCCGCTTTGGCCCGCGCGGGCCGGGTGCTGGCCGTGGACCAGCAGGACGGGTTCGTGGCGCAGATGCAGGCCCGCTTTGCCGATCTGCCGCAGGTGACGGTGCGCAAGGAGGACATGGGGCGGATTGCCGAGTTCCCGGAGGCTCCTTTTGACATGATCTGGTGCGCCGGGGCGCTCTATTTCCTCGGGCTGAAACCGGGGCTGGAGGTGATGCGTGGAGCCTTGAAACCGGGCGGCGTTCTGGCCTTCTCGGAACCCTGCTATTTCACGGAGACCCCCAAGGAAAAGGCGCGGGCCTTCTGGGAGGATTATCCGACCCGCGACCGCGCGGGCATCGCCGCGGCGGTGGCGGCGGCGGGGTTCGAGATCCTGGGCACGCGCGACGTTTCGGAGGCGGGCTGGGAGGCCTATTACCAGCCGATGGAGGCGCGCATCGCCGAATTGCGCCCCGAGGCGGATGCAAGGCTGACCGGGATGCTGGACCTCTGCGCGCAGGAGGCGCGGGACTGGCGCGCGGTGCGCGAGGAGACCGGCTATCACCTTGTCGTGGCGCGGCGGCTGTCATGAGCTGGCAGGAGGGCGGCGACCTTTACGCCTGTGCGCAGATCGTTGAACGCGGCGACCCCGAGCGGTTCCTGGCCGCGATGGCGGCCCCGCTGCCCGCGCGGGCGGTGCTGATGCCGCTTTATGCCTTCAACGTCGAGGTGTCGCGCGCGCCCTGGGTCACGCAGGAACCGATGATTGCGCAGATGCGGCTGCAATGGTGGCAGGACGCGCTGGAGGAGATCGGCTCGGGCGGGTTCACGCGGCGGCACGAGGTGGTCACGCCGCTGGCGCAGGCGCTGGCGGGGGTGGATGTCTCGGGGTTGCAAGCGGCGGTGGCCGCACGCGAGGCAGACCTGGAACGCGCGCCCTTTGCCGATGAGACGGCGCTGATGGCCTATCTGGACGCCACGGCGGGGCAATTGGCCTTGGCCGCTCTGGCGGCGCTGGGGGCGCGGGCGGAGGAGGCGGCGGTGCTGACGCATGCCCGCGCCGCGGCGCTGGCGCGGTATTTGCAGGCAGTGCCGGAGCTGGAGGCGCGCGGCAAGCTGCCCCTGCCGGACGGGCGGGCAGAGGCAATCGCGGCGCTGGCCCGAACACGGTTGAAAGAGGTCCGAAAGGCGCCCGGGCTACGGGCGCTGCGGCGGGGACATGGCCTGGCCGGGGCGGCGCTGCGCGAGTTTGCGCTGGGCAAGCCGCTGTTGGCGCAGGCCGCGCGGGATCCGGCTGCAGTGGGGGAAGGGCGGCTGCGGCTCAGCGAGTTTTCCCGCCGCTGGCATTTGCTGACAAGCTGAGGTGCCGGGTCAGGCCCGGCACGGGGGCGCGTCAGTGGCCAGGCAAGACTGCATTCCGGGCAGTTGCTGACCTAGCGCTGAGATTGCTGCGTCCTGCGCAATTGATCGTCACCCGATAGGCGCATCGGCAGGGATCGGGACAACCAGGGCCAAAGCTCCGCTCACGGGCCCCAGAGCGACATGGCGCGGGGCAGGCCTAACGGGCTAGGCAGGGGCAGAACGACCGTATGTGCCTGGCGCAGAGAAGGCCCGTTGAGAGCCCAGCTTGCTTGATGCTGCGTGGTGTCCGAATGTCGGCTTCAACGAAGACGGACCATCCTAGTGTTCCGAGTCTGACGCTTGCTACCTGTTTCCACGGATTTCATCGAGGGTGTCCAGCGCGCGGCGTTCCCGGGTCAGGATGTCCTCGGCGATCTTGCTCCAGGTGAAGGGTTTCGGGCTGGCGTTGTGCTGGAGCAGGTAGTCATAGATGGCGGCCTCGAGGTCATCGACGCCGGAATAGCTGGCGCGGC